>Ga0209382_10006146_pt1 | contig 15494 bp, 9 predicted proteins | sample SoiMetdeltSBSDD5_FD_187599 | JGI IMG/M metagenome (GOLD analysis project Ga0209382, IMG submission 187599) | Bulk soil microbial communities from a Populus tree surrounding site in Tennessee, USA - Soil MetaG P. deltoides SBSDD5 (SPAdes) (version 2) | ecosystem: Environmental > Terrestrial >...
AGGTGCGCGCTCCGAGCGCTGAAGAAGTCGGGCTGATGCGCCCTGGCCAAACGCTCGTCAGCTTCGTCTGGCCGGCGCAGAACCCGGAGCTGATGCAGCAGCTCGCTACGAAAAAGGTCACCGTCCTCGCCATGGACAGCGTGCCGCGCATCTCGCGCGCGCAGAAGCTGGACGCGCTTTCTTCCATGGCGAACATCGCCGGCTATCGCGCGGTCATCGAAGCCGCGCATCACTTCGGCCGCTTCTTCACCGGGCAGATCACCGCCGCGGGCAAGGTACCGCCGGCGAAGGTGTTCGTCATCGGTGCAGGCGTCGCGGGTCTCGCCGCGATCGGCGCGGCCTCGGGCCTTGGCGCGATCGTGCGGGCCAACGACACGCGGCCGGAAGTCGGCGATCAGGTGAAGTCGATGGGCGGCGAGTTCGTGCCGGTCGACTACGTCGAGGAAGGTTCCGGGGTCGGCGGCTACGCCAAGGTGATGAGCGAAGGCTTCCAGAAGGCGCAGCGCGAAGTCTTCGCGAAGCAGGCGAAGGAAGTTGACATCATCATCACGACCGCGCTGATCCCCGGGAAGCCCGCGCCGAAGCTGATCACCGCGGACATGGTGCGGTCGATGGCTCCCGGCAGCGTGATCGTCGACATGGCCGCGGAGCAGGGCGGCAACTGCGAGCTGACCGAACCGGGCAAGGTGGCGGTGCGGCACGGCGTCACGATCATCGGCTACACCGATCTCCCGAGCCGCCTCGCGAGGCAATCGAGCACGCTGTATGCGACCAACCTGCTGCGCCTCACCGAGGAGCTGTGCAAGGCGAAAGACGGCACGATCAGCGTCAACATGGATGACGAGGTGCTCCGTGGCACGACGGTGATCAAGGAAGGCAACGTGACGTGGCCGCCCCCTGCGCCCAAGCTCTCGGCCGCACCGCCGGTGCCTGGCGGGAAGACGCCCGCCACAACGGTACCCGCGGCCAAGGGGCATGGCCATGGCGCCGCGAGCGCACCGTCGTCGGCGAAAGCGACGGCAATGGTCTTCCTCGCCGGGGCGCTCGTTTTCTGGTTCATCGGCGCCTATGCGCCAGCGGCGTTCCTCGCGCACTTCACGGTGTTCGTGCTTGCGTGCTTCATCGGCTACATGGTGATCTGGAACGTCACACCCGCGCTGCACACGCCGCTGATGAGCGTGACCAATGCGATCTCGAGCATCATCGCGATCGGCGCGCTGGTGCAGGTCGCGCCGCCGATCGCGCAGAGCACCGGCGACCGGCCCGAGGGCTGGATCCTCGGCCTGGCCGTCGTCAGCATCGCGCTGGTCGCGATCAACATGTTCGGCGGCTTCGCCGTCACGCAGCGCATGCTGCAGATGTTCAGGAAGTAGAGGACGTCATGCCTGCCACTCTTTCGACAATCGCATACGTTGGAGCCACGATCCTCTTCATCCTCAGCCTGGGCGGACTCTCCAACCCGGAGACTTCGAGACGCGGAAACCTGTACGGAATGATCGGCATGGCGATCGCCGTGGTGGCGACCGTATTCGGGCGCAACGCGGCCGGTCAGCCACTCGTCGGGGCTCAGGGGTTTGCGTGGATCGTCGGCGCGATGGTGGTCGGCGCCGCGATCGGCCTCTATGCGGCCCGCGTCGTGAGAATGACGCAGATGCCCGAGCTGGTCGCGCTGATGCACAGTCTGGTCGGTCTCGCCGCGGTCTTCGTTGGCTACGCGAATTACATCGACCCGGCCGCTGCCGGCACGTACCAGGGCGCCGAGAAGACGATCCACGAGCTGGAGATCTACATCGGCGTGCTGATCGGCGCGGTGACGTTCTCCGGGTCGCTGATCGCGTTCGGCAAGCTCTCGGCCAAGATCAGCGGCAAGCCGATGCTGCTCCCGGGGCGCCACTGGCTCAACCTCGCCGGCCTGGTGGTCGTGCTCTACTTCGGCGGCGTGTTCATCCAGACGCACAGCGTCGCCGAAGGGATGACGCCGCTCTTGGTGATGACCGTGATCGCGCTCCTCTTCGGCATCCACATGGTGATGGCGATCGGCGGCGCCGACATGCCGGTGGTCGTCTCGATGCTGAACAGCTACTCGGGGTGGGCGGCGGCAGCGACCGGCTTCATGCTGTCGAACGACTTGCTGATCGTCACCGGCGCGCTGGTCGGCTCCTCCGGCGCGATCCTTTCGTACATCATGTGCCGCGCGATGAACCGCAAGTTCCTCGCGGTGATCGCGGGCGGCTTCGGCACCGAGGGCGGCAAGCCCGCCGCGCCGGGCGCCGAGCCTGCCGGCGAAGTGGTGCCGGTCACTGCGTCGGACACTGCGGACCTGCTGCGCGATTCGAAGAACGTGATCATCGTGCCGGGCTACGGCATGGCGGTCGCGCAGGCCCAGCACACGGTCTACGAGATCACCAAGCATCTGCGCGACAAGGGCGTCAACGTGCGCTTCGGCATCCACCCGGTTGCCGGGCGCATGCCGGGACACATGAATGTGCTGCTTGCCGAGGCGAAGGTACCCTACGACATCGTGATGGAAATGGACGAGTTGAACGGGGATTTTCCGCAGACCGACGTCGCGATGGTGATCGGGGCGAACGACATCGTGAATCCGGCCGCGCAGGACGATCCGACCAGTCCGATCGCCGGAATGCCGGTGCTCGAGGTATGGAAAGCCAAGACCTCGATCGTCATGAAGCGCAGCATGGCTTCGGGCTACGCGGGCGTTGACAATCCGCTGTTCTACAAGGATAACAACCGGATGCTGTTCGGCGACGCCAAGAAAATGCTGGACGAGGTGTTCGTCGCGCTCAAGGCCGCCTGACTCGATGGCAGCGCGCGAGCGCATCCTCGCAGAGATCCGCAAGCGACAGAGCCGCGGCGGCCCGATCTCGGTCAGCGAGCGCCAGGCGATCGAGACCTATCTGCGCCGCCATCCGCGCGGGCCGCTGCGTGAGCCTGCGGCCGATCCCGTCGCCGCATTCCGCGAGCGCGCCGAAGCCGCAGCGAGCACGACCGATCGCGTTGCATCGCTTGCCGAGGCGCCCGCCGCGATCGCCCGATACCTGAACGCAAACCAGCTTCCCCGTTCGGGGTGCGTGTGGCCGCTGCTCGCGAGCCTCGATTGGCGCGGCGCGGGTCTCTCGCTCGAACCGCGTGCGGCGCACGCCGACGATGCGATCGGCGTGACCGGCGTATTCAGCGCAATCGCCGAAACCGGCACGCTGATGCTCTGCTCCGGCCCCGACACGCCGGCAAGCGTCAGCCTGCTCCCGGAGACGCACGTTGCGATCGTGCCCGTGCAGCGTATCGTCCCGGTGATGGAAGACGCCTGGGACCTCGCGCGGGCGGAGCTCGGCCAGTTGCCGCGCGCCGTGAACTTCATCTCGGGCCCCTCGCGCACCGCGGACATCGAGCAGACGATCGTCCTCGGCGCGCACGGGCCTTACCGCGTGCATCTGCTGCTTGTCGGCTGACCGCACCGCCATCGGCGTCCTGACTTCCGGCGGCGACGCGCCGGGAATGAACGCGGCGATCCGCGCAGTCGTGCGCGGCGGGTTGCATCACGGCAGAAGAACCATCGGCGTGCTGAACGGCTACGACGGCCTGATCGACGGCACGTTCCGCGACCTCGGCGCGCGCGACGTCGGCAGCATCCTGACCCACGGCGGCACGATGCTGTACACGCGCCGTTGCGAGCGGTTCTTCGAGCCGCGCTACCAGGCCGAGGCGGCACGGCGCGCCGCAGCCGCAGGCATCGGGACGCTCGTCGTGATCGGCGGCGAGGGCTCGATTCGCGGCGCGCAGGCGCTGTCGACGCAAGGGATCCCGGTCGTCGCGATCCCGGCGAGCATCGACAACGACGTCTACGGGACCGATCTCTCGATCGGCACCGACACCGCGCTCAACACGATCGTCGGCGCGATCGACCGCCTGCGCGACACCGCGTCGTCGCATAACCGGGCGTTCCTGGTCGAGACGATGGGCCGCGAATGCGGCTACCTCGCGCTCGTCGCGGGCGTGGTCTGCGGCGCCGAGCTGGTGCTCGTGCCCGAGCGCAAGTGCGGCGCCACGGAGGTGCTCGCGGCGATCAAGAACGCGCACGACCGCGGCAAAGGCAACGCGATCATCATCGTCGCCGAAGGCGCGGAGTGCGGCATCGGCGAGCTGATGAAGGCGATCGAGGCGACCGACGTCGGGTTCACGGCGCGCGCCTCGCGCCTCGGCCACATCCAGCGCGGCGGGTCGCCGAGCGCGTTCGACCGGCTGCTCGCTTCGCGGATGGGCGTGAAGGCGGTGGAAGCGCTCGTCGCAGCCGAGACGAACGTGATGGTCGGGCTCGGCGGCGCCGCGCTGCGGCTCGTGCCGCTCGCGGACGTCATCGGACGCAAGCGTGCGCCGGAGGACGAACTGTTCGCGATGGTGCGGACGCTCGCGCTGTAGCGGGGCTCCACTAGCGCTACGCGCGCGATGCTTTTTCGCGCCCCCGTGTTGAACGCGCTGCTGGACGCCGTGAGCGCTTGCCTTTGATGACCGAACGCAGTGCGTCGTTCACGGCGGCAGAATTGGGAAATGCCTTTGCGACGTCCCGCTCGAGGACAGCGATGTTTGAACCTTCCTTGAGCAACCGCCTGTAGTACTTTCCTCGTACGGCCTTCGCGTAATCGAAGTCGTACTCAGGGCGAAGCTCGTCTGTTTCTTTACGTTTCATGGCGTTTGCGCTCTGAGGCGCCGGCTAGTCTGGCACTGATGATACGGATTGTCTCACCAGCCTCGACATGGGACACGACGAGCAAGCGGTCGTGAGAGGAGTAGCCGATGGTAATGAAGCGACGCTCGCCGGCGGAATGGTCAGGGTCGTCAAAGGAGGCAGAAAGCGGATCGTGGAAGACGGTTACAGCCTCGTCAAACGTGACCGCATGCTTACGACGATTCCGCTCTGCCTTGACACGGTCCCACTCAAAGTGCATTCGTTAGATAGGCAGTCCGAACGGCGTCTTAACGTGGAGTTGTACGGCGCGCCGCAGCGCGGAGCGTCGATACCGGAGGCCGATTGCGGCGCGTCCGCACGAACGCCATGTTAGGCAGCATTCCAGTCCACCTTCCAATTTCCCTCGCGGAAAAACGACTCTAGCGCCTCTCGAGACTCAACCCAAGAATCGAAAGCGTTGTTTGCGTTTGGTCCATCGGAGCCTTCCCACCACTCATAGATCAAGAAGCCTCCGGTGTTCCCGGAGTCGTCGTCGACTCGAACATGGTGCCGGGGATGATCGCTGTTAGTAATTAGACCAACGATCCCGACTTTGACGCTGCCCATGAATGCTGTCTAACTATTGATTAGCGTTAACGCGCATGATCGTAGGAGTATCTACGTGTGGATGCAATGATCCATCGGTATACCGCGCAATATGCCGGCAGATACGTATCTACGGCAGGTATGCGAGGAATGCCGCTGCGGGAAAGTGCGCGAATGCACGTGCGAGCGGAATACCAGTGCGCGTCACTTCGATTCTTTCGCCCGTGAGAACGTTCGTCAGCAGGTGGCCCTCCATGAGCGGGTCGCATTCGACCACGGTATCGCCCCAGGTCGTTTCGCCGAGCGGCAGCTGCCCCGGCGCGCGCCCCAGCTTGGCAAACAGCCGGCCCGCAATCACGACGAGCGTGCCTCGACCCTGACGCCTTGCGTAGGCGAGCGCATGGGCGCTGCGTGCGCCGCTGACACGCAGTGCGTGGTAGCTGCCGTCGCGAAACAATTCCGGCCTGCGGCGCCGCGCCTCGAGCAGCCGCCAGATGACGAAGAGCTTCGCGCGCCCGTCGTGCGGCTGCTCGGCGAGCGAGCGCGCGGCAGTCACCAGGCCCGGCCCTGCACCGATCGCCGCGAGCTCGGCGAGTGCGCGCTCGCGAATGCCGTAGTCGACGGGGCGGCGATTGTCGGGGTCCACCAGGCTGAGATCGAGCAGCTCGTTGCCCTGGTACAGGTCGGGCACGCCGGGCGAAGTGAACTTCAGCAGCGTCATCGACAGGCTGTTCAGCGCGCCGAACCACGCGATCGCCTGCGCCTGCGCGCGCAGGTCCTCGAGAAACGGGTTCGGCCGCGCGGTACCCAGCAGCGCGTGCACGAATTCGCGCAGTGCCGCTTCGTACTCCGCGCTCTGGTTGATCCAGCTCGTGTGCGTCTTCGCCTCGCGCGCCGCCTTCAGCACGTAGCGCTCGATCCGGTCGCGGTACGCATCGAGCGCATCGCCACGCATGACGCCGACGGGGAACGTGCCGAGCAGCGTCTGGTACAGCAGGTATTCGTCGTTCGCCGAAGGCGCGGGCTTGCCGTGCACGACCTTGCGCAGCGAGCGGTTCACCGTGCGCCAGCGGCGCAGCAGCAGGCGCCACGCGCCGGGCATTTCCGACAGCACGTTGATTCGCTGCCGCACGTCCTCGGAGCGCTTGTTGTCGTGCGTCGAGGTCGCGAGCATCGTATGCGGCCAGCGCTGTGCGCGGTCGGCGCTCGCGCCATGGAACGCCGCGACCGTCAGTCCGAACGCGTCCGGATCGCTGCCGACCTCGTTCAGCGAGACGAGACGGTTGTAGGTGTAGAGCGCAGTGTCTTCGACGCCTTTCGCAGTGACCGGCGCGCTGAACTGCTGAAACTTCATCGCGAACTCGAGCACCTGCGCCTTGATCCCGGCGGATGCGCCGGCCGGCGCGCGGCCGAGCAGCGCATCGCGCACGAACCCGAAGATCGAGGCGTCCGCCAGGTGGCTGCGGCTCACCGCCTTGGCGATCGCCCAGTCGACGTAGCGCCGGTCCTGCGGCGACGGCTTGCGCGCGACGTACGTGCGATACACGGGCAGGCACGCCGTGGCCTCGGCGAGCGCGTTGCGCAGCGCGTTGAACGTGTAGTCGCGCGTCCTGCGGTCGCCGCGGGCGATGCGCAGCAACTGCGTGGCGAGCACGGTCAGCTCCGATGCGAGCGCGCTGCGCATGATGGCCCATTTGCCGCGAAACGCCGCTTCCTCGAAGTCGCTGGTCTCGCCGGTAAAGCTGCGCCAGATCCGGTCGATGCGGCCGCGCGCTGCGCCGTCGACGAAGACGCCGTTTGCGACCGCCGCAAAGCGGTACCCCGTGGTGCCGTGCACGGCCCAGCGCTCGGGCAGGTGCTCGTGGCGAGCCGTGATTTTCTCGGCCACGACGTACAGCGCCCGCGCCGGCCGGGCGCTCGGCGCGCGCAGGACGCCGGCGCGTTGCGCGTATTCCTGCTGCAGGCGCTCGAAATAGCGCTCGGGGTTGAACAGTCCGTCGGGATGGTCGATCCGCAAGCCGTCGACGAGCCCGGCGGCGGCAAGCTCGAGGATGAAGCCGTGCGTCGCCTCGAACACCGGCTCGGCTTCGACTCGCAGCGCCGCCAGCTCATTGACGTCGAAAAAGCGCCGGTAATTGATCTCGTCGGTCGCGACGCGCCAGTAGGCGAGACGGTAGGCCTGTGCCTCGAGCAGTTCGTGCAGCGCGTTGCGCGCGGGGTCCTCGCCGTTGAAACGAGCGAGCGCCGCGTCGATTGCCCGTGCCGCCGTCGACGAGCCCGTAACGAGCGCCGCGAGGCTGCCTTTCAGCCGGTCCTTTTCGGTCGCGCGCGCCGCGGCATCGCCGTCGCGCGGCGGCAGGCGGCCGAATTCCGCGGCAAGGCCGGCGAGCTCGTCGATGCCGGACAGGATCGCCGGACAGGTGCGCGGGTCGAGCGGAAAACGGTGCTCGAAGTAGCGCACCGCGAACGCGCCGGCCGCCGCGTCGAACGCGAGCACGAGCTCGCCGCGCGCGAGAACCTCCCCATAGTGATCGCCGAGCACCGCCAGCAGCACCTTGCCGCGCAAATCGGGGTTGATCGGCGCCCAGTCGATATCGAAATAGCCGGCGAATGGCGACGCGGGCCCGTTCTCGAGCACGTCGAGCCACCAGGCGTTGTCCGGGCCGGTCACGCTCATGTGATTGGGCACGATGTCGAGCACGATGCCGATGCCGTGCGTGCGCAGCGCGGCCGCCATGCGCTCGAACCCTGCGCGTCCGCCGAGCTCCGGGTTGATCTCGCGGTGCGAGACGACGTCGTAGCCGTGCTCACTGCCCGGGCGCGCGCGCAGCACGGGCGAGCAATACGCGTGGCTCACGCCGAGGCTGCCGAGATACGGTGCGATGCGGGCGGCATCGTCGAACGTAAAGCCCCGGTGCAGCTGCAGGCGGTAGGTCGCAAGCGGGATGCGTGGATTCGCACCGCGCCGCGCCAGCACCGTCTTCGGCGGGTGCGGACGCTCGCGCGCGAGCGCGTTCGCGAGCGCACCGAGGCGCGCATCGTGCTCCATTCTCTCGAGCGATTCGGGTAGCTTGCGCCGCCAGTTCGGGTGCTCGAGCGTCGTGCCGGGAAGGTTTGCCTGGTCCGCTACGCCGAGCGCGTCTTCGAGCTGGACCGCAAGCAGCAGCGCCGGCGAGCGCGCGAGGTAGCGGTGCGCGGCAAATGCAAGCGCGTCGGCGTTCGCCGGGGCCACGTCGATCTCGAGCGCGCGCGCGAGGCGCGCACGATCGGCGTTGCGCTCGTCGAGCTGCGCACGCCGCTGCCCGTCGCCGGGAAACAGCGACAGCTTCTCGCGCAAGGTCAGGTCGGTCCCGCTCCACCAGCCCGCGAGCGTCGGCAGGTCGTGCGTGCTGACCGTTGCCAGCGCGGCCTGCGGGTACGCCGCCGGCGGGGTGAATTCGCCGCTCCCTTCACGCTCGAAATAGAGCACTCGATAGGAAAGCACGCGTGCGCGCTCGAGCACGGGCCGCAACCCGTCGGGTAGCGTGCCGAGGTCTTCGCCGATCACCATGCAGCGATTGCGCTCGCTCTCGAGCGCGAGCGCGGCGAGCATCCGGTCGAGGTCGTAGCTCACATAGGCGCCTTCGCGCGCAGTCGCGCCGCGCGGAACGCAATACAGGCGCGCAAGCCCCATCACGTGATCGATCCGCACCACGCCGGCATAGCGCATCGCCTCGCGCAGCGTGCGCGCGAACAGCTCGTGCCGATTCGCGCGCAACGGCGGCGGCAGGCCCCAGTCCTGCCCGTTGAGGTTGTAGGCATCGGGGGGCGCGCCGATGCTCGCGCCGAGCGCGTAGCGATCCTGGTTGGCCCAGGCTTCGGCGCCGCCGCGATCGACCGACACCGCGATGTCGAGGTACAGGCCGAGCGCAAGGCCGAGCGACTCGCAGCGCGCCGCGGCGCGCTCGAGCTGCTGCGCCGCCTGCCACTGCAGGTATTCGAAGTACTCGACGCGCTCGACCCGCTCGGTGCAAAAGCCTGCCACCGCGGCCGAGTTAGGATCGCGATACTCCGCGGGCCACGCCGGCCAGCCCCATGCCGCCGAGTCGGCGGCGTAGAAGTGCTCCTGCAACGCTTCATACAGCGCGTGCCTGCGCAGCTGCGCAGCGCCGCGCGCCTGGAACTCGCGGAAATCGCGCGCGCGCTGCGTACGCCGCCGCAGCGCGTGCTCGCGGAAATGCGCATACAGCCGCTCGAGGACCTCGAACTTGGCGCCGGCGACGCCTGCGTAGTCGACGAGCGGTGCGTTGCGGAGTGCGGCGAGGCGGTCGCGGAACGGAGCCGACCGCGCGAGCGAACGTGCCGCTTCAGACGCACCGAATTCCTCGATCGCTTCCACATCGATGTACAGCACGTTCAGCGCGAGCCGCGAGGAGGGGCTGTACGGGCTCGCGCGCTGCGGGTCGTGGGGAAAGAGCGCGTGCAGCGGATTGAGCCCGACGAAGCCGGCGCCGCGCGCCGCCCATTGCTCGACGAGCCGCAGCAGGTCGCCGAAGTCGCCGATTCCCCAGTTGCGCTCGGAGCGCAGCGCGTAGAGCTGCACCGCGGGCCCCCAGAGGCGCGCGCCGGCATGCAGCGCGTCCGGCAGGAAGCAGCGGCCGGGAGAGGCCGCCACGACCGGTTCGCCCGTCACCGGACCGAGCTCTACGAGCAGCGCGCGCAAGGTCGACTCGGGGACTTCGCGCTGCACGCCCCAGACGTCGCGATAGGAGGTCGCGATACCGGCCAGCGCGCACGCGCGCTCGAGCGCGGCGCGATCTTCAGTCATCGCGGGGCTGCAGCAACACGTGCACTCTGCCCGGATCCAGCCAGAGGGTCTCGCCTTCGAGCGATGATGGGAGCGTCGCCTCTGCGGAGCCGAAATGCGCGAGCAGCCGCAGCAATGCGCCGTCGCCCATCGTCCACGTGACGCACAGCACGCCGTCGACGATCTGCGGACGCCCGCTGCGCGTGCCGGCAAGGCGCGGCATGATGTGCCTGCGCCTCAAGCCGATCAGCTCGCGTACCAGCGCGAGCCGCTCGGCATGCGGAGAGCGCTCGCGCTCCTCCCAGCGCAGCTTCGACGTTTCGAACGTTGCGAGTGCGCCCGGGTCGGGAATGCGCTCGCGCGCAGCGGGATCGCCAAATGCCGCGAAGCGCGCGAACTCGGCACGCCGCCCTTCGCGCACCGCCGCTGCGAGCTCGGCGCCGAAATCGCAGAAGAACAGGAACGGCGTCGACGCGGCGTATTCCTCGCCCATGAACAGCATCGGAATCTGGGGCGCGAGCAAAAGGCACGCAAGCGCAGCACGCTCGCGCGCGGGCTCGGCGAGTGCGTGCAGCCGCTCGCCGAACGCGCGATTGCCGACCTGGTCGTGCGTCTGCAGAAACGCGACAAATGCCGTCGGCGGCAGGTGGCTGCTCGCTTCCCCTCGCGGCGTACCGCCGCGAAAGGCCGACGGCTGGCCCTGGAATGCAAACCCTTCGGCGAGCGCCCGTCCGAGCTGCGCGAGCGGCGCGTCGGCGTAGTCCGCGTAGTAGCCGTCGGTCTCGCCGGTCGTGACGACGTGCAGCGCATGGTGGACGTCGTCGTTCCATTGCGCGGTCGCGATCCGCGCATCGCCCGACGGGGAGCGCTCGAGCAGGCGTGATTCGTTGCGATCGTTCTCCAGCACCAGGTGCACGCGGCGCCCGCGCCCGGGGCCGTCCCGCATCGCTTGCGCGATCTCGGTGACGATGCCGGGCACCGAGCGGTCGCGGATCGCATGCACGGCGTCGAGCCGCAGCCCGTCGAGGTGGTATTCGTTCAGCCAATAGAGCGCGTTGTGGAGGTAGAAGTCGCGCACGACGCGCGCATCGCTGCCGTCAAAGTTAATTGCCGCGCCCCACGGCGTCTCGCGCCCGGAGACGAAGAACTGCGGACTGTACGCGCGCAGGTAGTTGCCTTCCGGGCCGAAGTGGTTGTAGACGACGTCCAGCAGCACCATCAGGCCGAGCGCGTGCGCCTCGTCGACGAGCGCCTTCAGGTCCTCGGGACGGCCGTACGAGGCGTCCGGTGCGTACAGCAGCACGCCGTCGTAGCCCCAGTTGCGCTTGCCCGGAAAATCAGCGACCGGCATCAGCTCGAGCGCAGTGATGCCGAGCGCCGCGAGCTCCGCAAGTCGTGCGCGGGCCGCGGCGAACGTGCCTTCCTGCGTAAACGTGCCGATGTGCAGTTCATAGATCACCGCCTGCTCCCATGGCAGTCCGCGCCAGCCCGCGTCACGCCACGCGTAGGCCGAAGGGTCGATGACCTCGCTGGCTGCGTGCACGTCGTCGGGGTTGAAGCGCGAGGCCGGGTCCGGTACGGCGGAACCGCTCTCGAGAACGAACCGGTAGCGTGCGCCGGCGCCGATTCCGGGCTGGGCGAGCTCGTGCCAGCCGCCTTCGGCTGCGCGCAGCGCGAACGTTTCGCCCGCTCCCTGCGCCTCGATGCGGATTTCGACGCGCCGGGCGGCCGGCGCCCACAGCCGGAAGCGGGTCGCGCCGTCCGCGCGCACCTCGGCGCCGAACGGCATCGCGTGCACCCGTCTCATCTGCCGGGCAGCGGACGCCTGAGCACGACGACGGAGCGAGCGCCGAGCGGATACGCGCGCCTGGGTCCGAACCGGTCGCGCGCCTTTTCGACCGGAGCGAGCGAGGTGTCGAAGACGACCTGCCAGGTTCCGCTATCGAGAAACGGGATGCGGAAGTCGACCGGCTCGTGATGCGCGTTGAAGAGCAGCAGGAAGTCGTCGTCCTTCGCCGGCACACCGCGCCGGCCCGGCTCCGCGAGCTCGCCGCCGCTGATGAACATGCCGAGCGTGCGCGCGTGGTCGCGGTTCCAATCGTCGGCGGCGACTTCCCCGCCATCGGGCTTCAGCCAGACGACGTCCTTGACGTCACGGCCGCGCAGCAGCTTGCCGTGGAAGAAATCGCGCCTGCGGAACGTGCGGTGCGAGCGCCGCAGGTGGACCAGCGCGCGCACGAAGGCGAACAGTTGCGCGCGCTGCGGCGTCTCGGTCCAGTCGATCCAGCTCGTCTCGTTGTCCTGGCAATAGGCATTGTTGTTGCCGTTCTGCGTGTGGCCGCGCTCGTCGCCGGCGAGCAGCATCGGCACGCCCTGCGCAAGCAGCAGCGTCGCGAGAAGGTTGCGCTTCTGCTGCTCGCGCAGCGCGTTGATCTGGGGATCTTCGGTCGGCCCTTCGACACCGCAGTTCCACGACAGGTTGTGATCGTGGCCGTCGTGGTTGTCGTCGCCGTTCGCCTCGTTGTGCTTCGTATCGTAGGACACGAGGTCTTGCAGCGTGAAGCCGTCGTGCGCAGTGATGAAGTTGAGACTCGCGTACGGACGCCGCCGCGCATGCGCGAAAAGATCGGAAGAGCCGGCGAAGCGGCGCGCGAGCTCGCCCAGCATGCCGCCGTCGCCTTTCCAGTACGCGCGCATGCCGTTGCGAAAGCGATCGTTCCATTCGGTCCACCCCGGCGGGAAGTTGCCGACCTGGTAGCCGCCGTTGCCCAGGTCCCAGGGCTCGGCGATCAGCTTGACGCGGCTGAGCACCGGGTCCTGCTGCAGCGCCTTGAGAAACCCTCCGTCCCTGCGGAAATCGCCGTTCTCGCGCGCAAGCGCGGGCGCGAGGTCGAAGCGGAATCCGTCCACGTGCATCACCTCGACCCAGTAGCGCAGCGAATCCGTCACCAGCTGCAGCACATGCGGGTGCTCGAGGTTCAGCGTGTTGCCGCAGCCGGTGAAGTCGGCATAGTGCCGGCGCTCATTCTCGGCCAGCCGGTAATAGGAGACGTTGTCGATCCCGCGCAGCGACAGCGTCGGCCCGAGGTGATTGCCCTCGCAGGTATGGTTGTAGACGACGTCGAGGATGACCTCGATTCCGGCCGAGTGCAGCCGCTTCACCATCGTCTTGAACTCGTTCGCGCTGCCGGTCGCGGAGTAGCGCCGCTCGGGAGCGAAGAAGGCGAGCGTGTTGTAGCCCCAGTAGTTGCGCATCCGGCGCTCGGCGAGTCGCCGCTCGTCGATGAACGCGTGCACCGGCAGTAGCTCGAGCGTCGTCACGCCGAGCCGCTTCAGGTATTCGATCAGCGGCGTCGAGGCGAGCGCAGCGTAGGTGCCGCGCAGCTGCGGCGGCACGTCGGGGTGGCGCATCGTCAGTCCGCGCACATGCGCCTCGTACACGATCGTCTCGTGCCACGGCACGCGCGGCGGCCGGTCGTCGCCCCACGTGAATGCCTCGTCCACGACCCGGCACTTCGGCATGCTCGACGCGCTGTCGCGCCGGTCGTGCGACAGATCCTCGCGCTTGTGGCCGAGCGTGTAGCCGTACACGACGTTGCTCCAGTGCAACGCGCCGACCAGCTCTTTCGCATACGGATCGACGAGGAGCTTGTGGCCGTTGAAGCGGTGACCCTCCTCGGGGCGGTACGGTCCGTGCACGCGATAGCCGTAGACGAGCCCGGGCTGGGCTTCGGGCAGGTAGCAGTGCCAGATGTCGTCGGTGCGCTCGCGCAATTCGATGCGCTGCAGCTCGCGCCGGCCGCTCTCGTCGAAAATGCAGAGCTCGACCTTCTCGGCGTGCGCCGAGAAGAGCGCGAAATTGACGCCTTCGCCGTCCCAGGTCGCGCCGGCCGGGCGAGGCGTGCCGCGCCAGACCGCCCTGATGGGGACGCCCGCTCTCATGCCAGGTTCAGATCAACGAGGAGGAGGGGTCTTGCGCTCCGACTCCGGCCACCATCGCTCGAGCATGCGCGCGGCCCACTCGCGACCGCCGAGGCCGAACGCGAGCGCGAGCGCGAACACCAGCCCGGCGAGCAGGATCAGGAAGCTCTGGCGGATGATGTCGCCGCCGACGTTGACCTGGTCGAGCGCGATCAGCACGACGAACACCACGATCGCATAGCGCGCGAGGCGGCCGAGCAGGTCGGCGTCGCGGATCCCTACGTTGCGGCAGTACGCCGAGACCGTGCCGCCGATGAACGCGGCGAAATACGCGCCGAACGCGAGGATCAGCAGCGCGACGATGACTTTCGGGACGAACAGCACGACCTTGCCGAGCAGATCGGTAATGTAGGTGAGCCCAAGGCCGTTGAACGCGATCACCAGCGCGGCGAGGATCACCAGCCAGTAGACGAGCCAGCCGAGGAGGTCGACGGTGTCGTTCTCCAGCCCGCCCTGGCGCAGGAACCCGTCCATGCCGGAGCGCTCGGTGATCACCTTCAGGTTGACTGCGCGCAGCCCCTTCACCACTGCGAACCGCGCCGCCTTGGCGAGCAGCCAGCCGCCGATCAGCACCAGCGCGGCGAGCGCGAGCCGCGGCAGGAAATCGCCGACCTGGCGCAGGAATACCCGGATCGGCTCGAGCAGCAGTTCGATGTCCATCGCTACCTCCGTTCGTCACCGCGCGCGAGCGCAAGAACGCCCTGCAGCGGGATCACCGCCCATTCCGGGCGGTTACCGAGCTCATAGCGCAGCTCGTAGAGCGCTTTTTCGAGCACGAAGAGATCGAGCAACCCGCGGGCTTCCTGTAGCGACGCGTACACGCCCGAGCCTTTCACGGCTGCGTCGTACGCGCCGAGGAATGCAGTTCGTGCCGCGTCCTCCCAGGCCAGCGCGAGCGGCGCGAGGCGCGCGAGCTCCTCGTCGCTTTTCGCTGCGCGCCGCAACGCGTGCCAGCGCGCGTACTCGAACGAGCGCAGCATGCTCGCCACATCGCGCAGCGGCGAGTGCTTGCGCCGGCGATCCTCGAGGCTGCGCGCAGGCTCGCCCTCGAAGTCGATGATCACGAAGTCATTCTCCTGCAGCAGCACCTGGCCGAGGTGATAGTCACCGTGATAGCGCGTCTTGTGCGCGCCCGCGGTGCCCGCCGGGAACGCAGCGATGCGCGCGAGCAGCTGCCGCGCATCCTTGAGCAGGCTCTTGGCCTGCTCGCGCACCGGCGGTTCCAGAGCCTCGCCACCCTTCGCGAGCAGATCCAGCGTCGCCAGCGCTTCTTCGCGGACGCCGGCTTTCCATGCCGCAACGTCGCGCTCCTCGACCGGCTCCGCGTCGAAGTCCGGCCCGCCGCCCCGCATCGCGAGCGCGCGATGCAGTTGCGCGGTCCGCTCGCCGAGCGTTCTCATCAGCGCTACATAGGCCCCATGAACGCCCTCGGGCACCGGC
>Ga0209382_10006147_pt1 | contig 15491 bp, 17 predicted proteins | sample SoiMetdeltSBSDD5_FD_187599 | JGI IMG/M metagenome (GOLD analysis project Ga0209382, IMG submission 187599) | Bulk soil microbial communities from a Populus tree surrounding site in Tennessee, USA - Soil MetaG P. deltoides SBSDD5 (SPAdes) (version 2) | ecosystem: Environmental > Terrestrial >...
TGACGTGGACCGCAAGATCGTCCTCGGAGTATCGGCCCTGCGCGGCGGTCACGGCTGGATGCATGCTCGCGGCTACCTCGGCAATCCGCTCGATGGCCCGCGGCGCAACAGAGACCTCGCCCTGCTCGTCGGTGGCCAGTGGCAGCTCGCGGCGGGCGAGGTACGGCCGCGGCAGCTGTTTCAGGGCGAGGTACCCGAACACGAGAAACGCGACGATCCCGCTGCCGGCGATGATCGCGCGGGTCACGCTCCCGTCTACAGCGTTTGGCGTGAGGCCGCTGAGATAGTTGAACGCAGTCCGATAGCCGCTGATCGAATTCACCGTCGACGGCGACACCTTGAGCGCGAGCAGGACCAGCATCAGCCCGTACCAGATCAGGCCCAACGCGAGCACGAGTGGCACGATCCGCCCCACGACCATCAGGACCGACGGGCGTTCGCGAATGCGTTGGCGCGGCATCATTCGACCCTGGCGCCGCGACGGGGCACTTCGATACGGGTGGTCAGGGCGAACGGCTGAGTGAGGCCCGCGAGCTGTCCCTGCACGGTCTGCTGCACCTCGCTCGGCTCGGTGAGACGCGTGCGCGATGCACGCACCGCGAGCCGACCACCGCCACGACGCCGCGAACGCACACGGACCCGCGCCTCCGTCACACCGCGGACCTGCTCGACCAGCACCGTGGCTATCTGCGCCAGCGGTCGCCGACGCGCGGCGAGGGTGCCTTTCTCGTCGTGCGCCAACGTGACCAACCGCTCCCGTCGCGGCACCAGCAATCCGACCAGCAACAGCAGCCCGAGCAACATCGCGCCAATCCCACACAGCCCGGCGATCGTGGCCACCGAACCCGGCGCCTCAAGGTCAGAGAACCACTCCCCCATCGTGTCCCGGAACGATGCAAGATGAAGCAGACGGGCCAGGTGGGCCAGGCTGGGACCATCCGTTCCCGTACCGATACAGAACACCGCGAGCGCCAGCCCGGCGAGGGCCAAGGCAAGAAGGACGACGAAGCTCACGACGCGTGCGAGCAGGCGCGCGAGCACGATCACGGCGGTAGCTCCTCGGGTCGTGGGCTGGGGACTGGGTCAAGGTGCTCGGCATCCGCGGCTGCGGCCTGTTGCGCCGCGGCCTGCGCCGCGTGTTCGCGCGCTGCCTGCTCTGCAATCTCAGCGGCGCTCAGCACCTCGCTGAACTGGACGTTCACGTCGCCCAGCTGATCGCCGAGCCCTTCGCGCGCGACGCGTGCCCTCACCCGGCGCCTGACCTCCGCCGCCAGTTCGATCAGCGGCACGAGCCCGGCAACAAGACACAGATCGACGCTGTAGCGACCACCGGGCTGAGCGATCACGGAAACGCCGCGCAGCGTCCCCCTTGGGGGATCGCCGGTGAGGCACAGTCGGTTGGGGCCAGCGTCGGCTCCGTGCACTCCTGCCACGTTGAGCGCAGCATCGAGCGCCAAATGCGCGAAACGCACCCGAGGGGAATCACCGACCTGCGATGTCGGCATGCGTGGCGGCACCGCCACGTCCTACTGCACGCGCTCTGGGGCCTCGTCGCCCGGGAAGTGCAGATCATTGATCGCGACGTTGACCTCCGCCACCGAGAGGCCGGTGATGCCCTCGATCCGCTTGATCACGTTGTCACGTACTAGCTGCGAGACCCGCGGGATCGATTCGCCGTACTCGACCACGACAGTCAGATCAACAGCGGCCTCGCGCTCGCCGACTTCGACCGAGACACCCTGAGTTCGCTCGTCGCCGACGCCGACCGCCTGGGTGACGCTGCCCAACGCACGCGTAACTCCGCCACCGAGGTCGTAGACGCCACGCACCTCTCGCGCCGCCACGCTCGCCACCTTCGTCACCACCGCGTCAGCGATTGTGGTCTGGCCCCGCTCCGTCTCCAGCGGGGACTCGGGACGGGCCACTTCAGCGCGCGTCCGCTCCCGCGTGGCGCTCGCCGCGCTCCCTGAACTCTCCTCGGCCATCCGATACCTCCCAGTCGAAAGTTTTTTTGCCCGTACCCCGATGACTGAACTTGTGCACAAGTTCTCGCGCCTCCTCGCTAGCGGCGTATTCGGGCCGTAGACGATCAGGCCCGTCACGTCGTCTACCTCGGCTCTGCGCGTCGGCCAACGCTCGCGATCGAGGTCTGGCAGTCATGATGGCGAGGCGTCAGCCAGCCTCGTCCGACGGCGGAGCCGACGCCATGGCCCGCGGCGCTGTGGTCGTGAGCGCCGGTACGCGTCGATCGTTTGCCGGCCGCGATCGTGACTCGACATAGAAGATACTCGGGTTGCTCTCACCCGATGTTCGTGCTCCGAGAAGTGCTAGCCAACCGACGTGAGCCGGCGCGCCTGTTCTTCGTCGTGGCTTTGCGGAAGGGCGTTTGTGACCGACTCGTGACGGTCGGCTACTTGACCGCGTAGCCCTTGGACGCCTTGGTGATACGCGCTTCTTGACCATCTGCGACAGTCGGGTGGCGATCATGTTGGGGTTGGCGTTTAGGGCCTGGCGACGTCGCCGGCGGTGCTCTGTGCGATGGCATGCCGCCGCGTGAGCGTCGCACGGTCGACTGCGTGCTGCAGCGCCGCGGCGAGCCGCCGCGGATCGTGGAGTTCGATGAGAAGCAGCACTTCAACGGCTTCCGGGCGCTGACGATTCGCGCCTACCCGCGCACGGCGGCGGTGGCCTTCGACCGCCGCGCGTGGCTGCGCCTGTGAGGCCAAGCGCCGGCTGGAGGGTGGTGGCTTCGGCCGGCCCAAGCCACCCTTGTTTCCTCATGAGGACGGTCGCCACCGCCAGCGCGCCTACCGGGATGCCGTCGCTGATCTCCTGCCCGCCGTGCATGGCTGGTGTCCGACGCTGCGCATCGCCGACTTTGAGGTGGTGGGGTGGCTCGACGGCCGTGGCGCCCGGCGCCGCATGGAAAGGCTGCTGGCCGAGCGCCTCTTAGCCGAACCGAAGCGATGAGCCGGCCGCACCACAACGTCTTCTTCTACTACCGCGGGCCAAGCGCTCGCGAGAGCCGTCAGGAGGGTGAGCGCTACCAGCAGCAGGTGGAGGACAACTCGACCAAGGCGCTGGTGAACGTCCTCCAGCACGGCGGTCCCGACGTCGCCCGCGGCTTTCTGCGTCGCTTCGCTCCCGCGCTCGGCCGGCCTCCCCCGCACGATGCCCCAGCGGCTTGCCAGTGCGGATCGCGGCTCCCCGACTTAGCGAATCCGCGAGCAGTCATGTAGCCGAAGGTCAGGATCGTGAAGTACAACCCCGCCTGCTTGGCCCCAAAGCCCGCTGCCGTCGTTAGTCACTTTGCCCTCAGTGCGCGCAGGCCCGGCCGCTGGCGTCGATCTCAGAATGCGACGACCCGCACCGCGGCGCAGGGCAACTACTCCGGCCGTCTCCGCCGCCCCGTGGCGTCGATCGGCTCGATGCGCACGCGCGCCCTCTGACCCGAACGGCTATGCGTAGCGACGCATGCGACGCGAGCGCCACGGACATGCTCGGCACGGTCGGCCAGGTTGATTCTCGGTGGCAGGGCTGGGGTAGGGGCACGGCCACCAAACACCAGGAGGACGGATAAGTGGTGACGATCATCCAGAGCGGGTCCAAGGCGTGGGCCATAGCAGCAACGAATGGCGATGTGCGCATCTTTAGCCGCGAGCAAGTGGGCGAGTGGACCGAAGTGTTGCTGAGCGAGGACTCCGAGCAGATCGACGGAGATGGCAGCTTGATCTTGGAGGCGCTGTACGAGCAGCAGGCTGGGACCGCGCCGGAGGAAGCGCAGGAGCCCGAGGCCGCAGAGGAAGAGGAAGAGCCCGAGGCCGCAGAGGAAGAGGAAGAGCGCGAGGCCAAAGAGGAAGAGGAAGAGCCCGACGCCGAAGAGGAAGAGGAAGAGCCCGAGGCCGAAGAGGAAGACGAGGAGCCCGAGGCCGAAGAGGAAGAGCAGGAGCCTGAGGCCGAAGAGGAAGAGGATAAGAAGCCGCGTCGCAGTCGCGGCAGGACCAGGGCTAAAAAGAAGTGACGCTGGGCGAGCCACCCCGGCCCGCGACTTCGCCCAACGAGCCGCACGCTTGAGGACGCGCAAGTTGCCCCCGTTACGTGCGCGGTTCGGTATGCCGTCGTCACGCGCGGAAGTCGTCCGTGGGCTAACTACAGGCGCCTTCGCAGAGCAGCCTCCCAATGGCACGGAGGACCCCAGCCCAGGGGTGGCGGGCGCGGCCGCCCTCCCGACGCTGCGCGGGTTCTCGCACGCCATCGCGTTCCTCTTCGCCATCGCGGCCGCGATCGTCGTCGTCGCGCTCGCGCCCACCGCTCGTGCCACGGTGGGCCCCGGCGTCTACGGCGCCGCTCTCGTCGCCCTGTTCGGGGGAAGCGCGCTCTATCACCGCTGGCGCGGACCGGTGCGGTTCAAGTCGGTGCTCCAGCGCATCGACCACAGCACGATCTTCGTCTTCATCGCCGCGAGCATGACTCCGATCGCGCTCGTCATCCTCCACGGCGCGCTGGCCTGGGTAACGCTGGCGATCGCCTGGAGCGGCGCCGCCGCCGGTGTTGCCTTCTCGCTGGGATGGGTCAGCGCACCCCGCGCCCTCACCGCGGGCAGCTATCTCCTCCTCGGGTGGGTCGCCGTCATCATGCTTCCCCAAGCGGTAGGGGCGTTGACGATCACCCCACTCCTGCTCCTCGCCGCCGGCGGACTGCTGTACTCGGCCGGGGCCATCGTCTACGCCACACAACGCCCCAACCCCTGGCCCCGCACCTTCGGCTTCCACGAGGTCTTCCACGCTTTCGTGATCGCAGCAGCCGCCGTGCACTACGTCGCCAGCCTCGGATGGGTCCTGCCCGCGGCACGCTGAGCGCACAACAGCAAAGAAAAGCGGCACTCAAACAGCAGCGCCGCGTTCACAACGCCATCTAACCCAAATCACTCAAATCACTCCTCATGTCGTCGCCGCGGCAACCAGCGCGGCACACGACGTTGACAACGCGCGGACGTTTGAGGTCGGGAAACGTATTCGCAGCCGTATCCGGGCCGCCGCTGCCACCGTCTTGCCTGCCTTGGCGGGGTGCGGGATGCTCACGACCCCGACGCTGTCGCCTGCTCCGACTGAGCCAGCCCTAAGCCTGATCCACGGTCAGCACCCCCGATGATTGCGGTCCGGGCCCAGGCCACCCCTGAGCCCCAAACCCGCGCACCTCATGCGCGGTGCCGCCCTCACAACACACCCGGACAGGCCTGCCGCTCAAGACGACAGGCCATACGGTCTAGGCCTTCTTCGCGGTTGGCCGCGCAGCCAACCGATCGGCGCGAGCTTGGCCTGCACCTGCACACTTTCTGTCACTCGGACGTCTGCCGACGAACGCGTTAGGTGGGGGGGTGCCAGGGGGTAGCTCGGGCCACGAGGGAGAACCCACGAGGGAGCACCCTGGAGGCTGCAATGGCCAAGGATTCGAACCCGGGCAAGAAGGTGAACGACAAGGCCGGCGACGGCAACGGCGACGGTGGTGGCAAGGCCGGCGACGGTGGGGGCGGTGGTGGCAAGGGCGGCGAGCCCGGTGTCGGCAAGGGCCGGCGCATGCCCGTCCAGCAGGCGATCGACATCAGCGTCCCGGTGACCGAGGTCTACAATCACTTCACGCAGTTCGAGGAGTGGCCCAAGTTCATGCACCGGGTCCAGAGCGTCAGCCAGGACGACGAGACCCACCTCAAGTTCAAGACGAAGATCTGGCTCTTCTCGCGCGAGTTCACGGCCCAGATCGAGGAGCAGCGCCCCGACGAGCGCATCCAGTGGAATGTCACCGAGGGCATCACGCACCACGGCGTCGCGACCTTCCACGAGCTCGCTCCGCGGCTGACCCGCGTCGAGATCAACGTCGACGTCGAGCCCAGCGGCCTGATCGAGAAGTCCGCTCGCGGTATGCGCCACGTCAAGCGCGCCATCCGGGCCGACCTCCACCGCTTCAAGGCCTACACGATGATGAACGAGGAGCCCGAGGGCGAGTGGCGCGGCACCATCGAGGACGGCGAGGTCAAGCAGCAGCGCGAGTCGCAGAGCAGCCGCAGCAGCAGCAGCAGCCGCCGCAGCAACGGTGACGACAGCGAAAGCAGCAGCAGCGGAAGCCGCAGCAGCAGCGGCAGCCGCTCGAAGGCGGCCAGCTCGTCGAGCGGCAACCGCCGCACCGCCTCCAAGAGCTCGTCCAACGGCGGCGACCCGAAGAGCTCGAAGTCCGGCAGCTCGAGCCGCCGCAAAAGCGGGTCCCGGTCGTAGTGGGCCCCCTGAAGCGCACCATCCTGGAGCGGCTCGGCGGCGACAAGCCGTCGGTGCTCCGCGCCCTCGTGGCGGCGGCCATCGTCGGCCTCATCGTGGCCGTGATCACCTACAAGCTTCTGCGCAGCTAAGGGGGAACCCATGGGCATCGATCTCAGCCATGTCGCGAGCTCCGCGCTGCAGGCGGCGCTCGACGACGGCCAGCAGCCGGAGGCAAAGCAGCACCACCGCCGGCTGACCGCCGGCAAGGCGATCATCGCGGGCGCGGCGGTTGCCGTCGCCGCGAAGTACGCCGTCGACAAGACATCGGGGCTCAAGGGCAAGGCCGCCATGGCCGCCCTGCGCCACACCGCGCGCAGCACGTTGGGCGACCTCGTCCCAGAGTCGCTGCACGACAAGCTCATGGACTCCGGCTTCTTCGACCACGAGGACGAGGACTTCGACGGGTCCCAGGGCGAAACCGAGGACTTCGTCGAGGAGCCCGAAGGCGAAGAAAGCGAGGAGTCCGAGGACCAGGAGTCCTTCGACGAGCCCGAGGACGAAGAGGGCTATGAGCCCGAGGACGAAGAGCCCGAGGAGCCCGAGGCCGAAGAGGAAGACGAAGAGCCGGAGGAAGAGGAAGACGAACAGAGGCCGCGCCGCAGTCGCGGCGGGACCAGGGCAAAAAAGAAGTGACGCTGGGCGAGAAAAGGAGGAACTCACGAATGGCCCAGACCCCCTTGCAGCGCCTGTCCGATCTCGGACAGAGCGTGTGGATCGATTACCTTTCCCGCTCGCTCATCAACGATGGCGACCTCGAGCAGATGATGGACCGTGACGCCGTCGTCGGCGTCACCACCAACCCGACGATCTTCCAGAAGGCGATGGCCGAGGGCGACGCCTACGACGCACAGCTCAAGGACGTGCTCGCGAAGGAGTCCGACGACACCGAGGCCTTCCTCAACATCGCCACCACCGACGTCTCCGACGCCTGCGACCTGCTGCGCCCCGTCTGGGACGAGGGCGGCGGCCGCGACGGCTACGTCTCGATCGAGGTCACGCCCGACCTCGCGTACGACACCAAGGGCACCATCGCACAGGCCCAACGCCTGCACGAGTGGATCGACAAGCCCAACCTCTTCGTGAAGATCCCCGCCACCGAGGCGGGCCTGCCGGCGATCGAGGAGATGATCGCCCGCGGCCGCTCGATCAACGTCACGCTGATCTTCTCGCTCGAGCGCTACCGCAAGGTCACCGAGGCGTACCTCCGCGGCATCGAGCGCCTGGTCGAGAGCGGCGGCGACCCGTCCACGGTCGCATCGGTGGCCTCGTTCTTCGTCTCCCGCGTGGACACGGAGATCGACAAGCGCCTGGAGAAGCTCGGCGGCCACGACGAGTTGCTGGGCAAGGGCGCGATCGCGAACGCCAAGATCGCCTACGAGATCTACAAGGAGGTCTTCGCCGGCAACCGCTGGGACAAGCTCGCCGCCGAGGGTGCGGCTCCGCAGCGCTGCTTGTGGGCCTCGACCTCGACCAAGAACCCGAAGTACCGCAACGTCCTTTACGTCGAGGAACTGATCGGGCAGAACACGGTCAACACCATGCCCGAGGAGACCATCAGGGACTTCCAGGACCACGGCGAGGTCCGGGGCCGGACCGTCGAGGAGGACGTCGAGGGCGCACACCGCACGCTGGACGCGCTCGGCGAGGCCGGCGTCGACTACGACGACGTCACCGCGACGGTCGAGCGCGAGGGCGTGGAGAAGTTCTCGGACTCGTTCGACGAGCTCCTCCAAGAGGTGGGTCACAAGCGCGACACGCTCGTCGCGGCCTAGCTACTGGGTGTCGACGAGCAGAAGGGTGGCATCGTCGCGCAACGGACGGGAGGAGAACCCGAGCACGGCGTCCTGCAGTGTCCGGACGGTCCCAGCCACAGTGGCTTGGGCACACCTCTGCAGGGTACGGCCGACGTTTTCGATGCCGAACTCGTTGCCCTTGTCGTCCCGACGCTCAGCCACTCCATCGGAGTACAGGAGAACGCGCTGCCCGGGCGCCAGGCCGCGCTCCGTGCGGCGAAACGTTCGTCGACGCCGAAACAACCCGATCGGGTACGTCCCGTCCGCCGCCAGCTGGGTGATCGCGCCGTCGGCGTCGATGAGCAACGGCGGCGGGTGGCCGCAGTTGATCCAGGCCAGCGTGCGGCTGGCGGGGTGCCAAACCGCGAACACTGCGGTGAGAAACTGATAAGGGCCACCCAGGTCAAAGCACGCCTGATGAACGACTTCGGCGGCCTGCTCCAGCGTCGCGTCGTTGCGCCGTGCTGCCCGGAGCGCGCCGACGGCAAGGGATGAGATCGACGCCGCGGTGTTGCCCTTGCCTATCGCGTCGCCGACCGCCAGCCACAGCCCGTCGTCGTTATCGGCGTAGTCGAAGAAATCACCGCCGATTTGATACCCCGGGAGCACCGCGCCCGCCACCTCGGCGCCCGCGAAGCCAGCGATGCGCGGCGGGAGGAGGTTCTGTTGGATCTCGGCGGCCGCGTTGATGTCCTTGCGCCGTCGGGCGCGATGGATGACGTCGGTGTAGCCGCCGGCGACCTCCAGCACCAGCGCAGCTTGACCGGCGAGGCGCTCGAGCAGCCCATTCGGGGGAACGTCTGTAACCAGGACGCCGATCGCGCGGTCACGTATCGACATCGGCACCGCAGTCGCCCCAGGGATCTTCGAGGACACGATCTCCTCCACCTGATCAAGGTTCTCCAGCGGGAGCTCGGGCCCCAGCCCCAACGGGGCCGGGATGCGATCAGGGAACGGGTCGTCGCCGGCTAACCGGATAAGACGCGAGCCATCGATGTCCATCACATAGAGCGCAACAGAACCTGCGCCGGCCGCGCGTGCCTCCCGCAGCAGGGCCTCAGGCAGACGATGCGGCAGAAGCTCTCGCAACAGATCGGACGCATCGCTGCCAGCGCGCGACATCTCATCGGGCTCGACCTCGGGCAACTCCCGCAGCCTACGCCGCCCTGCTCGGGAAGCCCGAAATGCCGCCACACAGGGCATGATGGCGAGTAGGAGCGCCGGACTCAGAAGTAGCTGGAGGCCCGCTCTGGCGTCGTTGAGTTACTCCGTCTGAACCCGGCAGCGTTGGCATGGAGCTCCGCGCCGGGGTTATGACGCAGCTCGCTGGACCGGCGCGCGTGCCGATGTTGACCGTCCGGCGCGCTCGGTGCGTGGCGCCCCCGGCCCGGGAGGGAGCTCGACCTCGCCGCCGCCTGTGTGTTGGCCGCATCGCTCGCAGCGGAAATCGGCGTCGACGTTGCCGCCGCAGCCAGCGTGAAGCGTCAGTCGTGGTGGGCCATGCGGGGTGGGGTAGTGGCGGTCGCCCCATTTCATCAGCGTGATCAGGGCGGGGGCGAGCTCGCGCCCCTTGTTGGTGAGCACGTACTTGGGCCGGCCTGGTCGCTCCTCGTCGCGAACGCGCTCGAGCACGCCTTCGTCGCACAACAGCTTGAGCCGGTTGGTGAGCACGTTGGAGGCGATCCCGAGGCTCTCCTGGAACTCCTCGAAGCGCTCTAGGCCGAGGACCGCGTCCCGCAGGATCAACAGCGTCCATCGCTCGCCGATCACCTCTAGCGATCTCGCGATCGAGCAGACCTGGGTGGGATATGCGCGCTGCAGCATGACTTCAGGATAGCTGACTTGCGTGAGACAAGCTACGTCCGCTAGGCTGCCTTGCATGCGGCAAGTCGCGCTTCACAAACATCTGCGACGCAAGCCATTGATCCTCGCCTCGCTGCTCCTCGCCGCCTTCGCCATCAGCGTGGACACCACGATCGTCAACGTCGCGCTGCCGACGGTTGTACGAGAGCTGCACGCATCCACCACGCAGCTGGAGTGGGTCGTCGATGCCTACAACCTCGTGTTCGCCGCGCTCGTGCTCGCGGCCGGAAACCTGGGTGACCGGGTGGGGCGCAAGGGCGTCCTGCTGGCCGGCCTGGGCGTCTTCGGTGCTGCCACGATCGCCGGCGGGCTGGGCCAAAGCCCCGGCGAGCTGATCGCCGCGCGCGCGGTGATGGGGCTGGGCGCCGCCCTGATCTTTCCCGCCACGCTCTCGCTGCTCACCAACGTCTTTACCGAGCGGGGCGAGCGGGCACGGGCGATCGGACTCTGGGGAGCGACCACCGGCATCGGGATCGCGCTGGGCCCAATCGTCGGCGGCTGGCTGCTCGAGCGCGACGGCTGGCAGAGCGTCTTCTTCGCCCTGGCCCCGATCGCCGCCCTGGGCCTGATCCTGGTCAGCCTCTACGTACCGAGCTCGCGCGATCCGGGGGCCCCTCGCGCCGACCGCCCCGGCCTTGCCCTTTCAACGGCGGCGATGGCGATCCTGATCTACACGATCATCGAGGCCCCGAACAGCGGCTGGGTCGGGATCCGCAGCATCGCCGGCTTCGCGCTCGCCGCCTCGCTGCTCGTCGCCTTCATCGCCTGGGAGCGGCGTGCAGCCACTCCGATGCTGGACGTCGGGCTGTTTCGCAACCTTCGCTTCAGCGCCGCCAGCGGTGCGGTGACGATCAGCTTCTTCTCGCTGATGGGGTTCATCTTCCTGGTCACCCTGTACTTCCAGTTGCTCAAGGGCTACGCGCCGTTCAGCACCGGGATACGGCTGCTGCCGGTGGCAACCCTGACCGGCATCACCTCCGTCCTCGGCACCGGCCTCGCGGTGCGCAGCGGCACCAAGCTGGTGGTGGCCGCCGGCCTCGTCTCGCTGGCCGCGGGCCTCGCCTGGACCTCGACCGCTTCCGCGAGCACGACCTATCTGACCATCGCCGGTCAGATGGTGCTGATCGGCTCGGGGATCGGACTGACGAGCGCTCCCGCCACGGAGTCGATCATGGGCGCGGTCCCACGAGCCAAGGCCGGAGTGGGCTCAGCGGTCAACGACGCAACCCGCATCCTCGGTGGGACCCTGGGCGTTGCCGTGATCGGCAGCATCTACGCCTCGCTGTACGCCAGCCGGCTCGCGAACGGCCTCGGCGCCCATCTCCCCGGCCCCGCGGCCGGCGCCGCCAAGAGCTCGGTTGGCGGAGCGCTCGGCGCGGCCGACCAGCTCGCTGCCGGCGGCCACGGCGATCTGGCGACCACCCTCCGCGACGCCGCGTCGGCGGCCTTCTTCCACGGCTTCGCGCTCGCGTGTCTGGTCGCCGCCGGCGTTGTGATCGCCGGTGCGCTCGTGGTCCTGGCCCTGCTCCCGGCACACCCCACCGCCCGCAGCGAGGAGACGCCCGAGCCGCACGCACCGGGCACGCCCGCCACGGCCACCCCGACCAACTGACCTGACCTCCAACACCCACCCCTCAATCAACAAGGAAAAGCCAGGAGCAGCATCAGTGAGCACTACTCACTCCCAGCGCAGACGAAGGCGCAGCGCCCTCGCACGCGGGGAGACCATCCCAGTCCGCGGCCCCATCCCCGTTGCAGGTCGCGGCCCCGCAAAACTCCGGCCTGACGCGAATCATGGGTCCGGCCAACCACGCACCCGGCGTGCCGATCATGGGCATGCGAGCTCGGATCCGTATCTGATGGGCGGAGCGGACGCGGGCCCACTCGTCACGTCATGGGAAGCGGCGACCGAGGCCAGCGAGTCGACGCGTTCGGCGATAGCGACCTCAGGCTCGTCGACTCGCTGTTCACCGCGTCCGGCGGCGCCGCTGACGGAGCCGGCCGATGAGCACGAGCCACACGAAGGAGAGCTGGAGCCGATGCGAGACGAGGACAAGGGAGCGCACGACTACACCGAGACGTGGTGCAAGGGCGGGGAGATCGGCCACGTCGAGCTGAGCGGCGGCGGGCGCGTCCGCTACCTGCGCGTCGGCAGCGGAGCGCCGTTGCTTCTGCTGCACACCGTGCGCACGCAGCTCGACCACTTCCAGCTCGTGATCCCGCGGATCACCGACGCGTTCACCGTTTACGCGGTCGACTTCCCCGGCATGGGCTGGTCCGACATCGTCCCGGGCGCCAGCTACGAGGAGCCGGCGCTGCGAGCCGCGGTCGTCAGGATGGTCGAGGATCTAGACCTCACCGATCTCACCCTGGCGGGTGAATCGATGGGCGCCACCCTGTCGCTTACCGCGTCCGTGGAGCTCAGGGACCGAGTGCGCCGCGTCGTCGCCTTCAACACCTACGACTTCGCCGACGGCATCAAGCGCGCCAATCTGCTCGCGCGCATCGTGGTGGGAAGCATCCGCGCTCCGGTGAGCGGCCCGATCGTCGCTCGCCTCGACAACAAACAGGTCTTCAAAGGAGTAATGGGAGGGGGACTGCATGACCCCAGTCAACTGCCCGACCACTATCTCGATGAGCTCCGCCGCGTCGGCCGGCGGCCGGGATACCCGACGGTGGCCAAGGCGATCTACCGCAACCTCGAGAGCCTGATTGCGGCCAGAGAACGATACGCGCAGATCAACGTCCCGGTCACGCTGGTCTATGGCGACGAGGATTGGTCGCGGCCCTCGGATCGCCAGGCGAACATCGAATCGGTTCCCGGTGCGCGTGACCTCGTCCTGCATGAGACCGGCCACTTCGCCGCACTCGAGGCGCCCGACGAGGTCGCACGGATCCTGCTCGAGGACGGCCCCTGAGCTCGCGGCCAGCCGGTTCACAACCGATGCTGCTCCTCGCGCTGACGAGACGCCGGCGGAATGGAAATACTCGCCTCCCTTCGCGAGAAGGGGGCGTCTCGAGTCCGCGTACGCAGATGCCCGAAATGGACGACCAGCACCACTCCGGTTGGGCTCCCGGCGCACGCCGCCTTCGCCGGGCGGATTGAGAAGTGCCGCGCTGATTGTCGCCAAAACCACCAAGAGGCGTTTCCTGGCGACGGCGACGTGGCCCTGCTTTGTTACCCGACGAGCATCTCCCCGTCGTCAACGAGAGACCCGGAAAGCGCGGAGGCGGGACGCGGCACGCGCTTCCTCTGCGTGAGCAGGAGCCGGAGCCGGGACCGATCTCACTACTGCTGCGGACGAAGCCCAGGTGCGCTGGCGCGGTGGGCGGAGGCTTTAGCTCCCGCCAGGCAAAGGAGCCGTCAGCGACACGCCGGTGGAGACGAGCGGACCTCGTCCTGAGCGATCCTCTTGTTGGCGTGGACCAAGATGCCTGCTTGCCCATCGGAGCTGAAGCGCCGGTCACGTCCGGGAATTTGTCCTTCTTGGACGTTCAACTGCGGCGCGTGGGCGGACATCGGGCCTGTGGCCCTGCGGACCTGCGGACGGCGGGCCCGGGTGCGTCCCTTCCGCCCCTACGCCGTCTCTCTGGTGAGAGAGTTCGCCTACGAGAGGAGTTGACATGGCCGTCGAGACGATCGTACGCACGCACGCCGCCCCTACTTCGGCCAGGCTGCGGATCGAGTTCCTCTTCCTCGATCTCACGTCCTGCACCCGTTGTCTCGGAGCCGACCGGAGTCTCGAGTCCGCGCTCGACATCGTCCACGAAAAGCTCGAGGCGACCGGCGTCGAGGTCGAGGTCGACAAGATCCTTGTGGAATCGGCGGAGCAGGCGCGGGCCTTGCGCTTCGTGAGCTCGCCGACGATTCGGGTCGATGGCCGGGACGTCGCGCTCGAGCTGCGCGAGAGCTCATGCGGTTCGGAGGCGTGCACCGATGGCTGCGTCGACCAGATCGCCTGCCGCGTGTGGGTGCATCGGGGCCGGGAGTACACCGAGCCGCCGGTGGCGATGATCGTCGATGCGATCCTCGAACACGTCTACAGCGGCCCGTCGCCGCGGGCTCGAGTCGAAGCGCAGTTGTACGAGCTGCCGGCGAACCTGGCGCGCTTCTTCTCGGGCAGGGCTGCATCCGCAGAGGAGCGCGCTTGCTGCCCGCCCGCGGAGCAGCAGTCCTGCTGCGACGCCGACGCTAAGGACGGCTGTTGTGACGCTGCGCCAGCGGAGGGCTGCGGGTGTCGGTAGGTCCGCAGAGCCGGTCGCAACCGCTGGGCGCCGAGGCGGTCTGGCGGGACTTCCACGCGCGGCTATTGAGCTTCATCGCCCTGCGTGTACGGGACCGCGACAGCGCCGAGGACATTTTGCAGGAGGTAATGCTGCGTATCCACCGCCACGCCGGCGAGCTCGAGCGTTCGTCGGCGGTCGGCGCGTGGGTGCACCAGATCACCAGAAACGCGATCGCCGACCACTACCGCAAGGCGTCGGGTCGTCGCGAGCGGCCGGCCGGAATCGACCTCGATCGCCAGCAGCCGCTGGTGCTCGAGGACACTCCCGGGGAGCTTCGCGGCGAGCTCGCCACGTGTCTGCGCCCACTGCTGGAAAGGCTGTCCCCGCTCCAGAGGGAGGCCCTCACGCTCACCGAAATGGAAGGGCTTACGCAGGCGACCGCGGCCGCCCAGCTCGGCCTCTCAACCTCGGGAATGAAGTCCCGTGTGCAGCGCGGCCGCGCTCAGCTCAAGGAACTGCTCACCGCCTGCTGTGAGATCGAGCTCGACCGCCGTGGCGGGGTCACGAGTTACCGGCCGCTGGGCGGCACCTGCGACTGCCGCACCGAGATGCCGGTCCGGCCGGAACGCTGAGCCTTCGCCAACGGGCCGAGACAGCCGGATCGACGCTCGCCCGGGCATGCGTCCTTTCCCGCCGAGCACCGTCTCTCTTTGTGACCGGCCGCCCGAACGCCTAGGTCGTGCAGGCACACCGCCTGATCCGCGCGGCCAGGGTCCCAGACGCAATCCAGGAGCGCAGCATGACCATGCAGCACGAAGTGAAGGAACGCCGACGCGGTATCGCCGGCGAGGACGCCCGTGAGCGACTGCTGTCCGGCCTGCCCGTAACCGAGCGACGTTTGCAGCTGGCCGGGGTGTCCACTGCCGTGCTGGAAGGCGGTGACGGCCCACCGATCGTGTTCTTGCAGGCGGAGTTCGCGGCCGTGTGGATGCGGGTGATTCCGGAGCTGGTGAGGACCCACCGGGTCATCGCCCCCGACCTGCCTGGTCTCGGCGCTTCGGAGCTGTCCGGTCCTCCCCACGCCTATGCCGCCCTGACGTGGCTTGACGAACTGATCGAGCAGACGTGTGCGATCCCGCCTGTGCTGGTGGGGAAGGGCCCTGGCGGCGCGCTTGCCGCTCGTTTCGCGATCGAGCACGGCGACCGTATCGATCGACTGGTGCTGGTCGACGCGCACGGGCTCGATCGGTATCGACCAGCGCCGGGGATGGCGCTCACCTTCATCGGCGTGCTGTTG
>Ga0209382_10006148_pt1 | contig 15488 bp, 18 predicted proteins | sample SoiMetdeltSBSDD5_FD_187599 | JGI IMG/M metagenome (GOLD analysis project Ga0209382, IMG submission 187599) | Bulk soil microbial communities from a Populus tree surrounding site in Tennessee, USA - Soil MetaG P. deltoides SBSDD5 (SPAdes) (version 2) | ecosystem: Environmental > Terrestrial >...
TGTCAAATCGACCCTGCTGAGAGCCGTCATGCTTGCTCGAACGCCAATTGAGGGTGCGACCTGGGCTCCGGCCTCAGACCGGCGAGTCGATCGGGCTTCGGCAGTCGGGCGTCGGGCTTCGTCGATGCGCACTGCCGGCGCCCGACTGCCGGCCGCCGCTGGCCGTCGCGCGGCCGCGCCAAGGCGGGCTATTGCTCCCCACCCGCCAATCGCTAGTATCGTCTGAAGCGATATCCGGGTCTGTCGGGAGGCGTGACTGCGGCCGCGGGTCGGCTCGGATACGGCTTTCACAGACGGCTCAGCGGGGCAGGCACGGCCGTGCAGACTTGGCGCGACATTCATTTCTCTGCGCGCGACGGTCTGCGGCTCTACGCCCGCCACTACCCCGCGCCGGGCTCCAGGCGCAGGCCGGTGCTGTGCCTCGCCGGTCTCACGCGCAGCGGGCGCGACTTTCACCGCCTCGCCACCGCTCTCGCGGGCTCCGGCGCCGGAGCGCGCGATGTCTACACCCTCGACAGCCGCGGTCGGGGCTATTCCGACCACGATCCCGACTGGCGCAACTACTCGCTGCTGGTGGAGGCCGACGACGCGCTCGATTTCATGACCATGACCGGGCTGGCCGGTGCCGCCATCGTCGGCACCTCGCGCGGCGGCCTCCTGGTGCTGCTGATGGCGGTGCTGCGGCCGTGCGCGCTCGCCGCCGTCGTCCTCAACGACATCGGCCCCGTGGTCGAGCGCGACGGCCTCGCCCGCATCGCAGCCTATATCGGCCGCGTTCCCCTGCCCACCGACTGGGAGGAGGCGGCCCGCATCGTGCGGGAGTTGAACCGGCGCCAGTTCCCCGCGCTGCCTCCCGAGGCCTGGGCGGAGGCGGCGCGCGCCTGGTTCAACGAGGCGAACGGGCTGCCTGCGCCCGGCTGGGACCCCGACATCGCCAGGGCGGTCTCGCCGATGGACCGCCCCATGCCGGAGCTGTGGCAGCTGTTCGCGGCGCTGGGCCGCGTCCCCGTGCTGGCGATCCGCGGGCAGAACTCCGACGTCCTGAGCGCCGCGACCCTCGAGGGGATGCGCGCCCGCCATCCCCGCCTCGAGGCCCTTACCGTCCCGGGCCAGGGCCATGCGCCGTTCCTCGGCGATGCCCCGACAACCGCGGCCATTGCCGGCTTCCTCGAGCGCACCGACGGGGAGGTGGAGCCGGCGCCTCTGCCCGTGCCGGCCCTGGCATGACCCCCCGGCGCACCGCTCCCCAGGTTGCGCCGCCAACACCGCAGCGTGGCGCAGAGGGGGCGCCGGCGCGCGGCAGCGCCGCCCGGCCCTCCGATGCCCGGCACAGCGGCGCCGGCCCTCAGCGGGCCTCCAGCGCAGCGCCAGGGCCGCTCTGGGGGCGGCTCTGGGGTCAGACCCCTCGCCTCCACGGTCGCGGTGGAGCACGGCGGCGGGGCGCGAGGGGTCTGACCCCGTGTCCCGAGGGGGCTGACCCCATGCCCTCGCCGCACTGGCGCCACACCCCGCACCCAAGTCACATCACATGCAGAAGTCCGTGACGCAACCCCGGGCAAGCCGGGCCGCGCTGTCGTTCGTCTTCGTGATGGTCGTGCTCGACATCATGGCGATCGGCATCATCATTCCGGTGCTGCCCAAGCTGGTCGAGAGCATGGCCGGCGGCGACGCCGCGCGGGGCGCCCAGATCTTCGGGGTTTTCATGACCGCCTGGGCGGTCATGCAGTTCTTCTTCTCGCCCGTGCTCGGCGCCCTCTCCGACCGCTGGGGGCGCCGTCCCGTGATGCTGATCTCCACCCTGGGGCTGGGGCTCGACTACATCCTGATGGCGGTGGCCCCCGACCTCGTGTGGCTGTTCGTGGGACGCGTGATCTCCGGCATCTGCGCCGCCAACTTCTCCACCGCCAACGCTTATCTGGCCGACGTGACCCCGCCCGAGCAGCGCGCCGGCTCCTTCGGGCTCCTGGGCGCCGCCTTCGGCATCGGTTTCGTGCTCGGCCCGCTGCTGGGCGGCGTGCTGGGCGACGTCGATCCGCGCCTGCCGTTCTGGGTCGCCGCCGGCCTCAGCCTTGCCAACTTCGCCTACGGCCTGCTGGTGCTGCCGGAGTCGCTGCCCGAGGAGCGGCGCATGGCCTTCAGCTGGGCGAGGGCCAACCCCGTGGGCTCGCTGCGCCTCCTGGCCGAGCACCGCGAGCTTCTGGGCCTCGCCGGCGTCGCCTTCGTCTTCCACCTGTCGCACGTGGTGCTGCCGGCGGTGGCCGTGCTCTATACCTCCCACCGCTACGGCTGGGACAACCGGACCATGGGAGTGACGCTGGCCGCCGTCGGCGTCTCCTCCGGCATCGTGCAGGTGGGCCTCATCAAGCCGGCGATCCGGCGGCTCGGCGAGCGCACGACGCTGATCGTGGGCCTGCTCTGCGGGATGGCGGGCTTCACCATCTACGGCCTGGCGACGACGGGCTGGGGCTTCTGGGCCGGCATCCCGGTGCTGGCGCTGTGGGGCATGGGCACCGCCGCCGTCATGGGCCTGATGAGCCGGCTCGTCTCGGGCTCCGAGCAGGGCCAGCTGCAGGGCGCCAACTCGAGCCTGATCGCGCTCGCGGGCCTCGTCGGCCCGTGGCTCTTCACCCAGACCTATGCCTGGTCCATCGGCTCCGGCGCCGCCTGGAACCTGCCGGGCGCCGCTTTCTTCCTGGCCGCCGCCATGCTCGCCCTCGGCGCAGCGCTGGCCTGGTGGGTCACGCGGCCGATTGAACGCAGGGCGGAATAGGCGTCAGCCGTATTCCGCCGATGCGCCCTTTTCGAAGAAGGCGACGCCCTGGTGGCTTGCACTGACCGATTTGTGCTAGGCTGTGAGCATGACCCGGATCGAAGCCATCGCAAAGATTACGACCAGCCTGCCGAGGCTCTCCGACGAGCAACTGCAGATGCTGGCTGACATCGCCGACAGCTGGAGCGACGGCGTCGCACAGGCACCCGAGGACGACGCGACGCGGGCGGCCATTGCCAACGGCATCGCGCAAGCCAGGCGCGGCGAGTTCGCCTCCGACGAGGAGGTCGCCGCGGCCTACGCCCGCTTCCGGAAATGAGGGTTCGGTACACCCGCCAGGCCCTCGGCGATCTTTTTGCGATCGCCGACTACATTCGAGAGCGCAACCCGACTGCCGCAGCGAAAGCAGAAGCCGCTATCCGCTCGACCATCGACTTGTTGGCGGACTTTCCCCAGCTGGGCCGCGACCGCCCCGAGCTCGACGCCCGTTCGTTGGGCATTCCGCGCTGGCCGTACACCGTCTATTACCGCATCGAGAACGAGGAGGTCTGGATCGTCCACATTCGCGACGACAGGCGACGGCCGCTAGAGACAGCCGACCTGCGCTAGTGGCCCTGGTCTGGATGATGCAAGCCATAGAGGTGGGCCCGAGCATCAAGAGCGCGCTCCGGCAGGCTGGCTGGATTCGCCATCCCGAGGTCGCAATCCGCGACTCCGGGGCCAAGGGCGGCTATAAGCGGCGCAGCCAGAAGCAGAATCGCTCACCGCCCCCAAATGAACGACCCCAAGCCCGCCCAGATCACCCCCGAGATCGTCGCCGAGCACGGGCTGACGCCGGAGGAGTACCAGCGCCTCCTCCAGATCCTGGGGCGCGAGCCCAGCCTCACCGAGCTCGGCATCTTCTCGGTGATGTGGAGCGAGCACTGCTCCTACAAGTCCTCGCGCGTGTGGCTCGGCCGGCTCCCCACCACGGGCCCGCAGGTGATCCACGGCCCCGGCGAGAACGCTGGCGTCGTCGACATCGGCGACGGCGACGCCGTGGTCTTCAAGATGGAGAGCCACAACCACCCCTCGTTCATCGAGCCCTACCAGGGCGCCGCCACCGGCGTCGGCGGCATCATGCGCGACGTGTTCACCATGGGCGCGCGCCCCATCGCCAACCTCAACGCGCTGCGCTTCGGCGACCCGGCCCACCCCAGGACGCGCCACCTCGTGGCCGGCGTGGTGGCCGGCATCGGCGGCTACGGCAACTGCACGGGCGTGCCCACGGTGGGCGGCGAGACCAACTTCGATGCCGCCTACAACGGCAACATCCTGGTGAATGCCATGTGCATCGGCCTCGCCAGGGCCGACCGAATCTTCTATTCGGCGGCCAGGGGCGTTGGCCTGCCGGTGGTCTACGTCGGCTCCAAGACCGGGCGCGACGGCATCCACGGCGCCACCATGGCCTCGGCCGAGTTCGACGAGAGCTCGGCCGAGCGGCGCCCCACGGTCCAGGTCGGCGACCCCTTCACCGAGAAGCTCCTGATCGAGGCGTGCCTGGAGCTGATGGCGTCGGACGCCATCGTCGCCATCCAGGACATGGGCGCCGCCGGGCTCACCTCGTCGTCGACCGAGATGGCCGACAAGGGCGGCGTCGGCATCGAGCTCGACCTCGACCGCGTGCCCCAGCGCGAGACCGGCATGACGGCCTACGAGATGATGCTCTCCGAGAGCCAGGAGCGCATGCTGATGGTCTTGAAGCCCGGGCGCGAGGCCGAGGCCGAGGCCATCTTCCGGAAGTGGGACCTCGACTTCGCCGTGATCGGCCGCACCACCGACACGGGCCGCATGATCGTCCGCCACAAGGGCGCGGTGGAGGCCGACCTGCCGGTGCCCACGCTCGCCAACTCGGCGCCCCGCTACCAGCGCCCCTGGGTGCCCGTCGTGCCGCCGAAGGTGATCCTGCCGGAGTGGGTGCCGGCGCCCAACAGCACGCTGGGCGCCTTGAAGGCGATGATGGGCGGCCCGCACCTCGCCTCGCGCCGCTGGATCTGGGAGCAGTACGACCACATGGTGATGGCCGACACCGTCGGGCGCCCCGGCGGCGACGCGGCGGTGGTGCGCGTGCACGGCACGGAGAAGGGGGTGGCGGCGACCTGCGACGTGACCCCGCGCTACGTGCTGGCCGACCCGGTGATGGGCACCAGGCAGGCGGTGGTGGAGAGCTGGCGCAACCTGATCGCGGTGGGCGCCGATCCTCTGGCGATCACGGACAATTTGAACTTCGGCAACCCCGAGCGCCCCGAGGTCATGGGCCAGCTCGTGGGCGCGATCCAGGGCATGAAGGAGGCCTGCGAGGTCCTGAGGTACCCGGTCGTGTCGGGCAACGTCTCGCTCTACAACGAGACCAACGGGGTGGCGATCCCGCCGACCCCGGCCATCGGCGGCGTCGGCCTAGTGCCCGATCTGAGGCTTATGGCGGGGCTGGCGCTGCGCCACGAGGGCAACCTGCTGGTCGCGATCGGCCGCGAGGACGGCCATTTGGGGCAGTCGCTCTATCAGCTGCACACGACGGGGAGGAACGAGGGCGCCCCGCCCCCGGTGGACCTGGCGGACGAGATCAAGGCCGGCAACCTGGTGCGCGCTTTGATCCGCGAGCGCAAGGTCGATGCGGTGCACGACGTCTCCGACGGCGGGCTGCTGGTGGCGATCGCCGAGATGGCCCTGGCCGGCGGGCTCGGAGCCCAGCTCTTCCCCTACGAGGGGCGGCTGCCGCCGCACGCAGCGTGGTTCGGCGAGGACCAGGGCCGCTACGTCGTGGAGGCCGCCCCGGAGCTGGCCGAGGAGATCATCGAGCGGGCGCGGCTGCTGGCGCTGCCGGCGCGGGTGGTGGCGCGCGTGGGGGGCGAGGCGCTCGCGCTGAAGGACGAGGCGGCGCTACCGCTGGCGGACCTGCGGACAGCGCACGAGGGGTGGTTGCCGGACTATATGGGCGGGGTTTGAGCGCCAACCTGCAGTATCGCGCGGCGCTGCGGACCTAACGAGAAGGGGGTGTGGCGGTGAATTGGTCGCGGGGATTGTTCCGACTTTGGGTTCTACTCGCGGCACTGTGGACGGCGGGTTGGCTCATCCTTTTCAGCTACACTATCTACGACGACTACAGCGCTGGTAGGTGGCAATACTACGATGCGCATTTCCCCACTCGATTGACTCTCTTTGTTGCTGCCATCACCTTCCTTCCGCCGGCAGGCCTACTTGTTATCGGTGCCGGAGTGTTGTGGGCGCTGAGGGTTCAAGTCATAAGGCCTATACTCGGGGCTGGTCTGAAGATCAGCAAGAAGCGTAGGGTGCAATAAGGCGAAGCCGCATTGCACCGAAAGCACCGTGCCGCAAAGTCTGCCGGGTGCATCGGTGCAATACGGCCTATCGGCCTATTGCACCCTACGGCTACCTCACGTCTGCATCCGCGGCCCGCTGACAATCTCATAAAAGTAGGAGCATGATGCGACGCATCTTGCGCCACATGCCTGTTCAAGCATATATATGGAGAAGCTCGGCAGATGGCCGGTCCGCCGCCCAAGCCGGTACGTTGGATCGGCAGCAGCAAGCACGACCTCAGCACCTTTCCCAAGGATGTGAAGGGCCGGGTCGGCGGTGCGCTGTGGGAGGCTCAGATTGGCGGAAAGGCACCGTACGCCAAGCCCCTGAAGGGATTCGGCGGTGCCGGCGTCCTGGAGGTGGTGGACGATTTCGATGGCAATACCTATCGCGCCGTCTACACGGTGCGTTTCGCCGGCATCGTCTACGTGCTCCACGCCTTCCAGAAGAAGTCGCGGCGCGGCGCAGCGACACCGAAGGCCGATATCGATCTCATCCGTCAGCGGCTCAAGCGCGCCGAGGAGGATTACAAGGAATGGTCAGGAAGCGTGAAGCCAAGGACATCGTCGTGACCGAGGGCAGCGGCAATGTGTTCGCTGACCTCGGGTTCGCCGAGCCGGAGCAGGAGCTGACCAAGGCGCAGCTTGCAAGCCACATCCGGCAGGTTCTCAAGCGCAGGCGGCTCACGCAAGCTGCCGCCGCGAAGCTGATGGGTATCGACCAGCCGAAGGTCTCCGCCCTTCTCAACGGCCGCCTTGCCAATTTCTCCAGCGAGCGTCTGATGCGGCTGCTGACGGCCCTGGGGCACGACGTCGAGATAGCGGTGAGCCCCAAACCCAGCTCTCGTACCCATGGCCGCATTCGTGTGGTCGAGGCGGCAGAATGAGGGCTGCCTGGCGGCGGCTTGCAGCGTCTTCGTCACCATCGAAATGGATGGACCCATGACCGCGCGCTACGACTTCGCCCTGAAGGGCCGCCGGCAACTCGCCGAGCAGTATCACTTCACGGCCTCCGGCCTGCCCAACGTCTACCTCCGCAGCGGCGTCAAGATCGAGCGCGACGCCGACTACGGCGACCTCGTCGCCATCGACCACCTCCCCGACCTCGTCATGGCGATCGCCTTCACCCTCGTCCGCAAGCCCGAGAAGCTGACCGGGCCCGAGATGCGCTTCCTGCGCAAGCGCATGGGCGCCACCCAGGCCGACCTGGGCAGGAAGCTGTGGGTCAGCGAGCAGACCGTCGCCAACTACGAGAAGGGCAAGACCGACGCCGGCCCATGTCTGATCCATGCCGATCGCGCGCTGCGCTTCCTCTTCCTCGCCCACGTCGCCGACGATGCCGGCATCGCCGAGGAGCTGCGCCGGGAGGCCGCGGCCCTCATGCGTCCCTCGCAAAGAGACCGCCGCGCGCCCCGCGCCGGCCCCTGGTTGGCCGCCGCGTGACCGGGAGAGCGCACGTCCGCACGCCGCCCGCCCGCGCAGGCATCCAGGTCACTTTTGATGTGGCGAGACGCACATTTGGAGTTGCATCTGGGCTCAAAAAGATGTAGAACATAACGTGAATCTGAAGACATGCATTCCCGACCCCTTCCGGGACGTCTGGGGCAATGCGCATCGGTCGGCGCATCCCCTTGCAGCCCATCAATCGTGAGGTTACATGTAACTTGAAGTGAGGAGCACCTCATGGCCCGGCAGAAGCGCCCAGCCAAGCGCCCCAAGAGCTCGCGCCAGAAGGTGGCGGAGCATCGCAAGCGGCTGCGCGCGCAGGGGCTGCGGCCGATCCAGATCTGGGTGCCGGACGTGCGCGCGCCGGGCTTCGCCGAGGAGGCGCGCCGGCAATCGCTGCTCGCTGCCAACAGCCCATACGAGAAGGAGGATCAGGACTTCATCGACGCCATCTCCGACCGTAGCGACGAATGAAGCGCGGGGAGCTGTGGACCGCCGCGGTCGGTCAGGACTATGCGGGCAAGCCGCGCCCCGTCGTGATCCTGCAGGACGACCGCTTCGAGGCCACGGCGTCGATCACCGTATGCTTGCTGACAACGAGGCTCATAGAGGCGCCTCTGTTCCGCTTGACGGTCGCACCAGCCTCGGACAACGGGCTGAAGCTCGAGTCTCAGCTGATGGTCGACAAGATCACGACGGTCCCGAGGACCAAGGTCGGCGAGCGCATCGGCAGGCTGGCCGATGAGGATATGATCAGGCTAAATCGCGCCGTTCTGGTCTTTCTCGGCTTGGCCGGACCGCAAGAAAGTGCCTGACAACGAACATCGAGCCGATCCGCCGGCGCCTCGAGAGCGTCGAGGAGCACTACAGACAATGGTCGGGAAGCGCACGGCTCCAGATGCCGCCAAGAACATCCCGGTGACCGAGAGCAGCGGCAACGTGTTCGCCGATCTCGGCCTGACCGAGCCCGAGGAGGAGCTGACCAAGGCGCAGCTCGCCAGCCACATCCGCCTGCATTCTGAAGCGCCGCCGCCTCACCCAGGCCGCCGCCGCCAGGCTGATGGGGCTAGACCAGCCCAAGGTCTCCGCCCTCCTGAACGGCCGCCTCGCCAACTTCTCCTCGGAGCGCCTGATGCGCCTGCTGACGGCGCGGGGGCACGATGTGGAGATCGCGGTGAGCCCGATCCCCACAGCGCCACCACGCGCGAATTCGCGTGGTCGAAGCCGCCCCGGATACGCACGCGCCCGGCTTCGCCGAGGAGGCGCACCGCCAGTCGCTGGCGGCCGCGCGGAGCCGACACGCGAAGGCCGACCGGGACTCCATCGATGCGATCTCGGACAGCAGCGACGAATGACGCGGGGGAGACCTGGACCGCCTCGCCCGGCCAGAACTTTGCGATGTCGCAAAACAGTAGGGTTAATCGGAGAATATCCGCTCAAAGACGAGGGAGCTTTATCCTGCCCCGCCCGGCGCATGCGACAATGACGGCGCCGCCTGTTGCGACGGGACGTGGATGCATCCGTCCTTCTCACGTGCGGGCGGCCGGCGCCTGGAAGGTAGGGCCTGAACGGAGGCCCGAGATCCAGGAGGCCCGGGAAGCCCGCTGACGGGGAAGCGCCAGCGATGGCGGGAAACCGTCGGCTGCCAAATGGCTGTATGGCACCGCCAGACCCCGGCCTTCGCCGGGGCAGGGCGGGAAGCCGAAGAGCGGACCGAGACAGAAATCGCCGCCAACGCGGGCGCCGCAAGGCGACCCAGGGGACCCCGCAAGGTCCCAGGGAGCGGCGCAGCCGCTCTCAGGGAGGCTTCGCGAAGCCTCCCGGGGCCGGAGGTCAACCGGCCCCCGGGCTGCCCATGGGGCGCCCGCGTACCCGTCGCACCCTGCGGGCCCTCCCGTGGGAGCGACGGCGCGTGCGCCGGGCTACGCCGTGCGGACATCGGTCGATGAACAGTGGGGAGCGAGGAGCAGCTCTGCCGAAACGCTGCGCCTACCGACAGTGTTCCTCTAATGTTCTTGACTTCCCATCCCGGTCCCGTGGTAGCTTGTGCAAGGGTGAGGGTGGAGTGGGGCATGGCTGACGGACCTCAGGATCTCGTGCTGGAGCATCTGAGGCGCGTCGACGGCAAGGTCGACGGGCTGCTGGCGGAGTTCCGCTATTTCAATCTGCGGATGGGCTCGATCGAGGACCGCACCCTGGGTTTGCATCTCGTCCACGCCCAGCAGACCAGCGAGATCGATCGCATCAAGAACCGGCTTGATCGAATCGAGCGCCGCCTGGAATTGGTGGATCGCTGAAACCAGCGGAGGCGACGCTATTTCATGGCCATGGATGCCCAGGAGATCGAGCGGCTGATCAAGGCCGCCTTGCCCGACGCGCAAGTCGCCATCACCGACCTCGCCGGCGACGGCGACCACTTCGCCGCCCACGTCATCGCGCGACAATTCGCCGGCAAGACCCGCGTGCAGCAGCACAAGATGGTCTACGACGCCCTGCAGGGGCGCATGGGAGGCGCCCTGCATGCCCTGGCGCTGACAACGGCGGCGCCCAAAGATTGACTTTGCGGGACCGTTGCCCACATTTGAGCCGAATGCGCGTCAGAGCGCTCCTGGACTGCCACAACCCCTAGAGGACCAGCATCGATGAGCGAGCAAGCCGTCCACGAGTGGATCCGCAAGGCCGTCGCCAGCAACGATGTCGTGCTGTTCATGAAGGGGAGCAAGGATTTCCCCCAATGCGGCTTCTCGGCCCAGGTGGCGCAGATCCTGGGGCACCTGGGGGTGGACTACAAGGACATCAACGTGCTCGACGACATGGGCATCCGCGAGGGCATCAAGGCCTTCAGCCAGTGGCCGACGATCCCGCAGCTCTACGTCAAGGGCGAGTTCGTCGGCGGCTGCGACATCGTGCGTGAGATGTTCCAGGCCGGCGAGCTGCAGCAGCTCCTCGACGCCAAGGGCATCAAGCCCGCCACGATCACGGCGTAACGGCGCAAGGCGTCTTAGCGCTGCCGCCGACGCGCCTCGCCTGCCAATGTCGCCGCGGCCACAGCACCTCGCGGCGCCGGTACACTATGCAGCACGACGACAACCTGGCGCAGGAACGCCCGACCTTCGTCACCCACCTCGAGTGCTCCGAGACCGGGGAGCGCTACGCGGCGGACGAGGTCCACAACCTGTCGCGCACGGGCAAGCCGCTCCTGGTGCGCTACGACCTCGGCGGCGTCCGCAACGCCCTCACCAAGGCGGCCCTCGCCAACCGGCCGCCCGATTTCTGGCGCTACCGCGAGCTCTTGCCGGTGCGCAAGGCCGAGGACGTGGTGAGCCTCGGCGAGGCGATGACCCCGCTCGTACCTCTGCCCAGGGCCGCGGCCAGGCTCGGCGGCGGCGAGATCCTGGTGAAGGACGAGGGGCGGCTCCCCACCGGCTCTTTCAAGGCGCGCGGGCTGGCTCTCGCCGTCTCCATGGCCAAGGCGCTGGGCATCGGGCACATGGCGATGCCGACCAACGGCAATGCCGGCGCGGCGCTGGCCGCTTACGCCAGCCGCGCCGGCATCAGGACGACGATCTTCTGTCCCGACGACACACCCGAGATCAACGTCAGCGAGATCGAGCTGCAGGGGGCGAACGTCTACCGCGTCAACGGCCTGATCGACGACTGCGGCCGCATCGTCGGCGAGGGCAAGGCGCACGCCGGCTGGTTCGACACCTCCACGCTGAAGGAGCCCTACCGCATCGAGGGCAAGAAGACGATGGGGCTGGAGCTTGCCGAGCAGCTCTGCTGGGACCTGCCCGACGTGATCTTCTATCCCACCGGCGGCGGCACCGGTCTCATCGGCATGTGGAAGGCGTTTGCCGAGCTCGAGGCGATCGGCTTCCTGGGCGCGAAGCGTCCGCGCATGGTGGCGGTGCAGGCCGCCGGCTGCGCCCCGATGGTGCGCGCCTTCGAGGCGGGCGTGGAGCATGCCCCTCGCTGGGAGAACGCCAGCACCATCGCCGCCGGCATCCGCGTGCCCCAGGCGGTCGGCGACTTCCTGATCCTGCGCGCCGTGCGCGAGTCGGGCGGCTTTGCCATCGCGGTCGAGGACGCGGCCATCTCCGCCGCCCTCGAGGAGGTGGCACGCACGGAAGGCTTCCTGATGTGCCCCGAGGGCGCCGCCACCTATGCGGCCCTGAAGCAGAGCCTTGCCGACGGGCGCGTGGGCAAAGGCGAACGCGCCGTGCTCTTCAACTGCGCGACCGGCCTCAAGTATCCGCTCCCGCCGGTCAGGCGCACCCTCGACCGCACAAAGCCCATCGACTTTGCGACGCTGTAGGGGTTGTCAGGCCCTCCCCCGAAGGATCATATCGCTCAGTGCTGGCCCTTCGCCCACAGCCGGTAGGCCGCAATCCATTCGGCGCCTGCGGGCGGCGGCGACGGCAGGGGCAGGTCGCCCAGGGCGATCCTCTGGCGATGCCTGCCCGCCTTGCAGACTGCAACGAGCCCGCGGGCATCGTCCAGATCGACACTGACCACATCGGCCTCGATGCCCAGGATCGTGGTCTTGAATGGCAATGCGAGGTTCTCCTCGATCATTGTGAATAACCCGGTCGCCTGCTCTTCCTCGTCGTAGCAATCGACGGTCGCCTCTTCTATCAGCTGCTCGAGGTGCTGCTTGCTTGCTGCGGTTGTCCGGGTCATATCGCCTCCTGTCGTATACCGCGCTGGACTGTCAAGGCGTTGATGCACCGAGTCCACCGAACGGCTCTCCCGCGGCGTTCCGTTCTCCACCGCTCCTTCGACACCGGCGGCTATCCGCGGCCACTGGATCAGCACAGGCAGGAAGCATGAGCGAATTCCAATATTACGAGTTCCTTGCCGTCGATCGGTCCCTCGATGCCGATGCCCAAGCGGAGCTGCGCGCCGTCTCGACACGGGCGCGGATCAGCTCGACGAGCTTCGTCAACAGCTACAACTGGGGCGATCTCAAAGCAGATCCGATGGACCTTCTCAAACGCCATTTCGACGTGTTCGTCTATCTTGCCAACTGGGGCACCCGCCGGCTCGCCTTGCGCCTGCCGAGGTCGCATTTCGACCCTGCGTGCGTGGAGCGTTTCGGGCTCGGGGACCTGATCAGCGTGCGCACTTCGAAATCCCACGTGATCCTCGATATCGAGCGCAACGAGGAAAATCAGGGAGACTGGGACGACGGCTCGGGCTGGATTGCCTCGCTGGCGCCGCTGCGTGTCGGCCTGCTGGACGGCGATCTCAGCCTGTTCCACCTCCTGTGGCTGATCGAGGTCGAGGCCGAGATGCACGACGGGGATGCGACGGAGCCGGTGTCAAACCCTGGACCGCTTTCGGCTCCGCTGGCGGCCTTGGCCGAGTTCCTCCGCGTGGACAGCGACCTGCTTGCCGCCGCCTACGGCACAGGCTCGACCCGGCGGCGCGCGGAGCCCGACCTCGACCGGGTTCGCGCGGTCGTTGCCGGACTGCCCGAAGCGGACAAGACCGCCTATCTGTTGCGGCTCTACGAGGGCCACGATCCGCACCTCGGCTTAGAGCTGCGCAAGCGGTGCCGGCAGGAGGCCACGGCGGCCGGCAATTCCGAAGGAGCCCTGCGAACGGCTGCGGAGCTCCTGGAGCGGTCAGACCAGCTCCGCAACGCCCGCCTGCACGCACAGGAGCAACGCGCTGCTGCCGAGTGCCGTCGGCGCGAGGCGGAAGAAGCGAAAGCTCGCGCGCAGCGCTTGCGTTCCCTTGCAGAGCGAGGCGAGCGCGCCTGGCGTGACCTCGAGGACCTGATCGCACTGCGCAATGCGCCGTCGTACGACCGAGCCGCGGTGCTGCTGGCCGACTTGAAGGAGATCGCGGCCGCGGCCCGGCGACCTGACGAGTTCGAGCGCCGCGTCGCCGCCATCGGCGCACGGCACAGCCAGAAGCGCCAGTTCTTAGGACGGCTGACGAAAGCCGGCATCCTGGCGGGTTGAATCGCAGCATCGGGCGACCTGTCCAGGAGCCTCCTCCACTGAAAGGAATCCTCGCACCACGAGATGCTCGATCCTCGCAGCCGGACCTTTCTCCTGTGGGCGACCTGAGGAGCGACCGGCTTTGGTTCGTTGACGGCGTTCTCCGCCGCAGCCTACGGTCCCACTATGCTCCGAGATTCGCATGTAACAGACGGGCCGAAACGACCCGCGCCGGGATTGGCCAACCGTAAGGCCGCGCGCAAGCGAAGGCCACGGCATGCCCACGCCGTGCTCGACCGGCCTCCGGCGCCGCAGGGCTGGCGCACCTCCGATGCAGAGGAGATCGAGCTCCGCCGCTGGCGCGGGCGCACCGAGATCACCGCCGTCGAGGCACTGGAAGGCGGACAGCCGCTGTTCGGTGCGTTCCGCGTGCGCTCGGATGCCGGGAGCGCCTACGAGGTGGAGATCCGCAGCCTCGACCAGCCCGCCAACTCCTGCGGCTGCATCGACCATCGCGTGAACCGGCTCGGCACCTGCAAACATATCGAAGGCGCCCTCGACGCTCTGCGCCGGCGCGGCGCGAAGGCGTTCCGCGACGCCGCGGCTGTGGGAAGCCCGCGCGTGGAGGTCTTTCTCGACCGGCGCGAGACGCCGCGCCCCGTCCTCGCTTGGCCGGCCAACGGCACCGGCCTGCGGGCCGTGCGCGAATGGCTCCGGTCCTGCCTGACGCCCGCCGGCGGTCTCGACCCCGACCCCGAGAAGATCGCCGCGCTCGTGACCGCCTGGACGAAAGCACCGCCGCAGGTGCGGCGGCACCTCAGGGTCTCGCGCCATTTCGGGCCGTGGCTGGAGCGCGAACGGCGCCGCGTCTCGCGCGAGGCGGCGCGCGCGGAGTTCCTCGCCGAGGTCGAGAGCGGCAGGGCGAGCTTCGACCTCGTGAACTTGCCGCTGCTGCCCTACCAGCGCGACGGCATGCTGCATCTGGCCTTCGGCGAGCGCGCGCTCCTGGCCGACGAGATGGGCCTCGGAAAGACCGTGCAGGCCATCGCGGCCTGCGAGCTCCTGGCCCGGCGCCAGGGCATCGCGCGCGTGCTGGTGGTATGCCCGGCCTCGCTGAAGGCCGAGTGGGAGGAGCAGATCGGCCGCTTCACCGATCGCAGCGCCAGACCCGTGTTCGGACCGCGCCCGCACCGCCTCGCCGCCTACCGCGAGCCCACCTTCTTCAATATTGTCAACTACGAGCAGGTGCTCGCCGACGCCGACGACATCAACGCGACGTTGGCGCCCGGCGTGGTCATCCTCGACGAGGCGCAGCGCATCAAGAACTGGCACACCAAGACGGCGCGCCGCGTCAAGCAGCTCAACGCGCCTTACGCCTTCGTGCTCACCGGCACGCCGGTGGAGAACCGCATCGACGAGCTCTACTCCATCGTCCAGTACCTCGACCCGGAGCTCGTCGGGCCGCTGTTCCGTTTCAACCGCGACTTCTACCGGCTCGACGAGCGCGGCCGTCCCGTGGACTACCAGAACCTCGCCGAGCTGCGCCGCCGCGTGGCGCCCGTCATGCTGCGCCGGCGCAAGGCCGACGTGGAGAGCGAGCTGCCGGACCGCACGGTGAAGACCTACTTCGTCGGCATGGCCCACGAGCAGAAGCGCCGCTACGACGAGTACAGCAAGCTGGCCGCCCGCCTGATCCAGCTGGCCCAGGCGCGGCCGCTGCGGCCCGAGGAGTTCGAGCGGCTGATGGTGTACCTCGCCTGCATGCGCATGATCTGCGACACGCCGGCGATCCTGGACCCGACCTGCCGCATCAGCCCGAAGCTCGAGGAGCTGGAGCGCGTGCTCTCCGACCTCCTGGAAGAGCCCGGCCGCAAGGTGATCGTGTTCTCCGAGTGGGAGCGCATGCTGCAGCTCGTGCGCGAGCTGGCGGGCGACATGGGCGTCGAGGTGGCCTGGCACACCGGG
>Ga0209382_10006149_pt1 | contig 15487 bp, 9 predicted proteins | sample SoiMetdeltSBSDD5_FD_187599 | JGI IMG/M metagenome (GOLD analysis project Ga0209382, IMG submission 187599) | Bulk soil microbial communities from a Populus tree surrounding site in Tennessee, USA - Soil MetaG P. deltoides SBSDD5 (SPAdes) (version 2) | ecosystem: Environmental > Terrestrial >...
CGCTCGCGATCACCTCGAGCGGCACGCTCTACGCCGGTACCGGCGAGGGCAACCCGGGTGGCGGCAGCGTCACGTTCCCCGGCAACGGCGTCTACCGCTCCACCGACAGCGGCGCGACCTGGACGCACATGGGACTGGCCGGCAGTGACCGCATCGGCCGGCTCGCGATCGACCCGACCAACGCCAACCGCATCTTCGCCGCGGCCGCCGGTAACCTGTTCGTCTCCGGTGGGGTGCGCGGGCTCTACCGCACCACCGACGGCGGCACGACCTGGCAGCTCGTACTGGCCGGGGCGAACGGCACCACCGGCGCCATCGACGTGGCGATCGACCCGACCACCCCGAGCCGGGTCTACGCCGCCATGTGGGACCACCAGCGGACACCGCAGGGGCGCAGGTACGGCGGTGTCGGCTCGGGCATCTACCGGTCGACGGACGGCGGTACCACCTGGACCCGGCTGGGTGGCGGGTTGCCGGCGGCCAGCAGCAACCTGGGCCGGATGGGCCTCGCGGTGGCGCGCAGCAACCCCAACCGGCTCTACGCGATCGCCGCGAACACCAACGGCGACTTCCTCGGTTTCTGGACCTCGACCAACGCCGGTAGCTCGTGGACGCAGATCACGAACACGTCGTTCCTGTCGAACTCCCAGTCGACGTACGGCTGGTGGTTCGGTCGGATCTGGGTCGATCCCAACTCCTCGCAGCACGCGTTCGTGGCCGGCGTACCGATGCTCGAGACGCTCGACGCGGGTGCCAACTGGCGGCGTAACACCACGTTCCACGCCGACCAGCACGCGCTCGGTTGGGACCCGCGAGTGGCCAACCGGGTCTTCCTCGGCAACGACGGCGGAGTCTACCGGTCCACTTCCAACGGATCCCTGACCGGCAGCTGGACCAAGTCCACCGCGCTGCCGATCAACCAGTTCTACACCGTCGCGGTGTCCCGCCAGGACGTCAACCGGGTCAGCGGGGGCGCGCAGGACAACGGCTCGCTGCGCAACTGGTCGGGTACCAACTGGAACTCCATCGGCGGCGGCGACGGCACCACCAACCTGATCGACCCCACCAACCAGCTCAAGGTGTACTCGTGCTCGCAGTACGGCTCGTGCACCCGCTCCACCGACGGCGGCAGCACGCGGTCCGGCTTCGGCACGACCACGTCCGACCGCCGCAACTGGCTCACCCCGGTGGTGTTCGATCCGAACAACCCGGCGATCATGTACTACGCCGGAAACCGGGTCAACCGCTCCACCAACTCAGCGGCGAGCTGGACCGTGATCAGCCCCGATCTGACCCGCGGCTCCGGCGGGACCGGTGGGGCCGTGTTCGGCACGATCACGGCGCTGGCGGTGGCGAAGTCGAGCGCATCGACGATCTACGCCGGTACCGACGACGGCCGGGTCTGGATAACCCGTAATACCGGTTCGAGCTGGACGGAGATCACCGCGGGCCTGCCCACGCGCTGGATCACCCGGATCGCGGTCGATCCCGCCTCGGCCGACATCGCGTACGTCTCGGTCTCCGGCTACCGCAACGGCGACCCGGGCGCGCACGTGTTCCGTACCGCCAACGGCGGCGCGAGCTGGACCGACATCTCCGCCGGCCTGCCCGACGCACCGGTCAACGACCTCGTGCTCGACCCGCGTAACCCGGCCATCCTCTACGCCGGTACCGATGTCGGCGTCTGGGCGCGCACCGCCAGCACCTGGGCACCCGTCGGCACCGCCCTGCCGCTGGTCCCGATCTCCGACCTAGAGGCGACCGACACCGGTACCGCTACGGTCCTGACCGCAGCGACCTACGGCCTCGGCATGTACCGCACGACGGCCTGACCGGCCTGGTTAATCATGAAGTTGGTAGTACGACACGCCGTCGACACCGAAACAAAGTTCATGATCAACGCAGGGGGGTGAGGAGGGGGGCGGCGTCCTGCTCGTGCACCACGGGTGGGGACACAGCTAGCACGGTCAGGGCTGCGGCGTAGCCGGGGCGCGGGAGCAGGTCCACTGTGGTCGCGGTCAGGTCGGGGCGGTCCGGGTACCCGGTGATCCGGCCGTCGGGGGCGACCACGACGGCGTTGAGCGGTACCCGCAGCCCGTCCCCGGTCGCCTTGACCGCCGACTCCTTGCGCGCCCACAGCGCGTAGAAGTCGGCGAGGGAGTCGGCGCGCTCGTCCGGCGCCAGGACGAGCTTGGCCATGCCGGCGATGTCGATCGCCCGCACCTGCTCGACGTCCACACCCACGGGCGCGACGGCGGTCAGCGCGACGGCGATCCAGTCCCCCGAGTGGCTCACCGACACGTGCAGCTCGTCGCCGGGCAGGCGCGGGCGCCCGTGGGGCTGCCCGCACGTCGCGCACGTGCGGTCGATCGTCACATCGGCGACCGAAACGCCGAGGGTACCGGCTACCGCCAGGCGGAGCAGCGCCACGCCGAGGACGAACCGCGCCCGGTCCTCGTCCCGGCGGAACCGTTCCCACCGCTCCCGTTCGGCATCGCCGAGCAGGTCGAGGTGTTCCGGACGTTGCTGGGCGATCGTCGCCCACCACACATCGACCCCGGTCACCCGACCGAGCATGCCACAACCGACCTGCAACCGGTTCACAGCCGCACGGCGATGCGCTGTCCATGCGCCCCGAACCCACAGGAGGAACGCATGATCTCGCGACTGTCCCACCGGTTGGTCGTCGCGGCCGTCCTGGCCACCGCGGCCGTCGGCCTGCTCGGCATCGGACCTGCCTCCGCGGTCGTCCCCGTCGTACCCAACGACGCCGTCGTCAAGCCCATCCGGTACAAGGACCTGCCCACCGCCGTCAAGGACAGCTACATCGTCGTACTGCCCACGAACACGAGCCCGGCGGACACTACGCGGATCGCGGGCGAGCTCTCGGCCAAATACGGCGGGACGCTCGGCTTCGTGTACAACGCAGGGATCCGTGGCTTCTCGGTCCGGCTCACCGTAGACAAGGCCGAGCAGCTGACCGCCGAGCCGGAGGTCGACTACGTAGCGCAGAACCAGACCGCCACGCTCGACGACGTCCAGGTGCAGCTCAACCCGCCGTCCTGGGGCATCGACCGCGTCGACCAGCGGTCGTTGCCGCTCGACGCCAAGTACTTCTACCCCAGTACCGGCAGCGTCCCGCGCGCGTTCGTCATCGACACCGGGATGCGGCTGACCCACCAGGAGTTCACCGGCCGGGCGTTCTGCGGCTTCGACCCGTGGGGTGAGGGCTGCGCGCCGTGCAACCAGGGCCACGCCACCCACGTCGCCGGCACGATCGGCGGGGTCACCACCGGCGTCGCCAAGGGCGTCAAAATCATCTCGGTACGGGTATTCCAGTGCTCCAGCTCCACGACGTTCGAACTCGTGATCGCCGGCGTGGAGTACGTGACGCTCGCCCAACAGATCAACCCGACCGAGCGCAGCGTGGCGAACATGAGCCTCGGCGGGTCGGTGTTCCAGCCGCTCGACGACGCCGTGACCGCGTCCATCAACGCCAACGTGCACTACTCGATCTCGGCCGGCAACGGCTTCGGCGCCAACTCCTGCAATGTGTCGCCGGCGCGGGTACCGAATGCCACCACGGTCGCCGCCACCGATATCACCGACACCCGGGCCGGGTTCTCCAACATCGGCCCGTGCGTCGACGTGTTCGCCCCCGGCGTGAACATCATCTCGTCCTGGTTCACCGCCGACAACGCGTACATGAGCCTGCAGGGCACCTCGATGTCGGCGCCGCACGCGACCGGTACCGCCGCGCTGTGGCGGCACAAGTTCCCAGCCGACAACGCCGTCGCGGTGCACAACGCCATCAACGCCAACGCCACCCCGGGCGTGGTCATCAACCCGGGTCTGGGTTCACCGAACAAGCTGCTGTTCATGGGCATGATCCCCGCCTGACCTTTTCCCCTCGGAACGAGCGGCCCCGGACCCCGGGCGGTCCGGGGCCGCCTCGTCGGGTCCGAAACTTTCGGCGCCTCTTTGGTTGTCGCGTGCATAGACCGACGTCTTGACCCGTTGCGTACAGGGCCTTATCGTCCCGCCTGACACGTCGATACACGTCCGAAACTTTCAGGCAGGGGCGAGCTGGCGATGAAGCGCAACCGGACCGTGACGCTGGCCGTGGGGTTGAGCCTTGCACTGTCCACAGTGGCCGTCGTACCGGCCGCCCAGGCCGCCGACCCGGTGGTCGTACTGACCGGTGATTTCGAGGACGGGACGAACCAGGGCTGGTTCGGTCGCGGCTCCGCGGTGCTGACGAACACCACCGACGCCGCCCACGGCGGGACGCACAGCCTGCGCACGAGCGGGCGGGACGCGACCTGGAACGGGCCGGGCCGCAACGTGCTCGGGGTGGTGCAGAAGGGCGCCACGTACGCCATCGACGCGTACGTGCGGATGGTCGCCGGGCAGTCGTCGGCGGCCGTGCACATGACGATGCAGCGCACCCCGGAGGGCGGCTCGACGACGTTCGAGCGGGTCGCCAGCGCGACGGTCTCGGAAGCGGACTGGGTGCTGCTGCGCGGTGAGTACTCCACCGCGGTCGACAACACCGAGCTTCAGCTGTACCTGGAGAGCGACAACGCGACCGTCGCCTTCTACGCCGACGACATCCGGATCACCCAGATCGCGCCGCCGCCCGGCGGTCCGCCGGACGAGGCCGGTATCGTCGCCGACTTCGAGGGCGGTACGCGGCAGGGCTGGAGCCCGCGGATCGGCTCCGAGGTACTGACGGTCACCAACGCCGACGCCCACAGTGGACAGTTCAGCCTGCTTACCACGAACCGGCAGCAGGTGTTCTCCGGTCCGGCCCTGAACGTATTCGGCCGGATGGGCAAGGGTAAGACGTACACGTTCTCGCTGTGGCTCAAGCTCGCGCCCGGGGAGGCACCGACCCAGCTGCGGTTCAGCATCGAGCGGCGGTTGGCCGGTACGCCGAGCTTCGAGACGGTCGTGGGCAACCAGACGGTGACCGCGGACTCGTGGGTGCGGTTCACGAACCAGTACACGCTCGCCCACGACGTCGACTTCCTCGCGGTGTACGCCGAGTCGAACACCGGTACGCCGTCGTTCTACCTCGACGACTTCGAGATGACATGGCTGCCGCCGCTGCCCATCGAGACCGGCATCCCGCGGCTGCGCGAGGTGCTCGCGGATGACTTCCCGGTCGGTACCGCGATGGACCGCACCGAGACCGTCGGCAGCAACGCCGAGCTGCTGTTGCGCCACTTTGGACAGATCACCCCGGGCAACGCGCTGAAGTGGGACGCCACCGAGCCGTCCGAGGGCGTGTTCGGGTTCACCGAGTCCGACGCGCTGGTCAACTTCGGTGTCGACAATGGACTGCGGGTACGCGGGCACACCCTGCTCTGGCACCAGCAGACACCGGCCTGGGTGTTCAACGACGCGGCGGGCAACCCGCTGACCAACTCGCCGGAGCACAAGGCGCTGCTGCTGCAACGGCTGGAGAACCACATCCGGGCCGTGGCGGGGCGGTACGCCGGACGCATCTACGCCTGGGACGTGGCGAACGAGGTCATCGACGAGAACCAGCCGGACGGGCTGCGGCGCAGCCGGTGGTACGAGATCGCCGGCGTCGACTACCTGCGCACCGCTTTCCGGGTGGCGCACGAGGTCGTACCGGACGCGGTGCTGTACATCAACGACTACAACACCCATTCGCCGCGCAAGCGTGAGTTCCTCTACACGCTCGTCCGGGATCTGCGCGCGGAGGGCGTACCGATCCAGGGCGTCGGGCACCAGACGCACATCAACGTGGCGCGGCCCGAGGTCGGGCTGATCGAGGAGGCGATCCAGCGGTTCGCCGGGCTCGGTGTCCAGCAGGAGATCACCGAGCTGGACATGAGCGTGTACACCAACTTCGTCGACTCGTACGCCGCGGTACCGGCGGATGTCGTCGCCGCGCAGGGGTACCGCTACCGCGACGTCTTCGACGTGCTGCGCCGCAACCGGCAGCACCTGTCGGCGGTGACGATCTGGGGTGTCTCGGACGCCAACACGTGGCTGAAGACCTTCCCGTTCCCGCGGCTGGACCTGCCGTTGCTGTTCGACGAGCGGTTGCAGTCCAAGCCGGCGTACTGGGGCATCGTCGACCCCTCGCGGCTGCCGCCGTTCACCCGCACGGTCAACGCCACGGCGGGCAAGCCACGGATCGACGGCAACCGCGAGCTGGAGTGGGACCAGCTGCCCGCCACGCGGATCGAGTCCGCCGAGGGGTTGTCGGCAAGCTTCCAGGCGCGCTGGGACAGCCAGCAGCTCTACCTGCTCGTCGAGGTCGCCGACCCGACGCGCGACCGCGGGGACCTCGTGGACATCTTCGTCGACGGCAACAACGGTAAGACGCCGGCGTACGAGGCGGACGACGCGCACTACGTGGTCGAACGCGAGGGCCTGCGGTCACCCGCGTTGCGGGCGGTCGTCCATCCGACGGCGGATGGCTACCGGGTCGAGGCGGCGGTGCCGCTGGGAACGCCCGGTGGTCCGGGGCGCCGGATCGGCCTGGATCTGCGGGTGCGCGACGCGAGTCACCCGGAGCAGCCGGTGTCCTGGAACGACAACCTGCACGGGCAGAACACCGACACGTCGCGCTGGGGCACGGTGACGATGGTCGGCGCGGTCCGCCGCGTCGACGCGCCCCGGGCAACGCCCACTGTGGACGGTGTGGTGGACGCGGTCTGGTCGAGCGCCCGCACGCTCACCACCGACGTCCGGATCATCGGTACCGGTGGCGCCACCGCGACCGGGAAGGTGCTCTGGGACAGCGGGCACGTGTACGTGCTCGTGACCGTCGCCGACCCGGTGCTCGACGAGTCCGGGACGAACCCGTGGGAGGAGGACTCCGTCGAGATCTTCGTCGACCCGGACAACAGCAAGGCGACCGGGTACGACGACGACGATGGCCAGTACCGAGTCAGCTTCACCAACCGGCAGACCATCAACGGTACGTTCGGCGGGTTCGCGATCGCGGACAATCTCACGAGCGCCGCGGTGGTGGTACCGGGTGGCTATGTGGTGGAGGCGTCCATCGAGCTGGACAACGTCGTACCGGTCGACGGGTCCCTGCTGGGGCTGGAGATCCAGGTCAACGACGCCACCGGCGGCATGCGTACCGCCGCGGCCACCTGGCACGACCCCACCGGACTGTCCTTCGTGGACACCTCCCGGTGGGGCGTGCTTCGGCTGGTGCGCTAACCGCACCACGATCCTCCAAGAGGGCGGTGATCGGGGCCGACAACCCAGTGACAACCGGATCGCAACTGGCCGGTGTTGCGCTGGGCCGACAACCCCCTCCAGAAAGGATCGACCCCGATGATCCGCTTCCCAGCCAGGCGGACCCGCCGGTCGACGAGGCTCGCCCTCGCCATCGGCGCGACCGTACTCCTGTCCGGTGCCTTCGCCATCGCCACCGGGTCCGCGTCGTCGTCAGCCACGCCGACGGTGACAGCGACGCCGACGATCGCGCCGACGGCGGTGCCGGTGCTGCCCACGCCGTTGGCCTTCGCCTCAAACCTCGACCTGGAGTGCTACCGGACCAATCCGTACACCCCGCCGACAACCACGGTCGTGACCCGCCACCTCAACCCGGTGCTGGCCGACCTGCCGGCCGAGCCGGTGACCCTGGGCAACCGTGACAAGCTGTGTGTGCCCGTGGCGAAGAACAACGTCATCCCGCCCCCCGCTGTGCTCGCGTTCGTCAAGTTCGTCGACCTGTCCTGTTACAAGATCGAGGGTCAGCCGGTCGATCGGACCCTGCGCCTACGCCACCTCAACCGGGTGCTGCGGGACATGGGCGTACCGGACAACCTCACGACCATCACCCGACCGCAGCACCTGTGTGTACCCGTGATCAAGAACGGCGCACTACCGCCGGCCAACGTGCTACGGGTCGTCCGGTACATCGACCTGAAGTGCTACGCCACCAGCCTTACCTCACTGGACATCCCACTGACCCTGTCGCACCTCAACCCGGTACTGGCCAACCTGCCCCGGCACGAGGTGCGCGTCACCGACAGCCGGCAGCTGTGCGTGCCGGTGGCCAAGAACGCCGAACCCATCCCCGCCGACGTGCTCAACATCGTGCGCTGGATCGACCTTCAGCTGTACGACATCGTCACCCCGCCGCTACCGGTGCTGGTCAACCTCACGCTGCGCCACATCAACCCGGTGCTGGCCGGGCTGCCGGCGGAGCATGCCAGCCTCGTCCAGGCCGTTCAGCTCGGCCTACCCGTGGCGAAGAACAACGTGATTCCGCCCGGCTGATCTAATCCGCGCGAAGGAGATGCTCCAGCGCCAACTGGTTGAGGTGCACGAAGCCGTAGCCGCGCGCCCCGACCACGTCCGGCTCGAAGTCCTCGTACGCCGACCTGTCGACGAGCAGGTCGGCGTACGACTCGCCGGGGGCGAGCGTCGGCACCGACAGCTCGGGGACGAGGCTCGCGGCGAGCGCCTCCTGCACGGCCGGGTCGGCCCGGAACGCCGCGGCGCGCTCCTTCAGCAGCAGGTACGTGCGCATGTTCGCCCGAGCCGAGGCCCACACGCCGGTGATGTCCTCGGTGCGGGAGGGCTTGTAGTCGAAGTGCCGCGGGCCGTCGTACGCCTGCCCGCCGGACGGGCCGCCGAACTCCAGCAGGTCCACCAGGAAGAACGCGTTGAGCAGATCCCCGTGCCCGAACACGAGGTCCTGGTCGTACTTGACCCCGCGCTGCCCGTTGAGGTCGATGTGGAACAGCTTGCCGTGCCACAGCGCCTGGGCGATGCCGTGGACGAAGTTCAGGCCGGCCATCTGCTCGTGCCCGACCTCCGGGTTGAGCCCGACCAGCTCGCTGTGCTCGAGCGAGTTGATGAACGCGATGGCGTGCCCGACCGTCGGCAGCAGGATGTCGCCGCGCGGCTCGTTGGGCTTGGGTTCGAGCGCGAAGCGGATCCCGTAGCCGCGATCGAGCACATAGGACGCGCACGTGTCGATGGCCTCGCGATAGCGGTCGAGCGCGGCGCGCACGTCCTTGGCGCAGTCGTACTCGCCACCCTCGCGGCCACCCCACATCACGAACGTACGGGCACCCAGCTCGGCCGCGAGGTCGAGGTTGCGCAGCACCTTGCGGAGGGCGTACCGGCGCACCCCGCGGTCGTTGCTGGTGAACGCGCCGTCCTTGAAAACCGGATGGGTGAACAGGTTCGTGGTCACCATCGGTACGACGATCCCGGTCTCGTCGAGTGCCTTGCGGAACCGGGCGATGTGGTCGGTGCGGGCGACGTCGTCGGAGCCGAACGGGACCACGTCGTCGTCGTGGAACGTGATGCCGTACGCCCCGAGCTCGGCCAGCCGGTGCACGGCCTCGACCGGGTCCAGCGGCGGCCGGGTGGCGTCCCCGAACGGATCGCGGGCCGGCCAGCCGACGGTCCAGAGGCCGAAGGAGAAACGGTCCGCGGGCGTGGGCGTGGGCGTCATAACTATCTCCACGAGGTGAGTGCGGCAAGGCCGGCGTCGGCGAGGGACTGTGCCCCATCCTGCCCCGGATCGCCGTCGGCGACGACGACCGCGTAGCGCAGGTGCAGCGTGGCGTCCGGGGCGACCGGAACCTCCGCGCTGAAGAAGGGGGCCGGGCAGATACAGGCGTACGGCTCCGAGCGGACGAACCACTGGGTCTGCCGGCCGGGGTTGTCCGGAGCGTCCACGAACAGCACGGTCGACGAGCGGCCGTGCTCGTCGTGCCGGCCGGTGAAGCCCATCCAATCCGCGCGGATACCCATCAACTCGTCGCCTCCGGTGACTCCTGGTGCGATCACCGTACCGCCGGTGAAGGATCGCGGTCCTCGCCAGAACAGCCCGCCGTACCCGGCGTTGTCGCGCCCGTGGGTGGTCGGGCTACCGATGGCGATCTCCTGCCCGCTCACGTTGGTCATCCGGGTGTCGAACATCAGGACCCACGCGCCGGTCGCCAGCGAAACGGTGAAGGAGCGGTCCTCGGTGAACCACAGCTCGCCCTTTTCGGTGAGCCAGTCGAGGGTGTGGGCGACGCCGACGCCCCGGTCTACCGCCAGCCGGGTGAAGTCGCGGTGGACGGTCGCGCCGTTGTTGGGCAGCTGGACGTAGCCCCGGTCCCGGGTGTAGGTGACGCCGCCCCAGAAGTTCTCCGATCCCACGTGCGGCAGGGACCAGGCGATCCCCTTGTGCCACACGTGGTCGTGCGGGCGGAACAGGCTGACCGGGTCACCGTCCAATGTGTACACAGGGTGCCAGTACGGCCGCGGCGACTCGAGCTGGACGTCGTCCGGGCGGTACACGTACCGCACGAGAGGGCGGTCGGCGTACCGGATGTCCAGCGCGGTACCGGTGTCCGCGACGGTCAGCTCCACGGCGCGCCCTTTCCGTCCATCCGCGCGTAGAACGGGCTAACGGGTCCGATCTCGCCGCGGGCGATCCGCTGCCCCGTGAACGCGGAGGCGTAGATGGCGGCGATCAGTTCCAGCGTCGCCCGGGCGTCCGGTACGGTCACCGGTGGCGCGTCGCCGGCCTCGACCGCGTCGAGCACGGCGGCCAACTGTGCGCCGTGGCCGCTGCGCCGGGCGGCGGGTCCCTGGGCCCAGGCCGCCGCGACCGCGTCCTCGTGCCCGGGCGCGGGTGTGACCGTCCAGTCCGCGTCGCCGTACCCGTACAGGTGCGCCAGCTCCACTGTGGCCAGTGCGAAGTCGAACCGCAGGTAGCTCGTCTCGCGCGGTGACAGCAGGCTGTTGACGACGGTGGCGACCGCGCCGTTGTCGAACGTCACCATCGCGGTCGACAGGTCTTCGGTCGCGGTGGGCCGGGCCTGGCGGGCCGCGACCGCCACCACCTCGCGCCACGGCCCGAGGATCGACAACATCAGGTCGATCTGGTGGATGCCGTGGCCCATCGTCGGGCCACCGCCCTCGATCTCCCACCGACCCCGCCACGGCACCGCGAAGTATTCGTCCGGCCGGTACCACAGCGTGTGGCAGACCGCCACCATCGGCTGGCCGAACGCACCGGCGGCGACGATGCGGCGCAGCCGCTCCGCCCCGCTACCGAACCGGTGCTGGGACACGGTGGCGAACCGCGCCGCGCCCTCGGCCGCCGCGACCGTATCCAGCTCGGCGAGGCTCAGGGCGGGCGGCTTCTCGCACAGTACGGTCACGCCGCGGCCCAGGCAGGCGAGCGCCTGGGCGGCGTGCAGGCCGGGCGGCGTACACAGGTCGACGAGGTCGGGCTGTTCGTGGTCGAGCAGGGCGGCGAGGTCGGGGTACTGCCGCGGTACCGCCCACTTCCCGGCGAACTCGGCCAACCGTTCAGAGTCCACGTCGGCTGCCGCCACGATGCGGGCACGCGGAGCCAGCCGGGCGATGTCGGCGGCGTGGATGCCGGCGATCCCACCGGTACCCACGATCGCGATGTCGAACGTCCTCACTCGACAGTGACGTCCGACGTGAGGCGACGGTGGTGGTCTACGGTGCGTTCCGGACCGACCAGGCGCACCGGTGCGACATGCCGGCTGTCCACACTGGACGCTCCGAGGCGCAGCTCGAGGTCACCGGGCTCGACCACGCGGTGGCCGGCCCGTCCGGTGAACGACGCGAGGTCGGCGTGCACCCCGAACGTGACGAGCTTGGCCTGCCCCGGTTCCAGCGCCACCCGGGTGTAGCCGACGAGCCGGACCACCGGCCGGGTCACCTGCGCGACCGGGTCGTGCAGGTAGAGCTGGACGATCTCGGTACCGGCGCGGTCGCCCACGTTCCGCACGGACACGGACAGGGCCACTTCGCCGTCGGTACCGATGCACACGGGCGCCTCGGGATCCACGGCCTGGCCGTCCACGCGCACATCCTCCCAGGCGAACTCGGTGTACGACATGCCGTGGCCGAACGCGTACAGCGGTGTCGGGTCCACCGTGCTGACGTCGGTGCTGTGACCGAGCGGAGCCACGAGGTAGTTCGCCGGCTGCCCGCCGCGCTCTCGCGGTATCCCCACCGGCAGCCGCCCCGACGGACACACGCGCCCGGACAGGACGCCAGCCACCGCGGACCCGCCCTCCTCCCCGGGGAAGAAGGCCTGGACGGTCGCTGCCAGCCGGTCGGCGAACGCGCCCAGCGCGTAGGGCCGGCCGGTCAGCAACACCAGCACGACCGGTGTACCAGTGTCCAGCAACGCGTCCAGCAGCTGCGCCTGTACCCCCGGCAGCTCGAGGTCCTGCACGTCGCAGCCCTCGCCGGAGGTACCCTGCCCGAACAGCCCCGCGACGTCGCCCAGCACGGCCACGCACAGGTCGGCGGCGGTGGCCTCCTCGACGGCTCGAGCGAACCCGGACCGGTCGCTGCTGGACACCTCGCAGCCCCGCACGTGCGTGAGCGACGTGGCCGGCAGCTCGTCGCGCAGCGCGGCCAGTAGCGTCGGCGCCTCGATGCCCATCGACATCCCTGGATGCGAGCGGCCGACGTGGCTCGGGTAGGCGTAGCAGCCGAACAGCGCGAACGGGTCGTCCGCCAACGGACCGACGACCGCGACGGTCGCGTCGGCCCGCAGCGGCAACGTGCCGTCGTTGGCCAGCAGCACGACCGATTCCTCCGCCAACTGGCGGGCCAGTGCGCGCGCCGACGCCGGGTCGAGGTCCACGGTGCCGCGGATCCTGTCCTCGGTATCTGACTCGTCCTCGTCCGCCGGGAGCGTGAGGTCCGGCAAGGCCGGTGGCACCGGGTTCCAGTCCGGGTCGAGCAACCCGAGCTCGCACTTCTGCCGCAGTACGCGTTCGGCCGCCCGGTCGATCAGCGCCTCGGGCACGATGCCGGCGCGCACCGCGGCGACGAGCGGCTCGCCGAAGCACCGCACGGCCGGTAGCTCCACGTCGAGACCGGCGGCCAGGGCCTGCCGCGCCGCGTCGGCCAGATCGCCGGCGACGCCGTGCAGTGACTCGAGGAACGCGACCTCGAAGTAGTCGCTCACCACGGTCCCGTCGAATCCCCAGGTGTCCCGCAACAGATCGGTGAGCAACTCCGGGTCGGTGGCGACGGGCACCCCGTCGATTTCGGTGTACGACGGCATCACCGAGCGGGCGCCGCCGTCGCGGATCGCCATCTCGAAGGGCAGCAGGAGTACGTCGGCCAGCTCGCGCCGACCCAAGGCCACCGGCCCGAAGTTGCGGCCGGCGCGGGAGGCCGAGTACCCGGCGAAGTGCTTGAGCGTCGCGATGATGCCGGCCGACTGCAGGCCGCGGACGTACGCGGTGCCGAGCGTCGCGACGAGGTACGGGTCCTCGCCGAGCGTCTCCTCGGTCCGGCCCCAGCGCGGATCCCGGGTCACGTCCAGCACCGGTGCAAGGCCCTGGTGGATGCCGAGGCTTCGCAGGTCCGCGCCGATCCGGCCGGCCATACGCGCCACGAGGTCGGGGTCGAAGCTCGCGCCCCACGCCAGCGGCGTCGGGTACACCGTCGCGCCCCAGGTCATGAACCCGGTCAGGCACTCCTCGTGGGTGACTGCGGGGATGCCGAACCGGTTCGACGTCACGATCTGCGTCTGCATCCGGACCAGTGCCAGCGCGCCCAGCGCCGGGTCGACCGGCGCCGTGCCGTACGGCCGGGTCAGCTGGCCGAGGCCGGTCGTGATCAGCTGCCGCCAGTCGAGCTTGTCGTCGACCAGGTCATGCTGGAACGGCGCGATATCGTCTTCCCCTTCGGGCACCCCCACCCAGATCGCGTACAGCTGTGCGATCTTCTCCTCGAGGGTCATCCGGCCGAGGAGGTCGGCGACGCGTTCCTCGGCCGGCCGGCCTGGGTCCTGCCACGGCGATCGCTGCGTGGTCAGCTCCGCCGTGGCGGCCATGTTCCCATCGTTGTCGGTCCGCATCCGAGGTCCGTTCTTTCGGTGATGTTCCGGAACTGAGGTGGGTGCTTTACGGGATGCGGGTCACGTTACGGTAACCCTGCCCAGACACGGAAGACATGCGCTTGACCCTGGCGATTCCTCGGCCGTAGCGTACGTCACACGACCGAAAAGTACCGAACCCTCCCGCCGAAACTTACGAGTCCTGATGCTGGAGAACCTAGCCGCTGTCCTGCACGGGGTCGGGGACCTGCGGGTGCAGCCGCATGCCGCCCCCTCCCCCGGGCCGCACGACGTCGTCGTCGAGATCCGGTCCGTCGGCATCTGCGGCTCCGATGTGCACTACTACGAACACGGCCGGATCGGGGACTTCGTCGTCCGGGCACCCATGGTGCTCGGCCACGAGTCGTCGGGCGTAGTGGTGTCCCGTGGGGCGTCCGCGCGCCGGTTGGAGGAAGGCGCGCGCGTCGCGCTGGAGCCGGGTGTCCCCTGTGGACGATGCCGGGAGTGCCGGCACGGGCGCTACAACCTCTGCCCGGATGTCGTTTTCTTCGCCACTCCCCCGGTCGACGGGGCACTCGCCCGGTACGTCGCGATCAACGAACAGTTCGCCCACCCGGTACCGGACTCGCTCAGCGATGACGCGGCGGCTCTCGTCGAGCCGCTGTCGGTCGGCGTGTGGGCCAACCGGAAGGCGCGGGTCGGCGTCGGTTCGCGGGTGCTGGTCACGGGCGCGGGGCCGATCGGCGTACTGGCCGCTCAGGTCGCTCGCGCCTCGGGTGCCGCGTTCGTCGGGATCGTCGACATCTCGTCGGAACGACTGGCCGCCGCTGAGCGGTTCGGGTTCTCGGCCGTCGTGGATGGACGGTCCACTGTGGACTTTTCCGATCTGTCGCCCGACGTGCTGCTCGAGTGCACCGGGGCGGTGAGTGTGGTGCGGGCGGGAATTCGAGCCCTACGGCCTGCGGGCACGGCGGTGCTGGTGGGGATGGGGGCCGACACCGACCCGCCGCTGCCCGTCGGGTACATCCAGAGCCGCGAGCTGACCGTTACCGGAACTTTTCGGTACGCCAACACGTATCCGGAAGCGATCGAGCTGGCCGCCTCCGGCCGGGTCGAGCTGGACTCCTTGGTCGGGGTGCGGCTGCCGCTGGAGGAGACCGAGGCGGCGTTGCGGATGGGGCACACCGATCCGTCGGTACTCAAGACGATCGTCGCGGTCGGCACCGGCTGAGCGAACGGACGTCTCAGTTCAGGTTGGGTCGAATGTGGGCGTTCCGCCTCGGTGATGACCCGCATCAATATCGATCTTGTTCTACGCTCTGGGATCGCTACTAGGTTTTGTCGACCTAACGGGGGTGGCGATGATGCGGCGACGCCTTGCGCTCATTTTGGGCGTGGTACTGGTTTGTTCGTTGCTGTCGGGTGTACCGGCGATAGCTTCGCCGGGTCAAGGTGTGGGTGAGCCGCCGGATGTGCGGCCGTGGCATTCGACTCCGGTGGATGCGATTGTGCCGCGGCCGTCGGAGTTCGTACCGATGGTGCCGGCGGAGCCGGCGGATGTGGTGTGGCCGTCGGCCGGGTCGGTGACGGTGGATGGTTCGGGCACGGCGCGTCCTGGTGGTTTGCCGGTGTCGC
>Ga0209382_10006152_pt1 | contig 15485 bp, 11 predicted proteins | sample SoiMetdeltSBSDD5_FD_187599 | JGI IMG/M metagenome (GOLD analysis project Ga0209382, IMG submission 187599) | Bulk soil microbial communities from a Populus tree surrounding site in Tennessee, USA - Soil MetaG P. deltoides SBSDD5 (SPAdes) (version 2) | ecosystem: Environmental > Terrestrial >...
CACGCCGGCGCACTACCAGCAGATCGCGGCGCGCGCCGCGGCGGCGGGCATCCGCCTCAAGGTGAACACGGTGGTCACCTCGGTCAACGCGGGCGAGGATCTGGCGCCGCTCCTGCGCGCGCTCAGGCCGGTTCGGTGGAAGGCGCTGCGCGTGCTCCCGGTGCGCGGCCAGAACGACGGGAGGGTGGAGCCGCTGATCTGCAGCGACGCGCAGTTCCAGGGCTTCATCGAACGGCATCGCGCGCTGGCCGCGGAGCTGGCTCTGGCGGCGGAGGACAACGACGACATGCGGGGGAGCTATGCCATGGTCGATCCGGCCGGGCGCTTCTTCGACAACGTGGAGGGCGAGCACCGGTACAGCGCGCCGATCCTCCAGTCCGGCCTGGAGGCCGCCTGGTCCCAGGTTCGCTTCTCGATGGAGCGCTTCGTGGGCCGGGGCGGCGACTACGACTTCGGGGGCTCGCGATGAGCGCTCCCGCGGACCTGGTGTGCATCGCGGGCGTCTCCGGCGCCGGCAAGGACGTGGTGGGCAGGCACCTCGAGGACCGCCACGGCTTCGAGCGGGTCGCCTTCGCGGATCCGATCAAGCTGGCGGTGATGGCGCTCTTCCAGCTCTCGCCGTCGCAGCTGTGGGGCGAGAAGCGGAACGAGCCCGACGTGCGCCTGGGTGCGTCACCGCGCTCGGTGTTCCAGCGATTCGGCCAGGCGTGCACCGAGATCGATCCGGAGGTGTGGATCCGTCCTTTCGTGGCGCGCGTGCAGGACGCCCGCCGCCGTGGAGCGAGGGTGGTGTGCACGGATCTCCGGACGCGCGCCGAGCTGGAATGCGCGCGGGTGCTCGGGGCGTCACTCTGGCTCGTCATCAGGCCGGGAGCGGGTGCTCCAGGAGCGCTGGCCCTCCACCAGACGGAGCGAATGCTCTCCGAGGGGCCGGAGGCACGTTTCGACCGGATCCTGCGGAACGAGGGGACGCTGGAGGAGCTGTGCCAGGCCGTCTCCCGCGCACTCGGGCCATGAAATCTCGCCGAGGACGACGGCCAGGCGCCGTGGGCGACATGGCATGCTGGTCCCCATGAGGAGTGTCCAGGAGTGGAAGAGCGTCTTGCGCGCCGCGCTGCGACAGGCGCTGGGCGCGCGGGAGGCGCACGCCGTCTCGGTGATTCGCGAGACGCTGGCGGCCATCGATAACGCCGAGGCGGCGGAGTCGAGCGCAGCTCCACCGGTGCAGGACGGCGTGATCGCTGGCGGCGTCGCCGGCCTCGGCGCGGGTGAGGTCCCGCGGCGGATGCTGAGCGCCGAGGAGGTGGCCGCGCTCGTCGAGCGCGAGATCCAGGAGCGGCGGGACGCGGCGGCCACGTATTCAGCGCTGGGCCGGCAGGACGAGGCCGGGAAGCTGAGGCTCCAGATCGACGTGCTCGTCTCCTTGCTCTGACAGGCACGCCGGCGTTCGCTGTAGGACGGTGTCCGGCTCCCACCCCGGGGGCCAGCCCACCTGGCGGCGGAAAAGAATTGCCGGCTGTCGATCCGAGCCGGTCTCATTCGTCGCCATTTTCGAAGGGTGGTCTGAAAGGAGACACGTCATGGCGATGAAAGGAAGCACGAAGATCTTCCCGCACCTCTGGTACGCGAAGGAGGCGGAGGAGGCGGCCAGGTTCTACGCCTCCATCTTCCCGGATTCACGGGTCGACCGGGTCACCCCGTTGATGAGCGAGTCGCCGAGCGGGCCCCCGGGCTCGGTGACGGTCGTCGACTTCACGCTCTTCGGCCAGCGCTTCCAGGCCATGAGCGCGGGGCCGCACCACGAGTTCAACGACGCCATCTCGCTGGTCGTGCACTGCGACGACCAGGCGGAGCTGGATCGCTACTGGAACGCGCTCATCGAGGGTGGAGGCAAGCCGCAGGCCTGTGGCTGGCTCAACGACAGGTTCGGGGTGCGGTGGCAGATCGTACCCACCGTCCTGGAGGAGATGATGAGCGACAAGGACGCCGCCCGGTCGAAGAGGGTCTCGGACGCCATGCTGAAGATGATCAAGCTCGACATCGCCGCCCTGAAGAACGCCTACCGGTCGGAAGCCCGGTAAGTCGGTGGACGCTGGACGCTGGACGCTGGGCGCGAAGAGGCGCTGAGCTCGGCGAGCTCAGCGCTTCTGGCGCTTGATGATGTATTGCAGGAGCTGGCGCGAGATATTCAGGACCTTGGCCGCGCCGTGCAGGCTCCCGTCGGCGTGCGCGAGCGCCTCGTCCACGGCGACGTCGCGCACCATCTGCTCCAGGCCGTGCAGCGGCATCTGCCCCACCGACGCGCGCACGAGCGACTCCAGGTCCGGCGGTTCCTCCAGGGTGCGCGCCCACACCTCGTCCAGCTTCGCCAGGTCCACCGGCTTGGTCAGGAAGGCCCGCACTCCGGCCTGCGCCATCCGGAACGCTTGCCCGGGCGAGGCGGAGCCGCTGAGGACGATGATGCGCGGCCACGGCCTGAGCCGGCGGAGCTCCGGCAGCAGCTCGTCGCTGTCGCCGTCCGGCAGGCACACGTCGAGGAGCACCACGTCCGGGGCGTCCACCTGCAGGACGCGCCGCGCGTCCGCCAGGGTCCCGGCGCACGTGACCCGCTCCGCCTTCGGGCCCAGGGCCGACGCCAGCGTGGCCGAAAGCGGTGCTGAATCCTCCACGATCAGCAGGTGCCTTGGCCGCTGCATGAGCGGCAGGATACACCTGCCATGACCGCGCGGCCGGCCGCCATCCCTCTGAAGACCGACGCGGAGCGCGTCGCCGCCGAGCTGCTCAGGAACGCCTCCAACCGGGGCGAGGCGGTCGCGAGCGTGGCCCGCGCCGTGCTCTGCGCGCTGGTGCTCGCCCGCTTCGCGGCCGTGAACGCAGACTCACCGGGCGCGGCCAGCCAGGCGCTCCTCGACGTGCCCGTCCTGTCCATCACCATCCTCGCCTCGGTGTCGCTGTTCCTCCGGGCGCGGAAGAACGGGTTCGGCCTCCGCGCTCCGCACCTCTTCGCCGTGCTGGATGCGCTGGTCTGCGCGACGTCCCTGGCGTCCACGGTACTCTGGCCGCCGGGGGACTACCAGGGCCTGTTCCTCAAGCCGGACCCGGCCGCGTTCATCGCCATCCTCCTGGTCACCGTGCTCAGGCTGAACCCGTCCGCCGCGGTGACGGGGATGTGCTCCAACTTCCTGCTCACGGGCGGCCTGGTGCTCCTGGACGTCCGCCGCAACGGGCCGCAGCTGGCCTACGGCCCGTCCGACGTGGCGCTGATCGCCATCTTCGAGCTCTGCGCCGGAGCGGTGGCGTACTTCGCCTGCTCGGCGGCCCACCGCATGGTGCTGGACGCCGGCCGCAAGACCGCCGAGCTGGAGCGCGCGCGGACCAAGCTGGGCACGCTCCTCCGCGAGCACCACGACGTGCGGTCGCTGCTGGCGTCGGCGCGACTCCGGGTCGACCTGGCGAAGCGGAAGGTCGGGGACGGGGAGGCCGGGCCGGACCTCGCCGCGCTCTCGGAGGACCTGGACGCGCTGCACAGCTTCGTGGAGGCGGTGAAGAACCGCGTCTTCTCGGACCTGGTGCGCCAGGAGGGCGCCGCCGAGGTCGACGTGCAGGCCGCGCTCAGGGCGGCCGGTGGGGCGGTGGCCGCGCGCTTCCCGTCGGTGGCGGTGAAGATGCCCTCCACCGCGGCGAAGGTCCTGATGGTGGGCGGCGAGAAGGGGCTCGTGCACGTGCTGGTCAACCTCCTGGTCAACGCGTGCGAGGGAGACGGGCGGCGCGGCGCGCGCAGCATCGAGGTGACCCTGGACCGCGTCCCGGACCACCTTCCTCCCCGGACGCAGATCGCCATCACCGACGACGGGCCCGGCTTTCCACAGGGAGTGCTGGACGGCACGGCAGCCTCCGGCGCGACCAGCAAGGCGGAAGGGAGCGGCATGGGCCTGGTCCTGGTGACCTGGATCGTGGAGGCGAGCGGGGGCACGCTTCGCGCCCGGGACGTCCCCGGCGGCGCCCGGGTGGAGGTCGACCTGCTGGCGGCGGCGTAGCGCCGGCCGCGGCTGGCCACGGCTGACCGCGGTCCACCGAGGGGCAAAAAGTCTTGCTCTGCCCCCGGCGCCGCGGAACCTCTATATGGGGCCGGCGCTCGAAATGCCTCGAGCGCTCACGGGGGGAGTCCAAGATGGAGACGAGGTCCACGATCGGGAGCCATGCGGCCTGGCGGGCCGTGCTGGCGGCGCTGGTGTTGTGCGGGCTTCCCGCCGCCGCGCAGAACCTCGAAGGCTTCGCCGACATGCACACCCACCCGATGAGCCACCTCGGGTTCGGCGGGATGGTCGTCTACGGCGCTCCCGACACCACCTCGTTGATGCTGAGCACCCAGAAGTACCGGTACAACTTCTGGGGCACGGACTGCAACACCGGCAACGAGCTCGCCGGCAGCCTGGAGGACATGCTGGGGAACTGCAACGCGCTCCACGGCGCCCCCGGCTGGCCGGACAACGAGTGCGGCGACATCATCCGCAGCGCGATCGTCGACAAGGTGGAGCGGAGATACATCCACGAGTACCCCAACGACGGGCTGGCCGGAGCCATCATGGACCACCCGCACGGGGGCTACTCGGCCTACGCGCACTGGCCGCACTGGTCCTCGGTGACGCACCAGCAGATGTACTGGCCGTGGATCCGGCGCGCGTGGGAGGGCGGGCAGCGCGTCATGGTCGCCCTGGCGGTGAACAACTCGCTCCTCGCCAAGGCCGGGAACGCCACCCAGTTCATCGACGACCGGGCCTCGGTCGAGCTGCAGCTGGAGGAGATCGTCAACATGGTCAACGCGCACGGGGACTTCATGGAGGTCGCCCTGTCCCCGGCCGACCTGCGGCGCATCGTCTCGGCCGGGCGCCTGGCCGTGGTCCTGGGCGTGGAGACGGACGACTTCGGCAACCTCACCAGGCGCGCGGCCTTCGGCGGCGAGACGATCACGCAGGCGGCGGTGAACGCGGAGATCCAGAGGCTGCACGACCTCGGCGTGCGCTACATCCTCCCCATCCACTTCGCCAACAGCGTCCTGGGTGGATACGCGATCAACGAGGACCTGTTCGCGCTCAGCTCCAAGGAATACATCAACGCGTTTCCGGTCACCCGCCAGTCGTGCGGCGAGGGCATCCAGTTCAAGCTCGATCGGACCAACTTCAGCGACCTCGAGGCGAACCTGCTCAGGACCCGGGACCTGGGTCGCGTCATCGATACCCAACCCACGTATACGACGCCGGCCCCGTTCTGCGGGCACGCGAACAGCCTGTCGCTGACCACGCTCGGGTTCGGCGCGCTGACCACGATGATGAACCTGGGGATGATGGTCGACATCGATCACATGTCGCGGCTGGCGGCCGACTCGGCGCTGGGGTTCGCCGCCTCGCGGAACTATCCCTTGAGCTCGGGGCACAACGGCCTGCTCTCCAGCCAGTGCGGGACCCTGGCCGGCAACCCGGACTACTGCAACGAGAACGCCAGGACGCGGGCGCAATACGAGCGGATCCGCGGCCTCCGGGGCATGGTGGGGCTGGGGCACGGCGGCCGGGCGACGAGCTTCGTCCGCGGTTACCGCGACGTGCTGGAGATCATGGGCAATCGGCCGGTGGCCATCGGGACGGACACCAACGGGCTGGAGGCGCTCCCCGAGCCGGATCCGGACGCGCCCGTGGTCTACGACGCGTCCTTCCCGATGTACACCTCCGGGAGGTCGTGGGACTTCAACACCCTCGGCTTCGCGCACTACGGGCTGTTCCCGGACTACATCCGGAGCTGGCAGTCGAGCCCCAGCTCCGTCAACCGGATGAGCAGCCACGAGATGCAGTCCTTCATGAGCTCCGCGGAGCAGTTCGCGCGGACGTGGGAGCGCAGCGAGCTGCGGTCCGTCGGAGCGCCCCGGACGGCCCCCGCGACGACGAGCACCGGCTGGTGCACCCACGCGGGCGCCACGGTCCTCCACGGTGATTTCAACGGCGACGGCGCGGAGGACCTGATGTGCCGGGATCCGGGACGGATCTGGATCGACTACGCGGACAACCGGGGCCAGATCGCCGGGGCGACCGACTGGTACCTGGACACCGTCTGGTGCACCCACGCGGGCGCCACGCTCCAGCTGGGCGACTTCAACGGTGATGGGCGGACGGACCTGCTGTGTCGAGATCCGGGGCGGATGTGGATCGACTATGCGAGCGCCCAGGGCCGGTTCCAGTGGACCGACTGGTACCTGGACACCACCTGGTGCACCGGCGCCTCCGACGTGGTGCACCTGGGAGACTTCAACGGCGACGGGCGGACGGACCTGCTCTGCCGCAACCCCAGCCGCCTGTCGGTGGACTACGCCAGCACCCTGGGTCGGTTCGCGGCGACCGAGTGGACCATGTCCACGGGCTGGTGCACCCACGCGGGCGCCACGGTCCAGCTGGGCGACTTCAACGGCGACGGGAGGACGGACCTGCTGTGCCGCGATCCGCTTCGACTCTGGTTCGACTACGCCAGCACCCTGGGACGGTTCGAGGGGACCGACTGGTACCTGGACACCGCCTGGTGCACCCACGCGGGCGCCGCGCTTCACCCGGCCGACCTCAACGGCGACGGGAGGACGGACCTGCTGTGCCGCGATCCTGCCCGGCTGTGGGCGGACTACGCGGACGCCAGCGGGCGGTTCAGCGGGGGGACGGACTGGTACAGGGACATCGCGTTCTGCGCGTCGGCGGGAGAGCAGTTCTCGATCATGGACATGAACGGGGACAGCCGGCAGGACGTCGTCTGCAAGAACCCGTCGACGCTCAGCGTGCGCTACGCGTCGCTCTCCGGGGCCTTCTAGCCCGGCGGTACCCCTCCGCTGGCGTTCGGCGGCGAGTGGCAGGAAGCTGCGCGCCGCCATGCGAGCCGTCATCTACGAGGAGTTCCGCGGTCCCATCAGCGTCCGGGACGTGCCTGACCCCGCACCGCGCGACGACGGCGTCGTCGTCGAGGTGCGGGCCACCGGCATCTGTCGCAGCGATTGGCACGGGTGGATGGGCCACGACAAGGACATCCGCTTGCCGCACGTCCCCGGGCACGAGCTGGCGGGCGATATCGTGGCGGTGGGCAAGGAGGTGCGAGGGCTCGCGGCCGGCGATCGGGTCACGGTGCCGTTCGTGAGCGGCTGCGGCCGTTGCCCGCCGTGCGGTCGCGGCGATCTGCAGGTGTGCGACGCGCAGTTCCAGCCCGGATTCACCCACTGGGGGTCCTTCGCCCGGTACGTCGGCCTGCACTACGCCGAGCGCAACGTCGTGCACCTGCCCGATTCGCTGTCGCACGTGGCCGCGGCGAGCCTCGGCTGCCGCTTCGTCACGGCCTATCGCGCGCTCGTGCAGCTCGCGGCGCTCGGCCAGGGCGAGACGCTGGTGGTGTTCGGCTGCGGAGGGGTGGGCACGAGCAGCATCTCGATCGCCAGGGCGCTGGGCGCGCGGAGCATCGCCGTGGACGTGGACGCGTCCAGGCTCGAGTTCGCGCGTAGCCTGGGCGCCGACGTCACGCTCGACGCGTCGCGAGACCCCGACGTCGTCGCGCACGTCGTGGAGGTCACGCGCGGCGGCGCGGACGTGAGCATCGACGCGCTCGGCAGCACGAGCACCTTGCAGCAATCGCTGCGGTCGCTGCGCAAGCGCGGCCGCCACGTCCAGGTGGGGTTGCTGCTTGGGTCCGATTCCAGGCCGCCCGTGCCCATGGGCAGGGTCATCGCCAACGAGCTCGTCCTGTACGGCAGCCACGGCATCGCGGCGACCGCGTACCCGGAGGTCTTCGACTTCATCGCCACGCGCGGCGTCCCGCTCGATCGTCTCGTCGGTCCGCGCCTCAGGCTCGACGAGGCGCCTGCCCATCTCGCCGGGATGGGCGGGCAGAGCGGCGGCATCGGCATGGCGGTCGTCGATCCGGGAACGTAAGCAGGAAAAACATCAAGAAAATCAAGATGTAAAAACCCCATGAGCTCGAATTCTCGGTTTCTGAGACGACGGGTTTCCCGCTCCGGAGACCAAGCGGAACCTCAGTCATTCCGGGGTCTTGAGTGCCGGGTCCGGGTCATGTGAGCAACTGGCTGCCAAACACCCCGACAAACCGAATGAGGTTGTTGTGACGGTGTGAGGGGAGACAGCGCGTGGCCATCAAGTTTGACGCTGGCAGATTCCAGCTGCCGATCATCGCGCACCCGATGTACGGGGCACCCATCCGGGATCCGATCCAGCCGCCGAAGGACCCGATCATCGCGCACCCGATGTACGGGGCGCCCATCCGGGACCCGATCCGGCCGCCGAAGGATCCGATCATCGCGCACCCGATGTATGGCGCGCCCATCCGGGACCCGATCCGGCCGCCGAAGGACCCGATCATCGCGCACCCGATGTACGGAGCGCCTATCCGGGATCCGATTTTTCCGCCGAAGGACCCGATCATCGCGCACCCGATGTACGGGGCGCCCATCCGGGACCCCATCCCGCAGCCGCCGTGGGTCCAGGAGCTGACCAAGCTGATCGCGGAGCTGCAGAGGCTGATCGACGGGTTGCTGGGCCGCCGGGCCTGAGTCTCGAATGGCAGAGCAAGCCAGCGCCGAGAAGATCCCGCCGCGGTATGTGGACGGTGATGACTTCCAGGAATGCAGGCCGGTCTATGCCGTCTGGGAGATCACCCTCAAGTGTGACCTGAAGTGTCATCACTGCGGCTCGCGCGCGGGCAAGGCGCGGCCCCGTGAGCTGACCACCGAGGAGTGCCTGGACGTCATCCGTCAGCTCGCCAGGCTCGGCACGCGCGAGGTGACGATCATCGGTGGAGAGGCGTACCTCCGCCAGGACTGGGCCGTCCTCATCAAGGCGATCCGCGACGCGGGCATGGACTGCACCATGACCACCGGCGGCCGGAACCTCACCGAGGAGCGCGTCCGCCTCGCCGCCGAGGCCGGCCTGCAGGGGGTATCCGTATCGCTGGACGGCCTGGAGGAGGTGCACGACGACATCCGGGGCGTGAAGGGGTCGTTCAAGGCTGCGATGACCGCCCTCGAGCGATGCCGCGCCCACGGCATGGTGGTGAGCGTGAACACCCAGATCCACCGGCGGTCGATGCCCCAGCTCCCGGAGCTGATGGAGCGCATCATCGAGGCCGGCGCCAAGAACTGGCAGATCCAGCTCTCGGTGGCGATGGGCCGGGCGGTGGACAACCCAGAGGTCTTGCTCCAGCCGTATCACCTCAAGGAGCTGATGCCGATGCTGGCCCGGCTCTACACGTCCGGCCTGGCGCGGGGTCTGGTGATCCAGCCGGGGAACAACATCGGATACTTCGGTCCCTACGAGCGGCTCTGGCGCGGGGGCCCCAGCGGGGACAATCACTGGGTTGGCTGCAACGCCGGCCAGCACACCATCGGCCTGGAGGCGGACGGCACCATCAAGGGTTGCCCGTCCCTGCCGACCAACGACTACGCCGGTGGCAACATCCGCGACCTGACGCTGGAGCACATCTGGAAGCAGACACCGCAGCTCTCGTTCACCCGGGACCGGACGGTGAACGACCTCTGGGGTCACTGCCGCACGTGCTACTACGCGGACGTCTGCCGCGCCGGCTGCAGCTGGACGACGCACGTTCTCTTCGGAAAGCCGGGGAACAACCCGTATTGCCACTACCGGGTGCTGGAGCTGGCCAAGAAGGGGCTCCGCGAGCGCGTGGTGAAGGTGGCCGACGCGCCCGGCACGCCGTTCGACTACGGCCGGTTCGAGCTGGTCGAGGAGAAGATCGACGCGCCGGTGCCGGAAGGGGAGGTCATCGTGCTCCCCGCCGTCGCGTGAGTGGGTGATGGATTCCCCGCTCCCGCCCGCGAAGTTCCGGGTGCCGCCGCGGCTCGCCCTCTGCCCGAGGTGCGAGCAGCACGTCCTGCCCGGGAGCAAGACCTGCCCGAACTGCGGCGCCGACCTCGACGCCGGGGGACCCGCCCCCTCGGAGGCGGCGCTACGGCTCCAGGCGATGTCGGACCGGCTTCGGGCCCTGCTGCCGCGGGAGGGGATGGATCCGCCGAGCCCTGCCCCCGAGGCGCAGCCCCCGGCGGCGTTCCAGGTGTCGCTCCCGGCGCGGCAGTGGAACGTGATGAGCGGAGCGGAGAAGCTCCTGGCCCGGGTGTCGTTGCCGGGAGCGTACGTCTACGACCGATGCGCGGAGGGGCTCCAGCGGTCGCGGTCGCGGGGCATGGACGTCGATGACCGGCTGGCGGCGGCGCTGCCCGCGAGCTGGCTCCTGAACAGCCAGGCGCCCTCGCCGGTGCTCCAGAGGTGGCTGGGGACCTCGCTGCGAAACGCATGGAGAGAGCTGGTGTCGCTGGTCGAGGGAGGGCCGGAGGCGTGGATGGCCCGCCCCGATGATCAGCGCCGGCAGGCGGCGCACTGGGTGAGCCAGCTGTGCGCGGACGGGCCGGGCCTGGCGGAGGTGGCCAAGGTGCTGGCGCTGCTCGCGCCGGAGACGGTGCCGCTGATGGATGATGCGGCCGTCGCCTTCGTGACCGGGGGAGTCCCGGTGCCGGAGCGCGAGGAGGATCGCAGGGCCGGCCCGGAGCACTTCCTCCCGATGATGGACGCATTCACCCGCGCCGTCGTCGACGCGCAGGACCCGCTCCGGGCGCTCTGCAGGACGCACCCATTCGTGCTCCTGGAGCCGGCGCAGGCGCTCGACCGCCTGCTCTGGTTCGACTCCTGGGGCATCCGCCTGTTGCCGGAGCTCGCGCAGATCTCCCAGGGAGCCTGACAGGCCCGCCTGTCGAGAACCGCGGGCGGTCCGGTCACCGCCCCTGGAACCTCCGGACGAGATCGGTGAGGTTCGGGTCGTCGCCCACCCGCGCGTAGGCGGCGTGGCTCAGGTCGGTGAAGTCGAGCAGTTGGAGCAGCCGGCCGCGCAAGAGCCACTCCGCGCCGCTCGGCACGGCGCCCAGCTTGAGGTGGAGCTTCTCGGCGATCTCCGCCGCCTCCACCACGCGCCCCCGCTCGAGGAGCACCATCGCGGCGGTGTGGAGCTCGGCCTCGACGGCCTCCTTCTCGTTCGCCATGCTCAGGGTGTCGCGCTCGGTTTCGTCGTCGAGCTTGCCCGCCATCAGGCGGGCCCAGTGGAGGTTGTTGCGCACGTTGATGCCCGCGCCCTTCTCCCGCTCGAGCGCCTCCAGGGTACGCACCGCCTCGTCGTACTTGCCGCTGCGCAGGGCGAGGAGGGCCTTGACCTGGCGCCACTCCGGGCTCGAGGCGTCTCTCTGGAGGGCCGCGTCGATGCGCGCCCGGGCCCGGTCGAAGTGCCCGGCGCTCGACTCCAGCGTCGCGAGGAACTGCCACATCCAGGGCTCGTTCTCCGACCTGGCGAGCGGCTCCAGGGCCTGGGCCGCCGCCTCGTACTTCTTCTGCTTGGCCAGCGTGCGCACCAGGGTGGCGTCGGCGGCCCGCCGCAGCGCCCCCGAGAGCTGCCCGCGTCCCTGATCGAGCTCGGCCATGACGTCAGAGGGGGCCTTCTCGGCCATGTCGTCGTACATCACCTGCGCGACCGCGGCGGCGAAGCGCACCGCTCGCGGGTCGCCATGGTTGGCCTGGCTCCAGAAGTCGCGGAGCAACTTCGCCGCGCTGGTCTCGGTCTCGCGCGCCGTCAGCTCGTCGAGGTACCAGCCGATCCACACGCCGCCGGCCCGCGGCTTCCCGCCCTCCGCGGCGCGCCAGGCGAGCCTGGAGAGCTGCCGGAGATTGCCGAGCGACTCCAGCCGCAGCTTGCCTCCCTCCGTGACCCAGTACGTGGTCGACGAGATGGCGCGGTTCTCCGGCACCGCACAGCGCACCCGCGTCGCGCCCTCCACCGCATCGACGCTGCACTTGCCGCGCGCGTAGAGCTGGTCGAACGGGAAGGGCTGGTCGACCGGCGGTAACCGCACCAGGTCGAACATGCGTGGCGTGCCGTCGATCTCGCTCCGGCCGCTCGCCGACGCGAGGGTCGAGAGCCGGCGCGCGGCGTCGGTCGGTGACGACGAGCTGGAGATCTGCGCGTAGACCGAGCGCGCCGCGGCCTCGGGGCTCGACACGTCGACCGAATCGGGGGCGCGGGCAAGCCCGCGGTGTATCGCGCGCAGCATCGAGATCTCGCGCTCGATGGCGGGGTCCCTGGGCACCCTGGAAAGGAAGGCGGTGGCGTCGTCGTAGCGCCGGAGCGAGACGAGGGCCCCGTAGCCCAGGGCGATGGCCGCCAGGCGCTCCTTCGAGTCTCCGGCGCTCTCGCTCCTCCGCAGGACTCCCTCGCTGCCGTTCGCGAGCATCTCGATCACCGCGGCCCGGGTCCCGCCCTCTTCGCGCAGCGACGAGGCGATCGACTCCACGGCCAGCAGCGCTTTCACGTCGTCCTGCCGGCCGGCGGCCACGTACATCTCCAGCAGCATCCCGGCAGCCTTCTTGACGACCCCGTGACGGTCGATGACGCCGCGGAGCAGCGCCGCGGCCTCGGCCACGTCCTTCGACCAGCCGGTCTCCTTCTCGCCGCTGGCGTTGCGCCGCAGGGTGTCCGCCAGCACCAGGGGAGGCCAGGTGTGGTCCGGGAGCAGCCGGTGCGCCTTGCGGAGGCATTCCAGGCTGCGCTCGCGGCGGAACGGCGGGTGGTAGAGCAGTCCGAACTCGTCGTGCCGCGCGACGTCGGCGCAGACCATGAGCACGAGGGGATCGTCGGGGGTGTCCATCACCGCCCGCTCGGCCTCGCGCTGCGCCAGATCTCCCAGGCCGAGCCTCAGGAGCACGCGGGCGTAGCGGGCGCGGGTGGGGCCGTCGAGGGGGCGCTCGGTGAGCCAGCGCTTCATCAGCGCGACCGCCTCGGCGGGCTTCTTCTCGTTGAGGAGCTGGAGCGGCGCGAAGACGGCGGTCACCTCCAGGACCGGCTCCTCGAAGCGCCTCCTGAAGGCCTGGTGGAACTGCTCGACCTCGCCGGCCGACCAGTCGGCCTTGTCGACCCTGTACGCGAAGCGCACCTCGACGGTCCCCTCGTCGAGGCGGCGGTAGGTCTCGGACCAGGTCGAGGGGCCCATGGGCAGGGTGCGGTTCGCCGGGAGCGTCGCCACGGAGAAGCGCGGGGGGAGCCGGAGGCGGTACACCCGCTCGATGCTGGGCCGGTTCTCGAACGAGAGGGCACGGCGCTCCAGCTCGGCCTCGGTGAGCCCGGTCCGTGCGAGCAGCCGCTTCTGGTCGTCCTGCTTCTTGGCGTCGGTGCGCGCGTCGCCGCCGGCGCGGCCGAGCACCCAGTCCGGGATCACCAGGTCGGCGATGCGGGCCGGCAACCTCACTTCGAAGGACCGGTCCCCGGTGTCGAGGGCCGGCGCGCTGGCCATCTCGACGCTCAGGGTCACCGGGCCCTCGCCCGGTTTGCAACCCTTGAGGCTGGCCCTGAAAGGCGAGGAGCCCAGCACCGCCTCCACCGAGCCCTCGGCGAGCTTGTGAGCCGCGTCGGCGTCGCACAGGCCGGCGGCCCCGCGCACCACGCCTTCCGCCGCACCCAGGTGCTCGAAGGTGGCCTTCGCGGTCCCCATGCCGAAGGGCGCGGCATCGAGCTCGAAAATCTGCCTGATGGCGTAGGGCGACTCCTCGCTGGTCGGCGTCGGGGTGAGCAAGGTGGTGCCGGGGGCGATGAGCAGGGCCCGCTGGTTGCGCACGCTGGCGGGTACCACGCCCACCGGGAAGTCGGGCGCGGTGGGGTCGATCCAGAGCGCCGCCTTCCCCGGGGCGGCGGGCAGCGCCACGATCATGTGGTCGAAGGCGGAGAGCCCGGGAAGGCCGTCACGCGCCCCCGGCCCGCCGGCCGCCACCAGCGCGACGTTCGCCTGGAGCCCGGACCTGCGCAGCGCGAGCGCCGCGAGCACGGCCATGTCCTTGCAGTCGCCGAAGCCCCGGCCCAGGACGACGGAGGGCCGGGTGGGAACGATGGCGCCGGCGCCCAGGTGAAGCGCGGTGTAGCGCACCCGATCGGAGAGCCAGCGCAGCACGACCTGCGCCTTCTCGGTGGGCGACGCGACCCTGGCGGCGAGCGAGGTCACCGCGGAGAGATCGACGCTGTCGCCCAGCGCCTCCTCGACGAGGGGGGAGTAGCGCGCGGCCACCACCTCCCACGAGGGTGCGGTTGACCAGCTGAAGCGCGGATGGCGCTGGTACAGCTCGGAGCGCGTGAGGGCGAAGGGGGTGAAGGTGAGCTGCGCGACCTCGAGCTCGAAGCGCTGCGTCGCCCCGCGCGTCTCGATGGTCGGGGTGGGCACGCCCACCACCTCGACCTTGAGCGGCGCGCCGGCGGGCGCCTCGACCGAGAAACGCCGGCGCCGCGTCGGCTCCAGGCTCCACAGGGGCCATTCACCCATCGAGCCGGCGCGTTCGAGGAGCGGCCTGGTGTCGGTGTACACCACCTCGAGCTCGACCACGCTGCCCAGCCTCGCGTTGGGGAGCGCGACCGAGAGCTGCCGCACGTCGGACAGCTCGAGGCCGTCGACGCGCACGGAACCCTCGACGAAGTTGGTCTCCTGCACCCAGCTCTCGGCGCCCTGGGCAGTGATGACGCGCGCGCGCACCCTGGGACGCTCCTGCCGCCAGGGGGACCAGGTGAAGGTCTGGGTCTGGTCAGGGTGGTCGCTGAGGATGCGCCAGACGGTTCGCCGGACCTCGACGGCGCGGCCGGGCTGGTCGAGCGTCACGTGGCTTTCGAGGAGCAACACCTCCTGCGAGTGCATGCCGGGGACCGGCCCTCCCGAGGCCTGCACCAGCCTGGAGGCCGGCAGCTGGAAGGGCTTCGCCCGGTAGAGCCCCTCGAGCGCGTCGGCGGCGCCGGGCCCGGGGGTCCAGGCGGGCCGCTCGGCGGGCCCGGAGGCCGGCGCGTCCGCGGCGGTGCGCGGCGCGCCGGCGGTCGCGCAGGCGGTGAGGGAAACGAGCAGTGACGTGGCGAGGAGTCGTGTCATGGATGAATCACCAGGCCAGAGGGGTGATCGTGAGGCCATACAGGCCGTACAAGCTCAAGGATTGGCCTACCCTGGTGGTGACCCCGGTAGTCCGATCCACGTGATGGAGCTGAATGCAAGGATGGAAACTCCAGCCGACCTTGCAGATCCATTCGCGAGCGACGTACATCTGGCCCACGGAGTCGATCGCCCCGCCGTAGAAGTTTGTGCTGGGCAGCGTCACGCCGATGTAGCTGTTGAATCCGTAGTAGGTATTGAACACGACCAGGACGTTGTTGCCGGACGAGGTGGCGATCCCGTAGAGAGTCCCCGACGCGCGGTCGCACATCAGGTCGCCGCTCGAACCATAGGTCGGATGGCTGAGGAACGTGACCTGGGCGTTGGCCGGGTTGATCGCCACGAAATCGAAGGCTCCCCAGCCATAGAGCACGCCGTTGCAGATCTCGAGCGCATTGATGAATCTGCCCGTCGAGCCGAGGTAGGTCCTGGCCCCGGTCCCCTT
>Ga0209382_10006155_pt1 | contig 15482 bp, 15 predicted proteins | sample SoiMetdeltSBSDD5_FD_187599 | JGI IMG/M metagenome (GOLD analysis project Ga0209382, IMG submission 187599) | Bulk soil microbial communities from a Populus tree surrounding site in Tennessee, USA - Soil MetaG P. deltoides SBSDD5 (SPAdes) (version 2) | ecosystem: Environmental > Terrestrial >...
CACCGCAGCGCCCGCCGGCCGGCGTGGTGACCTTCGGCACCGCGGTCGCGGCCTCGACGCAGGACGAGGTGGTCTGGCGGCGGATCGCCAGCGAGATGATGATGCTGGTGCCGCCGGCGGCGCTGTACGCCGACCAGGAGATCGCCGGGCGGGTCGGCAGGGTGCTCGCCGCCGGCCCGCCGCCCCAGCTACCCGGGGCCACCCGGGCCGACCTCCGCAACGCGGTCGCCGGCGCGGCGGCCGCCCAGCTGAGTTAGCGACCCGGCATGCGGCTGGCTGTGTTCGGCGCGACCGGCGGCACCGGCGCTGAGCTGGTCCGCCAGGCGCTCGAGCGCGGCCACTGCGTGACCGCGCTGGCCCGGCGGCCGGACGCGGTGCGGATCGGCCACCGCGACCTCCACGTGGTGGGCGGCGACGTGTTGGTGCCCGGCGCCGCCCACCGGGTGGTGGCCGGGGCCGATGCGGTGATCTCCGCGCTGGGCATCGGCTACCGCCGGCACGCGACCACGGTGTACTCGCAGGGCACCGGCAACATCCTCGCGGCCATGCGGCACGCCGGCGTGGAGCGCCTGCTGGTGGTCTCGACCAGCTCGCTGCGCCGGCCGCCGCGCCGCCAGCTGGCGGAGTGGCTGCTGGCCACGCTCGTGCTGCACCCGCTGCTGCGGCGGCCGTACGCGGATATGGCACTGATGGAGGACGACGTCCGGCGCTCCGGTACGGCCTGGACCCTGGTGCGTGCGGCCCGGCTCACCAGCGGCCGCGCCACCGGGTCCTACCGGACCGCGGTGGGCGGCAAGCTGAGCTCCTGCTGGTCGATCTCGCGCGCCGACCTGGCCGGTTACCTGCTCGACCACGTCACCGACGGGTCGCTGCACCGGGCCACCGTGGAGATCGCGTACTAGCTGCCGGGCTCGGGCCGGCGGGTAGCGTCACTCCCCGGTACAGCTCAACACGAGCTTGCCGGTGGCGCCGGCCTCCAGCGACCGGAACGCCTCGGGCGCCTGGCGCAGCGGCAGCACCGTCACCGACCGCGCCGAGATCTTGCCGGCGGCCAGGAGGGCGAGCACCCTGGTGAGGTCCTCCCGGTAGGCGCTCGGTTGCTCCTTCTCCAGCAGCCAGGCGTTGTAGAAGACCGTGCGCCGGCCGTCCGGCACCAGTTTGGGGGCGGCGATGCCACCGAGGAAGCCGACCGCGCCGACCAGCATGTTCGGCCGGCCGTTGCGCAGCACGGCGTTCTGCCCGTAGGCCACCAGGTGGCCGCCCCGGCGCAGCAGCCCGTAGGAGCGCCAGAAGTGGGTGCCGCCGATGTGGTCGAACGCGGCGTGCAGCCCGCCGCCGGCCGCCCGGATCACCTTGGTGAAGTCGCCGTTGCGGTAGTCGATGGGGGTGGCGCCGGCCGAGCGCACCAGGTCGAGGTTGCCCGGCGAGCAGGTGCCCCACGCCTGCACCCCGCCGATCTCGCCGGCGAGCTGCAGGAACGCGAGCCCGACGCCGCCGGAGGCACCGTGGACCAGGATGCGGTGCCCGGCGCCGACCTTGGCGATGCGGTGCAACATCTGGTGGGCGATGAAGTAGTTCAGCGCGACGCTGGCGACCGGCACCGGGTCCAGTCCGTCCGGCACCGGGACGAGCCTCTCGGCCGCGACGTTGAGCACCGAGCTGTAGCCACCGCTGACCACGAGCGCGGTCACCCGCTGGCCCGGCCGCACGCCGGTCACCCCAGCGCCGGTGGCCTCGACCACGCCGGTGATATCGCAGCCCGGGGTGAACGGGGGCTTGGGCCCGCCGGGCACCACGCCGCGCTGGAACAGCAGGTCGCCGTAGGACACACCGGCCGCCTCGACCCGGATGCGGGCCTGCCCCGGCGGTGGCTCGGGAACCTCGGCCTCATCGAAGCGCAGGCTCGCCGGCCCCGGGGCCCTGCTGACCGCACTGATCCGGAAGGACTGCATGTCGAACCTCCCCAACTCGGCGGCAGGGCCTGCTACATCATGATCTTGCCGCCGGCGATGTCCGTCGTCTGGCCGGTGATCCACGAAGATGCGTCGGAAGCCAGGAACAGCGCCGCGTTCGCGCAGTCGGCGGGCGTGCCCCAGCGGGCGATCAGGAACTGGTCCTTGATGACCTGTTCCCTGACCTCGGCGGGGATCCGCCGCTCCTGCCGCTCGGTGAGGATCGCCGACGGCGCGAGCGCGTTGATCCGGATGTTGTGCTTGCCGACGTCGAGCGCGATCCGTCGGGTGAGCATCAGGATCCCGGCCTTGGCCGCCGCATAAGCCACCGACGACCAGCCCGGCAGGCGGCCGGCGGCGGAGGACATGGTGATGATGGAGCCACCCTTGCGCTCGATCATGCCGGGCAGGAAGGCGCTGATCGTGAGGAAGGTGGCGGTGAGGTTCCCGTCGAGCACCGCCCGCCAGATCTCCTCCGTCACGGTCTCGATCGGCGCCGGGCCGAGGTCGTAGCCCGCAAAGGCGCAGAGGACGTCGACCGGCCCCAGCTCGCGCTCGGTCCTGGCGCGCAGCTCGTCCAGGGCCTCGCGGTCGGTGCAGTCGGCGATCACGCCGACCGCCTCGCCGGAGCGCGACTCGATGTCCTGCACCACCGACTTGATGGCCGCGCCGTCGCGGCCGACCACCGCGACCCGCATGCCGTTCGCGGCGAAAAACCGGCACGTCTGCGCGCCGATGCCGCGGGAGCCGCCCGTCACGACGGCGACCTTCCCGGCCAGGTCGGGGTAGCTGGGCATGTTCGCGATCATCGGTGTCGTCTGGCCTTTCTCTTCGGTGCCGGGCCGGCGGCGGCCGCTCGCCGGCCCCGCCGATGAGGCCGGCTCAGGCGGCTACGGCAACGATCAGGTCGGTCGGAGCGGTGGGCCACATGTGCCGCGTCTCGGCCAGCCGCAGCCCGGAGGCGGCGAACAGCTCGCCGAACTGAGCCTCGGTGCGCACTCCGCCTCGGTGCAGGGCCAGCTGGCAGACGTCGAGCAGCTTACCGGGATGCGGGGCGTCGCCGTCCGGGATGATCGGCTCCAGCACGAGGATCCGCCCGGTCGGGTCCATGACCTTGCGGATGTTGCCGAGAATGGTGCGCACCTCGGAGTCCAGGTAGCTGAACAGGACCGAGGACAGGACATAGGTGTCGCCGCCGGCCGGAACCGACTCGAAGACGTCGCCGCCGGCGATCTCGGTCCGGTCGGCCACCCCGGCCGCGGCGAGCACCTGTGCGGCGCGCGCCGCCACGTGCGGCTCGTCGAACAGCACCGCCTTCATGCCGGGGTAGCGCGGCAGCAGCTCGGCGATCAGGTAACCCTCGCCGCCACCGACGTCGACCAGGCGCTTCGTGCCGGACAGGTGGTAGCTGCCGAACGCGGCGGAGTGCGCCTCGGCGGCCAGGTTGCCCATGGCCCTGCCGAACACGGCGATCTCGTCCGGGTGCGACTGGAGGTAGGCCCACATGCTCGTTCCGTGGGCCTCGTCGAAGGCCGGCCGGCCGGTCCGGGCGCTGTGCCCGAGCGCCGAGTACGCCAGCAGCCGGGTCCGCCCGCCGACCTCCCGAGCCAGCCAGTGCATGGAGCCCTGCACCCCGGTGCGCAACGTCGCGGCCAGCGGGGTGAGGCCGAAGGTGCGCGGCGAGACCTCGGTGAAGACGCCGAGGCTGGCCAACCCGCGCAGCAGGCGGAACAGCGCGGCCGGGTCCGCGCCCGACTCGGCGGCCAGGTCGTCGACGGTGCGCGGGCCGCCGGCCAGGAGGTCGGCGATGCCGAGCTCGGCGGCAACGGACACCATCTGGGTGGCCAGTGCGCCGTAGAGCATCTCCATCATCTGCATGGGCGGCGAGGCGTCGCCGGTGCGCGGCAGGGCGCGGGAGTCCGTGGCCGCCGTGGTTGCGGTCATGCCGGTGCCTTTCTGGTCGTGGTGCCTTTCTGGTCGTGGGCCCTTCTGGACGTGGCGCGGCTTACTGAGCGGCGGTCAGCCCACCGTCGACGTACAGGACCTGGCCGGTGATGAAGTCCGAGCGCGGTCCGGCGAGGTAGACCACGGCGTTGGCGACCTCGCGCGCCTCGGCCACCCGGCCGAGCGGGGTGCGGGCGATGACCATGTTCCGCAGGCCCTCGTTCGTCACCGCCTTGGCCGACAGCGGCGTCTGCACGAACCCAGCGGCGACCGCGTTGACCGAGATCTGGTGCCGGCCCCACTCCGCAGCCAGCTGCTTGACCAGCAGCTGCACCCCGGCCTTGCTCGCGCCGTAGGCGGCGAACCCGCCGATGCTCAGGCCGACCGCCGCCCGGACCGAGGTCAGGTGGACGATCTTGCCCCCGCCGCCGTTCTTGATCATGAGGCGCCCCACCGCCTGGGAGATGAAGAACGCGCCGGTGAGGTTCGTCTCCACCACCGCACGCCAGTCGCCGGCGCTGAGCTCCTCCGCGGGGCCCACCCGGAGGATGCCGGCGCAGTTGACGAGCGCGTCCACGCCGCCCCACTCGGCCGCCAACTGCTCGGCGAGCTCCATGGCCGCGTCCTGGTCGGTGAGGTCGGCCTGGTAGCCGGCCGTCCGGTTCCGCCCGGTGGACAGGCTGGCGGCCAGCTCGGTGGCGGCGTCCCGGTCGATGCTGGCGACCGCGACGTCGGCTCCTTCCTCCGCCAGCGCGGCACAGACCTCCCGCCCGATCCCACCGTCGCCCCCGGTGACCAGCATCCGGCGGCCGGCCAGTGGACCGGCGCCTCCCGCGTCTGGCTGCTTCATCGAGCCGATCTCCTTCGTCGTGTGGTCTCGTCAGGACGGGACGGACAGCGCGGACTGCAGTACCGCGAGGCTGAACCCGCCGCCGGGGTTCTCGCGGCTGATCGGGACCTCGCCGCCGGTGGTGATCTGCCCGATCCCGCGCAGCCCCGGCACCGGCCCCGGCACCGGCTGGCTGCGCGCCGTGCTGCCGGTGCCGAGCTGGCCATGGTCGTTGCATCCCCAGGCGAGCACCGTGCCGTCGGCGAGCAGGGCGAGGCTGTGCCCGTAGTCGCCGGGCTTGGCCTCGCCGCCGCCGCCGGCCGCCGACAGCGCCCGGACGTTGCTCAGCCCGCTGACGGGTACCGGCGTGTACCGGTGCTCGGTGCTGCCGTCGCCGAGCTGGCCGCGGTCGTTGATCCCGAACGCCTGGACCGTGCCGTCCTCGTGCAGGGCCAGCGTGTGGTGGTACGCGCAGGCCGCCGCGACGACGCCGGAAAGGTCTGGCACGCGGCCGGGGCTTGGCCGGTGGGTGGTGCTGCCGTCGCCGAGCTGGCCGCGGTCGTTGTCCCCCCAGGAGAGCACGCTGCCGTCATTGAGCACGGCCACGCTGTGCCCGCCGCCGGCGGCCAGCGCGTGTACGTTCGCCAGGCCCGTGATCCGCGCGGGCAGCGGCCGCGACCAGTACTCGCGCCCGGCGTGCTCCTGCCGGCTGCGGCCGGGCACCTGGCTAGGGTCGGGCCCGTCGCCGAGCTGGCCGTAGTCGTCGCGCCCCCAGCTCCACACCGAGCCGTCCTCGACCAGGGCCAAGGCGTGCCCGCCGCCGGAGACCAGGCTGGACACGCCCTGGATGCCCTCCACCCGGACCGGCACCGGGCAGATCCCGAGGTGGGTCGGCCCGAGCAACCCGAAGAAGCCGGCTCCGCATCCCCACACCGTGCCGTCCGTGCGCAGGAACAGGGTCTGCCCGCCGCCGGGGACCACGTCCTTGATCCCCGTCAGCCCAAGGACCGGCACCGGCACCAGCTGGTTCGTCGTCGAACCGTCGCCGAGCTGGCCGAACGCATTGCGTCCCCAGGCCAGCGCGGTGCCGTCGGCCAGCAGCGCCACCGCGTGCCCGCTGCCGGCCCGGACCGCCCGTATCTCCCCAAGCCCCTTGACCGGGCCCGGCGAGTGCTGGCCGGTGGTGCTCCCGTTGCCGAGCTGGCCGTTGGAGTTGTCGCCCCAGGCGCTGACGCTGTCATTCATGGGTTGCCTCCACCTCCTGGTCAACACGTGACGTTGCTGGCTGGGCCGGTCCCGCCATCTGCTCCAGCTGGCGAAGCACCGCCGCGCAGTCGTGGTCGCCGAGCCCGGCGTTGGCCGCGAGCGTGAGCACGTCGTAGCTGGCCGAGGTGGCCGGCATCGGCACGCCCATCCGTTGCGCCTGCGCCAGGGCCAGCAGCAGGTCCTTGCGCATCAGCGACAGCCTGAAATCGGCCCGGTCGAATGCCCGGCGGGCCATCACCTCACCCTTGAACCGCATCACCGGGGAGCTGTAGCCGCTGGCCGAGATCAGGTCGATCAGCTGCCGGCCGGACAGGCCGGCCCGGGTGCCGAAGACGATCGCCTCGGACAGCGCCTGCAGCTGGACGCCCATCAGCAGGTTCATGGCGACCTTGGCCGCGGCGCCCATCCCGTGGCCGCCCACGTGCACGACGTCCTTGGCGAGCGCGTCGAGCACCGGGCGCAGCGCGGCCACGTCGGCCTCGTCGCCACCGATCATGAACCGCAGCTCGCCGTCCCTTGCGTGCCGCGCGTTGCCGAGCACGCACGCATCCAGCGCCCGGTGGCCGGCGGCCTCGATGCGGGCCGCGCTGGCCCGTGCGTCGTCCGGCGAGACCGTGCTCGTGTCGGCGAACAGCGCACCGCGCCTGGCGGCCGGCAGCGCGCCATCCGGGCCCGTCAGCACCGTGGTCACCGCGTCCTGGGTGGCCAGGCTCAGCAGCAGCGCGTCGGCGTTGCCAGCCACCTGTGCCGGGCTGGCCGCCACCCGGATGCCGTGCTCGGCGAGCGGCCTGGCCCGCTGCGCGCTGCGGTTGTACACCGACACCTCGAACCCGGCCTTCGCCAAGCGGGCGGCCATGCTGGAGCCCATCGTCCCGATCCCGAGGAAGCCGATGCGGCGGATGCTCACCGGTGCGACCCCGCCCGCCGCCGCGGCTGGGGGCCGGCCGGCGCCAGCACCCCGATCTCCATCAGGATCCGGGGCATGTCGTCGCTGATCCACGACTCGACGACCTTGCCGGCCACCACCCTGTGCAGGTCGACGCCGCTCACCGTGAAACGCTGGCCCGTCGGCGGCACCTTGCCGAGCTGCCCGGTGTGGGTGCCGGTGGTGCTGAACCGGCTTGCCACGAACTCCCCCTGACCGATCATCTGCTCGATCTCGGTGTGGAAGTCGGGAAAGGACTGCCGCCAGAAGCTCACGGCCGCCTTGAACGCACCGGGGCCGGCCGGTAGCTCGAGACCGCGGGCGTGCGCCACGTAGTCCGGCGAGAAGACCTCGTCGACGAAGCTGAGGTCGCCGTGGTTGAGGCCCCGTTCGGTGATGGAGCGAACCAGCTCGATGTTCTCCTGCACGGACATCCGCACCTCCGTGGTGGGCCCGATGGGCTGCCGGCCCGACGGACACTCTGACCGGCCGGGTGTCCCGGAGTAATCGGGCTGGCGTCGACTGCGCCCTGGGAAAACCGCACGCGTTGCGCTGGGCGCCGGGCCCGGGTACCGGCGGATGGTTTCCCGCGCCACGCGGGACGTGCGCCCACGCCAGGGGGACACCCTCCGGGGGAAGCTGGCAGCCGAATGTCCAGCACACAGGGAGGGCGCATGTTGACGGTGGAGCCGTTCCTCGCCGAGAACGGTCAGGGCAGGGCGATCTGGCACATGGGCGCGTTGATGGTGTTCAAGGCAACCAGTGCGCAGACCGGGAACCAGTTCTGGCTGGCGGAGCAGACGTCCAACGCCGGCTACGCCTCGCCGGTGCACGTCCACACCAGGGAGGACGAGACCTTCTACGTCATCGAGGGTGAGCTGAGCATCGGGGTCGGCGACGCGCTGTACCAGGTCGGCCCCGGCGCGTGCGTTTTCGGGCCACGGAATGTCCCGCACTCGTACAAGGTCGAGTCCGAGCGGGCCCGCTGGCTCGTGCTCGGCACGCCCGGCGGGTTCGACGGCTGGTTCTTCGACACCGGCAAGCCCGCGGCGCGGCTGGAGGTTCCCGAGTTCAACCTGGCCGATTTCCCGGACTTCGGCGACGTGATCGCCTCGGTGGCGGCCTACGGCGGCACCGTGCTCGGCCCGCCGCGCGCCTGAGCCGGCCCGCGTGGCGATGGCGCCACGCGCAGCCATCGGACCGGACCTGGAGAGCTGGGCGGATGATCATCGATGTCCATGGCCACGTGACCTCACCGGAGCTTTTCCGGCGCTTCCCGATGCCGCCGAGCCTGGCGGACATCGACGGGATGATCGAACGCAAGGCAGCGCTCGGGATCGGCCTCACGATCGTGGGCAGCCCGGTCGGCGCGGGCACCATGGTGCCCGTTCCCGGGCTCGACAACTACGCGCAGACCGCTGACCAGCTGGAGAGCTTCCACGAGTGGCTGGCGCGGACCGTCCAGGAGCGCGCCGGGCACCTGCGGGCCTACGTCTACGTCAACCCGTTCGGCGATGACGCCGAGCTGGACCGGGCGGCGGCGTGGCTGGCTCAGGAGGAGTTCGTCGGGCTGATCACCAACACCAGCGTCCGCGGGGAGTACCTGGGCTCGCCGCGGGCCGAGGGGCTGTTCGCGCTCGCGGCACAGGCCTCGAGCCCGGTGCTGCTGCACCCGCCGGCGGAACCGGCCGCTGCGCCGGCGATGCGTGGGCACCTCGGCCTGATCGAGCACGTGGCCAGGCCCTGCGACATCACCTGTGGGGTCGCGGCCATCCTGATCGCCGGCTGGCTGGACCGGTACCCCGCGCTGAGGCTCATCGCGCCCAATGCCGGCGGTGCCCTGGCGTTGCTGCGCGAGAAGCTCGACCTGGCACAGCGGCGTGCCGCCGGCCCCGTGACGAGCCCGGTGAGCCAGCAGCTGCGGGAGATCTACGTGGATACCGCCACCCCCAGCGGCCTGGCGCTGGCGGCCGCGCTGGCGGTGTTCGGTCCGGAGCGGATGCTTTTCGGCACCGACTCCCCGCCGCTGTCCACCCCGCTCCCGGCGGCCGTGGACGCGGTTGGCCGCCTGGACACCGGTGCCGACGGCCGGGACCGCATCCTTGCCGGCACCGCCAGGGAGCTGTTCGGCCTGCCGGCCGGGGGGACGCCGTGACCACGTTGGCCGGCCGCCGGGTGCTGGTAACCGGTGGCTACGGCGGCATCGGCGCCGCCATCTGCGGCCAGCTCGGTGCGCAGGGTGCCGCCGTCGCCGTAGCCGGGCGGTCGCTGGACAAGGCCGAGGCGCTTGCCGGCACGCTGCGCGGGCGGGGTGTGCAGGCCATCGGCGGGTTCGTCGACCTGACCTCGTCGGGCAGCATCGGCCGGCTCGTCGAGGAGGTGTCCGCCGAACTCGGCGGGATCGACACCCTGGTCAACTGCGCGAGCAGGCTGGCGACGATCCCGGCCGAGCGGTTCCCGGAGCACGAGTTCCGGCAGATCCTGGAGACCAACCTCGTCGGTGCGTTCCTGCTGTCCCGGGAGGTCGGCCGCCGGCTGATCGAGGCCGGTGAGCGCGGCCGGGTGGTGCACCTGTCCTCGGTGCGGGGTGCAGCCGGCGGGCGGCACGGTTTCGCCGCGTACGGCGCGAGCAAGGCCGGGTTGGACCTGCTGGTCAGGCAGCTCGCCACGGAGTGGGGGCGGCACGGCATCACCGTCAACGCGGTGGCGCCGGGCTTCGTGCGCACCGAGTTCGTCGAGGGTGCCGCGCGGGATGCCGAGTTCGTGCAGACGATCAGGCGGCGGATCCCGCTGGGGCGCTTCGCCGAGCCGGACGAGGTGGCCAGCGCGGTGCTGTACCTGGTGTCGCCGCTGGCCAGGTTCGTCACCGGCCAGGTGCTCTACGTCGACGGTGGTGTCACCGCAAGCCAGTAGGCAGCAGTTCTGGAACGTGAGGAGTGAGCATGTCGACCTGGTACGCGCTCAACTACCCGCTGAAGGCGGGCAGCGAGGAGACGGTCAAGGAACTGTTTCGCCGGGGCGGGCGACCCGAATTCGACGTCCGCGATGACAACGGCGAGGTCGTGGGACGGCTGCTGGGGACGATGGCCTTCGTCGGGACGGAGCTGGCCGTGCGGGTCATCGAGATCGACGGCCCGCTGCCCGTGGTCGCGGCCCACATGAGCCGGCAGCCGGAGGTCAGGGAGTTCGAACGGCAGCTGGAGGAGCACCTGGCGCGGCCGCGGGACATGCGCACGCCGCAGGGCGCCCGCCAGTTCTTCCGCCAGGCCTCGATGGAGTGCGTGCTCCTGCGCCGCCACGACCAGCCGCTCGACACCAGTCCGGTGCGCTGAGCGCGGCCATGGAGACCGGGCTTGCTCTGCCCAGCTCCGTGCCCGGCACCTCGGGCAGGGACGTGCTGGACTGGGCGGTCGAGGGCGAGCGGGCCGGCTTCACCACCCTCGCCGCCCTCGACCGGCTGGTTTTCGACAGCTACGAGTGCCTGACGGTGCTCGCCGCGGTCGCGGCCGTCACGCGGCGGGTGCGGCTGGCCACCGCGGTGGCGCTGGCGCCGCTGCGCACCAACACCGCGCTGCTGGCCAAGCAGGTCGCCACCGTCGACCGGCTGTGCGCCGGCCGCCTGGTGCTGGGCCTGGCGGTCGGCTCCCGGCCGGATGACTTCGCCGCCAGCGGCGCCGACTACGGCAACAGGGGCCGGCGGTTCGGCGAGCAGATCGCCGAGCTGCGGCGGATCTGGGCGGGGCAGCGATGCGGGTTCGCCGGCCGGATCGGGCCGGCGCCGCTGGCCACCAACGGGCCGCCGCTGATCCTCGGCGGCCACGCGCCGGCCGCGATCCGCCGGGCGGCTCTGCACGGCGATGGCTGGATCTGCGGCGCCGGCGGGCCGGGCATGTTCCTGGCCGGCGCGCGGGCGGTGGGCGATGCCTGGCGGGCTGGCGGGCGGTCCGGCCGGCCGCGGCTGATGGCCCTGGTCTACTTCGCGCTCGGCGACGACGCCCACGATATTGCCGGCCGTTATCTGCGCGGCTACTACGGGTTCGCGCCGCCCTACGCCCAGACCGTGCTCGACAATGCCGCCATCGGTGAGTCCGGCGTGCTCGAGGCCCTCGCCGGATTCCGGCAGGCCGGCTGCGACGAGCTGCTGTTCGTGCCATGCACGGCAGATCTCCGGCAGGTGGAGCTGCTCGCCGGCGTGCTCGCCGGTGCGGCCGCCGCCGCTCGGGGCGCGCCCGATCCGCAGGGGTTCGGCTCGATGAGTCCATGAATGTATCCGACCATCCGGTCACGTGAATCGGGCGCTGGGGAGAATGCCCCAGCGCCCGATTCTTTGGCGCTAATGCGCCGCGCTGACCTCGGCTCAGCGGCCGGGCAGCCCGAACGCGATCAGCACGGTTCCCTCAGCCGATGCGAACAGCGGGTAATAGCCGGACTGGACGTAGACCATTCCGTTCGCGACCACCGCCCCACCGAGCCCGGAAACAGACTCGCCGTGGCCGGGGACGCCGTTGACTCCTTGAAACGGCCGGACGGTGTCGTACTGCCATAGCAGCTCGCCGGTCGCCGACGAGAACGCGTAGAGCTTGCCATCCGCGTTTCCCTCGAAAACCAGCCCGGGGCTGGTCGTGACGGCGGGCGTGAAGGCCGGCGCGCACCCCGGCAGCCCGGCCGCGCCGCCGGTGCTGCATCCCGTGGCGGGGGAGGGGGTGCGCCACCGGATCGCGCCGGTGGCCGGGTCGAGCGCGGACAGCGTGCCGGGGTTCGCGAACCAGGTGGCCACGTACAGGCTGTGCCCGTCGTAGCTGGTGCCCCACATGATCCCGGCGCTGCCGCCGGGTGCCGCCGGATTCTCGGACAGGTGCTGCGTCCAGAGCAGCGCGCCGGTCTGGGCGTCGAAGGCGCGGTAGACCCCCGCCTTGTCGCCGATGCCGAGCACGGTGCGCTGGCCGACCACGAACAGGTTGGGCGATGCCGAGAAATCCCAGTCGTGCGCGGTGCCGTTGGCGGCCCCGGGGCAGTAGCCGGGATCCGGCGGGTTGTCACAGATCGGCGTGTAGGTGTCCGGTTGGGTCTGGTAGCTCCACCTGACCTCGCCGTTGGCGATGTTCAGCGCGATCACGGAGTCGGCTTCGCTGGTCGCACCGGTGTAGTTCTGGCCGGTCCCCACGAACAATGTCTTGCTCGACGGGTCGATGACCGGCGCGGACCACACCGATACGCCGGACGGCGCATACATCGTTGCGCCGCTGGGCCAGGTGCCGACCGGTTGGGCGGCCGGCACTGTGTGGTGACGCCAGATGACGCCACCGGTCCCGGCGTTGAGCGCGATCACCTGACCGCGAGCCGTGCAGCACGGGTAGTTCAGGTTGAACCGCTGGTAGCCGGCCTGCTTGTTGGAGATACCGACGAATACCCGGTCGGCGTAGACCACCGGTGAGCCGGTGATCTGCACGTCCGGGTTGGAGTCGTCGAGCAGGGTGGCCCAGCGGAGCTGACCGGTGATGCGGTTGACCGCGTACAGATAGCCGCGAGAATCGCCGAAGTACACCGTCGCGCCCGACACGGTGGGCCCGTCGCGCACCGGATTGGGCCTGGCCGGCGTCCACGGGCCGGTCACGGTGTTGAGGTCGAACACCCACCGGGTCGCGCCGATGGTCGCGTCGAGCGCATATAACTTGGCATCGGAGCTTCCCACGTACAGCGCGTCGCCGACCACCGCGGGCTGGCTGCCGGTGAACACACCCTGGATCCGGGGGAACGTGAACGCCCATTTCACCGTCAGTTGGCCGAGGGTGGCCGGGGTGATTGCTGTCTCTTGCGCCGCGAAGCGCGTGCCGTCCAGGTCGTGCCCCCACGACGGCCAGTCGCCGAACGACGGGGCGTCCGCCGCCGGCGCGGGTTTGGCTCCCGCGTTTGCCGCCGCGACGTCAGGTGCCGATTCCATTGTCAGTGCCGCCCAAACGAGCGCAACGGCAAGGACTAGTGCTGGGGTGCGGTACCTGGATGGACGGGTTTCTGGTATCTGCACTATTTCCTCCTGTGGAACGATGTGAGCTCAAAGATCAATTCACACGGAGAGCCGGGGATGCAGTACGGCGCCAGGGGACAAGGCGAACTCGGGGCGGCCGTGACACTACCGCCAGCCAGTTCGATGAACCACGCAACTGGTTTTTGCAGGGCTAGCCCATTCGGTTGCGGTGTAATGCTATCAAGTGCGGCCTGAGGCATGCAAGGATAGCCTGGCATCTTTGCGAACTGGACCGCGGGCCGGTCCCGATGTTCTTGCCCCGGCTAGGCAATTGGACACTACAGTGCCAGGCCGTCAACAACCAGGGCGACATCCGCCGAGCGAAATACCCGACCGGCCGCCGCAGAATGCACATCTCAAGCGCCGGCCGCCGGACCCGGCTCGCCGAAGTCCGGCTCAGCGGTCGGCGGCCGCACCCGCGGCGCCGGCCCGTACACTGATCGCCGGCGGACGAGCCGGCCGGGCGGCCGCGTCGGCGGGGCAACCCGCCGCCGAGGAAAGTCCGGACTCCGTAGGGCACGGTGGTTGCTAACGGCAACCCGGGGTGACCCGCGGGACAGTGCCACAGAAAGCAGACCGCCTCCACGGCACCCGCCGGCGGAGGTAAGGGTGAAACGGTGGTGTAAGAGACCACCAGCACCCCGGGTGACCGGGGTGGCTCGGTAAACCCCACCCGGAGCAAGGTCAAGAGGGCGCCGGGGCGACCCGGCTCCTGTGCAGGCGTCCGAGGGCTGCCCGCCCGAGCCTGCAGGTGGACCGCTGGAGCCTGGCGGCAACGCCAGGCCGAGAGGGATGGCCGCCGCCCGCGCACCGCCGCAAGGCCGCGCGGGGCACAGAATCCGGCTTACAGGCCGGCTCGTCCGCCCCACAGCACTAGCCCGGCGCCGTGGAGCCGCCGACCATCCTGTCGGTGGGGATAAGGCGGCGTTCTTCACCGCGGTTGGATACCGGCGAGATGACTGGAGTCGGCTGCGCGATGACCTGCTCAGCGTGCCGGCGCACGGCGAGCTCGTCACCAAGAGTGAGACACGGTTCGGTCATAAGTTCGTCGTTGACGGTGTGGTGCAATCCCCAGGTGGCCGGATGATCGGCCTGCGGACCGTGTGGATCACTGATGGACCTGATGAAGCGCCCAGGCTCGTCACGGCGTACCCGAGCTGAGGAGGCTAGCTGACGATGTACGCGGAACACGAAGTTGTGGTGCTGAGGCGGAACTTTCCGGACTACGGGCTCACTGCGGGCGACGTTGGCGCCGTTGTCGGCGTCTACGCAGCAGGCGGATACGAGGTGGAGTTCACTGCGGCCGATGGAACCGCGATTGCCGTAGTGACTCTCGCCGAGGACGAGATCAGACCTCGTCGGCGCCGCGAGATTTTGCATGTCAGAGAAGTCGCGTAGAGGTGCGCCGGGCTCCTACTCGCCGATACGGCGATCGTGGCCCGGGGCCGCGGCGGTCGCGGCCGGGGTTGGCTCCTCGGGCAGGCTCGGCAGGCCGGGGTCGTAGATCGGGTAGTGGTCGGGGCAGACCCACAGCAGGTCGCCGGATGGTGCCTGGACGCGGCGCAGGCCGCCGAAGCGGCGTGGCGGGTCGGTGGTGAGGAGGAACTGCCGGAAGGCGCGCAGGCCGTCGCCCTCGGCCTGGGTAAGGGCGTCGCCGGACCCGGTGGTCTCGATCTTGGGATCTGCCAAACCGACGGCCGTCGGCAGCGGCTTGACCAGTTCCTTCATCAGGTCCAGCTCGCATTTTGCGCGCTTGAGGTCGTCCTCGCTCAGGCTGGCGGCGGTGGCCGCGGCGGCGATCGGGGTGACGAGCTGCAGCGTCTTGAAGATCAGGTTCAGGTACGGGCCGATGGCGACGAGCCATATTCGCGCCAGGTCGATGTCGTAGCTCGCCCCGTCGCAGGCGTGCAGGCTGCCGGCGTGCTCGCACCAGAGGACGAGGCGGTAGTGGGAGGACAGCGGGTTCCACCGCAGGAGGCCGCCCCGCGGTCGCCGGCCCAGGGTGAACAGCCGCGGGCAGTCGTTGACCTCGGTGTTGATGGCGCGCAGGACGCGCCGGGTGGACTGGGCGGTGTCGGCGGCCAGCTGCTCGACGCGGCCGAGGGCGACGCTGACCTCGTCCAGGCGGTGCTGCATGGCCTCCAGCTGCGGCCGCAACGGCATACTGTCGGTCGCGAACCCGGTGAGTAGCACGGAGATTTCCGGCCGCTCGCCACAGTCCTGGCAGTCGATCTTGACACGGCTCTCCCGCAGCCGCAGCAGGTTGGTGAGTTTGAACCGGCCGGCGCACGTCGAGCCGTCGGGGAGCACGGTCGGGCACGGCACGAGCAGCTGGTATTTCAGGCTCGGCCACCGGCGCTTCAGCAGGTGTTCGATGCTGTCCCTGAGCACGTTGAAATAGAGGTCGGGCGAGGGCGCCCACACCTTTAGCTGCAGCTCGCGATCGCCCGGCAGTTCCAGCAGCGCCTCGGAGTCGTAGGCCGCGATGGAATGCCGGAGAAACACGCCGCGCCGCCAGTGCCTGCCGGTGGAGTCGTCGTG
>Ga0209382_10006157_pt1 | contig 15479 bp, 13 predicted proteins | sample SoiMetdeltSBSDD5_FD_187599 | JGI IMG/M metagenome (GOLD analysis project Ga0209382, IMG submission 187599) | Bulk soil microbial communities from a Populus tree surrounding site in Tennessee, USA - Soil MetaG P. deltoides SBSDD5 (SPAdes) (version 2) | ecosystem: Environmental > Terrestrial >...
GGCGTCGAGGACGACGACGGATGCCCGGAGGGTAGCCCCGGAAAAGCCGCGCCGAAGAACGTGCCCAAGAAGAAGAAGCGCCCGGGGCGCCGCCGGTAGACGAGAGGCAAGCCGCGGTGCTAGGTGAACTCGCCCCCATGGCACAGACCAGCCTCACCTACGCCCTCGACTTCGAGCGCCCGCTGATCGAGCTGGAGAAGCGGATCGACGAGCTGAAGACGCTCTCCACCTCCGGCGCGGCGGACATGAGCGCGGAGATCAGCAAGCTGGAGAAGCGGGCCAAGAAGCTCCAGGCGGAGATCTTCTCCGACCTCAGCCGCTGGCAGGTGGTCCAGCTCTCCCGCCACAGCGCGCGGCCGTACTTCCTGGACTACGTCGGCGCCCTGTTCACCGACTTCTTCGAGCTGGGCGGCGACCGCGCCTTCGGCGAGGACCTCTCCATCGTGGGTGGGTTCGCCCGCCTGGACGGGCAGCCGGTGATGCTGATCGGCCACCAGAAGGGCCGGAACACCAAGGAGAACATGGCCCGCAACTTCGGCATGCCGCGGCCGGAGGGCTACCGGAAGGCGCGGCGGCTGATGGAGCTGGCGGAGCGCTTCGAACGCCCCATCTTCACCTTCGTGGACACGCCCGGCGCGTACCCCGGCATCGGCGCCGAGGAGCGGGGGCAGGCGGAGGCCATCGCCGCCAACCTGGAGGTGATGAGCCGGCTGCGCGTGCCCATCGTCTCCACGGTGATCGGCGAGGGCGGGTCCGGCGGGGCGCTGGCCATCGGCGTGGGCAACCGGGTGCTGATGATGGAGAACAGCATCTATTCGGTGATCTCCCCCGAGGGGTGCGCCTCCATCCTCTTCCGGGACCCCACCAAGGCGGAGAAGGCGGCGGACGCCCTCAAGCTGACCGCCAAGGACCTGCTGCAGATGGGGGTGGTGGACGAGGTGATCCCGGAGCCGCCCGGCGGCGCCCACCGCGACCCGGCGCGCGCGGCGGAGGCGCTGGGGAAGGCGTTGCGCAAGCACCTCGCCACGCTCAAGGCCATGTCCCCGGAGGCGCTGGTGGCGGACCGGTACAAGAAGTTCCGCGCCATGGGCGTGTTCTCCGGCGGCGGAAAGTAGGCGGGAGGGCCCGCGGTGAAGTCGCTCGTCCCCGAGCACATCGAGACGCTCAAGCCCTACGTCCCGGGCAAGCCGATCGAGGAGACCGAGCGCGAGTACGGCATCACCGGCGTGATCAAGCTGGCCTCCAACGAGAACCCGCTCGGGCCCTCGCCGCTGGCGCGCGAGGCGATCGAGGCGGCCGCCCGGCAGGTGAACCTCTACCCGGACGGCAGCAGCTACTTCCTGGTGCAGCGGCTGGCCTCGTTCCTGGGCGTGGACCCGGGCCGGGTGTTCGTGGGCTCCGGCTCCAACGAGATCATCGAGCTGCTGATCCGCACCTTCATCACCGGGGACGACGAGGCGCTGCTCTGCGCGGGATCGTTCCTGATGTACAAGGTCTCGCTCCAGTCGCACGGGCGGAGGTTCGTGGAGGTGCCCATGCGCGAGGGCTTCCGCTACGACCTGGAGGCGATGGCGGCGGCGCTGACGCCGCGCACCCGGATGGTGTTCCTCGCCAACCCGGACAACCCCACCGGCACCGCCTTCTCGCGCGCGGAGCTGGAGCGCTTCCTGGAGCGCGTCCCGCCGGAGACCTTCGTGGTCCTGGACGAGGCGTACTTCGAATACGTCCGCTGGAGCGAGTACCCCGACGGGCTGGACTACGTGCAGCAGCGGCCCAACGTGGTGGTGCTGCGCACGTACTCCAAGATCTACGGCCTGGCCGGGCTCCGGCTGGGGTACGGGGTGATGCAGCCGGACGTGGTGGACTACCTGAACCGCACCCGGATGCCGTTCAACGTCTCCTCCATCGCCCAGGCGGCCGGGGTGGCGGCGCTGGACGATCAGGAGCACCTGCGGACCACCCGGGAGACCGCCTGGCGCGAGCTGGACTACGTCACCCCCCAGCTGCGCGCGCTGGGGATCACCGTCCCGGACGCCCACGGCAACTTCGTGTTCGCGTCGCTGGGACGCCCGGCGCTCCCGGTGTTCGAACAGCTCCTCCGCCGCGGGATCATCACCCGCCCGGTGCCCGGCTACGGCTTCCCGGACGCGCTGCGGATCAGCGTGGGGCTGCACGCCCACAACGAGCGGCTGGTGGCCGCGCTGAAGGAGATCCTGTGACCTCCGGCGGCGAGCGGCCGTTCATCGTCGCCATCGACGGGCCGGCGGGGGCGGGGAAGTCCACCGTGTCCAAGATCCTGGCGCGGCGGCTGGGCTTCGCGCTGGTGGACACCGGCGCCATCTACCGCTGCGTGGCGCTGTTCGCGGCGCGGGAGGGGATCGCCTACGACGACGACGAGGGCCTCCGCGAGCTGCTGGGCCGGATCCACGTCCGGTTCGAGGTGGTGGGGGAGGAGAACCGGGTCTTTTTAGGGGACGAGGACGTGACCACGCAGATCCGGACGCCGGACGTCTCCATGGGCGCGTCCGCGGTCTCCAGCCGGGCGGTGGTGCGCGACGGGCTGCTGGCGCTGCAGCGGCGGCTGGCGCTGGAGGCGCCGCGCGGCGCCATCCTGGAGGGGCGGGACATCGGCACGGTGGTGTTCCCGGACGCGGACGCCAAGTTCTTCCTCGAGGCGGACGAGTCGGTGCGCGCCCGCCGCCGCTTCGAGGAGCTGTTCCAAAAGGGCGTGGACCGGTCGCTGGACGAGGTGCTCACCGACCAGCGCAAGCGGGACAAGGACGACTCGTCGCGCGAGGTGGCGCCGCTGAAGGCCGCCGACGACGCGGTCCGGCTGGACTCCAGCTCGATCCCGCTCTCCGAGGTGGTGCAGGCGCTGGAGCGCGCCATCCGTGGGAAGCTGCCGCCATGAGCCCGGAGCCGGCGCCTCCACAGCCCGCCAAGGTGATCTTCGCCTGCGTGCACGGCGCCGGCCGGTCGCAGATGGCGGCGGCGTTCTTCAACGCGCTGGCGGACCCGGAGCTGGCGCGGGCGTTCGCGGCGGGGACCCGGCCGGCGGAGAGGATCCACCCGGTGGTGGTGGCGGCCATGAACGAGAGCGGGATCGACCTCGCTCACATCCGGCCGCGGCTGCTGGCGGCGGAGCTGGTGGAGGGGGCGGCGCTGCTGGTGACCATGGGCTGCGGGGAGGAGTGCCCGGTGGTCCCCGGGGCCAGGCGCGAGGACTGGCCGCTGGAGGACCCGGGCGGCCGGGAGCTGCGGGACGTGAGGCCGGTCCGGGACGAGATCCGGCGGCGCGTCTCCGAGCTGATCCAGCGCGCGGGCTGGGGCAATCGCGCGCTGGTCGCGCCCTGACGCTCAGCCGCGCCGCGCCCTCACTCTCCGCAGCGCGGCCAGCGCGATCGCCACCGCCACCAGGCCCAGCGCTCCCGGCCCCATCGCCTGGCAGCCGCACCCGACCTCGGTGGGCAGGCACTGGCCGGCCGCGCCTCCGTCCGCCCCCGCGTCGGCGCCGCCGTCGGGCCCGGGCCCGGGCCGGGGCCCGGCGTCCAGCCCGGGCCCGAGCACGGCGATGGTGCCCAGGTAGGGCGCGCGCCCGCCCGCGTCCGGGGTGGCGCCGAACCAGATCGACCAGGCCGGATCCGGCTGGATCCCGGCCCGGCCGCTCTGGGCGGACATCGGGCAGCCGGCGGCGTCGTCCGCCTGGACGAGGATGCGCCCGCCGCCGCCGCCGCCGCCCGGGCCGCAGGGGCCGCCGGTGGTCTCCAGCTCGGGGGTGTCGCCGCCGTCGCCGCCGTTGGCGCGCATCGCCCCGCACCGGACCTGGCCGGCGACCCTGACCTGGATGGTGCCGCCGGCGCCGCCGCCCCCCGCGCCGTCGCTGGGGTTGTTCGGCCCCGCGTCCGCGCCCGTCACCCCGTCCGCCGAGACGACCCCCGTCCCCAGCAGCTCCAGCGCCCGGAACCAGACCACGCCGCCCCCGCGTCCCCCGGTGCCGCCCTCGTTGGCGTTGCTCTGCCCGGCTCCGCCCCCGCCGCCCAGCGGGAGCCGGTCGTCCAGCGCGAGCAGGGTCAGCGCGGCGCCGCCCAGGCCGCCCTGGTTGTTGGTGGACTGCGCCGCCCAGCCGCCGACGCCGCCCTCGCCGCCGTTCCCGCCCCCGCCTCCACCCCCGTTGCACACGTTCCCGCCGCCGCCGCCGTTGGCGACGTTGCCCCGCGCGGTGAAGGACGCGCCGTAGCGCCCGGCCACCACCCCTTCGCCCTTGCCCGCGTTGGGCGGGCCATCCAGCCCCTGCTGGCCGCTGCACGTCTGGGTGGTGTTGCTGGCGCCCCCGCGGAAGCCGGCCCCGGTGGCGGAGATCTCCCCGTCGTTCACCACCGCGTCCCGCGCCAGGAAGGCGAGCACGCCGCCGGAGCTCCCGTTCCACTGCGGGGCGACCAGCGCGCTGCCGGCGGCCACGCTGACGGTGGTGTACTCGGGGACCACCAGCACCTGCGCCAGGCTCGCCGGGAAGGCGGTGGCCAGCGGCGCGGAGAGCACCAGCTGGGCCCCGCCGTCCACCGCGGTCACCCGCGCCAGCTCGTAGCGTCCGGCGCCGGTGAGGGTGAGGTTGAGCGGGCCCGGCGTCCCGGAGTCCACCGCCAGCACGTCCTGCGCCTGGTACACCATCACCAGGTCGCCGGCCGAGAACCCGGCGGTGCTGGTCACCTGGAGCGCCGCGCCGGTGGCGGTGGCCTGGAGCGCGGTGGCGCGGTTGAGGCTCAGCGTGGCGAAGCGGAGGTCGAGCGGGCCCCAGTGGCCGTCGCCCAGGCCCGGGTCGATGGCCTGCGCAGGGACCGCGAGCAGGGCCAGCGCCGCGGTCAGCAGGTAGGTGCGGGAGCGCCTCATCAGGCGCGGATGCTACGCGCCCGCGCGGGAATCAGCACCGGGAGTGGAGACGACGCCCAGCGCGCGCCGCACCTCGGCGTCCGGAGGGAGCTGGTCCCGGCGCGAGGGCTGGAGGAAGCCCTGCAGCAGCGTGGCCAGCGCCTGGGCGGAGAGCCCGTAGTCGCGGGCCAGCAGCTCCATCGACCCGCCCCCCTCCAGGACCAGGGCCACGTAGCGGTCGTGCGGCGAGATGGAGGTCACCTTGGCCCACTCCACGGTGCGCTCCTGCCCGCGGTAGACCAGGTGGATCCGCTCCCGGCCCAGGCCCATGGCCGGCACGCGGAACGGGCGGAGCTGGCCGCGGAAGAGGAACAGGCCCACCAAAAGCCCGAGCGCCAGCCCGATGCCCACGTGCCCGTCGTACGCCCGCTGCGCCAGGGCGAGGGCGATGGCGGCGCCCCCGGAGAACATGGCGTAGCGCATCACGTAGATCGCCTTCAGCGTGGAGGAGAACTGGAAGCGCCAGGGCGCCGCGGCCTCGGCGGTCATCGCTGGAACCACCCCATCAGCCGCTCCAGCGCGGCGCGGTCCTCGCCGCCGAACGCGCCCGGCCGGTCCGAGTCGACGTCCAGCACCGCGATCAGCTCCCGGCCGCCCGGCCCGAAGACCGGCACCACGATCTCCGACCGCGACCGCGCGTCGCAGGCGATGTGCCCGGGGAACTGCTCCACGTCGGGGACGACCACCGTCTCGCCGCGCGCCGCCGCCGTCCCGCACACCCCGCGGCCGAAGGCGATCTCCAGGCAGCCCAGCGTCCCCTGGTACGGGCCCACCCGCAGCAGCTTCCCCGGCTCCACCACCCGGTAGAAGCCGGTCCAGAGGTGGCCGAAGGCGTGGTGGAGCAGGCAGCTCCAGGTGGCCATGGCCGCCACCGGGTCGCGCACGCCCTCCAGCACGCTCTGCGCCTGCCGCTCCAGCTGCTGGTAGGCCTCGGCGCGCGGCAGCCCGCGCAGGTCCAGCGTCGTCTCCGCCATGGAGGCGGGACTACCACGCTACGGCGCGGGCGTCGCGGTGTCGGCGGCCGCCTTGCCGGACGCCGGCTCGTCCGCCTTGGGCGCGGGCGCGCTCTTCGGCTTGAGCAGCTTGCAGCGCGCCGCCGCCGACTCCACCACCCGCCCCACCAGCTGCGCGTAGGAGAGGCCCTTCTCCTTCGCGGCGATGGCCACCTCGCAGTCCTGGGCGAGGTACGGGTTGGGGTTGACCTCCAGGATGTACGGTTCGTTGGCGGACCCGGAGATCCGGAAGTCGATGCGCGCGTAGTCCCGCAGCTTGAGCGCGCGGTAGGCGATCAGCGCGGCGCGCTCGATGCGGCCGCGCAGCTCGTCCGAGACGTCCCGCGGGAAGACCAGCTTGGGCGAGCCGGGCGTCTCCGGCCCGAACTTCACCTTCCGGTCCGCGATCTTCGGCTCCTCCGAGCTCCAGGTGCCGAAGTCCAGCTCCACGATGGGGAGGATCTCCGGGCGGGCGCTGTCCCCGATCACGCACACGTACATCTCCCGCCCCTCGATGAACTCCTCCGCCAGCGCGTCGTCGTCCAGCTCCTTGCGGATCAGCCGCACCTGCCGGGTCAGCCCCTCCCAGTCGCGCACCACCCCGATGCCGATCGAGGCGTCGCTCTTGGCCGGCTTGACGATCAGCGGGAAGGAGAGGTTCCCGTGCGTCTCGAAGGTCTGCCCGTCGAAGGTGGCGAACTTGGGGGTGAGGACCTCGTGGTAATCAAGCAGCTGCTTGGTCAGGATCTTGTCCTGCGCCAGCAGCAGCCCGGCGGTGCCGGAGCCGGTGTACTTCAGCCGCGCCATCTCCAGCAGCGCGGCCACGTTCACCTCCAGCCGGTAGTCGTCCGCGAAGGTCTCGCAGATGTTGAAGACCAGGTCCGTCCGGCTGCGCTCGATCTGGTTGAGCACGTCGCGGACGCTCTCGTCCACGCCGATGGCGACGGGGTCGTGGCCGTTCTCCTTCAGCGCGGCGGCCAGCTGGTCGACCACCGGGTCCGGGGAATCGCCGCCGGGCAGGTAATGGAGGATCGCGACGCGGAGCGGAGGGACCGGCGGCATTCGCTCCTGAATCTACTACTCGTCGAAGAACTTGTCCGTGTAGAGGAAGTTCATCGCCAGCGCGGTGACCAGCGTGGAGAGGCGGGCCACGTACTCGCGCGACTTGTCGATCTGCACCGTCAGCCCCAGCGCCGAGGTGCGCGAGAGCAGGTGGTCCACCAGCGCGCGCACCACGCTCCGGCTCACCCCGGAATAATGCGAGACCGCGGAGATCAGCGAGGCGCGCTCGGACCGGACCAGCGTCTCCGCCTTGGCCGGACCCACGCCCGGCGGCTCGAACAGCTCGGAGAGGTCCTGGTCGAAGTGCTCCTGGAGCTGGAGATCGATCTTCTCCTCCAGCTCGCGCTGGCGGTAGTGGTCCAGCACCGTCTCCTCCATCTCGCTCACGTCCAGGTCCGGCTCGCCCAGCGACACCTCGGTCTTCTGCCGGCCCAGCCGCGCCGCCGCCTGCTCCACGTAGGTGAGCTTCTTCAGCGCCGGCCAGCCGGCGTACTTCTTCGGCCAGTTGGAGCCCGGGGTCAGCCACACCGCGAACGTCTCCGCGAAGTCCTCGTCCGGGTGCTTCTGCGCGTACCAGCCGGAGATGTGCTTCACGTACCTCCGGGAGAAGGGCTTGGGCTTGTACTCCTCCTTGTACGGCTTCTGGTAGTCGCCGAAGAGCTTGCGCCAGTCCTCCGTGTCGTAGAGCCGGTACGCGTAGTTGAAGGCGTGCCCGGCCTCGTGCCGCAGGTAGCGCAGGATCTCCTGTTCGTCCTCCGCCCAGCCGCCCAGCTCCGCCTCCAGCGAGGTGAGGCTGGGGTCCGCCAGGTAGAAGGGCACGCCGATGACCGGCACGCCGGACGGGCACCCCCACTGGTCGGAGAGGTAGCACTCGGGGCGGAAGGACAGGCCCTTCGCCTCCAGCTCCGAATAGAGCTGCTGGATCATCTTCTCCAGCCGCGTCCCCGCCAGGTGCAGCTGCAGGTCCTTGATCCGCGCCCGGAGCAACTCCTCCTTCGGAATCTGCCCCAGGCTGACGCGCGCGCGCTCCGCCGCTTCCGCGGGAGCCTTCTCGCGAAACAGGGGGGCCGGTGCCGGCGGTCCAGGGGACGGAATCGGGTCCACGCGCTCCACCCGACTCTAGTGAAGAACCCCGACCTGTCCACGCAGCCCTGGTAGGGACGCCCAAGTCTCTGTCAGGACTTGGGTTTTCCGGTGTGACCCGGGTGTCAGGAGGGTGGGAGGAGAGGAGGACCTACTCGAAAACGGGGATATCCTTCCCCTGGTCCGTCCCGCTGCCGCCCTTCTTGCCCCCCTTGCCCTTGCCGGAGGCGGGGTTGGCCTTGGCGGCGATTGGCTCCAGGGCCACGTCCATGGTGGACCGGTCATCCGCCAGCTTGGCCAGATCCAGCTTGCGCGTGGTGGCCGTGTAGCCGTCCAGCTTGAAGGTCAGCTCGTGCAGCTCGCGGGTGAGCTTGAGGTCCAGCGGCGTGGTGCCGTAGTACGAGTCGCCCTGGAAGACGCTGGCCCCGGCCGGCGTGGTGGTGAGCTTCACCGCCACCTCGGTGGCCCTGGGCGCCCTGGGCGGATCCACCGAGATGACCTGGGTGTTGGGCGGCGGCGGCGCGGCGTGGGCGGTCCCGGCGTCCTGGCGCATGGCCACCATCACCCCGCCGCCGACCACGAACAGCGCCACCGGCACCGCGAGCAGCGCCAGCTTCTTGGCGGTGCTGGGGCCCTCGTCGCCGCGGAAGCTGCGGCCGGCGCCGGCCGGCGGCGAGGCGACCTTCGCCCCGGGCCGGGTGATGTCCAGGTCCGGGGAGACCACCACGTTGGAGGGCCGGGCGGAGCGGGAGGAGGGCGCCGATCCACGGTTGGACTTGTTGGGCGAACCGCGCCCGCGCGACTCGGAGCCGCTGCCGGTCTCCTTGTTGGGCGAGCCGCCGGCGGCGGGCACCGCGTCCAGCACCTCGTCCGGGACGCCGCCGAGCGAGGCGTGGAGGGCGTCCATGAACTCCTCCGCGCTCTGGTGCCGGTCCTCCTTCTCCTTGCCCAGCGCCTTGCGGAGGAACTCCTCGGTGGCCTTGGGGATGGGCGCGCCCTGGCGCTTGGAGTTCACCGGGGGGAGCTGCTGGGTGAGCGCGGCGGTGAGCGCCTTGCGGACCGTGTTGGCGCCCCAGGGTGAGCTGCCGGTGAGGGTGAAGTAGAAGACGCCGCCCAGCGAGTAGAGGTCGCTCCGGGCGTCCACCGACTCGCCGCCGGCCTGCTCCGGCGGCATGTACTGGGGCGTGCCCAGCACCTGGCCGGTGGAGGTGAGCTGGTCCTCCTCCTCGTTCTCCAGCGCCTTCACCAGGCCGAAGTCGAGGATCTTGACGAAGTCCCTCCCGTCCACCGTGGAGATGAGGATGTTGTGCGGCTTGATGTCCCGGTGCACCACGCCCATCTGGTGCGCGTGGGAGAGGCCGCGGGCCGCCTGGATGGTGATCCCCGCCGCCCGGCGCAGCGTGAGCGGGCCGGTGGACTTCACCATCTGCTTCAGGCTCTGCCCGCTCACCAGCTCCATCACGAAGTAGCAGGTGCCGTCCTGCGCGCGCCCGAAGTCGAAGATGGTGATGATGTTGGGGTGGTTGAGCTGGGAGGCGGTCTCCGCCTCGCGGCGGAAGCGTTCGAAGAACTGGGGCGCGGAGGCCAGCGACGGGTGCAGCGTCTTCAGCGCCACCTGGCGCTTCACCGCGGTCTGGGTGGCCAGGAAGACCATCCCCATCCCGCCGTGCCCCAGCACGCTCTCGATCTGGTAGCGGTTGTCCAGCACCTTGCCCAGCAGAGGAGCCGGGCACGGATGGTCCGGTCCGGCGGTGCTCCCGCAATGAGGGCAAGGAGGATGAGACGGCATGAGCGGCGCAGTATAGGCCCAGCGCGCCCCCGCCGTCAGGGGGATGAGCCCCGGAGGCGGCGGGGTATACCTGGTCCAGTTGCCTGCCAAGGGAGCACGCGTGCGATGAGCCTGCTGGTCGCCACAGACGTGAGCCTGCGCTACGGGCCCAAGGTCCTGCTGGACGGCGTGGAGGTGACGCTGGGGCCGCACGACCGGGTGGGCCTGGTGGGCGCCAACGGGACCGGCAAGTCGTCGCTGATGAAGATCCTGGGCGGGCGGCTGCAGCCGGACTCGGCGTCGCTGTCGTGGCGGAAGGGGACGCGGGTCGGCTACCTGCCGCAGGACCTGGTGGCGGCGCCGGAGGGGACGGTGATCGAGAGCGTGATGCGCTCGGTGCCGGGGCGCGACGCGCTGCTGGGGGAGCTGGACCAGGTGCAGCGCGCGCTGGAGGAGTCGCAGGACGAGGCGGAGCAGCTGGAGCTGTCCGAGCAGCTCTCCGACCTCCACGTCCAGGTGGACGAGTTCGAGTCGCGCTTCGGGCGGCGGCACGCGGAGCAGATCCTGCGGGGCCTGGGCTTCCGGCCGGCGGACCTGGACCGCGCGGTGTCGGAGCTGTCAGGCGGCTGGCGGATGCGCGCGGCGCTGGCGGGGCTTCTGCTCCAGGACCCGGACCTGCTGCTGCTGGACGAGCCCACCAACCACCTCGACGTCCCCACCCTGGTGTGGTTCGACGCCTTCCTGCGCGCCTCGCGCCACGCGCTGGTGCTGATCTCCCACGACCGGGAGCTGATCGACCGGCAGGTGACGAAGATCTGGGCGCTGGAGGTGGAGGGGCTGCGGACGTACCCGGGCAACTACGCCGACTACAAGCGGCAGCGGGCGGAGGAGCTGGAGCAGCTGCGCGCCCGCGCCGAGCGGGTGGAGCGCCGCCGCGCGGAGCTGGAGGCGTTCATCGAGCGCTTCGGCGCCAAGGCCAGCAAGGCGCGGCAGGCGCAGTCCAAGGCGAAGCTGCTGGAGAAGCTGGAGCAGGTGGAGCTGGTGAAAGAGCGCGGCACGGTCCACTTCCGCTTCCCGGAGGTGGAGCGGAGCGGCCGGGAGGTGGTGCGGCTGAACGGCGTGAACAAGCGCTTCGGGGAGACGGTGGTGTACCGGGACCTGACCGCCGCGGTGGAGCGGGGGCAGCGGGTGGCGGTGATCGGCGCCAACGGGGCGGGGAAGACCACGCTGCTCAAGCTGATCGCCGGGGAGCTGGAGCCGGACGGCGGGGAGATCGCGTTCGGGCACAACGTGGCGCTGGGCTACTACGCGCAGCACCACGCGGAGACGCTGGACCGGACCTCCACGGTGCTGGACGAGCTGCGGCGGACCGCGCCCTCCATGGGCGACCCGCAGCTGCGCTCCCTGCTGGGCGCGTTCCTGTTCTCCGGGGAGGACGTGGACAAGAAGGTGGGCGTGCTCTCCGGGGGCGAACGGGCGCGGGTGGCGCTGGCCAGGCTGCTGCTCCGGCCGGCGAACCTGCTGCTCATGGACGAGCCCACCAACCACCTGGACCTGGACTCGTCCGAGCGGCTCACCGAGGCGCTGCGCGGCTACGGCGGGACGCTGCTGTTCGTCTCGCACCACCAGGCGTTCGTGAACGCGCTCGCCACCCACGTGTGGGACGTGCGCGACGGCGGCGTGGTGCCGTACCCGGGGAACCTGACGGAGTACCTGGAGCGGCAGCGGCGGCTTCAGGAGGCGGCGGGGCCGGCGGAGGTGGGGGTGGAGGAGGCCCGCGCGGACGGTCCGCTCAGCGCGAGGGAGCGGCGGCGGCTGGAGGCGGAGGAGCGGCAGCGCAGGAGCGCGGTGGAGGGGCCGCTGAAGAAGCAGGTGGCGGCGCTGGAGGTGAAGATCGCCGAGCTGGAGGCGCAGGCGAAGGAGGAGGAGCAGCGGCTGGCGGACCCGGCCCTGTACGAGGACTTCGCGAAGGCGAAGCCGCTGCTGGACGCGCACCGGCAGACCAAGGCGGAGCTGGAGGGCGCGATGGCCGAGTGGGAGGCCGCCGGCGCGAAGCTGGAGGAGCTGCGGCGGCAGGCGGCGACCGGGGCGGCGACGTGACGGACGCGCTCTGCAGCCGGCACCCGGAGGCCGCCTCCACCTTCACCTGCCAGCGGTGCGGGCGGTTCGGGTGTGAGGCCTGCGCGGCGGACGCCGGGCTGTGCTCGCAGTGCTTCGTGGTGGAGGAGGACCGGCCGCCCTCCGCGCTGGCGAAGATCGGGCTGGCGCTGGGGGTGATCGGCACCTTCACGCTGCTGCCGGGGATCGCCGGGCTGGTCGTCGGGCGCATCGAGCGAGGCCGGATCGCCGGGGGCGTGTCCCCGCGCAGCGGGCTGCCGCTGGCGCGGGGGGCGATCATCCTGGGCTGGGTGTGCGCCGCCGCCCTGGGCGCCCTCGGGTTGTGGGCGCTGTCGCGGTTCATGGAGGAGGGCTGAGGTGCGCTACTGCGTGAACCCGGCGTGCCCGTACCAGGTCCGGTACCGGCGCCCGGGCGAGTACCAGGACACCGCGACCACCTGCAGCGACTGCGGCGCGGAGCTGGTCGACGCCGCGGCCGTGGCGGCCCACCCGGCGCCCGCCCTGGCTCCTGCCGCCGCACGGCCGGTGAGCGTCCTGCGGCGCGTGCTGGTCAGCGCCGGGATCGTGCTGGCGGTGGTGCTGGGCAGCAACCTGCCGCTGCCCGGGGTCATCAGGGTGGAGTCGAGCTTCGGTATCTCCCAGGGGAGCCCGGTGGCCCTCCACGTGGGCTGGGCGCCGTTCTTCTGGGCGGCGCTGCTGGTGGAGCTGGCGGCGTTCGCCGTGCCCCGGTGGCGGCCGCTGCGCGAGGACGGCGCCCGGGGCCGGCAGCGCCTCCAGCGCGTGGTGGTGGGGCTCGGGCTGGCGTTCGCGGTGGCGGCCTCCGTGGCGGCGGTCTGGACCTTCTCGAGCACGGGCATGCTGGTGGGCGAGAGCGTCGCTTTGCCGGACGGCGTGTCCCCGGCCACCCTCGTGCTGGTCCTCGTCGCCGGCTCGGTCTTCACCTTGCTGGCCGCGTGGGTCGGCGGCCAGCAGGGGCTGGGGGCGGGCTTCAGCCTGGTGGTCCTCGGGGACATGCTGGTCCACGTCCAGCGCTGGGTGAGCGACAGCTCGAACAGGGTGACAGCCGGATTGACCTCGACGGGGACGGTCGCCGTGGCCGTGGCGATCGCGGTGGCGTCCGGCGCCGTGCTGGAGCAGATCTTCCGGCGGACCGGGCCGGCCGCCGACGAGCGCCTCGAACGGCCTCGCACCCTCCCGTTCCCGGTGGCGGGCGTGCTGCCGGTGCTGTTCGCCCGGCAGGTCCTCGGCCTGGTGCTCGCGTCGTCGGCGTTCCTGGGGCCCGCGGCGGATGAGGCGCTGCGCGGGATGTGGGCCAGTCTGCCCGCGGTGATGTTCGTCATGATGGTGCTGGCGGTGAACGCGACGATCGTGCTGGCGGTGTGGCTCCACCGGCCGGCGAGGGTGGCCCAGGCGTGGGTGAGGTGGACGGCCGGCCCGGATGACCAGGGCCCGCTCCTGCGCGCCCAGGTCGCCGCGCGGGTGCGCGCGATGCTCCCGGGCGCCATCGCCCTGAACGGCGTGGTGCTGGCGATGTGGGTGGGTCCCGAGCTGCTCAGGCCGTGGCTGGGCACCACGCTGTTCGACGTGGTGTTCGTGGCCGCCCTGGTGGCGCTGGCCATCGACCTGCGGGCGGAGGTGGCGGGGCGGCGCATGCTGGACCTCGCCCCCGCATGGACCCTGACCCGTCCGTACGAGGTGGAGCCCGCGGTGGAGGCGCTCAAGGCTGCGGGCGTGCGGGCAACCGTGCGGGGGACCCGCGCCCGCGCGGTCTACCAGTTCTGGGGGCCGCTGCTGCCGATCGAGATCCTGGTCCCGCCGGACCAGGTGGAGAAGGCGCGCCAGGTGCTGGGGCGGACCGCCGGCTGAGCCTGGAGGACCGCCGCTACCCCGCCTTCCGCTTCCTCTTCTCCTTGCGCGGCGCCTTCGGCTCCTCCTTGGCGATGGGCGACTCGCGCAGCGTGTCGTCGATCCCCGGCGGCGGCGCGAGCGTGCCGGGCAGGGGCGTGCCGGCGCCCGCGGGGAGCAGCGGCGCCTCGACGGGGACGTCGGGCGGGAGCGCGGGCAGGCGGATGATGAAGGTGGCGCCCTCGCCGGGGCGGCTCACCACCGCGATGTTGCCGCCGTGGCTCTTGAGGATCCGCTGGCAGATGGCCAGCCCCAGCCCGGTGCCCTTCTCCTTGGTGGTGTAGAACGGGATGAAGATCGACTGGTGCTGCTCCGGCGGGACGCCGGGCCCGCTGTCGGAGACGTGCATCTCGATCACGTCCGCGCCGCGGAAGTCGCCGAACCGCTCCGGCTTCAGCGTCCTGATCGAGATCCGCCCGGTGGCCGGGCCGATGGCCTGCACCGCGTTCTGCACCAGGTTGATCAGCACCTGCTTGAGCTGCTCGGCGTCCCCGCTGGCCCTCTGCAGCGACTCCGCCAGCTCCAGCTTCACCTCGATCCGCGGCGGGAGGTCGTTGGCGATCAGCCTCATCGTCCGGGTGACCACCTCGTTGATGTCCGTGGGCCCGAAGCTCTGCTTCAGCGGCCGCGAGTAGTCCAGGAACGCGGAGACCACCCCGTTGAGGCGGTTCACCTCCTCCACGATCACCTCCAGGAACTCGCCCTCCTCGCCCAGCAGCCGCTTCGGCTCCAGGAACTGCGCCGCGCCCTTGATCGCCCCCAGCGGGTTGCGGATCTCGTGCGCCAGCCCCGCCGCCATCTCGCCCAGCGCCGCCAGGCGGTCGCGCTCCCGCATCTTGTCGTAGATCTTCGAGTTCTCCACCACCGTGGCCACGTGCTCGCCGATCTCCAGGATCTGCGCGATCTCGTCGGACGCGTACGCCTCCGGCACCCGTTCGTCCCAGAGGTTGAGGAACCCCAGCACCTGGTTCCCCACCAGCGGCACGCTGATCCCCGCCTTCATCTGCACCAGCGCCGCCCGCTGCTCGTGCAGCCGCTTCAGCTCGTCCCGCGTCCGCTTGCCGCCGTCCGGCGCCTGGGAGCGCATCTCCTCGATCCGCCGGTCCAGGTTCTCCAGCAGCACCGCCTTCTGGCCGCCGGAGGCCGCGTTCAGCATCCCGCGCGCCGCCGCCGCGTCCAGGAACCCCGAGGGCTGTGGCCCCCGGTAGTCCAGCAGCCGGAACCCGGGCCGGTCGTCCGCCAGCAGGTAGAGGGAGGCGTGCGTCACCCGCCGCGTCTCGTGGAAGGCCGAGAGCACCAGCGTGGCCAGCTCCCCCACGTCGATCACGTTCACCATCCGCGCCCGCAGGTTGGCCAGCGCGCGCAGCAGCTCGTACCGCTCCCGGAAGAAGATGGCGACGATCCGCTCCTCCACCTTCGGCCGCAGCGGCTCCTGCAGGATCATCACCACGAACGTCGCCACCACCGTGTTGAACAGGAACAGCGACGTGTTCCCCTGCACCCACACCGTCAGCGCGGTGAAGACCAGGGCCAGCGACAGCGCCAGCACCGTCTGCGAGGCGATCTTCCCCAGCAGCTCGTGCAGGTCCATCAGCCGCAGGCGCAAGAGCGTCTGGGCCAGGAAG
>Ga0209382_10006158_pt1 | contig 15479 bp, 17 predicted proteins | sample SoiMetdeltSBSDD5_FD_187599 | JGI IMG/M metagenome (GOLD analysis project Ga0209382, IMG submission 187599) | Bulk soil microbial communities from a Populus tree surrounding site in Tennessee, USA - Soil MetaG P. deltoides SBSDD5 (SPAdes) (version 2) | ecosystem: Environmental > Terrestrial >...
AGTCTTTCACCACTGACGGCCTACTAGGTTGGGACTCCGTCGGCCCCGACGTGGTACGCCTGTCACGCCTGGCCCCCCGTCACGACAGGGGTCGTGTGGCACGCACGGACTAGTCCGTGACCTTCCCGGTGTGCGCATCGACTTCCAGCTCGCGCCGTGTGCCGGCCATGCCACCGACGGCGCTGGCTCCAAGCGCGAGCACCAACCCGAGCAGCGTTCCCCAGGCGGTGTTGCGGGCATTGGCGGCGGCCCGGGCGACGTCGATTGGCTCGGTGTTCTGCGCCGCCTGTCGGGCCTGGTCCGCCACGTTCTGGACGGTACCGGGGTCGGGGTTCAGGCTACCGGCGAGGCTGCCGAGGGACCCGAGCACCGTACCAAGGCCCATGCTGGCGAGCACGAGAATGATGGGGACGGCCGCCAGGAACACGAGCGCCCCGTTGAGTGCGCCCCAGCCACGATTGAAGATCGCCGCCGAGTGACCGGCCACCCAGCCACCCAGGAAGAAGGCAATCAGTGCGGCGAGGGCACCCCAGATGGCCGAATTACGCCCCAGCCCCGCCGGAGCAGCGCCCTGGGCGGCCGCATCGCCGGCGTTCACCACGGTCAGCCCGATCGCGAGCCCGAGCAGGCTCAGCATCAAGAGCGAGGTGAGCGCCGTGGACAGGCCCGCCGCGATAGGCCCCCAGCGAACCCGATCGCGATCAAGGTTGTACGCTTTAGGGACCTCGATGTCGCGCTCGGCATCGGAGCCTCGCCAGTACGCGGGATCCGATGCCATCCGCCGGCCCGACTGGGTTGGGACAGGTGGAGTCGATACTCGGTCATCGGCCGTTCGAGTCATCACGTCGGACTGACCGGGGCGATCGGCCATATCCTCAGCGTCGATCCTGGTTGTTCTCTGACGGTCATCCATATTCAGCTCCCTGCGACTTTCTCTACTCAACGTGTGCTCTGATGGGGCTCCTGATTCTGGCCATGTTCTCTACAACGATCTCTTGGAATGTGCCAAAACAATGGCGTGGAAGCAATCCATGATCGTCCTAGAAATCGGTCAATGTCAGAATCAACGTGAGAACTCCATCTCATTGATGGTCCGCAAAGTACATTGCCAGACGTTTCTTCTGTTCACGACGAGACAAGGCAAGAAAGGGGCCATGGTTTGGCGAAACGGTGACGGGTCATCTGGCTACTGCGTCGCCTCTTCGTTGTCCTCCTCACCCAGGTTCCGATTCCTTCGCACCGGCTCCCAGGGAGCCGTGTTGTCATTTACCGTGACCGTCGCTCGGCGGAGCTTCCCCTCGAGCGTCTGTCGTTCGGTAGCCAGCGTCCGGTCGATGACAATCTCGCTCGTGACGACGATCTCCTTGTGGACGACCGGCGTCTCGCGGAACACGGGGATGCGGATGGTGTCGTCCTTGAGGTCGCCCGAAGCCTCGCCGATGGTCGCGACGCCTCCCGGGTCGTCGATCAGTCGATACTCGACCACCTCGTGCCTCAGCTCGACCGGGACCATCACCTGCTCGGTGACCACCGTCTTGCGGACCTCGACGTCGCCCAGATCCACTGTCCGCGTGCCCACTGCGAGCCGTTCCTCGACGAGCGGGATGCGGACCTCGCCCTCCTGGGTCATGGTCCGAGCCTCACGGTCGGTACGGAAGTACCGCGTGCCGGCCGCGATAGCTGATCGGCATGGGTATCGCACGATCACATTGGAGCGATCAGCCCTGTCCGTCCCGATGCGGAGGTCACGCATCGTGGCCGTTTCCTCTCCTGATGGTGTTCGCCCTAAGCCGCCTGTCCGGGACCGGTTCCGGGCAGGCCCTCGACCATCGCCGTGACCTGCTCGTACAGCCGATCCTCTTCTCGCGCCTCTTCTTCGAGGCGCATCCCGACGAGGAGATCGCCCCGCTCGTTGGCGAGGACGGCGAGGCGTCTGGCCAGGGCGGCGTTCTCGGACAGGGCGCGCGCCCCCTTGATCAAGGCACGGTTCCGCTCGCCGCAGTGCTCGATCCACAGCTCAGCCTGGGCGTAACGATCGCCGATGCGGCACTCGAACACGGCAGAGACGCCATCGCGTTGCTCCCAGAGCGCACCGCCGCAGCGCGGACAGATGAAGCCGCTCGATCCGTTGGTCGGATACTCGTTCGGCATCGGTCAGCCCGTCCCAGCCGGCGCGAATGCCTGTGCCGAATCCGCCGTCAGCATCCGCGGCGCCATCGAAGCAGGTACGTCGACGAAGCGTTCGACCTGTGCGAGCAGCGTGCCGAGGTCGAACGGCTTAGCGATCCATCCATCGATCGGTAAGGGACCGGCTCCGAGTGCCGTTGGCTGTCCGGTCACGGCGATCACCGGGATTTGACTGGTGGCGGGGTCATGCTTGAGCCTGGTCAGGACGTTTGCCCCCGACATGCGCGGCAGGCCGAAGTCCAGGAGGATCAGGCCCGGCCGGTCGGACGCGGCGACACGGAGGCCAGCCTCGCCATCGGACGCTCGGAGCACGCGGTACCCTTCGTCCACCAGAACGTCGTGGACCAGATCTTGAATCATGGCGTTGTCCTCGATCACCAGGACTGTTCGTGTTGCGTTCATCGCCATGACCACTTTCTGAGGTCGCGATAGACCTCACGTACCTGGATGCCGCCCTGATTCGTTGCCTACCTTCTGTTCACTGTACGCTCGCGAGATCCCGCCTGTCGGTCACCTGGGTGACCGACGTTGGACACGCGGCGAGAGAATGGCCATGCCCAATCAAGACATCGAATCGTTCGCGAGCAGAAATCGCCTGATCGCGGCCTTGCCACCCGGGGACCGTGAACGGCTCTTGTTGCGCTGTCGGCCAGTCGCCCTGCCGAACGAGCGGGTGCTCGTGGCACCACGCGAGGAGGTCAGGTACGCCTACTTCCCGACGGACGGCGTAGTGGCGCTGCTGATGGTGATGGAAGATGGCACGCCCGTTGAGGTCGCGACAGTCGGGACCGAGGGCTTCGTCAGCGTGGAGTCGATCCTGAGCGCGAACCAGAGCCCGTATGAAGTTAGCTGCCAGACCGCCGTGGAGGCGCTGCGGATCGACCTGGCAGACCTACGGGCTGCATTCCGTGGGAGCGAGCCGCTTCGGGACATCCTGCTCCGGTACGCGTCGCTGATCTTCAGTTGCACCGGCCGCTCGGTGGCCTGCAAGGTGACCCACCCGGTCGAGCAACGGCTGGCACGCTGGCTCTTGATGACGCGAGACCGAGTCCGGGCAGACGAGCTGACGATGACCCAGGACACCCTGGCTCGGATGCTCGGCGTTCATCGTCCCACGATCTCCGAAGCGGCCGACTCGCTTCGGCAGCGGGAGCTCATTGCGTACCACCGAGGTCGGATCACGATCACCGATCGGAGCGGACTCGAGGCAGTATCCTGCGAGCACTACGCCGAATTCCGATCGGACTACGAGCGGCTACTGGGACCGTCGCCCACGACGCCCTGATACCCGAATTCTCAAGCGGAGCACCCACGGGTGCTGGTCGGACCTGACCGCGCGACGTGGATGAAGCGGCACTCCCTGTCCCTCGCTGGCTCGGTGCTTCGCGAGAGACGGGGAGTGCCGCAGTTGTCGTCGTCGTTCAAGATCGAGGAGTCCGTCGGCTGAGGCACAGCAGACGAATGACGCGTCAGCCATAATGAACACGGCCCCGCCGGTCTCACCGGCGCGAGCGTGGGAGGCGACCGATGACGTTGGACACCTACCTCCGGACCGAGGCGGCGACGCTGCTCGAGAGGTGCACCGCCTGCGGCAAGTGTGTCGAGGTCTGCCCGAACCTCCCGCACCTCCCGGAGGCCGCCGCCGCGCCGGACGCCACCGCCGCCGGTATCCTCCTGCTGCTCCGCGATGTCGCCGCGCCCACGGCCGCCGAATCGTTCGTCCAGGCCTGCTGCGGCAGCGCCCGCTGTCGTGAGGTCTGCCCGGAGGGGCTGGACGCCTACGACCTGATGCGGATCGCCAAGGTCCGGTCCAACATGCTGGCGCAGAAGAAGCCGCCGGCCAGCGACTACCACCTGATCGACCTCTCGCGGCGCTCGCAGCTCGGGTCAACCGAGCCGACCTGGTACACCCGCCGCCCACCCGCCGACGCCCGCGCAGACTACGTCTTCTACATGGGCTGCAACATCATGCGGACGCCCCACATCGCGCTGGGCGTCATGGCGATCCTCGATCTGCTCGGGCTCGACTACGCGACGGTCGGCGGCGGGGCCAACTGTTGCGGCATTAAGCAGTTCAGGGTCGGGCTGCCGGCCGCCGAGACGGTCGCGTCGAACACCCTGACCAACTTCGGATCGCTTGAGCCGAAGGAGGTCGTCTCCTGGTGCCCTACCTGCGAGGTCCACTTCAACGACTTCGGCGCCAGCTACCTGGACCGCGAGTTCCCGATCAACCACCTGAGCCGGCTGCTGGTCCAGCACCTGGACCAGCTCCGACCCCACCTGAAGCCGCTCCCGATGCGCGTCGTCGTCGAGGTCCACGCGCAGCTCTACGAGGACGACACCGTCCAGGAGGACGTGGCGACGCTCCTCGCGGCGATCCCCGGCCTGGAGCTGGTGGAGACGAACCAGCACGTCTACGGCTACCAGTGCTCCACCATCGTGCTGCCGGAGGTGCAGCGTGCCGCCCTCGATGGTGCCATCTCGGAGGCGAATCGCCTCGAAGCCGACGCGCTGGTCTCGGTGTTCCACGGCTGCCATCGCTTCCTGGTCAAGCGTGCCATCGAGAGCCGTGCGCCGTTCGAGGTCGTCAACTGGGTCAGCCTGCTCGGCCGGTCGCTCGGTATCGAAGTGAAGGACCGCTACCGGGCGTTCGCGCTGCTCGGCGACGAGGATCTGATCCTGGAGGAGGCGCTGGCGCTCGACGCCGGCCAGGGCATCCCGATCGAGAAGCTGCGCGAGGCGATCCGCTGGGAGCACGGCCAGTAAGGAGTCAGGAGAGGGTGCGGAGGCGGTCCCGGGCGATCGCCAGCATCTCGTGGAGGGCCGTCCGCAGCTCCTGCTCGCGCGGATTGGCGATCCGCGCCTGGAGCACCTCCAGGATCGCCGCCTTCGGCCGTCCGTTGACGAAGACGACGAACCGAAACCCGTGCCTCGCCTCGTACTCGGCGTTCAGGCGCGCCAGCTCCGAATAGACCCGATCCAACTCCTCGGGAGCCAGGCCGGCCTCGGCCTCGAACCCCTGCTCACGATACGAGAGCGCCGACGTCTGCCGTACCACCGCCGCCGACTCGCCGATCCGCGGGTGGGCGTTCACGACGACCACCTGCTCGGTGGGCGAAAGCTCGTCCACCAGGGCGGCAGCCCGGTCCAGCAGGGTCGCGTACGACCCGTACGGCCGCCCGGCCGCCAGCCGCTCGCCGAGCGGACCGGCGGCCTCGAACAGCGGACGTAACGCCTCCGTGAAGCCGTCGAGCGGCAGCCGATTCAGCTCCCCGATCGGCAGCAGCCTCGGCGTCGGCGCAGCACTCATTGCGACTCGTTACTCCGTTCTCACTTTGACGCCGGCGCGCTCCTCTTGAATCAGCCAGACCGCGCTGGAGTCCTTCGGGCCGAGCCCCTTTGTCATCGCCTCCACCATGACCTGCTCCGCGACGGCCGCCATCGCCATCGGCACGCCAAGCTCGCGTGCCAGCTCGGTCGCCAGCCCGAGATCCTTGCGGGCGAGCGCCAGCGCGAAACGCGGGTTGTCGAAGTCGCCCTTGAACACCACGTTCGGCAGCCCCTGCGAGAGCGACATGTGCTTGCCGTAGGCGCCGCCTCGGACCGCCTCCAGCAGCTTCTCAGCCGGGACACCGGCCTTGACCCCGAGGGTGAACGCCTCCGCCATGATCTGCGCCGAAGCGATCCCGATCATGTTGTGCACCAGCTTCGCGACCGCCCCGGCCCCGGAGTCGCCGATGTAGGTGATGTTGTCGCCGATCGATTCGAGGGCCGGGCGCGCCCGCTGGAACACCGACTCGTCGCCGCCGACCATGATGATCAGCGTCGCCGTCTCCGCCCCGTACGGGCCGCCGCTGACCGGCGCGTCGAGGGCGTGCGCCCCGCGCTCGTCGAACGCCGCGTACATCCGCCGCGCCAGCGTCGCCGAGCTGGTCGAGAGATCGGCGTAGATCGCCCCCTCCGCGATGCCGTGGAGCACGCCGCTCTCGCCCATCGCCACCGCCTCGACCTCCTTCGGTCCCGGCAAGGAGGTGAAGGTGATCTCGGCGCCGCTGGCGGCCAGGGCCGGGCTGTCAGCCCAGCGCGCCCCAAGCTCGACGAGCGGGTCGGCGGCCTCGCGGCGGACGTCGTTGACCACCACCTCATGGCCCGCCTTGAGCAGGTTCCTCACCATGCGGGCGCCCATCGTCCCAAGCCCGATATACGCGACCTTCATCGCTCGCTCCTCTGCCATATTCGAGTAGCTCTCGGATCGCCTCAGTGTAGCTGTCCGCGCAGGCCCTGCCGTGTGGCAGGTCACCCTACATCGGTCGCGTCGCTCCGAGCCTTGCGGTATGGGGTCAACTCTCGGATCAAGGCCATGAGCTCTCGCTGCGCCCACGCCTTGGCTTCACGGTCGTCGTCGGTCGCGTCCTCCAGCCCGATGTGGATCTCGATGATCCGGCGCCGCACGATGTCTAGCATCGCGCTCTCAGGCGTCGTCGACGGATCCTGCCGCGGACGTTGCGTGGCGATCACCATGTTCCAGAAGTTATGCAGTGAGCTGTCATGAGCCGCTTCCGGGTGTGCGGTGGGCCAGTTGGGCGTCGCGTCTGGGGCCTGGCTCACGTGGCGAGATGTCGTTGAGCAGATCCATCACGCGATGAAGGGTTGAGCGTCGAATCTCGCGATCGTCATCGGTGGCGGAAGCCAATGCTACATGGATTTGAACGAGCCGTCGCCGAATCTCGGCGATGACGTCGTCCTCCAAGAGCGTTTGCTGCTTCTCAGGGTTGGTCTTCGGCATGTTCATCACCTCGGCGGATCGTACGTGCTGTACAGCAACCCGCTCACATACCACTCGGGACACCGAAAATGAGAGACGATCAGGTCATCCGTGTCAAGGATCGTAAGGCGCTCGCTGAAGCGGTCGTAGCAGCCGATCCGAGTCTCCTCGGCAGTGTCGTCGAAGTACTCGAAGTATGTGCCACGATCAAGGGTTGTCTGAGCGCTTTCATCGTACTCCCCGATTGTGGAGCAACCGAGCTCTCTGCCGTGGTCCCGAAAATGATCCCGAAGGTGGGCCTCCGTCCGCCAACTCGCCATCTCACCTGTCTCGTGTCAGCTTCCCCGGTACGAGATGCAGGCGTAGCGTGTCATCAGCAGCGGTACGTGGTAGTGCCGAGCCGTGTCCATGATCTCGAACTCGATCGTCACGGTCCGCACGAACGGCGTCTCACCGCCCTGCCGAGCGAAGTAGCCGGCCGCGTCGAAGCTGATCTGGTACACGGCAGGCATCAGCGGCCCATCGAGCAGGTCGGGCAACCGACCGTCCGCGTTGGTGATCGCCTCCGTCACCACGATCAGGCCGTCAGGATCGAGTCGGGCCAGGGTCACGCGGACGCCCACGGCCGGCTGGCCGCGCTCGTTGTCCAGGACGTGCGTCGAGATCGTCGGCTGGTGATGTGGCGGCATGGCTATCTCTGATCCTCGCTGCCTCGGTCCGCGTCGCGGTCGCCGAGGCGCTTCCGGAAAAAGATCTTGCTGTGCCCGGTCGGGTAGCCGTCCAGCTCGGCGTAGACTGCGTAGCCATGCTTTCGGTAGAACGCCGGGGCCTGGAAGCTGTGCGTCTCCAGGATCGCCGTGTGGGCGCCCCGCCGACGTGCCTCCTCCTCGGCGGCCGCCAGCAGCCTGCCCCCGAGGCCTCGGCCGCGCTCCTCCTCGCGGACCCAGAGCGTCCGAATCTCCAGCCAGCCGGACCACGTCCAGCCGTACAGGCCGGCCCGGATCTCGCCCTCGTCGCCCCGCACGAAGATCGCCAGCTCCTCGCCATCGGCGACGCCGGTCCTGGCGATGTTGAACTGGTAGATCCAAACGTCGAGCGCCTGGACGTCGCGGCGGTGCGGGTCCGTCTCGATCTGGAGCGGCTCGTCGGTCATCGCAACATCCCTGGAAGCGATAGCTACGTGGTCGCCGGCCGCAGGCGGCGGCCGAAGCCGGGCTCCACCACCAGGTTGCCGGCCCGGCACACCGCCGTGCCGCGCAGGAACGTTGCCTCGATCCGCCCACGGAACCGCCGACCGACGAATGGCGAGATCGGCCAGCGCGTCTTGAGCATGCTCGCTTCGAGCGACCACTCGGCGTCAAGGTTCACGATCGCGAAGTCCGCGTCAGATCCCACCAGCAGCGCCCCCTTCTTCGGGTACAGCCCGTACCGCCGAGCCGGTGCCGCCGACGTCAGCCGCACCAGCAGCGGCAGCGGCAGTCCCCGCCGGTGCACCCCCTCGTCCAGCAGGACCGGCAACAGCGTCTGAACGCCGTGCAGCCCGCCCCAGGCCCGCCAGATGTCGTCTCGGCCGCGCTCCTTCTCCTCGGGCGGGCACGGCGAGTGGTCCGAGGCGATCAGGTCGACCCGTCCAGCCAGCACCTCGCGCCAGAGCTCCTCCACCAGCCGGCGCGGCCGGAGCGGCGGCGCGCACTTGCCGTATGGACCCAGGCGCGCCAGGTCGTCCTCGTCCAGCGCCAGGTAGTGCGGACACGTTTCGAGGGTTGCCTGAACGCCGTTCGCGCGGGCGGCGGCCACCTCGCGGACGGACATGGGCGTGCTGAGGTGCACGAAGTGGATCGAGGCGCCGGCCTCGCCGGCCAGGTAGAGCGCCCGCCGGACGGGCTCGACCTCCGTGAACGGCGGGCGAGAAGTCGCCCAGGCCCGAGGATCGTGCCGCCCCACACCCTGCGCCTCCCGCCCCAACGCCGAGGTCAACCCGTCGCTCTCGGCGTGCAGCCCGACGACCATCCCCAGCTCGGCCCCGCGCCGCAACGCCCCGTAGAGCGCGGCGTCGTCTACCCCCGGGTACCCGTCGAGGCCGCTGTGGCACATGAACGCCTTGGCCGCCACCACGCCGCCGTCCTCGAGCTCGCCGAGCCGATCGAGGTTGCCTGGCACGATCCCGCCCCAGAGCCCGTAGTCCACCACTGACCGGTCGGCGACAGCCTCGGCCTTGAGTGCCAGGCTGGCGCCGTCCAGCGTCGGCGGATCGTTGTTGAGCGGCATGTCCAGGAACGTCGTGACCCCGCCGGCGGCGGCGGCGGCGCTGCCGGTGGCGAACCCCTCCCAGTGCGCCCGGCCGGGCTCGTTGAAGTGGACGTGGCCGTCCACCAGCCCGGGCAGGACCAGCTTGCCGCGCGCGTCAACCCGTGTCTCGGCCTGGATACCCGTCGCGCCCGGCTCCACGATCGCGGCGACCCGGCCGTCGACGATCGCCAGGTCGGCGGTCAGTACCTCGTGCTCGGACACGAGCGTGCCGCCCTGCACGAGGATGTCAGCGCGCAACCGGACCTCCACGCGATTGTGACTGGCGCGAAACCGGCGGCTGGCTCGCGGCCTGAGCCAGCCAAGTATAGTGGGCCGCGACCCCTCGGACCCCGGGCTTGCCATCTGGTGGACGCGCCGCCGCCGCCATGACGACGTCGCCGTCGAGCGCGCCTATCAGCACGTCCGGCCGCGACTCCCGCTCAAGGATCGTGTGCTCTGGCGCCTCACGGCGCACAAGGTCAACGGCACGGTCACCGCCTCGGTGCTCAGTTGGGCGCTCTCGTGTCAAGAGCGGGGAGTCGCCCAGCGCGCGGCGGGCTGGATGGCGGCGGCCTGGTATATCTCGCCGTTGCACACCCTCAAGCTTGTCGCGCGCCACCGGGCATTGTTGCCGATCGCGGCCAGCGCCATGCGCAGCGGCTTCGGAGCGCCGCGCGCCTGACCGACACCTCTCTCGAATCGCCACTCCTGGATTGAGGGAGGGAGGCGCGCGAATGTCGAAGGTGTGACTCGCGTCACAGGCAATCGACATCCAGCGACGTACACTGGCCACCGGATCGAGAAAACGGCGCATCGGGGCGCGGGCGAGAGGGAGTGAGCCATGCATCGACGCGAGCTGCTCAAGCTGGGAGCCGTCGTTGGCGGCGCGCTCTTCATCGGCGGCGGTGAGCGCCTGATCAGGACGTCCGTCGCGGGCGCCCAGTCGGCCGTCCCCGTCGTCGACCGCCTCGTGATGACGAACGTGGTCGACAACGTCTACGACGTCTTCGCCAGGGGCGGCAAGATCGGGGACCTGACGGTGCAGCGCCATCCGCTGCCGCCGGCCGGTGCGCCCGGTCCCGCCCTGCTCTCCGAGCACGGCCTGGCCTACCACCTGGAGTCGTTTCGAGGTGGCGAGCGGAAGGAGATCCTGCTCGACTTCGCGCTGACCGGCGCGACCCTGCTCAGCAACTACCAGGCGGTCAAGATCGATCCGTCTCGCGCGGATGCCCTGATCCTGAGCCATGGCCACAGCGATCACTATGGCGCGCTCCCTGACCTGGCCGGCATGATGTCGGCCTGGTCCGAGCGCGGCATCACCCTCTACGCCGGGGGCCAGGACACGTTCTGCCACCGCTGGCAGACCACTCCCGATGGGCAGCGGCGCGACGGCGGGCAACTGGACCTCGCGGCTCTGGACGCGCGCGGCATCCAGACGATCATGGCGGAGCAGCCGGCCGTCGTGGCCGGCCACGCGCTGACCTCCGGTCACATCCCGCGCCTCACCGACTACGAGGTTCCGCCGGCCGCGTTCAAGCTCGAAGCCGGCGCGGTCGGCTCCGGCTGCGACCCGAGCCTTCACTTCCCGGCCGGCACGATGCAGGTCGAGACCCCGGCCGGCGAGCTGGTCCAGGACATCTTCTGGGGCGAACACGCCACGGCGTACCACGTCCAGGATCGCGGGCTGGTGGTGATCTCGTCGTGCGGCCACGCCGGTATCGTCAACTCGGTCCGGCATATCCAGGCCGTCAGCGGCGTCGAGAAGGTCCACGCCGTGGTCGGCGGCTGGCACCTGGCCCCCTCGCCGCCGGAGGTGATCGCCAGCACCGTGGCCGCGCTCAAGGACATCAACCCGGACTACCTGATCCCGATGCACTGCACCGGGTTCCCGATGATCTCGGCGATCCAGCAGCAGATGCCCAGCAAGCTGGTGCTGCCGTCGACCGGCACGCGAGTCGTCTTCGGCGCGTAATACGGATCTGACAGGATGTACAGGATTATGAGTTCAATCCTGTTCATCCTGTACATCCTGTCCAAATCGTCATCCGGACCGGGCATCGTGGATCAGCCGCCAGATCCGCTCGTCGTGGAGCGGCTGGTCCACCGACGTCACCCCCAGCGGTGAAAGCGCGTCCAGCACCGCGTTGACGATCGCCGGCGGCGTTCCGATGTTGCCGGCCTCGCCAGCCCCCTTCGCCCCGAACGGCTGCTGCGGGCTGGGCGTTTCGAAATGGCCGGTGACCCAGGTCGGGACCATCTGCGCCATCGCCACCGGGTAGTCCAGCAGCGATCCCGTCAGCACGTAGCCTTCACGGTCGTACACCATCCGCTCCCAGAGAGCCTCGCCCAGGCCGTGCGCCATCGAGCCGTGGATCTGCCCCTCCACGATCATCGGGTTGACGATCGTCCCGGAGTCGTCCACGGCGACCAGTTTCTCCACCTTCACCCGGCCCGTGTCGGGGTCGACGCTGACCAGCGCCACGTACGCGCCAGAAGCCATCACGTCGGCGACGGCGTTCGCCTTCGCGTCGAAGACCGTCGCGCCCTCGATCCCGTCGGCAGACGCGCCGGCAGGAGCGGCTCCCTCCGCCGCTCGCCGCGCCGCCAGCCGCGCGATCTCCGCCAGCGGCATCGTCCGCCCAGGCGCACCCTTCAGGCGGGCGCCGCCCTCGTGCCACTCTAGATCGGACGGTGCCACCTCGAACGACTCCGCCGCCAGCGCCAGCGCCCGCTCCTTCAACTGCGCACACGACGTCGCCAGCGCGCCGCCCGCCGAGACCGTGCTCCGGCTCCCGAACGTCCCCGTCCCCTCCGGCACCAGCGCCGTGTCCGCCTGCACGAGCGTGATCGACGCGTACGGCACGCCCAGCAGCGTCGCCACGATCTGCGGGAACACCGTCTTGTGGGCCTGCCCCTGGCTGTGCGCGCCGGTGTACGCCGTGACCTTACCTTCCGGGCCGGCCACCACCCGCCCCGTCTCCGGCCCGAGCCCGGTCATCTCCACGAACGTCGCCAGCCCGACGCCGATCAGCTCGCCCTCCTTGCGCCGGGCATCGCGCATCTGGAGCAGGGCATCGTATTCGGAGACTTCCAGCGCGTGGTCCAGCAGCCCCGGATAGTTGCCGCTGTCGTACGTCGTGCCGCCAGGGTTCGCCCAGGGGAACTCGTCCGGCTGGATGAAGTTGCGGCGCCGGATCTCGACCGGGTCGATCCCGAGCTTCCGCGATGCCGCCTCCATGATCCGCTCGCCGAGGGTCGTCGCCTCCGGCCGTCCTGCGCCTCTCAGCGCCCCCGAGTGGTTCGCGTTCAGGTAGAGGCCGGTCACCTCCACGTCCTGCGCCCGATGGCGGTACGGCCCCGCCGAGAAGAGGATCATCCGCGCCAGCAGGTTCGTGTTGCCGGCCGGGCTGTACGCCCCGACCGCCGCCCAGGTCTTGATCCGCAGCGCCAGCAGGTGCCCCTCGGCGTCGAACGCGCCCTCGGCTTCGTCGAGCTGGTCGCGCGCCTGCTGGGTTGTGAGGAAGTCCTCCATCCGCGTCGAGACCCATTTAACCGGGCGGTTCAGTTTCAGTGCTGCTTTCGCGACCACCAGCTCCTCGCGGTTGAACCCGGCCTTCACCCCGAACGCCCCACCGACGTCCGGCGCGATCACTCGGACGGTGTCGCGATCGAGCCCGAGCGCCCGGCAGAGGCTGTCGCGGATCCGCTGGACCATCTGGCTTGAGATCCACATCGTGAGGCCGCCGTTGGCCTCCGGCCGGGCCAGCATCCCTCGGGGCTCCAGTGGGACGCCGCAGACCCGGTGGCGCCGGATCCGCACCGAGACGGTGTGGGCCGCCCGCGCGAACAGCCCGTCTACGTCGCCCTCCACCTGCCGGGTCTGGAAGCAGACGTTGTCCGGCAGGTCGTCCCACACCTTCGGCGCGCCCGGCTGCATCGTCTCCTCGATCCGTCCGACCGAGGGCAGCGGCTCATACTCGACCTCCACCAGAGCTGTGGCGTCCTCGGCCAGCGCCGCCGACTCGGCGACCACCGCGACGACCGGCTCGCCGACGAACCGCACGACGTCGGTTGCGAGCGGCGTCGGCTGCTTGAGTTGGGCGCCCGGCGGCCCGTTGGGCTCCTCGAACGTTGCCCCGTCCATGTCGGCGAGCGTGAGCATCGCGACGACGCCGGGCGTCGCCAGTGCCGCGCGGCCGTCGATCCCTCGGATCCGGGCGTGAGGGTAGACGCTACGCACGAACGCCAGGTGCAGCGTGCCCGGCTCGCGTACGTCGTCAAGGTACCGGCCGGCTCCCCGCAGCAGGGTCGCGTCTTCGACCCGCTTGAGCGACGCGCCGATGAGGGACTGCGCCATGGTCTCCTCCGAGCCGACCCCTGGTGGATCCGCGCGAGGGTGGGATCCCACGCTGGCCGGCCGGCTGGCGATTATAGGCCGATGTCAAAGGTCAGGGGTTGAAACCCCTGCCTACCATCGCCGCGTCCCTACGGGACGCACGGGCAGTCCCGAAGACGTCCCATAGCCTCCTCGTGAGTCGCGTAGCGACGGCACAACGGTAGACGTGGGTTTCAACCCACGGCCTGGTGACGGCGGTTTCAACCCACGGAGTTGTGACCATCGTCACAGCGTCCAGGGTCGGTGGCGACGTACGCTCGCTTGACACCAGGAGCCTTGCGCGCGATAGTGCCGCCGTCTGAGCCGCACCTGGAGCAGAGAGTGTCGTGATGCCTGAGGACGACGCCAGCGCTGCCGTCGAGCGGCTCCAGGTCGAGCTACGCGAGCTTCAGGAGCGGTACGCGGCATCGCAGGCCGCGCTTGCCGACCGGGACCGCGCCCTCGCCGAGGCCTACGAGCAGCAGACCGCCACCAGCGAAATCCTGCGCGTCATCGCGTCCTCGCCGTCCGATCGCGCCAGGGTGCTCGACGCCGTCGTCGCGAGCGCCAGGCGGCTCTGTAGGGCCGACGTCGCCAGCGTCGCGAGCGTGGACGGGGACGAGCACGTCCTCATTGCGTCGACCGATCCTGTTCTGGCCGGCCACCGGTCGCGCGCTGCCGGCACGATCGCTCAGAAGACGATCCTGGCGGGGCGCACGATCAGCTTCGCCGGGACACCCGAGCAGCAGAGAGCCGCGTTCCCCGACCGCCCGCAAAGCCCCAGACTCGGCTTCTTCGGGGCGGTCGCCATGACGCCGTTGCGGCGCGACGGCAGGCCGATTGGCACGCTGAACATCGCTCGCCGTGAGGTTCGGCCGTTCGGCGAGCGTGAGATCGCGCTCCTGGAGATGTTCGCGGACCAGGCCGTCATCGCGATTGAAAACGCCTCGATCTCTCGACGTTCGAGATCGGGCAGATGGTCCAGGACGTTCAGGCGATCGCCCAGCCACTGGTGGAGAAGAACGGCAACGCCCTCGTCGTCACCTGCCCCGACGACATCGGCACCATGCTCGCGGATCAGACCAAGCTCCGGCAGACCCTCTTCAACCTGCTCTCCAACGCCGCCAAGTTCACCGACCACGGCCATATCGAGTTGCGAGTAGCGAGGGGCGAGGGACGAGTGGATATCCTCTCGCCCCTCGTCACCTTCGCGGTCTCCGACACCGGCATCGGCATGACCGAGGAGCAGCTCGGCAGACTCTTCGAGGCGTTCTCCCAGGCCGAGGCCAGCACCAGGAGCAGGTACGGCGGGACCGGCCTTGGCCTGGCGATCAGTCGCCACTTCTGCCGGCTGATGGGCGGCGACCTCACCGTCACCAGCGTCTACGGCCAGGGCTCGACGTTCACCGTCACGCTGCCAGCCTGAGATCCTACGTCGCCCTCACCGGCACACCGGCGAAGACCGGCGTCAGCCACCCCTGCGTGTCCGGCGTCTCGCCCCGCACCGCCGACAGGTAGGCCGCACGGATCGCCTGCGTCCTCGGCCCCGCCGCGCCGCTCCCGACCGGGATCCGGTCCACCGAGAGCACCGGCGTCACCTCGGCCGCGCTGCCACAGACGAACAGCTCGTCCGCCACGTACAGCTCCGTTCGGTCGACCTCTCGCTCCTGCACCTCGAGGCCCAGCTCCGGCGCCAGCACCATGATGCTGTCGCGGGTGATGCTCTCGAGGACGCCGGAGGTCACCGTCGGCGTGATCAAGCGGTCGCCCCGCAGCATGAACAGCGCCGCGCCCGGCCCCTCGGTGACGTTGCCATCGGCCGAGAGGAGGATCGCGCTGTCGTAGCCGTCCGTGCGGGCCTGG
>Ga0209382_10006161_pt1 | contig 15474 bp, 16 predicted proteins | sample SoiMetdeltSBSDD5_FD_187599 | JGI IMG/M metagenome (GOLD analysis project Ga0209382, IMG submission 187599) | Bulk soil microbial communities from a Populus tree surrounding site in Tennessee, USA - Soil MetaG P. deltoides SBSDD5 (SPAdes) (version 2) | ecosystem: Environmental > Terrestrial >...
ACGAATACGCCGTGGATCACGGGCTCGATGGCCGCCCACACGTCCTCCTGCGTGACGAACGACATCTCGAAGTCGAGCTGGTAGAACTCGCCCGGCGAGCGGTCCGCGCGGCCATCCTCGTCACGGAAGCACGGCGCGATCTGGAAGTAGCGGTCGAAGCCCGCGACCATCAAGAGCTGCTTGAACTGCTGCGGCGCCTGCGGCAGCGCATAGAACTGGCCGGGATACAGCCGGCTCGGCACCAGGTAATCGCGCGCGCCTTCGGGGGAGCTCGCGGTGAGGATCGGCGTGGAGAACTCGTTGAATCCCGCGGCGATCATGCGGCGGCGGATGGAGGCGATCACGCGGGTACGCAAGAGCACGTTGCGGTGGAGCTTGTCCCGGCGCAGGTCGAGAAAACGATAGCGAAGCCGCGTCTCCTCCGGAAACTCGGCGTCGCTGTTGACCTGCAGCGGCAGCGTCTCGGCGGTCGACTGCACGACGAGCTCGCTCACCGCGATCTCGATCTCGCCGGTCGGCAATCGCGGATTGATCGCGGACGGCTCGCGCGCCACGACGGCGCCGGTCAGCGTGATCACGCTCTCGAGCCGTACGGCCTCGGCCGCCGCGAGTGCTGGGCTGCCGGCGTGAAACACGCACTGGGTCAGCCCGTAGTGATCGCGCAAGTCGATGAAGAGCAGGCCGCCGTGGTCGCGCTTTCGGTGCGCCCAGCCCGAGAGCCGCACGGTGCGTCCAACGTCGCCCGCACGCAGCTCGCCGCACGTGTGCGTCCGGTACGCGGGGAGATCGGTCACCGGGCCTCCGCACGGCGCACGAGGGGCTTCACCTCCGGGACTCGCGTGGGATCCTCGACGGTCGCGTGCCCCCAGAAGCCGTGCGTCATGAGGTCGTCCAGCTGTTTCTTCACGTTCTTGCGCCTGACCTCCAAGGATACGAGATCGCCTTCGGCTCTCAAGCGCTTGGCCGCGCGCACCGCGGCGGCGACATCGCCGCCCTCGTCCACCAGGAGGGCCACGCGGCGCTCGCCGCGCTCGGCGTCCGCGGCCGCGGGCACGCCCCCGCGCTCGCTCAGGATCGAGATCAGCCGCTCGAAGCCGATCGAGAAGCCGGAGGCCGGAACGTCACGGCCGAGCAGTCGGCCGATCATCCGGTCGTAGCGGCCGCCCCCGGCGATCGACGACGGGTATTCCGCCGACGCGATCTCGAAGATCGGTCCGGTGTAGTAGCCCATGCCACGCACGAGCGTCGGATCGAAGCGCACACGACAGCCGGCGGCGATCTCGGCGTTCGCGGTGGCAATGATCGTGGCGAGCGACGCCCACGCGTCCGTGGTGCCGGCGCCCGGCAGCGCGGCCCGCAGGGTCTCGAGCGTGACCTTGTCGGGGTTCAGGCCGGGCAACAGCTCCGAGAAGCGCCGGACGGCCTGGGCGTCGTGGCCACTTTCGGAGAGCTCCGTCACCACCCCTTCCGGCCCCAACCGGTCGAGCTTGTCGAAGGCGATGAAGAACGCGCCGTGCGCGGCCTCGGGAAATCCACAGTCGCGAGCGACGATCTCGAGCAGCCGCCGGTCGTTGATGCGCACGGTGAGGTCCGACAGCCCCAGCCGCGCGAGCGCATCGGTCGTCGCGAGAATCAGCTCGATCTCCACGAGCGGCGAGGCCAGGCCGAGCACGTCGATATCGCACTGGGTGAACTGGCGGAAGCGCCCCTTCTGCGGCCGCTCCGCGCGCCACACCGGTCCGATCTGGATCGCCTTGAGCGGATCCGGCAGCTTCGCGTGGTTCTCGGCGTAGTAGCGCGCGAGCGGCACCGTGAGATCAAAGCGCAGGCCGAGGTCGGCGAGATCCTCGCCGGCGCGCCGCGCGGACTCCAGCTCTTCGCCGCGCTTCATGACCTTGAAGATGAGCTTCTCGTTCTCGCCGCCCTCGCTGCCCGATAGCAGGCGCAGGCTCTCCAGCCCCGGTGTCTCGATCCGGCGAAACCCATAGGCGCGGTAGACCGAGACGATCTCGCGCACCGCCGCGTCACGGAGCTCGACCTCGTCGGGAAGGATGTCGCGCATGCCGCGCGGCGGAGCGGTGGGAAGACGATCGGCCACGCGACTATCCGCGCGGCGCGGGCAGCGGTGAAGGCGTGGGCGTCACTCTCCGGTGGTCATGATGATCTGCGTCTCGCCGGAGCCTTTCAGCAGGGTCGTGAAGCGGACGACCGCGGCGACGAGCGTGGGCGGGTTCTCGCCGGGAATCGCGCCGAGCGCGGTGATCGTCCCCTCAAAGCCGGAGTTCACGGACTGGAAGCGGTAGCCCGCCGGCCCGCGGAAGACGATGCCGATGTGGCCCGGCAGCTGATTCTGCGGGACGAGGATCTCCTCGATGCCGTCGCCGTCCAGGTCGACCGCAACCGGGACGGGCTCGAATTCGAAGAACTCGCTGCGCGCCACGCGCGACGTCGTCCCGGTCTTCAAGAGCTCGACCTTCTGCGCGCCGCCTCCTCCCACCGGGCTGGACGAGCGCCAGGCGTCCTCGGTGCCGAGCGTGATGCGCAGCCGCTGGTACTCGTCCACGTACACCAGCGCTCGGATGTCTTTCCCCGCGATGTTCGCCATCGTCGCGCCGGTCGCCCGGAAGGTGCTCGGCACGCGCGCCGCGGTGTCGACAACGAGGCGGTCACCCTTGAGCACCATCCGCCGCGCCTGGCCGGTCTTGAAGAAGGTCTCTCGGCTGAACGGCTGCGCCCAGAGGGTCTTCTTCACACCGGTGCCGTCGGCGTCGACCGCCCAGAGGATCGACTCGGCGTCCTTGGCCAGCGTCACCGGCTTGCCGTCCTTGGTGCCGAGGATGAAGGAATTCAAAAGGATTTGCGGGTCGGGATGATAGCGGTTGACGACGACCTCGAAGACACCGTCGCCGTCGAGGTCGGCCAGCTGCAGGGACACGATGCGACCGGGGGTCGTGAAGCGCTCATCGTAGGTCCACTCGGGCTCGAGCGCGCGCTCGACGACGCGATAGAGCCAGATCTTGGTGCCGTCCGTCATGACGAGTCGGGGCACCCCGTCCTTCGGCGCCACCGAGACGTCCATGGCCAGTACCGGGAAGCCGAAGCGTCCGACCTCTTTCAGCGGGATCGACGCCTCGCCGCTCGAATAACTGCCGGCCTCGAGCTCGCCGCCCAGGATGCGCGCGAGCAGCGAGCGCTGCTTGGGTTGTGCCGGCTGCCGATCACCGCCCGCGGAAAATCGCTCGCGCGTCGCGGACGTGCGCACCGACGGCGGCACGAACGTCGCGGCCGTGATCATCGGGCTCACGCTCGGCAGCCCGAAGAACCGGGCCTCGATGTATGGCTTCCGCTCGACGGTCTTGAAATGCAGCGCGAGGAGATAGTCGACCTTGAAGCGGCTGGCGCCCTCGCTCAGCCCCTTGCCGTCGAGGAACTCCTCCGGCTTGATCCCCTGCTGCGTCGCCCACACGCCGACCTGGTCACCCATCGCGACCTGGATGCGTCCGCTGCGACCGAGGCCTTCGACGATCTCTGTCAGCGCCGCTTCCACGATGCTGTCGCGGACACCCGCCACGAACGGCACGACCGTCACCCGCTGCTTGGCGGCGGACACGCGGGCCACGTCGCCCGGGGCCACTTCGGTGCCGGGCTCAACGTTGCCGATGGAATACGCTTCGGCGACCTGCGCGATACGGACACGTCCGACCGTTTTTTCGGTCTTGCCGAGCAGCTCGCCGGTCTTTGGATGGCGCAGCTCGCGCCCTTCGCGGACGAGCGTCAGCTCCAGGCCGGGCACGACGCCGTCCCGCTGGCCGACGGAGAGGGTCACGGCCGTGCCCTGGACTTCGATCACCTCGCCGGACACGCGGGGGAAGAGCGCCACGACCTGGCTGACGATGGACTGTAGGGGCGCCGAAGACGACGTCGGCGTGGGTGACTGCCGAGCCGGGGTCTGGGCCCATGGAAGCGCGGCACTGCCGAAAACCGCCGCCAGCACGAGCGCCAACGGAAGAATGCGGGAAACACTCGGCCGCTTCATCCGGGACACTATATCACTGTCGCTCTGAATGAAACGGGCCCGGAGGTTGCCCCCCGGGCCCGCCATTACGGCTCGGACGACCCGCTAGAAGCTGTAACGAACGCGAGCCGTGCCGATGATGACGTCGTCCACACCGTCCTTGTTACCGCGTCCGCGAACACCGCCACCCACGCCGTTGCAGCAGCCGGTGGTGATGGCGTGCGAGAGCGCGTCGCCGGCGAAGAGGTAACCACCGGCTACGTCGAACGCGATACCAGGAGCGAAGCGATACGTCGCGGCCAGGTTGAGCTCGGTACCGAGGTACCGCTCTTCACCCTTCGCCGAGGATCCGCCAGCCGGAGTCAGACCAGCGGCCGCCGACAGCGTGCTGTCCGTATCGACCTTCTCGTGCGTCCAGAAAGCGGCCACGCCGGCGCCGAGCGTGAAGGCCGGAGTGATCGCGTACGCGACCTTCAAGCCGCCACCCATACGGCCGTACTTGTCGTAGCCGATCGCCACGCCGGGGTTGAGACCGCCGGCGGCGCTATACAGGATGTTGAAGTAGTCGATACCGAGCGAGAAGATCTGCGTACCCCAGTCAGCCGCGTAACTGGTGTCCGTGTCGAGCGGCTGATAGTACTTCACGTCCTTGAACGGGTTCTTGTTGGCCTTCTGACCGCTCGTGAACATACCCATGGCGCCGATCGTGAGCGGACCGACGTTGAAGCCGGCGCGCACGTCGATCAGCCACGCGCTGATGTCGGCCTCGACGACGCTACCGACCGTCGAGCCGTACCCGCCCAGCGTGACCAGGTTGTCGCGCTCACCGAACTGATAGAGGATCGTCGGCTGGATGGAGACCGGACCAGCCGTGAAACGTGCGTCGAGACCAACCGTGTGACGGTTTTCCGTCAGCTTGTCGGTTTGGCCGGTTGGGCTGACAAACGCCGTCGTCGTGTTCACGCCGCCGCGACCCTGGCGCGCGCTGCCCGACGTCGGGCCCTTGGCCTGGAAGAACGAGTACATCGGCTTGATGTCCAGGCCCTTGAACGGCGAGAACCCGAAGCTCAAGATCATGGCCCAGTCTTCACCACGGGTGAAGCCGTCGCGGCCTCCGGTCAGTGCTTCTTCGACCTGAACGTACGCCACGTTCAGCCTGGCGCCGGGCGCGAAATCGAAGCCCGTGTACACGCCCGCGTAGTCACCGTTGGCGTAGACGGCGAGCTTGTCAGTCGCGACCGTACCGAAGGGCTGCGCGCCGAGACGCATCGTCGACGCGAGCGGGATCGGCAGCGGAAACTCGACGTAGAGCCACTTCGTCTCGATGATGGTGCGCACGTCGGTGTTGAGGTCGAAGCCGCCCGACGCGCCAGAGCCCGCCGATTGCGCGTCGCCCTGGATGTTGTTGTCGGCCGAGCCCGTCTGGCCGTAGTACGCATCGATCTCGAAACCGAACACGGCTTTCGCCTTGCCGATCTCGCCGATGATGTCGAACCGGCCACGGGTGCGACCGTACGCCTTGGTATCACCGCTGCGGTTGTAATCCAAGTCGTAGATCGACATGTTCTTCGTGTACGTGCCGAGGTTGTCGATGAACCCTGTGATCGTCACCTTCGGGGCGGGCGCCTGCGCCATGGCTGGCGGAGCCAACATCCCGAGGACGGCCACGAGGGCGACTGCGAAGACCAACAGTCTCCTCATTACTGCCTCCTCATAGAGAGTGAGCTGCAGCAACGAACTGCTGTGCCGCCAAAAAGACCGACAGCCACAACAGAAGCAGACTGCGGACGACGCCCAGTTTATAGGGCCGTAGGTATTAGAACGTCAAGAAAAACGTACAGTCTGGTGGGCTTAGCCCCCCTCGCCCAGGGCCTTGAGCCGCTCGACGGCGGCCTGGCCGAAGGGTGAGTCGGGAGCGATCTGTCGGGCCCGGCGGAACACCGCTTTGGCCTCGTTCGGCCGCTTGTCGGCCGTCAAAACTAGCCCAAGGTTGTAGTACGCCGCCTGGAGCTGGGGGTCGAGGCTGAGGGCGAACCGCAGGGCCTCCTCCGCCTCGCGGTACCGCTTGAGGTGGAAGTGGGCCAGCCCGAGGTTCTGGTAGGCCAGGTCCAAGGAGGTCAGGGAGGGCTGGTTGATCGCCTTGCGATAGGCGGTTACGGCGTCGTCCCAGCGTCGTTTTTCGGCCAGCGCGGTACCCAGGTGGAAGTGGGAGTCACCCCGGTTCGGATCGAGGTCCACGGCCGCGGTCAGCTCCTCGATCGCCTGGTCGACACGGCCGATGTCCAAGAGCATGAGGCCGAGACTGTCCCGGTAGCGCGCCGACTTGGGGTCGAGCGCGGTGGCCTCCTGGAACGAGGTGAGCGCCAGCACCGACTGACCCTGGCTGGCCTGGGATAGGCCACGCTCGTAGGCATTCTGCGCCTGCAGACGCTGCGTCTCGGCGACCTTGCCCAGCGAGCAGGCGGCGAGCGTGACGGCGAGAAGCGGGACAAACGCGCGGTTCATTGACACCTTAGCGCCTCCCATATACCTTTCTTACCGTGCCGACGTACGAATACCAGTGCGAAAAGTGCGAGCGGGTGTTCGAGGTCCGCCAGCGGATCACCGAGCCGCCGCTGACCTCCCACGAGGCGTGCGGCGGGCGCGTCAAGCGGCTCCTGTCTCCGGCGCCGTTCATTCTCAAGGGCGAGGGGTGGTACGTCACCGACTATCCCTCGGAAGCCCGTAAGAAAGCAAAGGACGCGGAGAAGGCGCCGTCCAACGGCTCGTCCGACAAGGCGGACAAGCCCGCCGCCGACAAGCCGGCCGCGTCCACGACATCGTCGACTACGGGCGCCGCCGCACCCTCCGCACCGGCAAAGAGCGACTGACGACCACCGGCGTGCCGCGCCGCGCCCGAAACCGGGCGGACGCGCTGCCCTCGCGCACCGCGATCTCCAGCCTCCCACTGCCCCCGACCAGCGCGCCCGCCTGCCCCGGCGTCAGGTCCCCGTAGGTCCCGACGAACGGCAGGGCGCGACCGACGAGTCGAACGCTCACTGCGCCGAAACCCTCGAACGCCTCGGCCCGGATCGAGGTCACCAGATTCCCGAAGCGATCCACGTGCAGGACCGTGCCCGCCACCGCGCCGTGCGTCTCACGCACCGTCGACCAGTGAAGGCGCACTGGGTCCTCGACACGCGGACCGAGACGCTCGGGGCTGACGCCCAGCGCCAGATGCGCAGCAGCCGGAGCGAACACGTCGCGACCATGGAAGGTGCGGCTCACCGGCCGCAGGCGGTACTCGGCAGCCGTCAGCTCGAATGCTCGCCACGCTGCCCCCTCGAGGAAGGGGGTGAACAGGCCGTTGTCGGGACCCACGAAGCGGGCGGTGTCCGTGACGATCGCCAGGCCGCGGCGCGCGGTACCCACACCCGGATCGACGACCGCGAGGTGCACGGTGCCCGGCGGAAAGAACGGCGCCGCGGCCTCGAGCGCGAGCGCGCCTTCGGTCACGTCGTGCGCCGCGACCTCGTGGCTGACGTCGACCAGCCGCACCGCTCCCACGATGCCGAGGATGACGCCTTTCATCGCCGCGACGTACGCGTCGCGCGCGCCGAAGTCGGTGGTCAGGGTGACGATGGGTGCGGCGCGCTCGGAATCCTCCGGCGCGGTCACCGGTCGCGATCGACGACGAAATCGGCGACGAGCGTGAGCAGCTCGCGCTCTTCGGATGGTGCCCAGACTTCGAGGTCACGCTTGGCGTCGCGGGCATAGGCGTGCGCGCGGTCGAGCGCGTATCCCACGCCGTCGTACTTCAGCACCAGGCGGCGGATGTGCTCGATCTCCGCGGGCTCCAGCGCGCGCCGCCGCAGCATCGCGCGAACGTGCTCGCCGTCGGGCTCGCCGACGCGCTCGAGCATCGCGATGAGCGGCAGCGTCCGCTTGCCCTCGCGCAGGTCGGCGGCGATGGCCTTGCCGAGCCGCCGCTCGTCCGCCACGAAGTCGAGCGAATCGTCCGACATCTGGAACGCCACGCCGATGTCCAGGCCGTAGCGCGTCAGCGCCTCGAGCTGCGTCGGCCCCACACCGGCCAACAGCGCGCCGATGCGACAGCACGCGGACATAAAGGACGCGGTCTTCTGGGTGATGATCCGCACGTAGTCGTCTTCCGAGGTGAGGCCGCTGCGCTTGAGCTGCAGCTGATAGACCTCGGCTTCGGTCATCGACACCGTCGCGCGTGCGAGCGTCTCCATGATCGCGCGGTCGTTGTCGCGCACCAGGAGCGCGAACGACTTGGAATAGAGGTGGTCGCCCACCAGCACCGAGGCGTCATCGCCCCACTGCGCGTTCGCGGAAGGCTGACCGCGGCGCAGCGGCGCTTGATCGACGACGTCATCGTGGATGAGCGTCGCCGTGTGCAGCAGCTCGACGCCGCAGGCCAGTCGCACCGCGCGCGGGCCCCGATACCCGGCCAGGCGCGCGGCCAGCAGCAGCAAGATCGGACGCAGGCGCTTGCCCCCCGCGCCGGCAATGTAGCCGCCCATCTCCTGGATGAGGCCGACCGGGGACGCGATCTCGCGCCGGATCTCCGCCTCCACGGCCGCGAGATCGTCGCCGACCAGAGCGGTGACTCGCTCCTTGAGGACTTGCTCCAGGGTCGGCGTCGGCACGCCGCTACTTCTGAATTACGCGGTCGCGCACCTGCACGTTGGCGCCGGGAGCGACCGTCTGCAGCTCCGCCACCGAGAACCGGTCGCGGATCTCCGTCACGCGCGCGGTAGCGACCTCCTCGTCGAGCTCGCCGAGCAGCTCGCCGGTGACGGGGTGCACGATCGGAATCCGGTCGCGGCGCAGGCTGAGCACGCTGCCGGGCCGCACGCCATCGAGGTCGGTGAGGTCGGTCACGACACGCGCGTTGTCGACGTACACGACGTAGCCGCGCTCGGGCGGCTTCGGCGCGACGGCGGACACCGGCGTCGGGGCCGTGGAGGCGGTCGCGCGGGAGGCCACCTCCGAGCGGGGCGCGGTGACCGCGGCACCGCCGCGGTCGCTAAACGACCCTTTCTTAGCGGTCTCCGCGGTCTGATACATCGTGCCCTGGCGCGGACTGATCTTGCCGCCCCCCGGCGGCGTGCCGTACTTCGCGACGACCTCGGGCGTGGCGATGATCGCCGACTTGCCGCGCAGGAGCGTCGTGATCGTCGTCGGGACCTTGTCTTCCTCGACCCACACGTACTCCGGCTCGCTCGGCACGTCGCCGTAGCGCGGATTCTTGATGAGGAGCCAACGGGTCTCGGCGGACTTGATGACGACGGAGGGCTCACCGGGATCGGCGACACCGAGGATCTTCTTCGCCACACTACAACCCGAAAGGACGACAGCCGGCAGAACCAGCCAGACCAAGAGCCGGGTCTTCACAGGCGAGGAGGATAACACAGTCCCCTCAGTCTTCTACCGGAGGTTCCCAGGGAAACCGCTGCTCCTCGACGGCGCTCCGGGGCAGCACCGTGAGCCGCCGCGAGAACAGGGCGACCCCGGTGATGGCCGAGATATAGGTCACGTCGAGGGTCACGGCGCCGCGGCGCTCGAGCAGCATGGGCACGACCCAGCCCGTGACCTCCAGGTTCTTGGCCGCGCGCACGGCGCGCTCGGGCCGGGCCAGCATCTCCTCCACCCGCAGGGTACCCCCGGCGAACATGTCGCTGACCGCAATTGGATCCACTACTTGGAAGCGACGGCTGCGCTCGAGCACCGTGGCGATCAGGTACGGCACCCGACGCAGGTCGGCACCCGTCGTGGTGATGTCGAGCACCGGGGCCACCGCGATCTTGATGCGCCCGCGCGTGATGCGGGCCCCATCCTCCGGCTGCGGCCGCGGCTTGTCGGGCGCGGGGACGAAGGTCGCGGCGGCGAACTCGGGCTGGATGCGCCGCACCTGGGCCCAGCCGAGCACCTCCTCGTAGCGCCCGAGCGGCTTGCCCGTCAGGGGGTGCACGAACGCGGCGCCCTTGCGATAGATCGTGTACTCCTGCCCCACCTGTCCGCCGCGGGTCGAGCCGATGTCGAGGAAGACCTCCTCGCCCTCGACGGACACGATGATGCCGTCGACCGCCTGGAAGGCCTGGATGAACTCGTCGGCCATCAGCATGAACGTGGCGCCGATCCGATCGGCCATGCCGGCTGCGGCCGGGCCGGCCACCATCGTCGTCGCCGAGAACACCACCGCCAGCGCCGCGACGACTCCGCGCCGCATCAGCCTGCGCCGCATCAGAAGGTCACCGCGGGCTGGTGCACGCCGAAGACCGCGCGCAGGCGGTCGCAGATCTCCCCGAGCGTGACCGACTGCTCGACCGCCTCCACCATCAGGGGCACGAGATTGGTGCGGCCGCGAGCCGCAGCTTCGAGCGCGTCCAGCGCGCGTGCCGCCCGCGACGCGTCGCGAGTCTTGCGGACGCGGGCCACGCGCTCGGCGAGCGCCTCGCTGACTCCGGGATCGACGGCGAAGAGCGCCGCCGGCGGCTCGTCGTCCGTCACGAACTCGTTGACGCCGACGACGATGCGCCGCTTGTCCTCGACCTCCCGCTGCCAGCGGTAGGCGGCGTCCTGGATCTCGCGCTGCATGAAAGCGATGGCGTGCACGGCACCTCCCTGGTCGTCGATGCGCCGGATGTAGTCCTCGGCGGCCGCTTCGATATCACGGGTCAGACGCTCGACGGCAAACGAGCCGCCGAGCGGGTCGACGGTATCCGCCACGCCCGACTCGTGGGCGAGAATCTGCTGCGTGCGCAGCGCGATGCGCACCGCGCGCTCGGTGGGCAGCGCCAGCGCCTCGTCCATCGAGTTGGTGTGCAGCGACTGGCAGCCGCCGAGCACCGCGGCCAGCGCCTGCACGGTCACCCGCACGATGTTGTTCTCCGGCTGCTGCGCGGTCAGCATGCTGCCGGCGGTCTGGGCGTGGAAGCGCAGCGTCTGCGAGCGCGGATCGCGCGCGCCGAACCGCTCGCGCATGATGCGAGCCCACAGCCGTCGCGCCGCACGGAACTTCGCGACCTCCTCGATCAGATCGTTGTGCGCGTTGAAGAAGAACGACAGCTGCGGGGCGAAGGCGTCGACGGCCAGCCCCGCGGCGCGGGCGGCCTCGACGTAGGCGACGCCGTTCGCGAGCGTGAAGGCGACCTCCTGCACGGCCGTGCAGCCCGCCTCTCGCACGTGATAGCCCGAGATCGAGATCGTGTTCCACTTCGGGACCGTCTCGCGGCAGTACGCGAACACGTCAGTGATGAGCCGCATCGAGGGTCCGGGCGGGAAGATGTACGTGCCGCGGGCGATGTACTCCTTCAGGATGTCGTTCTGCGTCGTGCCGGACAGCTTCACCGGTGCGACCCCCTGCCGGTGCGCGACCGCCACGTAGAGGGCCAACAAGATCGCCGCGGTCGCATTGATCGTCATCGACGTGGAGACACGATCGAGCGGAATCCCCTCGAACAGGTCCTGCATGTCCTCGAGGGAGGCGATCGAGACGCCCACCTTGCCGACCTCGCCGCGCGCGATCGGCGCGTCGGGATCGTGGCCCATCTGTGTGGGCAGGTCGAAGGCGACGGAGAGGCCGGTCTGGCCCTGGTCGAGCAGGAAGCGATAGCGCTTGTTGGTCTCCGCGGCCGAGCCGAAGCCCGCGTACTGGCGCATCGTCCACAGCCGCGAGCGATAGCCGCTCGGGTGGATGCCCCGCGTGAACGGAAACTCGCCGGGCGCCTCGCGGCCCGCCTCGGCGACCACGTCGGCCGCGCCGTACACGCGCTTGACCGGCTCGCCCCAAGAGGTCACCGGCTCGCGCTCGCTGCCGCTCATCGGAAACTCCTCACAGCGGAATGTTGCCGTGCTTCCTCGGAGGGTTGGCGTCGCGCTTCGTCTTCAACAGCGCGAGCGCGGCGCAGAGGCGTGCGCGTGTGTCGCGCGGCTCGATCACCTCGTCCACGTAGCCGCGCTCGGCGGCCACGTACGGGTTCGCGAACTTCTCGCGATACTCGCGGATGCGCGCCTCCCGGAACGCCGCGGCAGCGCCCGCCTCCTCCAGCTCGCGCCGGTAGAGGATGTTGACGGCGCCCTCCGGGCCCATGACCGCGATCTCCGCCATCGGGAACGCGAAGTTCGCGTCGCCGCGGATGTGCTTGGACGACATGACGTCGTACGCGCCGCCGTACGCCTTGCGCGTGATCACGGTGAGCTTGGGCACCGTGGCCTCACAGTACGCGTAGAGCAGCTTCGCGCCGTGCTTGATGATCCCCCCGAACTCCTGCGCGGTGCCGGGCAGGAAGCCGGGCACGTCGACGAAGGTCACCAGCGGCACGTTGAAGCAGTCGCAGAAGCGGACGAACCGCGCGGCCTTCACCGAGGCCGCGATGTCGAGACAGCCCGCCAGGTGCGCCGGCTGGTTCGCCACGATGCCGACCGGACGGCCGCCGAGCCGGCCGAAGCCGACGACGATGTTCGGCGCGAACGTCGGATGCACCTCGAAGAAATACCGGTCGTCGAGCACCGCGCGCACGATGTCCTTCATGTCGTACGGCTTGTTCGGCTGCGCGGGCACGATCGACTGCAGCGCGTCGTCGCGCCGGTCGGGCGGATCCTGCGTCGGGCGCAGGGGCGGGTCCTCGAGGTTGTTCTGCGGCAGGAAGGTCAGCAGCTCGCGGATCAGCGCCAGGCACTCCTCCTCGCTGTCGGCCGCGAAGTGCGCGACGCCGGACGTCGTGCCGTGCGTGGTGGCGCCGCCGAGGTCCTCCGCGCTGACGCTCTCGTGGGTGACCGCTTTGATCACGTCGGGGCCAGTCACGAACATATACGAGGTGTTCTTGACCATGAACACGAAGTCCGTGATGGCCGGCGAGTACACCGCGCCGCCCGCGCACGGCCCCATGATCGCCGAGATCTGCGGCACGACGCCCGAGGCCAGGGTGTTGCGGAGGAAGATGTCGGCGTACCCGCCGAGGGAGGCGACGCCGTCCTGGATGCGCGCGCCGCCCGAGTCGTTCAGCCCGATCACGGGCGCGCCCGTCTTCATCGCGAGGTCCATGATCTTGCAGATCTTCCGCGCGTACGCCTCGGAGAGCGAGCCGCCAAAGACCGTGAAGTCCTGGGCGAAGACGAACACCGGACGCCCGTGGATGCGCCCGGAGCCGGTGACGACCCCGTCGCCGGGGATGCGCTGCTCGGCCATGTCGAAGTCGTGCGTCTGATGGACGACGAATCGGTCGACCTCGAGAAACGAGCCGGGGTCGAGCAGCAGCTCGAGCCGCTCGCGCGCCGTCTTCTTGCCGGCTTTGTGCTGGCGGCGGATGCGCTCCTCGCCCCCGCCGAGCTCGGCTGCGCGATTGCGCCGCCGCAGCTCCTCGAGGCGCTCGTCGGGCGACATGGGTCAGATTATAATTCAGTCCCCGATGCAACCCTGGGCCCAGGCGGTGCTGGTGGCATGCGTGGTCCTCTTGACGGCGGCGGTCGTGCCCACCCTGGTGGCACTGCGACGCACGGTCCGGCGCGCTGAGACGGTGCTCACGATCGTCGAGCAGGAGCTGCGGCCGCTCATCGGCCAGGCCCATGCCCTCACGGACGACGTGCGGACGCTCACGCGTGAAGCCAAGGACGAGATCGAGCGCGTGGGCGAGGTGACCGAACGCGTGAACGCCGTGGCTGACGGCGTCGGGCGCGTCGTCAGCGGACTGGCCGGATTCGCACGCGCCGGCCAGCTCGTCGGCGTCGCGGCCGGACTCAAGCGAGGCTTCGACGTCTTCGTGGCCCGGCTTTCGAAGGAGCAAGGAGACCATCATGGCGGATGACCGAAACGACGCGGCAGGCTATCTCGGCTGGTTCTTTCTCGGCGGCATCATCGGCGCCGCCTCGGCGCTCATGCTCACGACGAAGAGCGGGCGCGAGATACGCGATCAGCTGATGGAGCGCGGCGGCGAGTTCGCGCGCCGCGCCCAGGAAATGGCCACCGACGCGCAGGGCCGCGCCGGCGACTGGCTCGACAAGAGCCGCGAGGTCTTCGAGGAGCAGACGCAGCGGCTCATGAGCGCCTTCGAGGCGGGCAAGGACGCGATGCGGGACGAGATACGCAAGGGCGGCACGCCGCCGCGTGCCTGAGGTCGAGCTCCCCGATCCCCACGAGCTGGAAGAGCGACGCGACAAGGCGTTCAGCCGTCGCGTCGCTCTCACCACCGCCGTCTACGCCGTCGTGCTCGCCATCGCGTCACTGGGCGGCAACAACGCGATGAAAGAGATGCTGCTTGCCCAGCAAGAAGCCTCCAACCAGTGGTCGTATTACCAGGCCAAGGTCATCCGCGAGCATCTCAACCGCGGCAACAAGATGATCCTCGAAGCGCAGCTCGCCGAGCCGTCGGCGCTCAAAGGCGCCGAGCGCGCGAAGTTCGAGGCGCTCGTGCAGAAGTTCGCCGACGAAGAAAAGCGGATGAACGCCGATAAGAAAGAGATCGAGCCGAAGGCCAAGGCCGCGGAGGCCGAGCGCGATCGCAATCAGAGCAAGGACCCGTACTTCGATTACGGGGAGGTGCTGCTGCAGATCGCGATCGTGTGCTCGTCGGTGTCGATCCTGGCCGCCTCACGGCCGATGTTCCTGTTTTCGCTCGGCATCGCCGTGCTCGGCGCGATCAGCACGCTCAACGGCTTTCTGCTGTTCTTTCGGCTCGGCTTCTTTCACCACTGAGTCAGGCGCGTTCGGCTCCTGAAGCCCCTTCTTGAATTCGTTCATCGAGCGCCCGAGCGAGCGCGCGATATCCGGCAGCTTGCTGCCGCCGAACAGCACGAGCACGATCACCAGAATCACGAGCAGCTCTTGCGATCCCAGTCCAAACATGGACGCCTCCTCTCGCCGTCGGTGGTACGTCGACGAACCGCCGCGTCAGCGGCGAGGAGGGGCGCGGCTGTCCGTCGCGCACGCGAGACGGGCCGCGACGGTCTCACCGCGCGCGGCCGGTGCCAGGGTCGTCGCGGCGGGACCGCACAGCGCGGGTGGCGATCCGACCGCAGCCGGCGCGCCGTCCCAGACGAGCAGAAGGATTTCGTCGCCATCGGCGCCGTCGTAGAAGCCGGCGATCCATGTCGGATCCGGGACCAGCGCCGCGCTGGCCACCGGCGCCGCCACCGCAATCAGCGCGAGCACGAGAAGCAACAGGCGCGGCCATCTCGAGGCCATTGGCCGTATCGTACGCCTGCCGCGGCAGCCGCTCGCCGCGTCGGCCATCACGGACGCGCGCGGAGGAACACGCCGCCGGTGGCGCCGTCGTTGCCGCGGAGGCGGAGCCGCTCGCCCTCGAGGGTCACCGTCCCGTCGCCTTCGTTGCCGACGTAGCGCAGCCGGCCATCGGACAGCTTCATGAGCGCGCCGTGCAGCGGCCGCTCCGCGCCGTCGAAGAAGGCCGTGCCCTCGTAGCGGCCGTCGGCGGCGACCGTCAGCCGTGCAGCGG
>Ga0209382_10006163_pt1 | contig 15468 bp, 11 predicted proteins | sample SoiMetdeltSBSDD5_FD_187599 | JGI IMG/M metagenome (GOLD analysis project Ga0209382, IMG submission 187599) | Bulk soil microbial communities from a Populus tree surrounding site in Tennessee, USA - Soil MetaG P. deltoides SBSDD5 (SPAdes) (version 2) | ecosystem: Environmental > Terrestrial >...
TGCTGGTTCTTCGCGCCGCCCCGGACACGGAACTTGTGGAGTACCAGCAAGAGAGTCATTTTTATTACCTCACCGGTTTTAACGAACCCCACGCAATCCTTCTGTTGGATGCTGCCAGCGATCCGTTTCAGGAATTTCTCTTCCTTCCCGAACGTAAACCGAACGAGGAGCGATGGACCGGACCCAAGCTGGGTCCGGGCGCCGAAGCGGAGAAGGTGACGGGTTTCTCTAAAGTTCTGCCGCTTTCGGACTTCGATTCGACATTGAACAAGGCGACAGCGAACGGCAAGGCCGCCTATGGGTTGAAAGAGGTTCAAAACGACCTCGCGTATCTGAGGCAAGTCAAATCCCAAAGTGAAATCGCCCTTTTGGAGAAAGCGGTCCAGATCACGATTCGAGGGCACCAGGCTGCTGCCCGAAGCATTGCGCCGGGAGCAATGGAGTATGAAGTCGAGGCTGCGCTCGAATATGAATTTCGCCGGCTTGGCGCCGAGCGGCCGGGATTTCCGTCGATCGTGGGTTCCGGGCCGTTTTCAACCATCCTTCACTACGACAAAAGCGAGCGTCGAATGCAGGCAGGTGATGTCGTCGTCGTGGATGTTGGTGCGGAGTACGGTGGTTATAGCGCGGATGTGACGCGCACCTATCCGGTTTCAAGTAAATTCACGAATCGACAGCGGGAAATCTACCAAGTCGTACTTGACGCCCAAAAGGCAGCGATCGCGAAAATCAAGCCTGGAGCGAGAATCAGTGACGTGCACCAGGCCGCGATGTCGCACATCCGTTCCAAGGGCTTTGAAAAATTCTTTATTCATGGGACGAGTCACCATATCGGTCTCGCGGTTCACGACGTTGGAGACGTCTCACGCCCGCTCGAACCCAATATGGTCATAACGGTCGAACCCGGCATCTATATTCCCGATGAACAAATCGGCGTACGGATTGAGGATGATGTGCTCGTAACGCCGACAGGATCCCGCATACTATCGATCTTTCCGAAGGAAGTTACGGAGATCGAGGCGCTTTTCAACCGCTAGCTGCCTGAGTTAAAATTTGGTGTTTCACTACTCAACAGGAGCCTTTCTGTAATGATTCAAGCAACACAACTCCGTCGCGGAAACACCATCCTGCTCAATGGAGAGCTTTATCAGGTCGTGGATTATCAGCATATTACGCCTGGGAATTGGCGGGGTATGGTCCAGACGAAGCTGCGCAAACTCGCTACCGGTTCGATCATCGACCATCGGTTCAGGTCGGAAGACCGCGTCGAGCGCGCTGTTCTGGACGAACGCGAGATGGAGTATCTCTACAAAGACGGGACCGACCATTACTTCATGGACACCGAGACCTACGATCAAATTCACTTCAGCGAGGAGCTACTGGGTGACGCGGTCAACTACCTTGTGGCGAACTCCAGGATCAAGGTCGAATTTTATGAAGGCAGGCCACTCGGCGTCGAATTGCCTGCGACCATGGATTTGCGAGTCGTTGAGACCGAACCCGGAATGCCGTCAGCGACCGTCAGTAATGTCCCGAAACCAGCGAAGCTTGAAACGGGACTTATCGTCGGTGTCCCGCACTTCGTGCAGGAAGGCGAGTTGATCCGTGTGGACACGACTGAAGGGAAATACCTGGAACGAGTCCGGGGTTAGCGCGATTCCGTTTATCCGTTCGCGACCTGCATCAGAACGTTCAGCAAATCGTCCTCGTCCGATTTGAAAATCGTACGGAAGTCCAGAATGACGCGGTCGTCTTCTACCTTCACAATGACCGGCGGATTGGAGTGACGCAGCCGCCGGGCAACTTCTGAAGCGCCCAATCCTGCGTACTTCAGAGCGACACCCCAAGAGGAGAAGTCCACTTCAGGCGCAGAGCCACCACCGACAACGGATCTCAGGGCGAGTGGCGTAGCCGCCGGTCCGAACCGCCCGGCGAAAGTTTCGGCGCGGGCTTTTAATTCGGCTTCGGGTGTACGCAGCATCTTCCAGATCGGAATCGCTCCAGGATTACCGGATAGATAAGCCCGCAGCACGTATTCAAGAACGGCAATAGTCAGCTTGTCGACACGCAGCGCGCGGAAAAGCGGATTACGGCGAATCTGATCGATGTAAAGTTTCTTGCCTGCGATGATACCTGCTTGCGGACCGCCTAGCAGTTTGTCTCCGCTAAAGGAAATCACATCGATTCCACAACGAATGCTGTCAATCGCCGAGGGTTCTGCGGCGTCGCGGAGCCATGAAACATCCATCACACAGCCGCTTCCCAGATCCTCGAACGTGGGAATGCCGCGACGCCGCCCCAGATCGACGATTTGATCCAGCGCCGGTTGCTCTGTAAATCCGATTATCCGGAAATTGCTCGGGTGGACCCGCATCAGCAGGCGAGTGTTTTCGTTGAGCGCGGCTTCATAGTCGCTAATGCGAGTTCGATTCGTGGTCCCGACTTCACGCAAGCGTGCTCCACTTCGAACCATGATGTCCGGAATGCGAAATGACTCGCCAATCTCCACCAACTCTCCGCGCGAGACGATCACTTCTCCGCCTTCACCGAGTGTGTTGAGGACCAACAAAACAGCAGCCGCGTTATTGTTCACCACGATAGCCGCCTCGCACCCCAGCAACTGTTCGAGGACTCGTGCAACGTGAACGTCGCGCTTTCCGCGCTTATCGTGCTCGAGGTCGAATTCGAGGTTCGAATAACCGGTCGACACTTCTCGCAAATGTTCGATCGCGCCTTCCGGCAGCGGTGCCCGGCCAAGGTTGGTGTGCAAAACGACGCCCGACGCATTGATCACCCGGCGCAAGGAAGGTTGTACGGACGCACGCAGCCGCCGCGCAACCTCGGCAGCAATCATTGCCCTGAGCTCTTCGCGCCGGACTCCGTTACTCGATTTGGATAGTTCGCGGCGAACGTCCGACAGGACACTTTGGATGACGACACTCACGAACGGCTGCGACAGTAAGTCGCGGAATTCGTCAAGTTCCGGAGATTGCAAAATGTCATTTACCGGCGGGATTTGCTTCAAGGCTTCCATCGCGGCTTCATTGTACAATTGGCATTCAATGAAAATGCCGTTTCTCATTCAGGCAATGAACAAAAAGGTCGTGCTGCTGCTCGCTATTCTGTTCGTTCCGGCTACGCTCCATGCCTGGCCACCAACTGCATTAACAAAGATTTTGCTCGATGCCCAGCGACCGCTTCCTCGAAGCCTTGGCGCCTTACTGAAAGACTTTGATGCCGTGCTGCGTCAACCGTGCGGCAAATCGACAGTCGAGGAAGCCGCCAAAGTTGCAATAACGGAACTGACCAATAAAGGCGGCAACCTGGCGGCTGCCGTCGCCGCCATGCGTGATGCCGGATGCGCTACAGCAGCCTTGAACGATCCGGCGCTCGACTCCTTCGTTGCAGCCAATTCGAGCAAATTCACGGTTGTGTTCTACGGTTACCATGACCGGATCCGAGCTGGAGATCTGGCGGGTTTTCTCCGTGTGCGTAACGAAGAAAGCACCCGGCTGCTCAATCGTCTGCGCCGCTCCTCAGAATTACCGAATCTCAATAATGCTGTCGAAACATCTCCTCAGTTTGGAATCGCGGCAATCGCGCTTTCACACGCCGTCACAGACGTCTCGAACGTCTGGTTCCATATCTGGAAGGCCGCAAACGGCGACTTAAAGTGAACTGAGAACAGATGCGACGAATTGAACGGGCACTCATCAGTGTTTTCGACAAGACCGGTGTCGTAGAGTTCGCTCGATCACTGACCGATCTTGGAGTCGAGATCATTTCCACGGGCGGCACCGCGCGTCTGCTTGCGACAAACGGTATCAATGTTCGTGAAGTTGCCGATGTGACAGGGTTCCCGGAGATTCTCGATGGACGGGTAAAGACGTTGAACCCTCGTATCGCTGCGGGTCTGCTGGCAATTCGTGAGAATGCGGATCATATGGAGCAAATCTCCGAACATCAGCTTCCCCTGATCGATCTGGTGTGCGTGAACCTCTATCCATTCGTTGAGACCATCAGCAAACCAGGCCTCCAGTTTCAAGACGCCATCGAGAATATCGATATCGGCGGACCTTCGATGATCCGTGCCGCTGCAAAGAACTTTCAAGACGTGGCAGTCGTTACGTCACCCGACGATTATGCGTGGGTCGCGGAGTCTCTCAGGAAGGGCAACGGATTGCTGGAGAGCCAGATGCTTTTTGCGCTCGCACAGAAAGCATTCTTGTGCACCGCGCGATATGACAGCCAGATCGCCCAGTATTTGTCAAATGTGAACGGCACGGCGGAATTCCCTGCAAGTATTTTTATGGATTTCGAGAAAAGGCTGGACCTCCGATACGGGGAAAACCCGCATCAGCGCGCCGCGTTTTATGAATGGGGCGGACAGGCCGGATTTGGTTTGGCGGCGGCGAAGCAGCTTCAGGGTAAGGAACTCTCTTACAACAACTTGGTAGACCTTGAGGCGGCCTGGAATCTCGCCCGGGACTTCGACGCTCCGGCATGTTGCATCATCAAGCACACGAATCCGTGCGGCGCGGCCATCGGCGGCTCCCTGCGGGAGGCTTATGTCAAGGCCTACCAGGCTGATCCGGTTTCGGCGTTCGGATCGATTATTGCAGTGAACAAACCGTTGGACGTCGAAACCGCTACCGAAGTCGCCAAGCTCTACGTCGAAGGCATGATTGCGCCCGGCTATCAGAGGGAGGCATTACCGATCCTGTCAGGGAAGAAGAACTTGAGGGTGATAGAGATAGAGGCGGGAGCCGAGGGGTCTGGTTGGGCGCGGTTCGAAATGAAGCGTGTTTCGGGTGGGATCCTGTTGCAAGAACCGGACCAGCTTTTGCTTGGTGCGGAGTCACGGGTCGTTACAACACGGCAACCCTCGGAAAAAGAACACGAAGATATGCTCTTTGCGTGGACTGTCGTAAAGCATGTGAAATCGAACGCAATTGTGCTCGTGAAAAGCGGCTGCACGGTAGGTGTCGGCGCGGGTCAGATGAGCCGAGTGGATGCTGTGAAATTGAGCATAGCTAAAGCGCATCCCACTGCCGCGGGGGCGGTTTTGGGCTCCGATGCCTTTTTCCCATTCCGCGACGGCATCGATGAAGCTGCTAGAGCCGGGATTACCGCGATTATTCAGCCAGGAGGATCTGTGCGCGATGCCGAAGTGATTGAAGCGGCAGATGAGCACGGAATCTCAATGATTTTCACGGGCTTAAGACATTTTAAACACTGATGCTAAGGTATAATAGGCAGAACGAATTGTTCGGGAAAGATGGGTTATGACTAAATATTTGTTCGTGGCGCTACTTCTGCTGGCAACGGTAACAGCCGCTTTTGCTCAGGCTCCCCAGTCCACTACCCGATCCCAGGCCTACTATCACTTTTCGAGGGCACGATTGCTGGACGACCAGGGCCAGCCGAATCAAGCTATCGATGAGTTTAAAAAAGCGCTGGAACTGGACCCGAATAACTCTCTGATTCATTCCGAAATGGCGGAAAGTTATTTACGGAACAATCGTTTTCAGGATGCAGTCAATTCGGCCACCAAAGCCATTTCTATCGATCCTGACAATCTCGAAGCACACAAGCTGCTCACCACGATCTATCTTCAGGTGATCGGCCGGGCCACCGCTCAACAGCCTCCGAGCGTCGAGACCATTAACGCCGCGATCCGCGAGTTTGAGGAAATCATCCGGATTGATCCAACCGAGCGTCAGTCGTTCGTGATGTTGGGCCGCTTGTACCAGATCAAGGGAGAGCGCGACAAAGCAACAGAGATCTACAAGAAATTACTCGGAGTCGAACCCGGGTCAGAAGAAGGTGTTACGGCCCTGGCCCGGCTACATATGGAGGCTTCCAACCACAAGGAAGCCGCGGAGCTGCTCGAAACCTTCTTGAAGTCACGTCCGGACTCGGACGCCGCTCTGCAGATTTTGGGAGACGCGTACTCGGAAATGCAGGAGTACGGAAAGGCGGCTGAAGCGTACCGGCGTGCGGTCGAGCTCGACCCGGACGATATCGAGATGAAGAAAGCCGAGGCGCAGGCGCTTTATTCGGCCGACCGTCTGGACGATGCGGCTAAGCGGTACGAAGAAATCGCGAAGGCTGAGCCCGAAGACGGTATTTCCTTGCTCCGGTTGGGCCAGATTTATCGGCGCCAGATGAAGTACGACCTCGCCAGGCAGAATCTTGAAAAAGCGGTGAAATCATTCCCGGACAGTATCGAAGTCCAGTTTAACCTCGTCATGCTCGATCGTGATGAAGGCCGGCTGGAGGAAGCGCTGAAGCTCGCTAACGAGATACTGAAGAAAACGGAAAAGGCTAACGGGCGGTACAGCGAATCGGAAAAACAAAATCGCCGGGTGTTCCTGCTGAATCAGGGGATTCTGAATCAGACACTTGGTAACTATGACGCTGCCATACGCACGTTTCTCGATGCTAAGGCCCTTACCAATGAAAGTGATGGCCGCATTGACGGACTTATTATCGAGTCGTACCGCGCCGCCAAGAATCTCGATAAAGCTCTGGAATACACCCAACAAGTTCTGTCGGCGGCCCCAGACAATCGCCAGTTAAAGATGGTTCATGCGGACATAATTGCGGAAAAGGGCAACGTGGATGCCGGCATTAAAGCTTTGCAACTGCTGGAGAAGGGAACCGACGAAGACATCGATGTGCTTTCTGCCATGGTGGGCGTTTACCAAAGATCCAGGAAGTACGACCTCGCGCAGAACGTGCTGACCACCACGATGCAGCGGTTTCCCAATCAGCAACCTTTGTTCTTCCTGCAGGGTTCTTTGTACGAAAAACAGGCGAAATATGACGATGCGGAGAAAGCCTTCCGCAAGGCTCTCGAGCTCGAAAAGGATGATCCCGCTGTTCTTAACTACCTGGGATACATGTTGGCAGTGAGGGGGATCAAGTTGGATGAGGCCGAATCGCTGGTTCAGAAGGCGGTCCAGACCGACCCGACCAATGGTGCGTATCTGGACAGTCTCGGATGGGTTTATTTCAAGCAGAATCGGCTGGATCTGGCGGAGCAGTATTTGAAGAAAGCCGCGGTATTCGTGCATACCGACCCCGACATTCACGACCACCTTGGGGATTTGTATTTCAAAACAAAGCGCTACGAAGAAGCCCGGACAGAGTGGAATAAATCGATACAACTGTCGACAGAGCAAGAAGATATCAACAGGATCAAGAAAAAAGTCGACGATCTGAGAACCAAGGCAGCCAACAAATAATTTCGAACTGTCCCTTCCTGAAAGCTGTCATTTAAACAGACAAAGGCGGATGAAGACGGTAGCTGTTCGAGCTGAGGAGATTGATTTCGACGCGGCTGCTCAGGAGCACCGTTCTTTTCTGCTTCAGATTGCCGTGGCATCCACTCGAAATGCCACGGACGCGGAAGACGTCGTCCAAGAGGCGCTAATGCGCGGATATCGCGGCATTAAGCGATTTCGAGGCGATTGCCCGTTGCGGATCTGGTTGTCACGCATTGTGGTGCGCGTGGCAATCAATCATCATCGTAGCCTGGCGCGCCGGCTCAAACGTTGGGTCTTTTTCGCAGATCTGGAAGCTCGCTACGATGACGGTTCGGTTCAGGAGTTTGAACCGCTGGATTCCAGCGGCTGTTTTGATCGCGAAGCCATCATCGACTTGCACAAGCATGTGAAGCGTCTGCCCGACGAATTCAGGGTGCCGCTCTTAATGCTTGCCGTTGATGGACTAACAATACCGGAAATCGCTGCGATTCTCGAAATCCCCGAGGGTACCGTGAAATCGAGAATTTTTTATGGGCGCAAGCGCCTGAAAGAAACATTGACCGGAAGAAAAGGTAAAAACAAAACATGACTGTGGATTGCCAATGGGTAGAGAAGAACTTAGAAGCACTCTTCTGCGACAGCTTAAGTGATGAAGAAAGCCGTTTTGCTCGGGCGCACATGGAAACGTGCGCTTCATGCAGCAAAGAAGCTCAATCTCTGAGGGCGATCGACCCGTTGATTAAGAACTATTTTCAACGCGAATTGGAAATGGCGCGCCGTCCGCGTGCTGTTCACAGAATGCGTGTTTTCGGCTTGACCGGAACTGCCGTTGCTGGTATCGCTGCTTTGGTCCTTCTCTTCGGTCGCGCTCCTGAGACCGCTCCGGTCGTTGCGCCAGTTGTGAGTCCGGAAAGTACGGCCTCCGTCGTTCCTCTTCCCCCACCTCCGCCGGTGAAAGTTCAGGACGAAGCGGAAATCGTACGCACAAAACCCACAACTCCCGATCCGAATGCATTGGCCGACGACCGCCGGCAGCCGGCACAGCGAGTGACCGCAAATGCTCCTGATTTTCTAGTCACGGATCCAGCCGGCTATGCACATACCCTGGATGAATATCGAGGACATGTGGTTTTGATCGCGGTCTGGAGTCGCGAACAAGGTGGATCGATTGCGAATATCGAACGGCTCTACAAAGCAAACGCCGCCAATTCAAAGCTTCGGTTCCTTGGTGTTGCCACCGAGCATGGGGCACGACCGTCGAACACCACGTTTCCGATCCTCTATAACCAGGGCTCAAAACTACTGGGTGCCAAGCCTGGAGAATTCCTTCTGCTGGATGAAACCGGCGCCATCGAGCTGCGCGGTTCCCTGTCCAAAGACTTCGATACTCTGCGAACCGTACTCCAAAAGAAATAGCTGCAAGGAGCGCGCAATTTGGAAATTTGCGCGCTCCTTGTGACTATCCACCATTCCCAATCTTTCCTGTACGAGTTAGAATCGCCTGTTTTGTGACGCGGTCCCAGGACCTCGTTCGTCCAGGAAACCAACCAAACCAGGGTTGCTTTTCACTAGCAATTTACATTTTCAGCACCCATACGGCTGTATTATCTTGGCGCTTCGTCAAGTGGATTGTGGAAGGACAAACTATGAAGAAAACATTAACAATGAAAAAGATATTGGTGCTCTCGCTACTCTTCTTTGCATTCTCGGCGAGCGGATTTGCTCAGGCCGTGGCTGGTTTAGGTGCTCTGTCCGGCCGCGTTACAGATTCTACCGGCGCGATCATACCCGGTGCGACTGTGGTTGTTTCGAATGAGGCGCGTGGGCTGAGACGTGAAATGTTGAGCACTGAAGCAGGGGTATTCGCTGCACCGGCTCTCGTTCCCGGCAGAGGCTACGCCCTTTCTGTCAGCTTGCCGGGGTTCCGAACATGGGAGGCAAAGGATTTCGAGATTCAAGTTGGCCAAACCGTGGATTTCAATGTGCTGCTCGAGGTAGCCGGGGCCGCCGCGGAGGTCAGCGTCATCGCCGAGGTTCCACTAGTTGAAAGTTCAAAGAGCGGTGTGTCGGACGTGGTCACCCAGGATCAGATCGACAACCTTCCAATCAATGGGCGCCGTGTGGATTCATTTGTTCTGCTGTCGCCGGCGGTTGTTCCTGATGGAACGTTCGGGCTGGTCAGCTTTCGAGGTATCGCGTCGGGCAACTCGTTTTTAACAGACGGCAACGATACGACAAACAGTTTCTATAACGAGAATGCAGGCCGGACTCGTATCTCCACACAGATTTCACAAGACGCGGTGCAAGAGTTTCAAGTGTTGTCGGATGGCTTCTCTGCCGAGTTTGGTCGCGCCATGGGCGGCGTTGTGAACACCGTCACTCGCAGCGGGGGCAATGATGTTCACGGCACCGGCTACTGGTTCTTTCGGAATCGCACGTTAAACGCGACAGACCGTTATGCAAATGGCTTGAACGCGCCGGAGTGGCGACATCAAGCAGGCGGGAGTTTAGGCGGCCCGATTCAACCAAACAAGCTCTTCTATTTTTTCAATGGTGAAATCGTAAAGCGCAATTTCCCCGGGCAAAACCGAATTATCAATACTCAATTCACTGATCTCGGCGGCAATAACATTACTGCTCCTTGCACCGCGACGGCCACGCAGTGTGCGGCCGCAATCGCATTTCTGCAGCGTCAAATGAATGTACTCGTTCCACGATCTGTGAACTCGGTGATGGGATTTGGAAAGCTCGATTGGAACGCGAGCGAACGCAACACATTCAACGTTCAACTGAATGCGATGCATTGGGAATCGCCGCACGGCATCCAGACACAGGCAGTGCTCACCAACGGCAACATGCTCGGCAGCAACGGTAACTCAACCGTGGAAACTCGCTATGGAAAGGCAGCCTGGACTTCAATCCTTTCGTCGAATCTTGTGAACGAAACACGCTTTGGGTGGTTTAAAGACCGTTTGTCTGACCCCGCTGCGTCCGACCTCTGGCCGGCGGAAACGGGTGGTTTGACGATTGCACTAAACGGAACCAACATCGGCGCTGCGAATGCATATCCACGAACGCTGCCGAGCGAGAATCGATATCAGATCGTAGATAACTTGAGTTGGATCGTCGGTGCACATTCCGCAAAGGTCGGTGTCGATTTCCAGACGACGCACGATTGGATGAACCAGTTGTTTCGGGGCAGCGGTGAGTACAGCTATACGAGCTTGACGAACTTCGCACGGGACTTTACCGAAAACACAGCTGGCGCGAGAAATTATTCGAACTTCCAACAGGCGTTCGGAAACCCTGTGCACGACTTCCGAACCACAGACGTGAATCTCTATGCTCAGGACACGTGGAGGCTATCCCGTCGGTTCACTTTGAACTACGGGTTGCGCTACGAACGGGCGTGGCTCCCGCAGCCGACGGGCGCACATCCAAGCTATTCGCAGACCGGAAGAGTTCCGCAGGATAAGAACAATTTCGCACCTCGTTTCAGTCTAGCTTTTTCGCCGAATGACAAAACCGTTTTCCGCGCCGGTTATGGCATTTTCTACGCGAGGATTCACGGCCAGTTAATGGACACCCTCTATCTGGCTAATGGTCAAATCCAGAGCAGCATCTTTATCAACAGCACGCAGGCGGGCGCTCCTGTGTTTCCCGGTATTCTGTCCAGCGGTTCCGGATTGCCCGGCGGCACTGTCAACCTGCAGTTTGCCGCGGATAACTTTTATGCTCCATACACCCAGCAGGGCAGCATCGCTGTCGAGCGGCAAGTGGCGCGAGATTTGGGCGTCACGGTCAGCTATATCTGGAGCCGAGGAGTAGGGCTCATCGTCCAGCAGGATTTGAATCTGGGACCCGTCGGTCCCACCGTCACGTACAGGGTTAATGACGCGGATGGAAACCAGGTCAATACGTTTACAACGCCCGTTTGGATTGCAGCCAACAAAGTCGATTCGCGCTTCGGCCGAATTCTGCAAGTCGAGAATGGCGGCAATTCCTGGTACAACGGAATGGCCGTCCAGGTGAATAAGCGAATGGCGAAGGGAATTTCGGCCAAGCTCTCCTACACCTGGTCGCACGCTATCGACGATGCGGACCAGCAGGGCGCGAGCTGGAATATTTCATCCACATTCAACAACTCAACGTACAACGGCAACTACCGATTCGATAAGGGCAGTTCATCGCTTGATACGCGTCACCGTGCCGTTATCAATTGGATGTGGCAGCCGACTTTCACGCAAAGCAGTTCGCGACTGGCGCGGTATCTCGTCAACGGATGGGGCGTGTCCGGTATCGTTACTTTAGCTTCGGCTCATCCGTGGACACCGACTGTGAACGTCACCAGCAGTACACAATTCACGGGCATCACTATGGCATTCACAACGCTGAACGGAAGCGGAGGGTGGAATCGCGTGCCGTTCCTTCCCGTGGGTAGTCTGGATGTCGATAAAGTCAAGCGCATGGATGCTCGAGTTGAGCGAGAACTTCCCTTCACTGAGCGTGTGAGAGGCAAGATCATGTTCGAGGCATTCAATGTCTTCAACATGATGTACAACACGACCATCAGTACCCAGGCCTACTCGGCAACCAACGGCGTTCTGACACCGACAGCAGGAGTCGGGCGCGGTACGGCGTCGCAGGGCTTTCCCGATGGGACTAACGCTCGGCGAGCGCAAGTGGCTTTGAGGGTGACGTTCTAGCCGGTGTCAGGTAGGCGTTAAAATACAGAGACACAGAGGCACAGAGAAAACGCCGCAAGTAAATCGTTTTATGCGGCGTTTTCTCTGTGCCTCTGTGTCTCTGTGTTTTTAACGCTGTTGCGAGTTGTCACTATTTTCTTCGAGACGAATCAGATCGTCGTAGGTTTCACGTCGGCGAATCACCTGAAAAGTATCTCCGGTGACGAGCACTTCGGCTGCGCGCGGGCGCGAATTGTAATTGGACGACAGGCTGAAACCATACGCCCCGGAACTCATAACGGCCAATAGCTCTCCGGTTTCGAGTACGGCAACCTCTCTATCCTTGGCAATGAAATCGGCTGATTCACATACCGGGCCGACGACATCTACTGTTTCCTTTTCGTTTCTGCAGCGTACCGGCCACAGCTGATGGTGCGATCCGTACAACGCCGGGCGGATCAGATCATTCATACCGGCATCCATGACCAGGAATTTCTTTGCGCCTTGATTCTTTTTCAGTATCACCCTGGTTAGCAGGATACCCGCGTTGCCGACGATAACCCTGCCCGGCTCGAGTACGACTGTGAGGCCGAGATCCTTTGTCGCCGCAGCGACTGCAGTGCCATACGCCGCTGGTGACGGAGGTTCTTCTGTAGAATAGGCAATGCCAAGCCCGCCGCCGAAATCGAGATACTTTAAGTTCACACCTTCTGCTGTAAGTTCCAGAATAAACTCGCGGAGGCTCGCCAGTGCCTGCTGGAACGGAGCGAGTTCGGTTATCTGGGAACCAATATGGCACTGCACGCCGACCACATCCAGGTTCTGAAACATCTTTGCCTTGCGATAGAGTTCTCTGGCATCCGGTAAGCTCACACCAAACTTGTGCTTTTGCATTCCCGTTGAAATGTACGGATGTGTGCGCGGATCCACATCCGGATTGGCCCGAATAGCGACTCTGGCGCGCTGGTTCGTGTCCCGAGCGATTGTGTGGATCAATGCGAGTTCGGCTGGGGATTCCACATTAAAGAAGAGAATGCCGGCATCCAGCGCATAGCGGATTTCTTCGGCAGTTTTGCCGACACCTGCAAAAATGATCTTTTCCGGAGAGCCTCCGGCGCGCAGTACGCGGAACAACTCCCCGCCGGAAACGATGTCGAAGCCGGTACCCCATTCGGCAAAACGGCGAAGGATGTTGATGTTGGAATTTGCCTTGACCGCGTAGCAGATCAGGTGCGGGATGGAGTGGAAGGCTTCATCAAAAACCCGGACATGTCGTTGTAGCGTCTGCTCGCTGTAAATGTAAACCGGTGTTCCCGCTGCATCCGCTATCCGGCGAAGGGGAACGCCTTCACAATAAAGCTCGTTGTCGTGGTATTCGAAATAGTGCACGAAGACATTATAGAGGGTTCTTCTGTAGGCGCGGGTATAGACCGCGCCTACAGTGGGGACAGCTGCTACTTCGCGCGTGTGAGCAAAGCCTTGCGCTGCTCGGGGGTGAGGAGTTTGACAACTTTGCCGAGAGTTGTTTTTTCCAGTTCGGCGAGCTTGGCTGGGTCTGGTGCGCCTTGACCTTCACGCAGCAATTGGGCGCGGGCTTGCGTATCTTCGACGTACAAGGCGCGGATCTGGGGTTCCTGGGCCTCGGTCAACGGCGCACCCGCTTCTTCCATGGTGATCTTTAGCGCAGCGAACCCGCCATTTTTCTTGATCTCGTCGTTTTGCCATTTCTTGAATGCAGCCTGTTGATCCGGCTTGAGGAGCGCAACGATTTTCGGCACGACGTCATCGTTGATTTTCTGAAGTTCGGCAGCAAGCTGCGGATTGACCGGACCGCCACCGCCGGCGCCTCCACGACCACCACGCCGTTGCCCCGGATCGCCTCCACCGCGGCGTTCGCCGCCCTGACCGCGACCGCCGCGGTCACCGGCGGCGCCCGGCTGGCTGCCCAGCCGCTCAACGGTATCCTGAACCTGTTTAAATGCGGCTTCGACTACAGGCTTGATCGCCCTTTCCTGGTCACCCGAGATGTTCACGTTGGCTTGAGCAAAGAACTTCTTGACCGCGTCCATCGGGTTCGCTTGCTGGCCTCCGCGGGCGCCAGGCAAATCACCACCACCGAACAGAGAAGAGGGGAGGCCCCCTCCTCCGCCTTCGTCCTGGGCAAAGGCCGGTATCGCTAACAGCAAAACAAACGCAAAAAGGTACAAAGATCGATTCATCTCGACAGCCTCTAGAAGTTCAACCGCAGGCCCACTTCAATCTGCCGCGGATTCCGAGCATTGCTGGCTCTTCCGAAGTATGGTGACGTCATCGTCCCGCTGTAGCTGTTATACGTCGTGTGGTTGAGCAGATTCTGGATCTGGAACTGGAAGGTCATGGTTGGGCCGTTGTTTTGGTTGAAATTGCCTTGATTGCCCTGATTGCCTTGATTACCGCGGTTGCCCCGATTACCGGCATTAGGGAAGTTGCCGCGCTGGCCGCCGCCGTCATTACCACGCTGGCCGCCGAAATCGCCGCCGCCACCAGGAAAGCCGCCGCCCCCACGTTGAGGCGCCGCAAAATTGTTGGCGCCCGGAAGACCGGAATTGCCGGCCCGGTTTGCAGGTCCGGATTGTTCGCCACCTTTGAGCCGTACGGTCTTCTGGAAGCTCATCTGGACATTGAACTGGCCAGGCCCCTTGCCGGTATTCCGTCCGATCATCTGGGTGCTGAGCGCTCCGCAATTGCTACCGTTAAGGAATTGGCACAGTGCCATTTCGGTTGGTCGATCGTTGATGGTGAAGTCTCCGTTATCGTCTCGACCGGTCGTGATGTTGTACGGCCGGCTCGAACTCCAGTTGACCTGAGTCGTGGTGCTGACACCCCAAGGCAGCCGAATTTGTCCGCCTGTGTTGAAACGATGCCGGGTGTCCTGGGGAGCTCGACCCCATTCGGAGAACATGTCGTAGCTGTTGACCGGCAAGCTGAATGCGCCATCGGTGTTGTTCTTCGTATACCCGAGTGTGTAGCTGCCGAACAGCATTCCCTGTATCCGGCCTCGAAGCTGGCCGCGCATGCTCGTCGAGAAATTGTTGGATTTCGACGATCCCGTCGATTCCAGGAGGAACAGGTTGCCCTGGGTTGGATCCGGCCGATCGATCATACCGGGAAGCGGAGCATTGATGTTGCGGCTCCGATAGAGGTGAACGCCACGTTGCCCGTCCCATGAAAATGTCACGCCCAACCCGTTGAACAAAGAGTGTTCCAGGGATACCGAACTCGCGACGTTATATGGATTTGCCAAGGCATCTGAGCGAGTACGCAGCGATGCCGGCGGCAGCGCTGAGCCCTCGGGGACCAGAGGAAACGTCGTTGGATTACGAACAATGATTTGCAGCTGGCGAGTTCCATCCAGACGCAACAACTGCTCGACGTTGCCTTGATTAAACCTCTCGTGGAACATTCCGACGCCGCCGCGCAGAACAGTCGTTTTGCCAAGCTGGTAGGCGAAACCCATGCGCGGATCGTAATTA
>Ga0209382_10006166_pt1 | contig 15465 bp, 16 predicted proteins | sample SoiMetdeltSBSDD5_FD_187599 | JGI IMG/M metagenome (GOLD analysis project Ga0209382, IMG submission 187599) | Bulk soil microbial communities from a Populus tree surrounding site in Tennessee, USA - Soil MetaG P. deltoides SBSDD5 (SPAdes) (version 2) | ecosystem: Environmental > Terrestrial >...
CTTCTGCTCGCCGATAGTCGAAGAGGTTTCCTTCGAGAGATTTCGCCCGCACAAGCTGCCCGCGCCATGCGCCGGATACACTTCGACCGTATCGGCCAGCGTCAGCAGCTTGTTATGAAGCGAGTCATAAAGCATTCCGGCCATCTGCTCTGCGGCATAGCCTTTGGAGCCGACCAGATCGGGCCGCCCGACATCGCCTATGAAGAGCGTGTCGCCCGTCAAGACCTTTATCGGGACGTCGGACTCCGCCGGATTGACAACTAAAATCGAGATGCTCTCCGGCGTATGCCCCGGCGTTTCCAGGATGCGCAGCCTGAGGCCGCCCACTTTCAATTCGTCGCCGTCCTTTACCGGCAAGTGCGGGAAGGTCGCGCCAGCCTTGTGCCCGAAGACGATCTGCGCTCCGGCGCCAGCCGCCAGCTCTCGATGCCCACTGACAAAATCCGCGTGCAGGTGAGTCTCAATTACGTACCTGATTTTTAATCCATTAGCTTCCGCTTCATTGATGTACTGCTCGACGTCGCGCTGCGGGTCAATGACGGCGGCTTCACCTTCTGAACCGATCAGATATGAAGCGTGCGCCAAACAACCGAGATAAAATTGCTTGAAGTACATGATTTTCTCCTCTCACTATGGTCTGTTCCGGGTTATTAACCGGACGCGCCGCCCGCGCCCATCGCCAGGGGAATCAGCGCCTGATAGTTCTTCGCCACCAGGAAAAACGCCACGGCCAGCGCAAAAGCGGCGAATCCTTTGTTGAGTCGTTCCGCCGACGTGTTGTGTGACAACGCCGCGCCCGCCAGCATTCCGATCGCCGCCAGCGCGGCGACCAGAATTGTCAACCGCGCGTCGAAGCCGGCGCCGTGCCGCATTTGCCCTAACAGTCCGGCGGCGCAATTGATCGCAATCACCAACAGCGATGTCCCGACGGATTCTTTCATAGCCAAACCGCCGAACAACGCCAGAGCTGGAACGATCAGGAATCCGCCCCCCACGCCGAGAAAGCCTGTTAATGCGCCGACGCCCAATCCGGCCGCTATCGCCTTGCGTAGGCTGAACTCGCGCGTCCAGTTCACATTGTTTTCGCTTGGCCTCTTTCTCAGCATCAGCAGCGAGATCACGATCATCAGGGCGGCGAAGAGCAGCAACAGCGCCGGGGGCGAAAACAGATGGGTCAACCGCGCGCCGAAGAATGCGCCGAATACGCCGGAGCCGCCGAAGATAAGACCTGTCCCCCAGCGCACACTGTCACGACGCGAATGGAGCGCGGCGCCGACCAGACTTGTGACGCCGACCACCGCCAGGGACATGCCAATTGCCTGGTGCGGCTCGACGCCGATCACGTAGACCAGGATCGGAACCGTGATGATCGAGCCGCCTCCGCCGATCAGCCCCAGCGAGAAGCCGATGGCCGCGCTCAGTAACAATCCGAGTATCAAGTTCAAACCCATCACTGCTCCTTCAACCTATTTCTTTGCATTTCTTTCATCTCTTTCTTTCCACCCTGCTGAAACCTGCCGTTTCATATTCATAAATGCAGGCCATCGAAAAAGGATACAAATGCGCCCCGATTTCATTTGATCTCGGCGCGAATACGTTTTCTGGCGCTGATTCGGCGAGAAGTAACAATTGAGTTAACGCGCCTTTGGTCGGCTTGCATGAAATTGCGGTGGATAGAGAAATGAGGTCCGATTCGGAGAAGAGGCTGAAATCAATCTCCGATTGTGGAACCGCGCTCAGCAAATACTGCCCGGGCGTGACGTCCGGGAGCTTATTGAAATAAATAGTGAAATGGCTTTGATTCCTAAAGCCATTATTAAACGCACCGACCGCCAGCGAATTGCTTTGGAAAAGGCTATTGGGCGTTCGGCGAATCGCAGGCGGGGCGGGCCTTCTCGTCATACGTGCGGTTCCAGGGCAGCTTCGCCAGCATCATTCCCATCGCGCAGCTATCGGTCACCGCCGCAAAGACAAGTCCCGCCCCCAACAGGGCCGGCAACCAAACGAAACCGGGATGAACGAACCAGGCGAGCAATGCGCCGATCAGCGCCAGCAGACCTGCGACAAACCGCACTTGCCGTTCCAACGACCAAGGGGCGCGCTCGTCACGCTCTATCGGAAACCCGGCGTCCCGCCAGGACAGAAATCCGCCCGCCACATTTCGCACGTCCGTAAAGCCCAGCGCGATCAGCTTACGTTGCGCTTCGCCGGAACGCCGCCCCGTGCGGCAAACGACGTAGACCGGAAACGAACGGTCGATTTCTTCCGCCCTCCGCTCGATGGCGCCGAGCGGGATCAGGCGCGCCCCCGGGATGCGTCCCGCGGCGTACTCGGCGTACTCTCTCACATCAATGATCGCGCGCGCCTGCCCATCCTCCAGGCAAGCCTGCAATTCAGTCACATTACAACTCCTCAAGATTTCCCCCTCCTAACAACATTGATTGTAGGCCATATAACTATATAGTAATATATTCGCATCATGTCAAGAAGCAAGATATCGAGAAGCAAGGTAAAAGCGATGAAGAAGCCTGGCCGGGAATTGTCGGACGAGGCGCTGTCGCTGATCGCGTCACGGTTTCGCCTGCTCGGGGAGCCTCTCCGATTGAAGATTCTGAACGCGTTAAGGGAGCGGGGATTGAGTGTGACCGAGTTGGTTGAGGCGACCGGCGCGGGGCAGGCCAATGTCTCGAAACATCTGGGCCTACTGCTAATGGGCGGGCTGGTCGCGCGCCGCAAGGAAGGAAATCTCTCCTACTATTACATCGCGGACGAAACCATCTTCCGCTTGTGTGAGATTGTATGTGATAGTTTGGGAGGGCGGCTTGCCGCCCAGCATGAGGCCTTCAGGCCAGCTCTTCGTTAGCTTGAACATTCAGGCGGGATGATTCTCACTCCTCGCGTTGTCGGACAAATCGAGCACGGCCTGTTCATAAGCCTCTTTGAAGGCCTCGATCTCTTCCGGCGAAAACAATGACTGGGCTGGCGCGTCAGAGCCACTCTCGCGGCAAAGCTCTACCGTCTTGCGCAAGGTGGCGATGAACGCCTGGCAGGGTTCGCAGTCTCGCGTATGTTCGTCAAAGCATTCGAGCAATCTCGCGTCGAGTTCACCGTCGATGTATTCGGACAGGCGCTCAAACATCTCTCTGCAATTCAACTGATCCATTTCATTCTCCTCTCCGCTCAGTGACGAGCAGCGCCGTCGCCTTCTTTAAAATAACGCTCCAGTTCCTGCCGCAAAAAGAGGCGGGCGCGGTGCAGGCGAATCTTCACGTTCTGTTCCGAGATTTCCAGCGCCTCCGCCACTTCTTTCGTTGAGAGCTGCTCCATGTCCCGCATCACCAAAACCAGCCGATATTGCGCCGGTAAGGCAAGCGTTGCCCGGCGCACAAGCTCCCGCAATTCTTCTTTTAACAGCGCATCATCCGGGAGATTGGACCAGTCGGGAATCTCTTTCGGCGCTCCTTCATTGCCCCTCCCGGGCATGAATTCATCAAGAGACAGTTCACGATCCGGCTGATACTTGTTTTTACGTCGCATCATCAGGCAGGAGTTCTTCGCCACCTTGTAGAGCCAGACATTGAGGGCTTTGGAATCTTTGAATTCCAGGTTTGGGAGAGCTTTAAAGGCGCTGAGCAATGTCTCCTGCAGTGTGTCTTTCGCATCCTCGACTTGCCCACACACCTTCAGTCCGAAGGCGAACACCCGCTTCTCTACCAGAGCGAAAAAGCGTTCAAAGGCCCCCGGCTTCCCGGCCTTCATCTCGTTCAGAAAGTTAATGGGATCTGCTTCCATAAATTGTTTGTACCCTTTCCCGGCGCCCCGCATTTATATCACCGGAATAGGAATTTTGATCACTAAATTCGGAAGGAGTGAACTGCCATGACCGTCGAGAGATATTTGCGGCTGATTGCCGGTAGTTTCGTGATGGCGACAGTCCTGTTGGGCGTTTATCACAGCCCCTATTGGTTCTTCTTCACAGGGTTCGTCGCGCTCAATCTGATTCAATCCGCGTTCACGAACTGGCGCCCGATGATGACTTTTTTGCGTTGGTTGGGAGCGAGAGACTGCCAGACGGAGCCGGTTTCACATCGCGTATAACAAAAGTTTGGTGGTGATATAGCGGAACTGAGAACGCTCGCATGAAAGACAACGCCCGGTTGAGTGAATCTCCGCACTGGTGCGCGGAATATTGCGCATCGGAGCCGGTCTTGCCTGGGCGAGATCCTTAATTAAAGAGCGGGCTTCATCTGCGTCTCATGCGGCAATTCGCCTAATAAGCCTTTTGTTATCAACGTCGCCAGCCCTGGGACTGCCTAAAAAGCAAGCGAGCGAGCAGCGTGAAGCCGCTTGTGAACGGTAATTGCCCAGTTGTTGACGGGAAAAGAGGAAACCCACATGCGCTCCGCATCTCGCTCTACGATCAGAAAAGCGGTCCTGGCCGCATTTATTGCAGGGATTGGCTGGTTGTTAGCGCCGGCGGCGTCAAGCTCGACGCAAGTAAAACAAGACGAGCGCGTCGAGCCGGCCTTGAAGCAGGCTCGCCAGATCAGCAGTGAGCTGACAGACAAAGTGCGCGGCTTGCTGCTGACGGAATTGGAGAAAGGCGGATACGACGGCGCAGTCGGTGTTTGTTCGGAAGTCGCCCAGAACATCACTCAGGAATTTAACAGGGGTACGGGACATTCCGTCCGCCGCGTCAGCCTGGGCTATCGCAACACGAAGGACATCCCCGACTCCTACGAGAGTCGGATGCTGAAGAGATTCGATCGGCAGAACCGCGAGAAAAAGCTCGCGGGCGAATATTACGAAGTCATACGCGAGCAAGGGCGCGATTATTTGCGCTATCTCAAGCCGATTGTCGCGGGCAAGATGTGCCTCAATTGCCACGGCCGGCCCGATCAGATTCCCCCTCAGGTGGCGGCCGTGTTGCAGGAGAAATATCCGAATGATCGGGCGACAGGTTACCGCGAGGGCGATCTGCGCGGCGCAGTGAGCGTGAAGATCGCGCTCCCGGCGAGGACCAACAGATGATCGGCTCAAAAAGAGAAACACGAACTATGAACGATATCTCGAAGAAAATTTCGCGCGGCAGCTGCAAAATCGTTGTCGCATTCGTCGTCGCCGCAGTGGTAGCGCCGAACCGGAGCCTGGTCGTTTACGGGCAGGATGCGGCAGGCGGGCCGGCGCAATCGTCGCAGCAAGCGAACGCGCCCGAAGCGTTGACGCTGCCTTTGGCCGTTGAGATCGCGCTGCGGACAAATCCGCTGATGCGCGCGACGGCTTCAGGACGTGAGATCGCGGACGCCCAGGCGCAGGAGGCGAAAGCCGGACGATTTCCGTTGGTTCAACTCAGCGAAACCTGGATCAACGGCAATAATCCGGTTTTCGTCTTCGGCTCGCTGCTCGAACAGGGGCGCTTCACGCAGCGGAATTTCAACCTGACATCACTCAACAACCCCGATCCGCTCAACAATTTTCGCTTCGGCGTGACGATCAAGGCGCCGCTCTTCGACGGGCGGCAGACCTCAACCCGCGTCGCCGTCGCCAAACTCAATCAGAAACAGGCCGACACGCAGACCGATCAGGTGGCGCAACGGGTCAGATTTGAGACGCTCAAGGCCTATTACGGAGTCCTGCTGGCGCAGATGAAGAAGGAGGTCGCCGACGAAGCGGTCAAGCTGGCAGAGGCCGACGTCAAGCGCAGCGGCGACCGCGTCGAAATCGGCGCGACGGTCAGCTCGGATTTGCTTTCGGCGGAAGCTCAACTGGCCGAATTTCATCAGCAGAGGATTCAGGCCGCGGGCGATGTCGTCATTGCGCGGGCGACGCTCGCGACCGCGCTCGGCTTGCCGGTGGACGCGCCGCAAAATGTGAGCGGGCGGCTCGTCGCTAAGGCCTTCGACGTGGCCGGCCAGGATGAGTTGATGCGGATGGCCCTCGATCGTCGCCCGGATTATTCGCGCGCTTCGCTAGTCGGAGAGTCGCGGCGGGAACAATTGAAAGGCGCGCGCAGTGAGTTCCTGCCGCGCGTTGACGTGTTCGCCAACGCCGGCGCGAGCCGCAACAACTGGGTTGACGGGAGCGGTGATTATCTGATCGGCGCCAGCGTGACGTTCAACCTGCTCGACGCCGGTCGCAAGGCGCGAATCGCGCAGGCGCGGGCGGCGGCGGAACTGGCAGCGAGCGAACGGGAACACCTTGCGAATCAGATTCGCCTTGAAGTCGTGCGGGCCTATCAAGAATACGTCTCCGCGCGCGAACGCCTTGTCGTCGCCGAGCGAGTCATCAGCCACGCCGCTGAAGCCTTGCGTATAGTCCAGGATCGCTACCACGAAGGGCTGACGACGATCACCGAGGTCCTGCGCGCCGAGACGGCGCTGGTGCGCGCGCGTTTGAACCTGCTCGCGGCTCGCTACGATCACTACGTCGGTTACGCCAACGTCCTGCTGGCGACCGGCAGGTTGACGGACGTCGAACCGTTCGCCTCCTGACGAGGACAGAATTGTGAGGACAGAGATGAAGACGAAATTTACCATCCTGGCGGCGATTGGATTGTTGGCGACGACGGTCGCGTCGTGCGGAAAAAATCAAGAGGTCGCGGCGGAGAAGCCTCCCGTCGTCAAAGGCGCGCGGGTGGAGCGAGTTTCAATGTCGCCGGTCGAGGATTACTACGAGGCGACAGGCACGGTGCGTTCAAAGACGACGACCGTCTTGTCGTCAAAGATTATGGGGACGGTCATCAGCTTACGCGCACGCGAAGGCGATAAGGTCAGCGCCGACCAGGCCCTCATCGAGATCGATAACCGCGATGCGAGCGCTCAACTGCAAAAGGCCGACGCCGGTTTGCGGCAGGCGCAGGAGGGGCTGGCCGAAGTCGAGCAGGCGATAAAAGCCGCGAAATCGGCGCAAGACGCAGCCGAGGCGAATAAGCGGTTGGCCGATTCGACATACTCCCGCTACCAGGCTCTGTTCGAGCGAAGATCCGTCAGCCCGCAGGAGTTCGACGAGGCGAAGGCCAGACGTGAGATGGCCGAAGCCGAAGCCCGGCGAGCCGCCGATACGCTAAATGTGTTGGCGGCGAAGAGGCGCCAGGCTCTGGCCCAGATAGACCAGGTTAAAGCCGAAGTCGCCAACGCTCAGGTCTTTGTAGGCTATGCGCGCATCACTTCTCCGATCAGCGGTGTGGTGGTGGCAAAACATACGGAGGTCGGTTCGACGGCGACGCCGGGGACGCCGCTGCTGACGATTGAGGACGGCTCGCGTTACCGGCTCGTTGTCGCCGTCGAAGAATCACAACTCGGCAAAATCGGAATGGGCCAGCGGGCGCGCCTCCGTATCGACGCGCTCGGCGCGGACGACCTGGAAGGCGCAGTCTCTGAGATCACGCCAGCCGCCGATCCGATGAGCCGCAGTTATACGGTGAAGATCGATCTGCCGGCGCGCCAGGATTTGCGCTCGGGCTTGTACGGCGTGGCCCGGTTCATGAGCGGCCAGAGGCAGGCGATTTTGATCCCGCGGAAATCCGTGACGCGTCGCGGGCAATTGGCCGTCGTTTTTGTGGTTGACGATGCGGGCGTCGCCCGTTTGCGACTGATCCAAACCGGCAAGACTTATGGCGAAAACGTCGAGGCGCTGTCAGGGTTGAACGACGGCGAGCGAGTCGTGGTTGACGGCGCGGCGGATGTGAAAGACGGAGTGAGAATTCAATGAAGACCGAAATCGGGTTGGCCGGAAAAGTCGCGCGCGCCTTTATTGGCGCGAAGCTGACACCGCTCATCGTCGTGGTCTCGATCCTGCTCGGCCTGGGAGCGGTGGCGATGCTGCCGCGCGAGGAAGAGCCGCAAATCGTCGTACCGATGATCGATGTTTTCGTGCAGATGCCCGGCGCTTCGGCAAAAGAGGTCGAAGAGCGCGTCACCAAGCCGATGGAAAAGCTGCTCTGGGAGGTCCCTGGCGTCGAGTATATCTATTCGACCTCATCGCCCGGTATGGCGATGGCGGTGGTCCGCTTTTACGTCGGTCAGGATGAGGAAGGCGCGATCGTCCGGCTGAATCAGAAGATGCTGGCGAATTTCGATCTGATTCCGCCAGGCGCATCCCAGCCGATGGTCAAACCGCGCTCGATCGACGACGTGCCGATCCTGGCGCTGACGCTTTCGAGTGACCGCTACGACCATTTCACTTTGCGGCGCGTCGCCGCGCAGGTTCACGATCAGATCAAAGAGATCAACGACGTCTCAGAAGTGAAGATCATCGGCGGTGAGCGTAGACAGATTCGCGTCTTGCTGGACGAAGCCCGCATGGCCGCGTACAACGTCGCGCCCGCGGCCATTCTCCCGGCGATAGAACAATCGAACCGCCAGTCGCAAGCGGGCGGGTTTTCGTCCGGAAACCGCGAATTCCTGGTCGAGACCGGCGGGTTTCTGCATTCCGCCGAAGAGGTCGGCGCCGTGGTCATCAGCGTCTTCAACGACCGCCCTGTCTTCATTCGCGATGTGGCGAAGATCGAGGACGGGCCGGAAGAGCCTGCTGATTACGTCCTGTTTGGTAAGGGAACGGCGCTTGGAGTCCCGCCTTCAGGCGGAAAGGACTCGAACGCCAAGCTAATTCCGCCTGAAGGCGGGGCTACGAACGCGCAGCCGGCCGTCACAATATCGGTCGCCAAACGCAAAGGCGTGAACGCGATCGAGATCGCAGATAAAGTCCTGGAAAAAGTCGAACGCCTCAAAGGCAATCTGATCCCGTCCGATGTGACGGTCACCACGACGCGCAACTACGGTGAAACGGCGAGCGAAAAGTCGAATGAGCTGCTGCTGCACATGATGATCGCCATATTTTCCGTGGCGGCGTTAATCTGGTTGGCGCTCGGAATGCGCGAATCGGGCGTTGTCGCGATTGCAATTCCCGTCACGCTGGCGCTCACACTCGCAGTCTTTTACTTCTACGGTTACACGCTCAACCGGATCACACTCTTCGCGCTCATTTTTTCCATCGGCATTCTGGTGGACGACGCCATCGTCGTCGTCGAAAATATCGCGCGCCATTACCGGCTGCCTGAAAACAAAGGCCGCCCGATCCGCGAAGTCGCCGTCGAGGCGGTCGACGAGGTCGGCAACCCGACAATCCTCGCCACCTTCGCCGTCGTCGCGGCGATTCTGCCGATGGCGTTCGTCGGCGGTTTGATGGGGCCATACATGAAGCCGATCCCGGTCGGCGCGACGGCGGCGATGATCTTCTCATTGCTGGTGGCTTTCATCGTCACGCCGTGGGCGAGCCTGCGTCTGATCAAAAAAGGCGGTGGGAGCGAAGGCGGTCACGATCACGAAGGCAGCGAAGAAGGGCGGCTGACGAAGCTGTATCGCGTGGTGATGGGCAAACTCATTCGCGCGCCGAAATGGCGCTACGGCTTTTTGATCGGCGTCGTCCTGTTATTACTCGCTTCAATGGCGCTGGTGGGATTGAAGGCCGTCCGCGTGAAGATGCTGCCCTTCGACAACAAGAGCGAGTTTCAGGTCATCATTGACATGCCCGAAGGGACGCCGCTGGAACAGACCGCCGCCGTCACGCGTGAAATCGGCGACTACATTCGGACGGTCCCTGAAATGACCGATTATCAAATGTACGTGGGCGCGGCCTCACCCTATAACTTCAACGGCCTGGTGCGTCATTACTTCCTGCGGCGCGGCCCGAACGTCGCCGACATTCAGGTCAATCTGGTTCCGAAAGGCGCCCGCGACGCGCAAAGTCACGACATCGCCAAGCGCGTGCGCCCGAGGATTCAGGAGATTGCGAAGCGATACGATGCGCGGGTGAAAATCGCTGAAGTACCGCCAGGGCCGCCCGTGCTGCAAACGCTCGTCGCGGAAATTTACGGGCCTGAATATTCTCGCCAACTGCAAATCGCCAAACAGATTCGGGACGTCTTCGACCAGACGCCGGGCGTGGTGGACGTGGATTCCTACGTCGAAGACGATCAGCCGAAATACCGGTTCGTCGTGGACAAAGAGAAAGCCGCGCTCAATGGAGTGTCGGCCGAACAGGTCGCGGCCACGCTGCGCATCGCGGTCGAGGGGATGAACGCCGGACTGCTTCACCAGCCGCAGGAAAAAGAAGATGTGCAGATTGCGGTGCGGTTCGCCCGCGCCGAACGCTCCAGCGTGGATGATCTCAAACAGATTAAGGTCATGGGGCAGAGTGGCAATCTCGTCCCGCTCGGCGAACTCGTGCGCGTCAAAGAGGGAGTCGCTGACAAAAGCATCTACCACAAGAACCTGATGCCGGTGACCTACGTGACGGGCGATGTCGCGGGCAGCGAAGAGAGTCCGGTCTACGCGATTATGAAATTGAATGAGGCGATTGAGCAACTGAAGCTGCCGGAAGGTTACTCGCTGGAACGTTACGTCGCCTCGCAGCCGTTTATCGCCGACAAATACGCGATGAAATGGGACGGCGAATGGCACATCACCTATGAGGTCTTCCGCGATCTCGGCGTCGCATTCGCGGTGGTGTTGATTCTGATCTACGTCCTGGTGGTCGGCTGGTTCCAGTCGTTCAAAACTCCGCTGACGATCATGGCGGCGATCCCGTTTTCGCTGGTCGGAATTCTGCCCGCGCACGGATTGATGGGCGCGTTCTTCACGGCGACCTCGATGATCGGGTTTATCGCGGGCGCCGGCATCGTCGTGCGCAATTCCATCATTCTGGTGGACTTTGTCGAACTGCGCTTGAAACAAGGAATGCCCCTTGCAGAAGCTGTCATTGACGCGGGGGCGGTGCGCTTTCGCCCGATGATGTTGACGGCGGCGGCGGTAGTGGTCGGGGCGTTCGTCATCCTCTTCGATCCGATCTTTCAGGGCCTGGCGATTTCGCTGATGGCCGGAGAGATAGCTTCGCTGCTGCTGTCGCGGATGACCGTGCCAATTCTCTATTACCTGAGCGAACGCAGGAAGCGCGAACCCGCTGAGACGATGGGGGATTTTTCGGAATTGCGGGATTCGACTGCGGAAAATCAAGTAAGCGCTGAGGTCGAAGTGGCCAATTGATAAACAAACGGGCGAGCACGGAAAACGCTGACCCGATTTCACAATTTAAATTCGAGGAGCATAAAACAATGACCCGATTCAGAGCCAAACTGCTGAGCGTCTCGCTTTCGATACTGATGGTTGGCGCGTTCGCCGCGAACGCGCCGGCTCAGGACCACGGCCAACATCAGGGACAGGGCCAAGGCCGGATGGGAAGAATGGGAATGGGCGGCAATCAGCCTCAAGATATGAAGACTATCCATGCCCTGTTCGACAATCACAAGAAGATCAACCGCGCCGTAAAGAACATCGAGAAAGGCGTTGAGACGATCACTGAATCCGATGATCCGAAAGTGCGGGCGATGATCGCCGAACATGCCTGGGCGATGAAAAGACGACTGGAGAATAAGCAGCCGATTCGCCACTGGGACCCGCTATTCGCCGAATTGTTCAAGCACGCGGATAAAATCAATATGCAAATCATCGACACGGCGAAAGGCGTCAAGGTCATTGAGACTTCGGATGACGCCTGGGTTGTCAAACTCATTCAGGCGCACGCGGCGGGCGTTTCTGAATTCGTCAAGGAAGGGCCGCCATCAATGCACAAAGAACACCAGTTGCCCGGCGCAACACCGTAATTCGAGCATGGGAGGTTGATATAGAGATGGAAGCGTTACTGATTCTGTGCCCTTCGTGCGGCGCGACCAATCGCGTCCCTCGCGAGAGGGTCAAACGAGGGGTCGAGGCTGTTTGCGGCCGCTGCAAAACGCCGTTGCCGATTTCCTTTGAACCGGTGATCGCGACGGACGCTAATTTCGCCGGTACGGTTGAGCGTTCATCGATACCGGTTTTGCTGGATCTGTGGGCTGCCTGGTGTGGCTTCCGAGTTTGCGCGGCGCCTGCGGCTACGCACAACGCGCAGCAGAGCAAGGCGCTCAAAATTGTGGCGCTGTCTTTCTAAATTTATTCATCTGTTACGGTTACGCCTGCCTCGATTGGGCGTCCATCTCGGCTCTTCCAATTCCGAGTTCCATTTTGTCCAGACGGTAGAGAGTTGTTTTACTTTCTCCGGTTCATGATCCGCCAGGTTGGTCCGTTCCTCCACATCTTTGGCGAGGTTGTATAAATGCGCGCCTGAAGCCGTCGCCGCGCCCCGCCTCTCAGCGAACTCGGCTCCTGAGCCCGGCGCTTTGACCATCTTCCAGTCGCCCATCCGGACCGCCATCTGCTCCCCGAAACGCCAGAATAGAGCTTCGTGTGGAGTCTTCTTTTTTCCCTCCAGATATGGCAACAGGTTTACTCCATCGAGTTTCCATACCGATTCGATCTTGGATCCGGCCGCTGCCAATGCCGTCGGCAGCACATCGAGCTGAATAACCGGGTCATCGTAAACTTTTCCTTCCGGGATCGTTCCTCTCCATTGAATGATAAATGGAACTCGGATGCCGCCCTCCCAGGTCTGCGCTTTGAAACCGCGTAAGGGCGTGTTACGAGAGCTGTTGGCCCGTGTCGGGCCGCCGTTATCGCTCAAGAAGAAGATCAGCGTGTTCTGTTCCAGCTTATGCTTGCGCAAGGTTTCCAGTAACCTGCCAATATTGTCGTCCATCGCGCTGTGCATCGCGGCGAACTTCTGCCGCAGCTGGTCACTGATGTTAGGAAACCGCGACAAATATTTTTCCGTCGCGTGCATCGGCGTGTGATCGGCGTTGAATGCCATATATAAGAACCAGGGCTTGTCTTTGTGTCGTTCGACAAATGACGCGGCTTCGCCGCCGAACATGTCGGTCAAGTAGGATACCTCTTTCACCGGCTCGGAGTCCCGCATGACGTAGTTTTGGCTGTTGTCGTTGGACAGATAGCTGTGAGCGCCGCCCAGGAATCCGAAGAATTCATCGAATCCGCGCTTCTGCGGATGAAACTTCGGTTCATGACCCAGATGCCATTTGCCGATTAGCCCCGTGGTATACCCGAGCGCTTTCAACCGGTCAGCCAGGGTCGTTTCGGTAAGTGGCAGCCCAACATCAGGATCGGCGTTCTGCGGTGGGCCAGGATTGAACTCGTGGCCGTAGCGTTGTTGATAACGCCCTGTGAGCAACCCCGCGCGTGTGGGGCTGCAATAAGGTCCGGAAACGTAACCATTGGTGAACCGGACTCCGTTCCTCGCCAGAGAATCAATGTGCGGTGTGGGAACATCCTGACATCCCTGAACCCCTATGTCGGCGTAGCCGAGGTCGTCAGCGAGGATGACTAGAATGTTTGGCTTTTGTGATCGCGGCTGCGCCTGAGTATTTCCATCAGTCGAGAATTGCCCTGCGATTACAAGCGACAATAAGAACAATATGATAAGCGTCAAGCTAAGCCGTCTCACTTGAATCCTCCCTGATAAGGTTAGAACTATTAAGAGGAACAGAATTGAGAGCTCAAGATCAACGTAAAAGTCGAAAATCTTTTGCTAACTCCTACACCGATTCCCCATTCGTCTTGTCTATTTCACCGCTCTCGAGTCCGCGCGTCTCAAAATAGCAGAGCCAAGATGAACAATGTCCCTGGCGTGTCCTGACCTTGCCTTCACGCCCTTCTCTTCGCAGGCTGAAGAGATTGTGCGTAATCAGCCGGTAGTCGTTCCCTTTGATGTCAAAGACCATGCGGTCGCAGTACACAGCCGAATGGCGAAAAGAGTTGCGCACGCCATTTCACCGCTATGATGGCGACAACGCTTCAACAAAACCATGAGCGAATCCATTGAAACACGCTTACTCGGGTCGCGCACGCCAAAACTGGTATTCGATGTTTGGGCTGGCACTGAGTCGGCGCTGCTCCACGTTCAAGGAAATTCCAGGCGCCGCTGACTGAGGCGCCAGCTGCTCAGGCGCCTCCCTGACCACAGGGCTTTGCGACTCGATTTGCGATGGCACGGCGCCAGTGGTGAGCGCGCCCGCCGGCTTACTTGACGGCGGATTATGCGGATGACATCAGGGCGGCGGCGGAGATTCTCGACCGAAGGGAGTTGGCGCAGCAGTTCCTCAATAGCCGCGTTGCCAAGGTCATCCAGGTCTTCTCTGGTTTCTGCAACTGAGCGAAATGTCGCTTCTGCTTAGGAGTCAGGAATTGTTGTTAGCCCTCGGTTTTTCCCGGCCTGCAAATTTCAATGCTTCTGGGAACTTAAGCGAAAAGATTTTCATATTATCTTATAATCTTGTTTTCTTAGGATGAACCATTTAAAATGCGCGTGCATATCAATATCGGATTTAGCAAACAGGAAATAGTTTATGAACGATAAGGCGTTAAAGCTGATTCGGCCTTTCTTGAAACGGGATCAGATTGTGGCCTCGTTCAAAGAGGCGATTCTGAGTGGGACGATCCAACCTGGCGCCTCAATCGTCGAGAGCAAGGTCGCGCAGCAACTCGGCGCTGGCATTCCGCTGGTGCGCGAGGCGCTGATTGAACTGGAGCACCAGGGGTATGTGCAGAAGGTTCCCTACAAAGGCACGACCGTTACCAAGCTGGAGCGAGGAGACGTGGAGAAGATCTTCCGCCTGCGCAGAGAAATGGAATCCCTGGCTATCGAGTGGGCGAAGGAGAGCGTAAGGCCTACAGACATCGAACACCTGCGCAACATCACCGGAAAGATGAAGGAAGGGGCGCAGGCGCATGACCTCGATCAGTTTTATCAAAACGACCTGGCCTTCCATCGCAAACTCTGGGAGATGTCGGGCAACGAGTATCTGGTCGAATGTCTGGAGCGCATCGTGGCGCCACTGTTCGCCTTCTTTTTGATGAAGGACCGCCGCGAGCGCGAGTCGTACCTCTTCAGCGCCGCGCAACACGAAAAGATCGTTGAAGCGCTGCCCAAGCTGAGCGGGGTGAAGTTGCGCGCGCTGATGCGAGATTCGATATCGGACTGGAGAACCGAGGTCTTCAACGCAGTGCTGCCCCGCGAGTCCGAGTAGGACGTCACTGCGCCAGGCGCTACGGATTGCTATTAATCTGAGAGATAAGGTTTCCCCTTGATCACGGTGAGCTGCGCTCTCATGTGACAGGGCGCGATTTGTTCATTGCCTGTAACCATCAAACGTTTCCAGCATTATCTGTAATCATCAAAACGTTTCCAAGGGAATAATTCCGTGACGCGCGGTCACATGACGCACATCACGCCTGGCAAGAAACGCATCATCGCCAATCTGCGAGCGGCCTGATCGGTTTCCAGATGCGCGTCGTACCGCTGGTGAAAGTCGAGTACCGCAACATCCGGCTCAAGACTTAGAAGGAGATATCGCCATGGCGCCCATTTCAAGACGCTACTTCATGTTCGGCACGCTGTTGACTGGCGCGCTGCCGCGTCCTTCAATAGCTTCGCTCAAGGCTTTGGGCTATCAATCGCCGAACGAAAAACTCAACATCGCGGGCATTGGCGCTGGCGGGCAGCCGCTCAGCGACATGCGCC
>Ga0209382_10006167_pt1 | contig 15464 bp, 9 predicted proteins | sample SoiMetdeltSBSDD5_FD_187599 | JGI IMG/M metagenome (GOLD analysis project Ga0209382, IMG submission 187599) | Bulk soil microbial communities from a Populus tree surrounding site in Tennessee, USA - Soil MetaG P. deltoides SBSDD5 (SPAdes) (version 2) | ecosystem: Environmental > Terrestrial >...
TGCGCGGCGATTGTCGCCGGGATTGATGCCCTCGAGCGTCAATTCCTGTGCCCACGTCGCCTTGTACTCGAAATCGAAGGTTTCACCAACCGCGATCATCTGGTCGGCCGGCTTGAACGACGTGCCCGGCACATCCGCGGCATCTTTGGCAACCAGTCGCCACTGAACCAGCGTTCCCGAACGTTTCAGCGAAACCCGCAGATTGTTCACCGACGGCGTAATGTTGATGAACCTGAACCGATAAGTCACTCCCGTCCGCAGCTGCATCGTGTTGGGCTGCGGCACCCCGTTCATCAGAATCATGGCGTTGCCAAATGGCTCGTTTGGTCCCTGGCTAAACAGGAAACTCTTGTCCGTCGCCGGATCGTAGGTCTGGCCTGGAGGCAGCACGATCAGCGTGCCATGAACTCCGCCGTTCAACTGAGCGGCATCGTGCCAGTGAGTGTGGTACATGAACGTACCCGCGCGGGGCGGTTTCATTTTCACCGTGAAACTTTTGCCCGGTGGAACCGGCGGCGTCTTCTTATCGTCCAGACCGCCCCATTCCGGAACACCGTCGTAATAGCTTTCGAGCTCGATGCCGTGCCAGTGAATGCTCGTGGCTTCCTTCAACTTGTTGACGACTTCAATCTCGACGGGTTGATTCTGAGTCAGGACCATGACCGGACCGGTAAGTCCGGTACTCATTAGCGGTCTGGTTTTGGCCGCACTCTGTGCGAGGTCGCGCAATGACAACTGATAAAACCTTGGGTCCTCGTTCCGTTCCCCGACGGCGAGTTCCAGCCTGCGTTCAGCCTTCCAGTTCGTCGAAGTGTCGAGCTCCGATCGGCCGGTGATCGTGACGCCCATGATCATTCCACCCATGCCGGCGTAGTCCGATTCTTCGTCGTGCATGTGTTCGTGGTTGTCCGCAACCGTAACATCGCCGGGATCCAAGTCGACAGGCAATCGCATGTGCGGCAGCCGGTGACAGTGATAGAGCCATCGACCCGGTTCGTTCGGAACCCAGGACATGTCGAAGGTTTCGCCGATTTCCACCGAATGCGTGAACTCGAGAGGCTGCTTGCCGGGCTCGAAGGCGTGGTAGTTTTCACCGTCTCCCTCGGCATCGAGCGTGAAGTGGGATCCGTGCAAATGCATCGGATGGCTGAGATCCGACGCATTGACGATCCGCCAGTGGACTTTCTCGCCAACTTTATAGTCAAGCCGCTCCGTGTACGGCCAGGATTTACCGTTCATCGCCGTGCGCGTCGGGCCGTTCCAGCGCTCAAGGACGAAGATGCGGTCGTTCACCGCAGCGCCTGGAGAATCGATAACCAACGCACCTCCCAACAATGAATCGACGACCCGGTTATTGCCGCGCCTTCCGTCCGGTGTCTGTGCAAAGTACAGATACGTGCCGGGAGTTCCTGCAATGAACCTCACGTGTTCGGTTGCGCCCGGCGCAACAGTAATGACGTCAGTATCTTTACCCGGACGAGTGTGCAGTCCGTGAACGGTTGCAGGAACGCCGAGCGCGCTGTGTAAGGTGATGTCGATCGTTGTTCCCTGCGGCACGCGAATCGCGGGAGCGGGAATCTGCAGACTCTTTCCGGTCTCACCAAATGCGTACACGGGAATGGTCTCACCGTCTTCACGCTCCGGATGCCAGTTGCCCTTGCGCATCTCCAGGCGCAACGTCAACACACCGTTCCGAAGTTCGCCGGCCAGCGTTCGGTTATCGTTAGCAGCGATGGACTCCAGGCGCTGAGCCGCAACCGGAAAGGCCGTCGCGCTCGCCACCACAATTCCGGCCAAAAGCGCACGGCGTAGAAGATTCCACGTCATGATCGAGTCTCCTTTGATATTGCCGATATCCTATTCGGTCCACAGGCATGACTCAAAGCTTTTCAAATTCCATAGAAAAATCGGGGCCAGGCGGGGTATTCCCCATTAAAACAGCCTAGGCTCGTCATTTCCATCCTGTTTGCGACGGCGACCAGGCCGGCCGGGAATCATCTTGCGACCGGATATTGCTTCGAGTTGTTTCAACAGTTCTGGCTGTGCCCACGGCCTTCCGGTGGAAGTAAATCTCCGAATTGTCTTCAGCTCCTCTTGAGACTGTTCAACTCGTAGCCATTCCGACCAGTCCGGGATGACATCTTTATCCAGGAAGTCGTTGTCCAACAGAAGGTCATCACGCAGGCCACAGTGCGCGGCAGCGCTTGACCAAAGATAATCCTCAGCTCGTTCGACAAGGCGCGCCCGCACCGGATTACGCTCGACGTACCGGATCGCATTCCACATATACGATTCATGCATCGGAAACATTTTGGGCCGACCTTCCCAGACATGCCCCTTGAACCCGTACTTGTTATTGAAGTAAGTCGAGTACTCGGTATGCGCCTGATGCAAGACCGATGAAATACAACTTTCGTCGTGCGGAACGACGATCAGGTGCGGGTGATTCGTCATCAGGGTGTAGGCGATGATTCTTAGATTGTATTGGCGACTCGCTGAACGGAGAACTCGGATATACACGAGGAAGTCGCGATCCTCGTAGAAAGTGGGCTGCTTCCGAATCCCGCGTTGGACCACGTGATGCGGCCACTGCGGGATGACGCAGCGTCGAGGTCGTGCCATGATTTTGCCAGGGGAAATGCGAACCTTGCGAAAGGGCAACAGAACTTTACTACGCATTCGCAAATTGGGGAATACCCCGTCTGGCCCCGATTTTTCCCTTCTTTCAAGGTTTCAGTTATGAGAATGAGTTAGAATCGCGATTTGAGTCTCACAAATACACCAAACACACCGATGGTCCAGCCTGTTCCAGAGGAACCGCACACGACAGCACGGCGTCCTACCGCCCGCGCGGGGGCGTTGATCATCCCGGAGAAGCCAGCGGCTCCAGGTCCGAGTGAAGCCGAGAGCCTCGATGTTTGGGGTTTTCAAGATACCCACTTCGATATCAACGCAAACGGGAACGTTATCATTCGCGGTTCGCGTTATGAACTCAGCGGCAAAGAACTACCGCGTTTTCTGCCCTGGGTTCGCGAAATGCTGAAAGTGGACGTCGGTCCACACAATATCAATCGACCCGCCTACCCGACCTCGATACCCGAGCCGAACATCAATGCTGAATTCCTGCAGCATATCCAGGGATTTCTCGCCGCAAATCAGATCGACAGCACGGGTGAGGTCCGCATGCGACACGGCCACGGGCATACGCAGGAAGAGATGTACTCGATCAAGTACACGCGGCTCGGACGAATTCCCGATGTTGTCGTATATCCCGAAGACGAAGTTCAGGTAAGCAGTCTGGTCGAGGCCGGAAAGAAGTTCGATGTCTCGCTGATCCCTTACGGCGGCGGCACTAATGTCACTGACGCCTTGCGATGCCATCCCCACGAACAACGCATGATCGTTTCCGTGGACATGCATCGGATGAACCGCGTTCTCTGGATCGACCGTGAAAACATGATGGCCTGCATTGAGGCCGGGGCCGTCGGCCGGCACATCATGGCGGAGTTGAAAAAATACGGCTTCACGATGGGCCATGAGCCTGACAGCGTGGAATTCTCGACGCTTGGTGGCTGGATCGCCACCAATGCGAGCGGGATGAAGAAGAATCGCTACGGCAATATCGAAGACCTCGTGCTCGATATCACCGTCGCGACCGCGTCGGGCACGCTCGAGCGCACCAGTACTTCTCCGCGCGAGTCCACCGGTATGGACCTTCGCCGCCTGATGTTTGGGTCGGAAGGAACACTGGGCATTATCACATCGGCCATCGTGAAGGTTTTCCGGTTGCCCGAGGTTCAAGAGTACGGATCGGTGTTGTTTCCGACCTTCGAAGACGGTTTCAAGTTCATGTTCGACATGACTCGTGAAACCACACCGCCGGCCAGCGTCCGGCTTGTGGACAATCTTCAGTTCCAATTTGGACTGGCGCTGAAGCCGAAGTCGAGTGGCGGTCTCGCAGACCTGAAGAGCAAGGCGGAAAAGTTTTTTGTCACCAAGATCAAAGGCTTCGAGCCGGACAAGATGGTGGTACTGACGCTCGTGTTCGAGGGCACACGAGCGGAAGTCGAGCGCCAACAGCGCGACGTCTACCGCATCGCGACACGGCATCACGGGATGAAGGCGGGCGGAGAGAACGGCAGACGCGGTTATCAACTGACCTTCAGCATTGCCTATATCCGCGACTTCCTGATGAGCTACTACATCATTGCGGAGTCGTTCGAGACCTCGGTTCCCTGGAGCCAGGCGCTTGGTGTTTGTTCAAACGTGAAGAACCGCGTGTATGAAGAGTACCGGAAGCGAAACCTCCCCGGCGAACCTTTCATGAGCTCGCGCATCACGCAGGTTTATCCCACCGGTGTGTGCATTTATTTCTATTTCGGCTTCTACTACAAAGGAATCCCCAATCCGCAGGAAGTCTATCTGGAGCTCGAAAACATAGCGCGCGACGAAATCCTCAAATCGGGCGGATCGCTTTCACATCACCACGGAGTCGGTAAGCTGCGCCGCGCTTTTCTTCCGCGGATCATGTCCCAGACCGCGCTTCAATGGAAACGCGAGCTGAAGAAGAGCCTGGACCCCATGAACGTTTTCGGAGCCGGGAATCAGGATCTCGATATTCGATGAGTGCCGCAGGACAGACGACCGCCTGGGTCGTCATCACCGGAGCTTCATCCGGAATCGGCAAAGCGCTCGCCTACGAATTCGCTGCCGGTGGTTTCAATCTCGTGCTGGTCGGTCGAAACGAAGCCGCATTAGGCCGGGTCGCAGCGGACTGCTCCAGTAAACACAAAATCGAAGCCGAGTTCTTCATCGCGGATCTTTCTCGCGCCGAATCGGTCGATGCCCTGGTCACAGCACTTGAATCGAAGCCACGCCAGTACCAGGTGCTGGTGAACAATGCCGGCTTCGGCATCCACGGCGATTTCGCTTCGACCGATATCGATCAAAACATCCAGCTCGTTAACGTTCAGTTGACAGCCACACTCAAGCTGACCAAAGCACTACTTCCGTCTATGATCGCGCGGCGCAGCGGACGAATTCTCAATGTCGCATCGGTCTATTCGTTTTCGCCGGTGCCGATGCAATCGGTGTACAGCGCTTGCAAGGCTTTCCTGCTTTCATTCTCGTCGGCATTGCAGAACGAACTCGTGGGCACGGGTGTGACTGTCACGGTGTTCTGCCCCGGCATCACGCAAACACAATTTCGCTCACGCGCCGGCATCAAAGAAAAAAAGAAGGAATCAGGTATGTCGGCGGAAACTGCGGCGCGAATTGCGTACGCTGAAACGTTGCGTGGGAAACACATCGTGGTGCCGGGGTTCATCAACCGTCTTTACGTTTTGGTTGCCCAACTGTTGCCCACGAGCACCATGCCCACCCTGATCCGCTTCATCAACCGGCAGCGCGGCCACAGTGTGTCAGAGTGACGGCGGTCAGCGAACGGCGGTTAATACTAACGAGATAGGTTTGACGTCGGGGAATAATCCCTCCTTCGCGAAGGAGGGGTGGACGCGACCTAAAGAAATGTTGCGAAGCATCCTTTGAAAGGAGCGGACGGGGTGGTTGTTTCAAGCTACCGCTTATCTAGCCCGAACGGTTTGATAATCGGTGACTTGAAACAACCACCCCGTCTGCGCTGAATAAGGAACGGGGCCATTTTTCTTTATGGCGCAGCCACCCCTCCTTCGCGAAGGAGGGGTTTATGGCTCGACTAACCAATGGGTTCAGAAGCAAATCCCTTTCTCAAGAGCTCACGAATGCCGCAGTGATCGAGGCTTGAAAACGCGCGTCGCAAACGAGCCGTCAGGTCCGAGCCGATATCCACACGGTACGCGAAGAACTCGGCAGGCTGGTCTGAGCGCGAGTATTATTACGCCTATGGGTTACGTACACGAAAATCTCATCACCGATGAACGCGTCTCGTATCAGGCGCGCTTGCACTGGATTCTGTTTCTAAGGCCTTTCATGATCAGCTTTGCAATCGTCGCTGTCGCGGTCCTGCTCTTCTATTTATCCGGGCGCGCCGATCCGAGTCTGGTAAATGCCCTCACCCTGGTTGGAATGGCACTGCTCGTCATCGCCGTGTTTCCTTTCATTGGCGCCTGGATCGCGCGAGCCAGCTCGGAGTTCGCAGTAACGAACAAGCGCGTCATCCTGAAAACCGGATTCATTCAAAAGAAAACAGCGGAGATGTTTCTGAACAAGATCGAAAGTGTCGGCGTTGAACAAAGCATCACAGGACGCGTATTTGGCTACGGCACCATCATCATCCGCGGAACCGGCGGCTCTCTCGAACCGTTCGACAATGTCTCCGCACCGCTCGAATTCCGCCGCCAGGTACAGGAACAGATCGGCAAGAGTTTTGAAACAGTACGGGCTGAGCGTTAGATTTGGATTTATTTTCAAATCGCGAACAACGGAGATTGCACGAATCCGCATTGCAGGTTGTAGATTCGAAATTCCAAGATTTATATTTCGGGCACCGCGCTTCCCTAAATGTAAATCTTGGAATTTCGAATCTACAACCTGCAATGCGGATTCGTGCAACCTCCGTTGTTCGCGATTTGAAAATAAATCCCCTTTCCTGCCAACCAAACCCGAGCTAAGAGGGTCTTTTGAGGGTGATTCGCAAAATCACTGGAGGGTTTTGGCATGAAGGTGAAGACATTTGGCGTACTGGCTGGCGTTCTCGTCCTGATAATGTGCGGTAACTTGTTGGCGCAAAGACCCGCGCCCGCGCCGCGGCCATTCGAGTACTTTGGCGAGTACCTTGAGTTGATGCCTCCAATGCCCCCGATGCCGCCTATGCCCCCGATGCCGGCCATGCCACCCATGCCTCCAATGCCGGAGATGCCGGAAATGCCGCCAATGCCACCGATGCCGTCGTTCAATTTCCATTACGAACCCTTCGAATTGACGATCGCCGGTCAGGCAGCGCAATCGGCCGATCCGGAGACGCGGCTGCAGCAGGAAGTGTTTCGAAGCCTTCTCAGAAACAACGCGGATCGCGCAATCGAACTGGCAACGGAACGGCTGAAAACCAACCCTGCGGATCCGGTCATTCTCGGCAACCTCAGCGCGATCGCCAACAGCGGTTCGGCCAAAGCTCAGCCCCTCTTGCTTTCGATCGCAAAGACCTCCACAAGCACGCCGGCCCGTCGCGAAGCGACGTTGTCGGTCGTCCGCAACCGTGATGACAAAGACGCGCTCGCACTGCTCGAAGACCTTTACAAGGCTAATGCCGACAATGTTGAGGTGCGTCGGGTTGTGGTGTCGTCCATCGGCCGGATGTCCGATCCGCGCGCGGTGACCGTGCTTGCGAACATCGTGCGTAATGATACGGATGAGTCGATTCGCCGTTCGGCGATTCGCGCGCTCGGCACCAGGCAGGATCAGGAATCGATGAAAGTCCTGGAAGAGCTTTTGAAGGCGGCGCCGAGACGCGGCTAGCCTCGGCTCTAACGGCGTTCACTATTTTCAGATCGCAATCAGCGGAGATTGCACGAATCCGCAATGTAAATTCTAAATTTCGAGATTCCAAGATTTTCATGTGAAGGGAATGCCGTGGCTACCTCGGTTCCCCAAATGAAAATCTTGGAATCTCGAAATTTAGAATTTACATTGCGGATTCGTGCGATCTCCGCTGATTGCGATTTGAGAATAGTATCCCATCACACCGTATAAGCAGCGATGCCGACGTCTTCCGCTGTCAGCTCTTCTCCGGCAACGCGCATGGTCAATCCCGGCCGCGATCCCGTGAGTTCACGGACAAGTCTGGCGCCCAGTTGGACGTGTTTGTTGAGAACCCAGTATCGATGTTGCGGTAGAAACAGCGGGCTGTATGTCATGATGACGCCTGACGGCGACTCGAAAGTTTTTCGCGCGAAACGTGCGAAAGCTTCAAACAGCCCCGCTCCGTGAAAGCTGGGAGCGATTGTCAGATCCACCAAAACGACGGTATCACCCGAGTCTTTGTGATTGTTCCAGGTTCCGTTAGCGGTTAGTTCCTTGAAGGTGGCAGGAATGTTATCGGGATTGCCGCCGGTGTCGAGTCGAATACCCTCGAGCACTCCAGCAATAACGTTATTCACATAAGCGGCGACGACGTAACCACGCGAGTTCGCGATTCTCTGTCCCCACTCATACCCATCCGTGGGAGCAAATCCCTTCCAGTACTTCTGCAGAATGCTCAAGCCGGCTTCGCGCTGGTCGATTTCTTCGCCGCGTCGAAATATCAACGTCTCCATGACGATGTCCAGACCTGCGGCTACGTTCCGTCGGGGCCGCTTTTTCGTCAAGGTTTCCCTCGTGGACGGCTGTTGCTCAGCGCCGGACAGGAGGGAAATCTCCCCCTAATTCGTTCCGCCACGCGAGCGCAGAAAAGCCGCCATTTCCGCCTGTTTTCGCTCCAACGCGAAGGCTAGCGGAGTCTTGCCGTCCGTCATTTTCGCGTTGATATCGGCGCCGTGATCCAGAAGCAGCCTGGCGAAATCGATGTCTCCGTTAGAGGCGGCTTCATGCAAGGCAGTGAATCCCATATCCGGCTGAGTCGCATTTACGTTCGCACCGCGGGCAATGAGAATGCGCGCAATTTCGAGGCGACGGCCAGCCGCAGCTGACTGGAGCGGGGTGACTTTCATGGATTCTCGGGACGCAAGATTCACGTCGGCCCCGGCATTCAACAGAGCTTCGACGGCTTCGGGATTTCCGAAGAACACGGCGAGTCCAAGAGCCGTAAAACCATCGGAAGAAAACGTATTTACAAGTTTGGCATCTGCCGAAACAAGCAACCGAACGCGGGCTGTCTCGCCGGTGGCCGCAGCTTCAAATAAATTCAACTCGGTGCCGGAAGCCAGCAAGGCCGCCAGAACATCCTTTTTCCCGTAATACGCCGCCTTCAAAACCGCCGACACACCTCGTTCGTCCTTCGCCTGCGCAAGCGACGGCTGGTCCGACAACATTGCCTTTACTTGCGCGACATTCCCCTGCGTGACAGCCGACAAGAATTCCTGGGTCATTTCTTTTTCCTTTTGATTGAGGGCGAGAACCATGAAGGCCGCCCATAAGATTTGCATCTTCATTTTGTTGCCCCTCGTTGAAGCAGCAGTTCGGCCGCTTCGTGCTGTTTTTCTTCGATTGCAACTTCCAGCGGTGTCCGGCCTTGGTCGTCCTTCGCGTCGATCGCGGCGCCCCGGTCCAACAACGGCCCGAGGAGCGAAAGAAAACCGTAGCCTGCGGCGTAGTGCAAAGCCGTCCAGCCGGCCCGCGGCCAGCCAAGGCCACCGCGCCGCGCGTTAGGATCGGCGCCGTGTTCGACAAGCAACTGCGCTGTTTCAACCTGACGGCCGAACATCGCGGCGTGAAGCGGTGTCACCTGCAGCGGGTGTCTGGAGACTGCGTTGACATCCGCGCCACGCTGCAGAAGGAGTTGAGTGGTTTCCAGGTGGCCGTAATGAGCAGACAATCCCAACGGCGTGAATCCTTCGAGTGAATAGGCATTCAAGCGCCGAGGATCTTCTTCCAGCAACTCGATGACGCGATCGACTTGACCGATCGCGGCCGCTTCGTGGATGTCCGGCTTCACTCCCGCCTGGAAGAGAAGCTCCGCGATGATCAGGTGACCGGAGTTCACCGCCATGATCAGGGCGGTGTTTCCGAGCCAGTTTCTGGCGGCCAGCAATCGCGGATCGAGCTGTAACAATTCGCGCACGCGCCCGGCATCACCTGTTCGAGCCGCGTTGAGCATTTCGATCACACTGCGACCGAACTTTTCATTGCGCGAGGGGCGCCGCTCGCGCAGGCTATCGGCGACGCTATCCATCAGCATCTCGCGCAACTGACCCCGCGCCGAATGCAGCCGCTTTTTGACGGCCGTCACCGCTACCCCAAGAAATTCGCTCACCTCCTGTTGCGAATATCCGCTGAAGTAATAAAGCATCACGGCAGCGCGCTCGTGTTCAGGAAGAGCATCGATTGCGGTCCAGATTTGACTCTTCATTTCGCTGTCGTCCTCCGCTTCATCCCGACCGCCTTCCAGCGCCGGCACCTGCTGCTCAGCCTCCAGGGTTTCGAAAGTCAGCGGCTTGCGGCGTGTGATGCGGTCGCACTGTTTAAGGACGATCCGGCGGAACCATCCGGGAAAGGCTGCCGGTTCGCGCAATTGGCCCAGGCACACATAAGCCTCGAGAAACGCCTCCTGCGCAGCGTCTTCCGCCAGTTGAAAATCACCAACCAGCGAATAGCCGTAAGCCACAGCCATATCTTCGAAACGGCGAACAATTTCCGCGAAAGCCGGGGTGTCTCCTTCCCGAACGCGGATCACGAGAGCAGCCAGGTCGTCCAAGTCGTTATCTCCTGCTATAGATAAGTCCCAGTTGGAAGCGCAAAGGTTACCGCAGCGGTTGCCACGACGGGTTACAATAGGAGGTTCGACTCATAGGAAAGGACACGCATGAAGGAAGATGTGACGTTGCGGATCCCGTCGTGGGACGCGGAGGAGATGAAGGAATGGGAAGAGTCGCTCGACTCCGTGGTTTCCGACGGCGGTCCGGTCAAAGCGGCTGAAATTCTGTCGCAGCTGCAGCGACGGGCCTATCGCACTGGGATAAACGTCCCGTTCACCGCCAATACTCCGTATATCAATACGATACCGGTCCACCAGCAACCCGCTTATCCCGGCGACCAGGCCATCGAGCGACGGGTGAAAAGCCTCATCCGTTGGAATGCCATGGCCATGGTTGTCCGCGCCAATAAGCTGGAGGCCGGCATCGGCGGTCACATCTCCACATTTGCTTCAGCCGCCACGCTTTACGAGGTCGGTTACAACCACTTCTTCCGTGCCCGCACGAAGGATTTCGAAGGCGACATCGTCTATATCCAGGGCCACGCTGCCCCCGGTGTTTACGCCCGCGCGTTCCTGCTGGGCCGGCTGACGGTACAGCAGATGGAGAATTTCCGCCGTGAACTGGCGAACGGCGGCGGACTCTCATCCTATCCTCATCCCTGGTTGATGCCTGACTTCTGGGAGTTTCCAACCGTTTCGATGGGCCTGGGCCCCCTCATGGCGATCTATCAAGCACGATTCAATCGCTACCTCGAAGATCGCGGTTTGAAACCCCGTACCGACGCCAAGGTCTGGGCTTTCCTGGGTGACGGTGAAACCGACGAACCCGAGGCGTTAGGAGCCATTACTCTCCCGGCACGCGAAAAACTCGACAATCTCATCTTCGTCGTGAACTGCAATCTGCAGCGACTCGATGGGCCGGTTCGCGGCAACGGACAGATCATCCAAGAACTGGAAGCGGCGTTTCGCGGCGCCGGATGGAATGTCATCAAGGTGATCTGGGGCAGCGACTGGGACCCAATCCTGGCGCGAGATCGCGAAGGGCTGCTGGCAAAACGAATGGGCGAGCTCGTCGATGGTGAATACCAGCGTTTCATCACCGAATCCGGCGCATACTTCCGCGAAAAATTCTTCGGCGTTGATCCGCGATTGCTCAAACTCGTCGAGCATCTTTCCGACGATGACCTGACAAAGCTCCGACTCGGCGGACACGATCCCAAGAAAATCTATGCGGCATTCAAGGCGGCCGCTGAGCACAAAGGCCAGCCGACCGTCATCCTCGCACGCACGATCAAAGGCTATGGTCTGGGTGAGAGCGGTGAAGGCCGCAACATGACCCATCAGCAGAAGAAGATCAACGAGGAGGAGTTGCAGCGGTTCCGGAAACGTTTCGACGTGCCGATCCGCGAAGAGGACATTCACGACACGCCGTTCTACCGCCCGGCGGACGACAGCCCGGAGATCCAGTATCTGCGCGAGCATCGCATGGCGCTCGGCGGCTACGTTCCGAAACGCATGGTTCGCTCTGAACCGTTGCAGGCAAATCTTGGTGAGGTTTTTGAGGAGTTCCTCGAAGGCGATCCCAAGCGCGAAGTATCCACCACGATGGCTGTCGTACGCATGCTTGCCAAGCTTCTAAAGCATCCGGAAATCGGAAAACTCGTGGTGCCGATTGTTCCTGACGAGGCGCGGACCTTCGGAATGGAATCGCTATTTCGTGAGGTCGGAATCTACGCCAGCACCGGCCAGCTTTATGAGCCGGTCGATCGGCAAATGGTTCTGTATTACAAAGAAGCCAAGGATGGACAGATCCTCGAAGAAGGAATCACGGAAGCGGGATCGATGTCTTCCTTTATCGCGGCCGGTACGGCCTACTCCACGCATGGTCTGAACATGATTCCGTTCTTTATTTATTACTCCATGTTCGGCATGCAACGCGTTGGTGATCTCGTCTGGGCTGCCGCGGACATTCAGTCGCGTGGATTCCTGCTCGGAGGAACATCAGGGCGGACAACGCTGGCCGGCGAGGGGCTGCAACATCAGGACGGCAACAGTCATGTGCTGGCGTTGCCGGTTCCGAACTTGCGAGCGTACGATCCTGCGTTTGCTTATGAACTCGCAGTGATTATCGAAGATGGGATTCGCCGCATGTACATGAATGGCGAAAACATTTTCTACTACATCACCGTGATGAACGAAAACTACACCATGCCTCCGATGCCTGAAGGCGCGCGTGAAGGGATTCTGCGAGGGCTCTATCGCTTCCGGGCAGCAGCAAAGGATTCCAAACTGCGCGCACAGCTTTTCGGGAGCGGGACGATTCTGCGTGAGGCCATCAAAGCGCAGGAGATTCTTGCGGAGAAGTTCGGCGTCGCGGCGGATGTATGGAGCGTTACGAGTTACAAGGAGCTCTATCGTGACGCCATCGAAACCGAACGCTGGAACATGCTTCATCCACTGGAAAAACCGCGGTTGCCGTACGTCACGGAGACAATGAAGGGCGCTCCGGGCGTTTTCGTGGCCGCGTCGGACTATTTGAAGTCACTTCCGGCAATGATTGCTCAATGGATGCCGCGGCGGCTCGCCTGTCTCGGTACGGATGGTTTTGGCCGTAGCGAAACGCGTCCCGCACTTCGCGATTTCTTCGAAGTCGATGCTCGGCATATCGCATTTACCACGCTCGTCGAGTTGTTCCGCGAAAAGCAGGTGGATGCCGCGCTCATCCAGCGGGCCATGAAGGAACTCGCCATCAATCCCGATAAACTAAACCCACACACTGCCTAAAAATCGGGGCCAGACGGGGTATTCCCCAATTTCGGAAATTGGGGAATACCCCGTCTGGCCCCGATTTTGCCTTCCGCCTCCGGCGGCGTTATGATGCGCAAAACCAAACGCAACATTTTCCGAGGGGTGCCGTATGAACACGTTAGTGCGCCGACTTCTGTTTTTCGCGCTGCCGATGATTCTCATACCGTTCGGGATCTCGACTGTACGCTCGCAGGTCGCAACCGGTCAGCGTTCCCAAATCAACAGTTCTGAAAATCCGCTGCTCTCAGTCTTTCGTTTGCGGTCGATTGGACCCGCGAGCATGGGGGGCAGAATTGACGACGTCGCGGTATCCGACAGCGATCCGAGCATCATCTACATCGGATATGCGGTGGGCGGCGTTTTCAAATCGGAGAATAACGGTACGACATGGGAACCGGTCTTCGAGACGTATCCGACGGCTTCGATCGGCGACATCGCGATACATCCGACAAATCCGAACATCGTCTACGTCGGCACAGGTGAGGCGAACAACCGGCAAACGTCCTCATTCGGCGACGGCATCTACAAGACTACCGACGGCGGAAAGACGTTCACCAACATTGGTCTGAAGGAAACGCAGACGATCGCGCGAATCGTGATCGATCCGCGAAATCCGGAGATCGTCTACGTGGCAGCGACCGGTCACCTCTTCGGTCCCAACGACGAACGCGGCGTGTTCAAAACTGTCGACGGTGGACGCACGTGGAATCGAGTGAAGTTCGTGGATCGCGACACCGGGTTTACGGACATCGCGATGGATCCGGTGAACAGCAACATTTTGTACGCGGCGAGCTATCAACGGCGTCGCAGCGGTTGCTGTTTCGACGGCGGCGGTCCCGGCAGCGGCATCTGGAAGACCGAGGATGCCGGCCGAACATGGACGAAGCTGAATGGGAATGGCCTGCCGCCGGGAACGTATGGACGGATTGCCCTCGACGTTTCTCGCTCGAATCCCAACGTGGTCTACGCACAGATTCAGGCCGGCGAAAGCGGAACCGTGCAAACGCAACGCGGCAATCAGCCGCCAACTTCCAGTGAAGAAACGCCTGCCGGGGCTGCCGCAGTCGGTGCCGCGGCTCAACAGCGCGGTGGCGGTGGAGGTGGCGGAGGAGGTGGTGGCGGAGGAGGCTTCGATTGGTGCAACAACGGCGGACCGAGTCGCGGTTTTGGCGGCGGTGGCGGCGGCGGTCGCGGTGGTGCGCCCGCCAATCCTAATCAGACCCCACCCGCACTCGACGCGGCGCGTGGCGGCGTGTTCCGTTCCGAAAATAAAGGCGCTGCCTGGACTCTCGTGAGCAACTGCAATGCGAGGCCGATGTACTTCAGCCAGATTCGTGTCGATCCGACGAACGACAAGACGATTTACGTCGCAGGTCTGCCTGTCTCGAAATCCCTCGACGGTGGAAAAACATTCGCGAGCCTCGACGACGGTGGCGGGTACGGCACTCCGGGCCACGTCGACCAGCATGCGATCTGGATCGATCCAAAGAATCCAAAACATCTCATCATCGGAAATGATGGTGGATTGAACGTCAGCTGGGATCAGGGCAAGTCGTGGGACTTCGTCAATACGATGGCGACCGCTCTAGCGTACTTCGTGAGCGCCGACATGCGACGGCCGTACTACGTGTACACCGGATTACAAGACAACGGAAGCTGGGGCGGCCCCAGCGCCGTGCGACGGGCGCGCGGCGGCATCATGAATTCGGATTGGTTTGGAATCGGCGGCGGCGACGGTTTTCAAACTGCCGTCGATCCGAACGACTACAACATCGTCTTCACGGAATCGCAAAACGGTAACACGAACCGTTACGACCTGCGACAAGGCCGTGGTGTAAGCGTCAGGCCGCGCACCGCTCCAGTCCCTGCAGGCGCCGGCCGAGGCGGCGGGGGCGGTGGTGGTCGAGGCGAAGATCCTAACGTGATCAATGCGGCCAATCCCGAAGACTACAGGTATAACTGGAACACGCCCTTCATTCTGTCGCCGCACAATCCAGGCATTATGTGGTTAGGTGGAAACCGGCTATTCAAATCCTACAATCGCGGCGATTCCTGGATGGCGAGCGCCGATCTTACGAAGCAGATCGATCGCAGCGAAATTCAGTTGATGGGCGTGCCGGGCGATCGAACACAGCTGTCCAAAAACGATGGCGTCACGGCTTACGGAACGATCATCGCCGTGTCGGAGTCTCCTGTTTATCCCGGCGTTGTGTGGGCCGGCACGGACGACGGCAACCTGCAAGTCAGCAAGGACGGTGGAACGACGTTCACCGAAGTTGGAAAGAATATTCCCGGTATGCCCGCGGGCCAT
>Ga0209382_10006168_pt1 | contig 15462 bp, 19 predicted proteins | sample SoiMetdeltSBSDD5_FD_187599 | JGI IMG/M metagenome (GOLD analysis project Ga0209382, IMG submission 187599) | Bulk soil microbial communities from a Populus tree surrounding site in Tennessee, USA - Soil MetaG P. deltoides SBSDD5 (SPAdes) (version 2) | ecosystem: Environmental > Terrestrial >...
CGCATGAAGGACCTGACCAGGGGGCTGACGACGAAATCTGACAAGATCCGCGTTCTGAGCGCGAACGGCTACAGCCGCGGTGACATCGCGCGGTTCCTGGGCATCCGCTATCAGCACGTCAGGAACGTGCTGGTGCAATCTGCCGCCAAGAAGCCTCCAGGCTTCGAGGAAGCCGGGGCGCCTCCCCTAGGCAGCTCTCTCGTGGCCTCCGCTGCCCGCGAGGGGATACGTCACCGCATGAGCCTCAAGGTGGACGCCGGCGGCCGCGTTCTCATCCCGTCCCCCGTGCGCGAGGCCATGCGGGTTGGCGAGGGCGATACGGTGCTGGCCTGGCTGGAGGACGGCGAGTTGCATCTGGTGAGCCCCGGGGTTGCGCGGCGGCAGGCCCAGGAGCTCGCCGCCAAGCTGATGCGCGGAGCCGGCAGTCTCGCCGATGAGCTGATAGCCGAGCGGCGAGAGGAGGCGAGGCGCGAGGCGGCGAATGGCTAGCGCCGTCCTCGACGCCTCCGCGCTCCTTGCCCACATCGGGCAGGAGCCCGGCGCCGACAGCATCGACAACCTGGCAGACGAGGCGCTCATGTCTGCGGTCAACTTGGCGGAGGTGCTCGCCAAGTTGGTCGAGCGCGGTCTCTCCCCGCGCGAGGCCGATATGATCGTGTATCGGTACCGGCTGGAGTTTGTGCCCTTCGACGAGGAGCTCGCGCGCCAGACTGGCGCGCTGCGTCCGGCGACGAAATCGCTGGGGCTTTCCCTGGGCGATCGCGCCTGTCTCGCGCTCGCCCAGCGCGAGCGGCTGCCCATTCTCACGGCCGACAAGAGCTGGGCGAAGCTCGATCTCGGGATTCTAATCAAAGTGGTCAGGTAAGAGCGGTGGCAACAGCGAGATTCGCCGGCGCCAACTCGATCTTCGTGGGCGCGAGGCTGCTCACCACGCCCAACCCGTGCCGCAATCGCGACGCGCCGGTCCTGGACCGGCTCGGCAAGGACCTGCCGAGACCGGTCAGGGGCGCACGATCTCCCGGACTTCGTAGTGCTCGACCTTGAAGTCGGAGCGGCGCAGCAACTCGCGGGCCCGCTGCGAGATCACGGACTTCTCGTAATCGTCCTCGCTGTTGCCGCGCGCCACGGCCAGAGCGCGCACGGCGTCCAGGTCGTCGAACCAGAGGATGGTGATGAACTCGGTCTCTCCCAGCCGTTCCAGGCGAAGGACCTGCATCTCGCGCAAGCCCATCACGTTCTTGGCCAGGATGCTGGGGAAAGACTCGGTTCGCAGCACGGCCTCGAAGGCATCGGCGTTCTGATGCGCAGTCCACCCGCGCCAGACGCGAGCAATCATGTCTTCTCGCTCCCTCGTGTTTGACCGCACGGCCGCAGCGAGTCCCGGTCGCGCGTTTGCTCCCGCGCCCCGATGCTGCCCCGCTCCGGTCAATCCCGCACCCGGAGAACAAGCACTGCAGAGACTGAAACGCTCTGCCGTCATCCGTTGTTCCGATGGCGACAGCATGCCTACGATGATGGATATCCTGCCTGCAATACAACTCCAACGCTCAGCTGATGCTAGCTGACATTCGCAGGCGGGCTAATCACGAAGATTCTATTTGTGTGGGTGCCATGGAGCGCACCGCCCATAATGGAGATCCGGGAGATTGTCCGACTGACCGACGTTCGGGCGCCGACGGCTGCAGGATGGAGCCGATGCGGCAGTTGCTCAAAGCGCTTGCACCGGCGGTTATTGACCGATCGCAGCGCGGGCTGTTCCATCGCGGGATGCCGGTACAGAAAGGGGAAGAGTACGTCATGACAACTATAGAGGATCCGGTCGTCATCGCCGGGATGGCGCGCACGCCCATCGGCGCCTTTCAGGGCACGCTTGCGCCCCTTGCTGCGGCGCAACTCGGCAGCGTCGCCATTGCGGCAGCCGTGCAGCGCGCCGGCGTCGGGCCAGACGATGTGAGCGAAGTGCACATGGGCTGTGTGCTTCCCGCCGGGCAGGGCCAGGCGCCGGCGCGGCAGGCCGCGATCGCTGCCGGATTGCCCTACAGCGTGCCGTGCACCACGGTGAACAAGATGTGCGGCTCGGGCATGAAGACGGTGATGATGGCCTATGATGCGCTGCACGTACGCCCGGCGGACGTCATCGTGGCGGGCGGCATGGAGAGCATGACGAATGCGCCCTACCTGCTGCCCAAGATGCGCGCCGGGGCAAGGCTCGGTCACACCGAGGTCAAGGACCACATGCTCCTCGACGGCCTCGAGGACGCCTACGACAAGGGCCGGCTGATGGGCACCTTCGCCGAGGATACGGCGCAGGCCTACCAGTTCACGCGCGAGGCGCAGGACGGTTTCGCCGCCGAGAGCCTGAAGCGCGCGAGGCAGGCCAACGAGGACGGCTCGTTTGCAGGGGAGATCGTCGCCGTGGCCGTGAAAGGCCGCGCCGGCACGCAAGAGGTCGCGCGCGACGAGCAGCCGTTCACCGCGGACCCGGCCAGGATCGGGAGGCTCAAGCCGGCGTTCCGGGAGGGTGGCACGGTGACGGCGGCAAATTCCAGCTCGATCTCGGACGGTGCGGCGGCGCTCGTGCTGATGCGCCAGAGCGAGGCGAGGCGGCGCAAGCTCGAGCCGCTCGCGCGAATCGTCGGCACCGCGGGTGTCGCCCAGGAGCCCGCCTGGTTCACGACGGCGCCGGTGTTCGCGATCCGCAAGCTTCTGGAAGAGGTCGGCTGGAGCGCGAAGAGCGCCGGCATCTACGAGATCAACGAAGCGTTCGCCGTCGTCGCCATGGCGGCGATGCACGACCTCGAGCTGCCGCACGAGAAGGTGAACGTGCACGGCGGAGCCTGCGCGTTGGGCCATCCGATCGGGGCCTCGGGCGCGCGCATCATCGTCACCCTGCTCTCGGCCATGGAGAAGTACGGCGAGAGGCGGGGCGTGGCCTCGCTCTGCATCGGCGGGGGCGAGGCGACGGCCGTCGCCGTCGAGCGCCTGCCATGAGGTCGATCCGCACCGAGATCGGCATCGACCGGCCGGCCGCCACGGTGTGGGCCGTCCTCGTCGACGTCGACAGATGGGCGGAATGGAACCCGTTCGCCAAAGCGCGCGGGCGCCTGGCGGTAGGCGAGAGGCTCGAGGTGCAGATCAGCCCGCCTGGCAAGAAGCCCATGGCCTTCCATCCGACCGTTACCAGGCTCGATCCCGGCAGTGAGCTCAGGTGGCTGGGTCACCTCGGCGTTGCGGGGATCTTCGACGGCGAGCACGGCTTTCGAGTCACCCCAGAAGGCTCCGAGCGCTGCCGCTTCGAGCACTTCGAGACCTTCGGAGGCATCCTCGCAGGGCCTATCCTGTGGCTGGCCGGCGACGCCACCCGCCGCGGCTTCGAGGCCATGAACCGGGCGCTGAAGGCGCGGGCGGAGAGCCAATGATCGACGAGGGGATGCGCACGTACATCGCGGCGAAGCTCGGCGCGGTGGCGGCCCGGGAGGGCGTGCGCGTGCTCTATGCGGCGGAGTCCGGCAGCCGCGCCTGGGGCTTCGCCTCGCCCGACAGCGACTGGGACGTGCGCTTCATCTACGCACACGAGCGCGACTGGTACGTGAGCCTGTGGGATGGCCGCGACGTGATCGAGCGGGGCATCGACGAGAAGCTCGTGGACCTCGCCGGCTGGGACATCCGCAAGGCCCTGCGTCTCCTCTTCAAGTCCAACCCCGTCCTCTACGAGTGGCTGGTCTCGCCCATTGTCTATGTGGACGGGCCGCTGCAATCCGAGCTCCAAGCCCTGTTCGAGGTCCACGCCTCGCCGCGGGCGCTCACGCACCACTACTGGAGCATCGCGCGCGGGCAATGGCGCTCCGAGATCGCGGGCAGGGCCACGGTCAAGCTCAAGAAGTATTTCTACGCCGTACGCCCCCTGCTCTCGCTGGCCTGGATCGTGGAGCGGCGCGGCCCGCCGCCAATGGCGATCGGCGCACTCCTCGAGCAGAGCGCGCTGCCGGCCGCGCCGCGCCGGGCGGTGGAGGCGCTGCTGGCCGAGAAGCGCGCGACGCCGGAGCTCGGCGCTCGCGCGCCGATCGCCGAGATCGACGCATGGGTAGAGGGCGAGCTGGAGCGGCTCCATCCGGAGCGCCTGGCGCTGGCCGGCGAGCCGCGCCGGGACGTGCGCGAGGACGCCGACCGGCTCTACCGCCGGATCATCGGGATGAAGGACTGATCGGGCCCGGGGGGGAAGGGCATGTTCTACGTACTGGCGAAGGTCTTCTGGATCCTGCTGCAACCCTCCTCGCTGATGATCGGCGCGGTGATCCTGGGCACGGCGCTCACCGCCACCCAATGGCGCAGGCTCTCGCGCGCGCTCTTGTGGGGTGGCATTGCGGCCCTGCTGGTTGGCGGGCTGTCACCCCTGGGCGATCTGCTGATCCGGCCGCTCGAGTACCGCTTCGAGGCCCCGGACCTCGACCGTCCGGGCCCCGCCATCGCCGGCATCATCGTCCTGGGTGGCGGCGCGGACATGCAGGCGCCGGGCACGCGGCAGATCGCGGGCCTCAACGAGGCGGCCGAGCGCTACACCGAGGCCGTCGCCCTGGCGCGCCGCCTGCCCGGCGCCCGGCTCGTCTTCTCCGGCGGGTCGGGCGGGCTGCTCACCGCGGAGGCGCCCGAAGCGGAGACGGCGGGGCGGCTGTTCGAGGCGCTGGGCCTGCCCAGGGACCGGATCACGCTGGAGGCCGCCTCGCGCGACACCTGGGAGAATGCGGTCCTGACCGCCCGGCTGGTGCAACCCAAGCCCGGCGAGCGCTGGCTGCTCGTCACCTCGGCCTGGCATATGCCACGCGCCATGGGGTGCTTCCGCAAGGCGGGGTTCGCGGTCGAGCCCTGGCCGGTCGACTACCGCAGCCCGCGCAAGCTCGACCTGGCGCGCGTGCACGCCTCGATCCCCGAGGGACTGCGGCGCATCGATTTCGTCGCCAAGGAGTACATCGGGCTCGTCGTCTACTACCTGGCGGGGCGCACCGATGCGCTGCTGCCGGGTCCTGGCGACGGGCCTCGCTCGCCTGTCCCCGGCGCGTAGCTGCAACCTCCGGCCGGCCGGCTGCTGCAACCCGAATTCGCGCCGGGGGTGTCCTCCTCCTACCGGCCGGACCGGCGAGGGCGCTGGCGGGCCTCCGGAGGCCCGGCAAACGGCCTTCTGGCGCGAGGTCGAGGGCGCCGCTGGCCTGGACGGCGCAGCGAGCAGATGGTTGACGCCGCATTACTTGTCGGGGGATGGCGGCGAGCGTGTCAGCTCGGCATCGACGTCCACTGTGGGGCAGCCCTTCGCGGCCAGGTGCTGGTTGTAGGCGTCCAGCCGCGCGCGGTCGCGCTGATACGCAGCGTCGCGGTCGAGCCCCTTGGTCGAGCGGCCGATGAGCGGGGCCACGGTCTGGTTGGCGCCCTTGGCCAGCGCCGAGGGCGGCGTCTCGCTGTCCTTGTGCCGCAGGCGACTGATGGTGACCATCATCGACCCCCTGAGGCGGCGGCAATCGATGGCCTTCTCCTGGCTGCTCATGTGGTAGGCGCCGTCCCCGTCCATGTCCCCGCTCTTCGAAGGCTGGACCAGCTTGTTCTCTTTGAAGGGCGGAGGGGTGTACCCGGGGAGCGCTGCGGCACAGGCTGCGAGCAGCGCAAGCGATGCAAGGAGGGCGGCGCGGATGAGCATGGGCACTGACTACCTGATTTGCGCGACCCTAGCCAAGGAAACGTGGCGCAATTCAGGTTTCAGGGATTAGGTTTCAGGTTTCAGGGGTCACTCGCCTCCGCATCTGGCCCTGAAACCTGAAACCCGGAACCTGGAACCTGATTTAGGAGGAAAGCGTGGCGCAGAGCATCACCCGGAGCGTCATGTCGATGGTGGAGGCCGCCAAGCGCGAGATCGAGGAGATCCCGGCGGCCGAGGCGGTGCAGCTCGCCGGCCGCGACGACGTGGTTCTGGTCGACATCCGCGACATCCGCGAGCTTGGGCGCGACGGCAAGGTGCCGGGGGCCTTCCATGCCCCGCGCGGCATGCTGGAGTTCTGGATCGACCCCGCGAGCCCCTACTTCAAGCCGGTGTTCGGCGAGGACAAGAGGTTCGTCTTCTTCTGCGCCGGCGGCCTGCGCTCCGCGCTCGCCGCCAAGACCGCCCAGGACATGGGGCTGAAGCCCGTGGCCCACGTCGTCGGCGGCTTCGGCGCCTGGAAGAAGGCCGGCGGGCCCGTCGAGGCGCCACAGCGCCCGGCGGGAGGCGGCGACGCCAAGGCCTAGCCTCGACGGCGATGCTGAGCCTTCGCTGATGGTGGCGCGTCAGGAGCGAGCTGCCGCCCTATCGACCGGACACGACGCCGATGACCACGTTGTTGGTGTCGACGATCAGCACGTTCGGTCCTTCGACGAGGTAGCTGCTGCCCCGCAGCTCGGGAAGCTTTGTGGTCAGGCTCTCGGGCGTGGGCTGCAGGTCGCGCAACGCGATATCGGCGGGTATCTCGGCGCCGACCATGGCATAGGCAGGGCTGAGCGCCGGGCCGCCCGGACCCCGGTGCAGTTTCTCATGGATCTCGCTTTTCTGGGCATTGGCCAGGCCGCGAAGGCGGAGGGCGACGATGGGAAGCGCGTCGATCTCCGCGTTCCGGGCCGAGTATTTCGAGGGGACGGTCTGGCTGTCGGCGGCTGCACCCGGAGCCGCGAGCTTGCCGTTGACGAACACTTCCGTGGTCGATTGGTGGCCCTTGCCCTTGGTGCTCGGCTCCTGCGTGCCGGCCTGCTCCGGCGGGCTCCTTCCGGTCGCTGGCGGCACCGGATCGACCTGCTTCAGGTCTTGCGTCGTTTTCGGGTCGACCTTTTCCTGGGCCGAGGCAAGGCCGGTTTCTGCGAGAAGCGCAACGAGGGCTATCACGACGGCGGCGGCGATGTTGCTCATGACGCAGGCCTTCGTAGTTGCGGCGGCGGGTCGAGCGATGCCGCAAGGAAACCCGTCAGAAATTGAAACGTTCCATAGCCTCGAGCTGTACCGTGAAGCGGGCCTCGGAGGCATGGCGCGCCGAGGGGGCGCGCCCGCCTCTGCACGTATCCTAGGAAAAGCACTCCCACGCGCCCTGGCGCGAGATGCCGAGCGATGGCTGACAGAGGTAAGGCGGGCGTTCAGGGCCGGTTCGACACAAGACGGGCCCGATGCACGGCCTTGCGCATCCATTCGGAAAGGATCGCGCGCACCAATGCCGGATCACCTGGCCTTGCTCCAGTGCTTCCCTGAAGGCTCCCGGCATAGGCCTCGGCCTGCTGCCGGATATGCTCCGGTACATCGGACTCGAGGCTGCGATCGAGCGAATCGTCGGGGAGTGGCACAGGGCGGCCGAGGCGAGCGGCGGCATCCTTCCATTCCTCGATGGCGTCGTTCACGTTGCGCAGCGCTTCGTCGGCGCTCTCGCCATCGGACATGCAGCCCGGCAGGTCCGGCACGAGCGCGATCCAGCCGCCACCGTCCTCCGGCGAGAGAGGCCGCAACACCACCGGATACTCCGGCTCAACGGCCATGGCTGCCTGTCCTTCCCTGCATCCACGAACTGCACGAACCTGCTGACGTAGACCGCCTTGATTGGGCGACGTGCTGGAATGGTCAGGATGCACGCACCGTACGTCTCTGGCGGCGCGGAACGCGCGTCGAGACCGCCCCGGTGCTGTTTTGGCTGTGATGTGTCACCTTGTAGTGGCTGCCTCCCGATCTTGGCGCTGCGAGCCCGATGCCGAATGCTCGGCAGACGACCCCAACATCGTCAATCTGCCAGTCGCCGGCAGGGTTGGCCCGCATTTCTTCGAGACGCTTTTCCCCGCGGCTCATGGCGAGTACGACTGTTGTGAAATAGGTGGACCGACATCGATCGGCAACCTTCAGTGCACAACATTAGGCGGTGCGGGCAGGAAAAGCCATGCCAAAGATCAAGTCGCTCATCTCCGCCGCCTCCGAGGAGTTCAAGGCCAACGCAGCGGCCATGCGGGCGCTGGCGGCCGACCTCGCCGAGAAGCGGGCGCAAGCCGCGGCGGGCGGGCCGGAGAGGCTGCGCGAGCGTCACACCGCGCGCGGCAAGCTTTTGCCGCGCGACCGCGTGCTGCGGCTGATCGATCCCGGCTCGCCGTTGCTGGAGCTGTCGCAGCTCGCGGCCTTTGGTCTCTACTCGGGCGACATCCACGGTGCCGGGCTCATCACGGGGGTGGGGCGCGTGTCGGGGCGGGAGTGCGTGATCGTGTGCAACGACGCCACCATCAAAGGTGGCACGTACTATCCCATCACGGTGAAGAAGCACCTGCGTGCCCAGGAGATCGCGCGCGAGAACCGGCTGCCCTGCATCTATCTCGTGGACTCCGGCGGGGCGAACCTGCCGCACCAGACCGAGGTGTTCCCGGACGCCACGCACTTCGGCCGCATCTTCTACAACCAGGCGACGCTCTCCTCCCTGGGTGTGCCGCAAATCGCCTGCGTGATGGGCTCGTGCACCGCTGGCGGCGCCTATGTGCCGGCCATGTCGGACGAATCGATCATCGTGCGCCGCCAGGGCACCATCTTCCTCGGCGGGCCGCCGCTCGTGAAGGCCGCCACCGGCGAGACGGTGAGTGCGGAGGACCTCGGCGGCGCGGAGGTGCACACACGCCGCTCGGGCGTGGCGGACCACTATGCGCTCGACGATGCGCATGCGCTGGAGATCGTGCGCGCCATCGCTGCCAACCTGAATACCGTGAAGCGGGTGGACATTGCGCTCGGGGAACCGCGTCCGCCGGCCTACGATGCGGCCGAGCTCGACGGCGTGGTGCCGGCGTCCCTCATGACCCAGTACGACGCGCGCGAGGTGATCGCGCGGCTTGTCGACGCGAGCGAGATGGACGAGTTCAAAGCCAACTATGCCACGACGCTGGTGACGGGCTTCGCCCACATCGAGGGGTTCCCGGTGGCGATCCTGGCCAACAACGGGATTCTGCACTCGGAGACGGCGCTGAAGGCCGCCCATTTCATCGAGCTGGCGTGCCAGCGCCGCATCCCGCTGCTGTTCCTGCAGAACATCACGGGGTTCATGGTGGGCCGGGCGGCGGAGGCCGGCGGCATCGCCAAGGACGGTGCCAAGATGGTGACGGCGGTGGCCTGCGCCCAGGTGCCGAAGATCACGGTCATCATCGGCGGCAGCTACGGGGCGGGGAACTACGCCATGTGCGGCCGGGCCTATGGCCCACGCTTCCTGTTCACGTGGCCCAACGCGCGCATCTCCGTGATGGGCGGCCCGCAGGCAGCGGGCGTGCTCGCCACCGTGCGGCGGGAGAACATCGAGGCCGAGGGCAAGACCTGGAGCGCGGAGGAGGAAGCGGCCTTCAAGCAGCCGGTGCTGGACCAGTACGAGCGCGAGGGGCACCCATACTACGCGACGGCCCGGCTCTGGGACGACGGCATCATCATGCCTCACGAGACGCGGCGGGTGCTGGGTCTGGCGTTATCAGCTGCCCTCAATGCGCCCATCCCCGAGCCACGGTGGGGCGTGTTTCGGATGTGAATGCGGAACGGAGCAGCGGGGGAGATCGATGGACCTTTATCACATCTGGTGCGACTTGAAGCCCGGACAGCGCGACATCGAGTTCGTCGAGCATGTCGGCCGCTATCTGGGCAAGCTCGAGGCCGACGGGCTTATCGCCGGCTTTCGCCTGACACGGCGCAAGCTGGGTTTCGGCGTTCCCGGTCTGGGCGAGTTTCACGTCATGATCGAGACGCAGGATCTGGCACAGCTCGATCGCGCGTTTCAGGCCGTGTCGTCGCGCGCCGACCCGATCGAAAGCTTCCACCAGGCGGTCAACTCCCGCGTCCTGAATTTTCAGGCGGCGCTCTACCGCGACTTTCCCGATCCGCATCGGCGGACGGGTGAGGAGAAGTTCTGGCCTTGTCGCGCAGGCGGGCATCCATGCAGCGCTCCGCGTGCCCTCGTTTCCAGGTGGACTGGGTCCCCGCCTTCGCGGGGATGACGTCGGAGTGTAGAACGGTGCGCGTTCGGGGTAGGATGGGCCTATAGCTGCCCGAGGGAGAGCGCCATGCCCAAGTCCGTAGAGCATCTGCACTGGCCGGATGCGCCGGATATGTGGATGCCCTACGCACCGGCGATCCGGGTCAGGGGCGGTACCACCATCTATCTGGCGGGGGTCACGGCGGCGCCGGTCTACCACCACCACCCGCACCGGCCCGAGGAGTTCGACGGCATGCCGCGCGGCATGGAGGGCCAGGCGCGTGCGGCGCTGGAGAACTTGAAGCGCGGGCTCGAGGCCGCCGGCGCCACCTTCGCCGACGTGGTCACGGCCAGCCGCTACGTTACCGACCTCACCGACCAGGATGCGCTCAACCGCGTGTGGGGTGAATACTTCCGCGACGCCAAGCCGGCGACGACGACGGTGCAGGTGGTGCGGCTCGCCACCGATCCGCGCTGCCTCATCGAGGTCAACGCGGTGGCGGTGATCGACTAACTGGGGAGGATCGCATGAAGCTGGAAGGCGGATGCTACTGCGGCAAGCTGCGCTACGTGGCGGAGGGCGAGCCGATCATGAAGGCGCAATGCCACTGCCGCGAGTGCCAGTACATCACCGGCGGCTCGGTGAATCTGTTCCTGCTCATGCCGGCCGCGGGCTTCCAGTACACCAGCGGGGCGCCCAGGCAGTTCAGTCGCGGCGACCTCGAGCGGCCCGTGACGCGCGAGTTCTGCGCCGAATGCGGCACGCACGTCGTCACGCGGCCGCAGGGCCTGCAGGCGGTGGTCGTGAAGGTCGGGACGCTCGACGATCCGAGCCTCTTCGGTTCACCGAGGATGGCGATCTACACGGTCGACAAGCAGGCCTTCCATCACATCCCCGAGGGCATCCCGACGTTCGAGCGGCTGCCCAAGCGATAGCCACCGTTTCAGGCCGCGCGCGGGCGGATCGCGTCTAGCTCGTCGCCGATCAGACGGCGGCGGGTCATGAGCTCATAGTCGGCCTGCAGCCCGAGGAAGACTCCCTCCGACAGGCCGAAGTAGCGCGCCAGGCGCAGATCGGTGTCGGCCGTGATCGCGCGCTTGCCGAGCACGATCTCGTTGATGCGCCGTGGCGGCACATGTATCGCGTTGGCGAGCGCCGTCTGGGACAGCCCCATAGGCTTCAGGAACTCCTCGAGCAGGATCTCGCCCGGATGCGGGTTGGGGAGGAGGTCAGTGATAGTCGACGATCTCGACCTCGTAGGCATTGCCCTCTCTCCAAATGAAGCAGATCCGCCATTGGTCGTTGATGCGCCCTCATGCCGGGGCGAGCGGGCACCCATGCGCAGAGGTGCGCCGCATTGCAGCGGACCTGGCAAGGCCGTAGCCTGCCGTGCGCCTTTTGTACACCGCACCGCGAATGCGCATTCAAGACGGGGGAAACAGAGACATGGCCCAGCCTCTGCTCTTCACGCCGCTCTCCGTCAGGAGCGTGACGCTCCGGAACCGCGTCGTGGTCGCGCCCATGCACCAGTATTCCGGGGTGGAGGGCTTTGCCACCGACTGGCACCTCGTCAACGCCGGGCGCTACGCCCAGGGCGGGGCCGGCCTCGTGATCATGGAGTCGACCAAGGTCGCGCGCAACGGCTGCGGCACGGTGGGCGACCTGGGCCTGTGGGACGACAAGTTCATCCCGGGGCTGGCGCGCTGCGCCGCCTTCGTCAGGGCGCAGGGGGCGGTGCCCGGCATCCAGCTCGGCCACTCCGGCCGCAAGGCGCGCAACGGCCGCCCCTGGGAAGGCGGCAAGCCGCTCACCGGCAACGAGCCCGGCATCTGCGACTGGGAGGGCTGGGAGCTGGTGGCGCCCAGCGCCGTCCCGCACACCGAGACCACGCCGACCCCGCGCGCCCTCTCCCACAACGAGGTGCGCGACATGGCGGCCAACTGGGGCGCGGCGGCGGCGCGCGCGGCCGAGGCGGGCTTCGACGTCGTCGAGATCCACGCCGCGCACGGCTACCTGATCCATCAGTTCCTGTCCCCGGTCGCCAACCGGCGCACCGACGCGTACGGCGGCTCCGCGCTCAACCGCATGCGCTTTGCGCTGGAGGTCGCCGAGTGCGCGCGCGCCGCGTGGCCGGCCGACAAGCCGGTGTTCATGCGGCTCTCCTGCGAGGACGACGCCGGCTGGGGCCCGGAGGAGAGCGTGCGTCTCGCGCGCGAGCTCAAGGCCAAGGGCGTCGATGTCATCGACTGCTCGTCCGGAGGCACGCTGGCGCAGGGGCCGATGGAGACCGCGCGCGCCAACAAGTACGGCTATCAGGTACCCTATGCAGAGAAGATCCGCCGCGAGGCCGATGTCATGACCATGGCCGTCGGCCACATCGTCCACGCCGACCAGGCCGAGGCGATCCTGAGCGAGGGCCGTGCCGACCTCGTGGCGTTGGCGCGCGAGATCATGAACAACCCGAACTGGGCGATGGACGCGGCGCAGAAGCTCGGCGCCGACCCCGATTTCAAGCTCGTCCCCCCGCCCTACTCCTACTGGCTCTGCAAGCGCGCCAAGTCGGGCTTCGAAGGTGTTCCTTCGACCTGGCGGAAAGGGTTGGACGCCATGTAGGTTCGGGTCGAGCCCCGGCGACGGCCGGAGAGCAGACCCAACGCCGACCCGGGATACAAGAATACGGAGAAACGCATGCCATTACTCGCAAACGATGCCCTGCAAAGAGTACGCGCCGGCGAGCTGACGCTGGGCCTCGGCATCAATCATCTGCGCGGGTCGGCCGTGCCCCTGCTCGCCAAGGCGGCCGGGTTCGATTTCCTCTTTATCGACGCCGAGCACGGCGCCATCTCGACGCCCGAGATCTCACAGATGGCGATTGCGGCACTCGGGTACGGCGTGGTGCCGATCGTGCGCATCTGCTCCGGGGCGTTCCATGAGGGAACGCGCGCGCTCGACAACGGCGCGCTGGGCCTCGTGGTGCCGCACGTCGACACGCCGGAGGAGGCGCGCCGGCTGGTCGATGCGTTCCGCTTCCCGCCGGCGGGGCATCGCTCGACCGGCGGCTCCAACGCCGCCTTCGGCTACCGCCCGCCGCCCGTGGCCGAGGCGTCGAGGACGTTGAACGCCGAGATCCTGATCATCCCGATGATCGAGACGCCGCTGGCCGTGGAGAACGCCGACGCGATTGCCGCGATCGCCGGCATCGACGCCCTCCTGATGGGCAGCAACGACCTGTCGCTGGAGATGGGCATCCCCGGCCAGCTCGGCCACGACCGCATCCGCGAGGCCTACGAGAAGGTCGGCGCCGCCTGCCGCCGCCACGGCAAGGTGCTCGGCATGGGCGGCGTCTACGACCAGGAGCTGGCATCCCGCTATATCGGCATGGGGGCGCGCCTCGTGCTGGCCGCCAACGACCACGCCCTGGTGCTCAATGCCATGACCCAGCGCGCCCAGTTCCTGCGCGGGGTGCCGCTGGGGAGCTGACGACAGCCGTTGTGAAACGCGTGTCGGCAAGCCTCGGCGACCGCAAGAAGCGAAGCTCGAGCGAGGTATTGGACCCTCGGGGTCTGATACCGGCGATCTTAATGTTTGACCTGCGGCCTGATCCTCATGATCCAGGGGTATGACGTGAGCGAGGTCAGGCGTCCAGTGTCCCGGCGCAGGCGCCGCCAGGCCCTCGAGGCGGCAGTGACGATCGCCTTGTAGTCGTTGAGCAGGCGCAGCGACAGGAAGCGCGCCTTCAGATGCAGCCAGACACGCTCGACCGGATTGAGCTCGGGCGAGTAGGGCGGCAGCGCCACCAGCGTGATGCTGGCCGGCACGCGCAACGCCTTGGTGCTGTGCCAGCCGGCGCCGTCGAGCACGAGCGCGACGTGCTCGCCGTTCGCGATCGTCTCGGCGAATGCGTCGAGAAACGCCTGCATTGCGACCCTGTTGGCGTCGGGCAGGACCAGCGCGAACGCGTTGTCGGTGCCGGGCTCGATGGCGGCGTAGATGTAGGCGTTGACATAGCGCTGATCGAGCAGGCCCGGCGGTCGCTCGCCGCGCTTCCACCAGATGTGGCAGACGCGCCCCTTCTGCCCGATGCGCGCCTCGTCCTGGAAATAGAGGCGCAGGCGCTTGTTTTTAAGCGTACACTGAATTTTTTCCAGGGTTCGCCGGGCTCTTTTTAAAGGCCGCTGCCGCGGCCGGGTTCTTCAACGGGTGTGTCGGCCGCGCTTTCTGCCGCGACAGGTCGAGCCGTCGCAGGACGCGGCCCATCGACGCCGGATGCATCGACTTGCCGAACTTCTTCTTGGCGATGGCCACGAGATCGTCGCGCGTGAAGGCGCAGAAGCCGTCCTTCTCAGGATCGGGCCCGGCCATGACGATGGCCAGTAGCTCGGCCTGCTCGTCGAGCGTCAGCATCGGCGGACGGCCGCCGTTCCAGTTGTCCGAGAGCCCGGCGACACCGTGCCCGTTGTAGCGGATGACCCAGTCCCTCAGCGTCTGGCGGTCCATACCAGCGCACTTCGCCGCCTCAGCACGGCTCATGCCGTCGAGCGCATTGGCGATCCCCAACAGGCGTCGGGAGATGCGGGCGTCCGGCTCGGACTTGGCGAGCTTGCGCAGCACCGTCGATGTGCGGTCCTTGCGGATCTTCAGCTTCGCCATCGCTCGTCTCCTCGGTCGAATCGCCCCGACCATGGAGTCAGAATTGAAGGCCGCTGGGAATCGCTGGACGGCAACACGAGTCGAACTTTACGCTCGCCGGTATGATATCCAGGATTTGGCCGGTGCTCGCTGGGAGCCCGCTCGCACATGTGGCGGCTGGCGGGTGCGGCCGGCTGACCGTCCGACAACCGTGCCACTCGGCCGCTTCCCCGAACCACCGCCCATTGTGCCGTCATAACATTGACGTAAGCTCAGCAGCAGGATTAGCTTCACGGGTTGCGTTGCATCCACCCCTTTGTTCGGAGCAGACGCGTGCTCAGGCGATTTCCTTCGGTTGCCCTCCTTCTCATCGCGGCCGCGGGCGCCGCTTCCGGCCAAACGCCACCCGACGTGGCCCTCCCGGCACCGTGCAGCGCCACCCCCCAGGACCTGGTCGCCCTGGAGAAGAGCAAGGAGCAGCTGGAGCGCCGGATCCGGCGCTCCATTTTCGCCAAGACCAAGCGCAGGAGGCAGGAGCAGCTCGCGAAGCTGATCTTCGAGATCGAGTGCCTCCAGTCGCTGGAGCGCGAGCAGGTGGTCGAGATCCTCCCGCCGTCCAATTCCGCGACGACGAGCAACCGCCGCCATCACCATTCGTATTCGCGCCACCACTCACATCACCACTCGCATCGTCACCACCACTCCTATCGCCGCGATGCCCCCCCGAAATCCGTTGACTCCCCGGCGCCAGCCACCCCTCCGAAGCCCGCCCTGACGAGGTCGCTCCGGAGGCCGCAGAACATTGTCGAGGTCACCACTTGGTTTGCGACCAACCGCATGCCCACGGGCAGCGCC
>Ga0209382_10006172_pt1 | contig 15458 bp, 17 predicted proteins | sample SoiMetdeltSBSDD5_FD_187599 | JGI IMG/M metagenome (GOLD analysis project Ga0209382, IMG submission 187599) | Bulk soil microbial communities from a Populus tree surrounding site in Tennessee, USA - Soil MetaG P. deltoides SBSDD5 (SPAdes) (version 2) | ecosystem: Environmental > Terrestrial >...
CCGCCGCCCGCACCGCCGTCCGGCGCCCCGGACGCACCGGAGACCCCGGTGGGCGCGCGGTACTCGCCGAACACCTCGCGCAGCGCGCCGGCCCACTCCCCCGTAGTCACCCCGGCGCCGGCGCAGGCCAGCGTGGCGTCCATCAGGTTGACCTCGGCGCCGGCCGCCGACCGCAGCGCGGCCAGCGCGGCGTCAACGGCGGCCTGGTCGCGTCCGCCGCGCCAGGCCCGCAGCGCCTTCACAGCGACCTCCTCCACCGCGGGGTCGACGGTCTCGATGGCCTGGGCGCCCTGCACCTGCAGCGGGCTCGGCTCGGTGGCCTGGAACCGGTTGACGCCGACCACCACGTCCTCGCCGGCCTCGATGCGCGCCCGCCGGCGCGCCAGCGAGGACACCAGCTGCGCCTTCAGGTAGCCGGACTCGACCGCGGCCACCGTGCCGCCCATGGCCTGCACCCGCTTGATCTCCGCCCGCGCGCCGGCGACGATTTCGTCGACCTTGGCCGCCACCACGTGCGAGCCGGCGAAGATGTCCTCGTACTCCAGCAGGTCCGTCTCGTAGGCGAGCACCTGCTGCATGCGCAGCGCCCACTGCTGATCCCACGGCCGCGGCAGGCCGAGCGCCTCGTTCCAGGCAGGCAGCTGCACGGCGCGGGCCCGGGCGTCCCGGGACAGCGTGACCGCGAGCATCTCCAGCACGATGCGCTGCACGTTGTTCTCCGGCTGCGCCTCGGTGAGCCCGAGCGAGTTCACCTGCACGCCGTAGCGGAACCGGCGCTGCCGCGGGTCGGTGATGCCGTACCGGTCCCGGCACAGCTCGTCCCACAGCGCGGTGAACGCGCGCATCTTGCACAGCTCCTCGACGAACCGCAGCCCGGCGTTGACGAAGAACGACATCCGGGCGACCACCTCGCCGAACCGCTCCGCCGGCACCTGGCCGGCCTCGCGCACCGCATCCAGCACCGCGATCGCCGTGCACAGCGCGTACGCCACCTCCTGGACGGGGTTGGCACCGGCCTCCTGCAGGTGGTAAGAGCAGATGTTGATCGGGTTCCACATTGGCGCGTTGGCCACCGTCCACGCCACCGTGTCCGTGATCAGCCGCAGGCTCGGGCCCGGCGGGAACACGTAGGTGCCGCGGGACAGGTACTCCTTGATGATGTCGTTCTGCGTGGTCCCGGTGAGCCGGCCGAGCTCGGCACCATGCTCGCGCGCCACCGTCACGTACAGCGCGAGCAGCCACATGGCGGTCGCGTTGATCGTCATCGAGGTGTTGGCCTCGGCCAGCGGGATGCCGTCGAACAGCTGCCGCATGTCACCGAGGTGGCTCACCGGCACGCCCACCCTGCCGACCTCGCCTCGGGCCAGCTCGTGATCGGGATCGTAGCCGGTCTGCGTCGGCAGGTCGAAGGCCACCGACAGCCCGGTCTGCCCCTTGGCGAGGTTGCGCCGGTACAGCGCGTTGGACGCCGCCGCCGACGAGTGCCCCGCGTACGTCCGCATCACCCATGGGCGGTCGCGCTCGCGGTCGGCCGGATAAGGCATCCCCCTACCCTACTTTCCGGTAACCCCGTCGGCCCTGCGACCTCCGCCACCCGGCCCGCGCCGCGCGTCAGCGCCTCCAAGTACCACCACTACCGTCAAAATGGGCCTTTAACCGCCACCGCCCGGCGCCGCGCACACATGATCGCCGTTCATATTCAGCGGGATGGCTGCCCGGGCGGCGCCGAGGGGACGCGCTCGACGCGGGCGCCGAGCCGGTTGAGATCCTCGACGAAGCGCGGGTAGCCGCGGTCGATGTGGAAGACGTCCCAGACGTCGGTGACGCCGTCGGCGCACAGCGCGGCGAGCACCAGCCCGGCGCCGGCCCTGATGTCCGAGGCCCAGACGGGCGCGCTGGACAGCACGGGCACGCCGCGGACGACGGCATGGTGGCCGTCGGTGCGCGCATCCGCGCCTAGGCGCACCATCTCCTCGACAAAGCGGAAGCGCGCCTCGAACACGTTCTCGGTGATCATGGAAGTGCCCTCGGAGACCGCGGACAGCGCGATCGCCATCGGCTGCAGGTCGGTGGCGAAGCCGGGATACGGCAGCGTGACGAAGTCCACCGACCGCGGGCGTTCCGGCATCACCAGCCGGAAGCCGTCGTCCAGGATGCTCACCCGTGCCCCGGCCATCCGCAGCTTCTCCAGCACCAGGTCGAGGTGGTGCGGGTCCACCCCGCGCACCCGCAGGTCCCCGCGGGTGATGGCGGCCGCGATGGCCCAGGTGCCGGCCACGATGCGGTCACCGACCACCCGGTGCTCGGCCGGTTGCAACGCGCTGACGCCGTGCACGGTGAGCGTGGACGTGCCGGCCCCCTCGATCTTGGCGCCCATCCGCTGCAGCAGCCGGCACAGGTCGACGATCTCCGGCTCGCGGGCCGCGTTGTCGATCACGGTCGTGCCCGTGGCCAGCACGCTGGCCATCAGGATGTTCTCGGTGGCCCCCACGCTCGGGAAGTCGAGCCAGATCTGCGCGCCGTGCAGGCCGGCCGCCTCGGCCACCAGCCGGCCGTGCTCGATGGTGCTGCGCGCGCCGAGCTGGCGCAGCCCGTTCTGGTGCATGTCCAGCGGTCGCGAGCCGATGGCGTCCCCGCCGGGCAGCGGCACCACGGCGCGCCGGCAGCGGGCCACCAGCGGTCCGAGCACGCACACCGAGGCGCGCAGCCGGCTCACCGACGCGTAGTCCGCCTCCGGCTCCAGCGTGGCCGGCGTGGTGATCGCCACCGAGTCGTTGTCGATGACGACCAGGCAGCCGAGGCTGCGCAGCACGTCCGCCATCAGCGGCACGTCAAGGATCTCCGGGCAGTTGGTGAGCGTCGTGGTGCCCTCGGCCAGCAGCGCGGCGGCCATCAGCTTCAGCACGCTGTTCTTGGCCCCGACGACGCCGACCTCACCAACCAACCGCGCTCCGCCATGGACCCGCAAGTGCTCGCTCACGGCCGTGCAGCCTACGGGTGCTCGTGGGTGGCGAACGGCGCCCCAGCACCAAACGCCACTCAGCCGACCAGACGGGCCGACCAGGATGGCGAGGACGCGCTAACGTCCAGCCATGGCCGTGCACCTGACCCGCATCTACACCCGAACCGGCGACGACGGCACCAGCGCGCTCGGCGACTTCACCCGGGTGTCCAAGACCGACCCGCGGCTGGTGGCCTACGCCGACTGCGACGAGGCGAACTCCGCCATCGGGGTGGCGCTGGCGCTCGGCGCGCTGCCGCAGGAGATCGCCGCGGTGCTGCGCACCGTGCAGAACGACCTGTTCGACGTCGGCGCCGACCTGTGCACGCCGGTGGTGGCCGACCCCAAGCACCCGCCGCTGCGGGTCACCGAGTCCTACGTGCAGCGGCTGGAGGGCTGGTGCGACCAGTTCAACGAGCGCTTGCGGCCGCTGAACTCGTTCATCCTGCCCGGCGGCACCCCGGGCGCGGCTCTGCTCAACGTCGCCCGCACCGTGATCCGGCGCGCGGAACGCAGCGTCTGGGCGTTACTCGAGGCGGACGGCGAGCGCACCAACATCCTCACCGCCAAATATCTCAACCGCCTCTCCGACCTCGTCTTCATCCTCGGCCGACTAGCCAACCCCGACGGCGACGTTCTCTGGCAACCCGGCCGCGACCGCTAGCCCTTTCGCGACGATGTGACGTTGTGGTGTTTCTAATGGGGAAATTCCACATCGTCGACCGGCTAGACGGCTAGATGCGCGCAGTTATCCACAGGCGTGGCGAATATGGCCCGGCGGCGGGCGGGCGCGCGCCACGATGCGGGGCATGCCTCGACGTTGTCCCATCGATATGGCCGCGGTCCGGGCCGCGGCACCGCTTGGAGTGGCGCGCGAGTCCGAGCTGATCCGGGCCGGGCTTCCGGGCTCGACCACGAGCGCCCGGTGCCGTCCCGGCGGGCCGTGGCGCCGATTGCTCCCTGGGGTGATCCTGACTCAGACCGGGCCGGCGACCGACGATCAGCGGTTGGCCGCCGCGCTCGCCTACGCCGGCCCGGAGGCGGTGCTCACGGGCGCGGCGGCGTGCCGCCTGTACGGCCTGCGCCGGGCGCCGTCCGCAGTCCAGATCCATGTGCTCGTTCCGGCGGAACGGCAACCGGCGACGACCGGCTTCGTCCTGGTCGAACGTACGACCCGGCTGCCACCCCCGCAGTCGGTCCGGGGCTGGCAGCTGGCGCCGGTCGTTCGCGCGGTGCTGGATGCCGCGCGCCGGCTGCGGCGCATGGACGACGTCCGCGCGCTGATCGCCGAGGCCGTCCAGCGAGGGCTGTGCACCGTCAACGACCTGAGCACTGAGCTCGCGGCGGGCAGCCGGGCCGGATCCGCTCGACCACGACGCGTCCTTCGTGAGGTCGGCGTCGGGGTGCATTCCGTCGCCGAGGTCGACGCCCACCAGCTGGCCAGCCGCTCGACGGTACTGCCGCCGCTGCACTGGAACGTGCAGATATGCGACGTGAACGGCACGTTCATAGCGATGCCAGACGGTTGGGTCGACGAGGTCGCGCTCGCCTGGGAAATCGACTCGTATGAGTTCCACCTGTCGCCGGGACACTACGACCGCACCCTGCGCCGGCACGCCACCATGCTGGCGGCGGGCATCATCGTCGCGCATACCACGCCGGGTCGGCTGCGCCGGGAACCCGACGCCGTGCTCCGGGAGCTGGAGGCCGCCTACCGCCACGCGCGGGGCCGTGAGAGGCCGCCGGTGTTCATGGTGTCCGAGTCGCCCGAGGGCCGAGGATGTGGAATCTCCCCAATAGAAGCACCACAACGTCACATCGTGGCGAAGCAGGCGGTGCTAGGAGGCCCAGGGGACGGCGCTGCCGGGGGGTGCTGACTCCAGCCAGGACAGGAAGCCGGTCAGCGCGCCCGGAGCCATGGCCAGCTCCAGCTCCCCGTCGCGGCCGCGGCAGCGCAGCACGGTGGCCTCGAACGGCATGGCGTACGCCTCCGACCCGGAGGGCGTGCGGCGGGAGACGATGGTCAGTCCCCCGCGACGCAGCACGGTGTCCGGGCCGGTACGCAGCCCGGTGGCGCGGTACCAGGAGAACTCCTCGCCGTGGTAGCGGGCGAGACCGAGGTACCAGCGCGATGTCGCGACGTCGGGGCGCACCCGCAGCGCGACCGCCACCCCCCCTTGCCGGATCAGCCGTACCCGTCGCCACACCAGCAGGCCGACCGCGAGTACCGCGCCGAGCAGCACCAACCCGATGACCACGGCGCCGTCCAGTACCATGCCCGACGCCCCACGCTCGCCAGCCGGCCGACCAGGCTCAGTCCCGTCGGCCCGCGGCGCGAAGCCGGGCGGCGGCCCACAGCCTGACGTCCTCGTCGTCGTGGCGGACGTCCTGCTCGGCCTGGGCCACGTCGATCTCGGCCGCCAGCTCGGCGCTCTCCGCCAGCACGCTCACCCGGTCGTCGCTGACCGAGAGGAACCCGCCCTGCACCGCCGCGGTGACGTCGACGCCATCCGCACCGCGGATCGTCACGACCCCGCCCTCGACGAGCTGCCCGAGGAGCTGGGTGTGTCCCGGCAGGATGCCCAGCTCTCCCACGGTGGTCTCCGCGATCACCATGTTCGCCGTACCGGACCACAGGCGGCGTTCGACGGCCACGAGCTCAACGGTCATCTCGGCCACGTGCTTCTCCCAACCAGCTCACTCGGACGGACTACTCGTATCCTACGATTCACGACCTCTTGGCCAGCTCCTGGTGCTTGCGCTCGAGATCGTCGAGGCCGCCACACATGAAGAACGCCTGCTCGGGCACCTGGTCGTACTCACCCTTGGCGATCTTGTCGAACGCCTCGATGGTGTCCTTGACCGGGACCGTCGAGCCCTCCTGCCCGGTGAACGCCTCGGCGGCGTACATGTTCTGGGACAGGAAGCGCTCGATCCGCCGGGCCCGGCCGACGAGCACCTTGTCCTCCTCGCTGAGCTCGTCGATGCCGAGGATGGCGATGATGTCCTGCAGGTCCTTGTACCGCTGCAGGATCCGCTGCACCTCGCGTGCCACCCGGTAGTGGTCCTCGCCGACGTACTGCGGGTCGAGGATCCGGGAGGTCGAGTCCAGCGGGTCCACCGCCGGGTAGATGCCCTTCTCGGTGATCGGCCGCGACAGGTTCGTGGTGGCGTCCAGGTGGGCGAACGTGGTGGCCGGCGCCGGGTCGGTGTAGTCGTCGGCCGGCACGTAGATGGCCTGCATAGAGGTGATGGAGCGGCCCCGGGTGGAGGTGATCCGCTCCTGCAGCTCGCCCATCTCGTCGGCCAGCGTCGGCTGGTAGCCCACCGCGGACGGCATCCGGCCGAGCAGGGTGGACACCTCGGAGCCGGCCTGGGTGAACCGGAAGATGTTGTCGATGAACAGCAGCACGTCCTGGTTCTGCTCGTCGCGGAAGTACTCGGCCATGGTCAGCGCGGACAGCCCGACCCGCATCCGGGTGCCTGGCGGCTCGTCCATCTGCCCGAACACCAGCGCGGTGTCCTTGAGCACGTTCGCCTCGGTCATCTCGTGGATGAGGTCGTTGCCCTCGCGGGTGCGCTCCCCGACGCCGGCGAACACCGAGGTGCCGCCGAAGTTGCGCGCGACCCGGCGGATCATCTCCTGGATGAGCACGGTCTTGCCGACGCCGGCGCCACCGAACAGGCCGATCTTGCCACCCTGCACGTACGGCGTGAGCAGGTCGAGCACCTTGATGCCGGTCTCCAGCATCTGGGTCCGGCCCTCCAGCTGCGCGAACGGCGGCGGCGGGCGGTGGATGCCCCAGCGCGGCGCGTCTGCGGCGTAGCCGGGCTGGTCCAGGCAGTCGCCGAGGGCGTTGAATACGTGGCCCTTGACGATGTCGCCGACCGGCACCGCGATCGCCTTGCCGGTGTCGGTCACCGGCGTGCCGCGGACCAGCCCGTCGGTCGGCTGCATGGAGATGCAGCGCACCAGGTTGTCACCGAGGTGCTGGGCCACCTCGAGGGTCAGGGTCTTGCGCATCGACTCCAGCTCGATGCCGACGCGCAGCGCGTTGAACAGCGCCGGCACGTCGTCTCGACCGAACTCGACGTCGACCACCGGACCGATCACCCGTGCCACACGGCCGGTAGTTGCGGTAGCAGCTGTCATATCTCACTTCCTGCGGCAGCGGCAAGGGCGTCGGCACCGCCGACGATCTCGCTGATCTCCTGGGTGATCTGGGCCTGGCGGGCCTGGTTCATCTCTCGGGTCAGACCCTTGATCAGGTCGTTCGCATTGTCGGTCGCGGCCTTCATGGCGCGGCGCCGTGCGGCGGACTCCGACGCCGCCGACTCCAGCAACGCGGCGAACAGCCTGGTGTTGATGTACTTGGGCAGCAGCGCGGCGAGCAGGGTGTCCTCGTCCGGCTCGAACTCGTACAGCGGGCGCGGTCCGGTCTTGTCTTCTTCGTATTCCACATCCAGCGGCGCCACCCGCTTGGCCACCGCGTTCTGGGACAGCATCGAGACGAACTGGGTGTAGACGACGTGCAGCTCGTCGACGCCGCCCTCGCCGCCGCCCAGCCGGAACGCCTCCACCAGCGCCGCACCGGCGTCCATCGCGTTGACGTAACGTGGCTGCTCGGAGAACCCGGTCCACCGCTGCGCCATCGGGCGCTGGCGGAACCGGTAGAAGTTCACGCCCTTGCGGCCGATCACGTACAGCACCGGCTCCTTGCCCTCGGAGCGCAGCAGCGCGGCCAGCTCCTCGGCGCGCCGGATCACGTTGGAGTTGTAGCCACCGCACAACCCGCGGTCGCTGGTGACCACGAGCACGGCGGCCCGGCACGGGTTCGCCCGCTCGGTCAGCAGCGGGTGGTCCAGCCGGGCCGTGCTGGCCAGCTCGGAGAGCACCTTGGTGATCTCCTCCGCATAGGGCTTGGCGGCGTTCACCCTGGCCTGTGCCTTGGCGATGCGCGAGGTCGCGATGAGCTCCATGGCTCGGGTGATCTTCTTCGTCTGCTGGACCGAGCGGATCCGGCGGCGAAGGACTCGCAGTTGGGCTGCCATCTGCTACCCGCTCGTTTCCTTGGTTGGCGCCGGGCGGTGCACGTGCACCGACTCGTGCCCGACCTCGGCGGCGTCCATGGGCTCGGCCTCCGCGTCGTGCGGCACCACCGCGCTGCCGTCCGAAGCGGCGAAGGCGCGCTTGAAGTGGCCGACGGCGTCCACGAGGCGCCGCTCGTTGTCGCCGGACAGGTCGCCGGTGTCCCTGATCTCGGCGAGCACGCCCTCCTGCTGGTGGCGCAGGTGCTCGATGAACTCGGTCTCGAAACGGCGGACGTCGCCGACCGGCACCGAGTCCAGGTGGCCGCGGGTGCCGAGCCAGATTGACACCACCTGCTCCTCGACCGGGTACGGCGTGTACAGGCCCTGCTTGAGCAGCTCGACAAGCCGCGCGCCGCGCTCGAGCGCCGCCTTGGACGTGGCGTCCAGGTCGGAGCCGAACGCGGCGAACGCCTCCAGCTCGCGGTACTGGGACAGGTCCAGCCGCAGCGACCCGGCGACCTTCTTCATCGCCTTGATCTGCGCGGCGCCGCCCACCCGGGACACCGAGATGCCCACGTTGATGGCCGGACGGACGCCGGAGTTGAACAGGTCGGACTCGAGGAAGCACTGGCCGTCGGTGATCGAGATGACGTTGGTCGGGATGTAGGCGGCCACGTCGTTGGCCTTGGTCTCGATCAGCGGCAGGCCGGTCATCGAGCCACCGCCCAGCTCGTCGGAGAGCTTGGCGCAGCGCTCCAGCAGCCGCGAGTGCAGGTAGAAGACGTCACCCGGGTAGGCCTCGCGGCCGGGCGGGCGGCGCAGCAACAGCGAGATGGCCCGGTAGGCCTCCGCCTGCTTGGTCAGGTCGTCGAACACGATCAGCACGTGCTTGCCCTGGTACATCCAGTGCTGGCCGATCGCCGAGCCGGTGTACGGCGCGAGCCACTTGAACCCGGCCGAGTCGGACGCCGGCGCGGCGACGATCGTGGTGTAGGCCAGCGCCCCGGCGTCGTCCAGCGCCTGCCGGATGCCGGCGATCGTGGAGCCCTTCTGCCCGATTGCCACGTAGATGCAGCGGACCTGCAGCGCCGGGTCGCCGGACTCCCAGTTCTGCTTCTGGTTGATGATCGTGTCGACGCACACCGCGGTCTTGCCGGTCTTGCGGTCGCCGATGATCAGCTGGCGCTGGCCGCGGCCGATCGGCGTCATCGAGTCGATGGCCTTGATGCCGGTCTGCAGCGGCTCCTTGACGCCCTGCCGCTGCACGACGCTAGCGGCCTGCAGCTCCAGCGCCCGCTGCTCCTCGGCCACGATGTCGCCGAGGTCGTCGATCGGCTGGCCGAGGGGGTTCACGGTACGGCCGAGGAACGCGTCGCCGACCGGCACCGAGAGCACCCGGCCGGTCCGCTTGACCTGCTGGCCCTCTTCGATCGTCTCGTAGCTGCCGAGGATGACCGCGCCGATGTCGCGGACGTCGAGGTTCAGCGCGACGCCGAGCACGCCGCCGGGGAACTCCAGCAGCTCGTTGGTCATCGCCGACGGCAGGCCCTCGACGTGGGCGATGCCGTCACCGGTGTCGGCGACGATCCCTACCTCCTCGGCCGAGGTCTCGGGCGTGAAGGAGGAGACGTAATTCTCGATCGCGCTCTTGATCTCGTCTGAGGAGATCGTCAGCTCCGCCATTGCTCTTGCGTCCCTGCTCTCGTGTCGTGCCGATTACGTTCATTGTGCGGTGCGCCCCGTACGGTGCGCCCGTGCGGTGCGCCGCGCACCGAGACGAGGATGTGGCATTTCCCCACTAGAAGGAGCACGGTGTCACATTCTCGCCATCCGGGCCGGCTCAGCGGGGCAGGGCCTGGCGGGCGGCCGCCAGCCGCCCGGCGACGCTGCCGTCGATCACCTCGTCCGCTACCCGCACCACCACGCCGCCGAGCAGGGTCTCGTCCAGCTCGATCTGCAGCGTCATGGCCCGGCCGTAGATCCGCGACAGCGCGGCGGCCAGCCGCTCCTGCTGCGCGTCGGCCAGCGCCACCGGGGTGCTGACCCGCGCGACCGAGCGTTGCCGCCGCTGCGCGGCCAGCTCGGCCAGCTGCTCGGCGGCCCGGTCCAGCGCGATCCCGTGGGGTGCCTGCACGGCCCGCACCAGCAGCCGCTCGGTGGCCGGGTGCACCTTGCCCGCGATCACCGAGCGCAGCAGCTCGACGCGCCTGGCGGCCGGCACGGCGAGGTCGCCGAGCAGGGTCCGCAGCCGCGCCTCGCGGTCGACCAGGCGACCGACCCGGAACAGCTCGTCCTCGACGTCCTCGATGGCGCCCTGCCGGTGCGCAACGGCGAGCACGACCAGCCGGGCCAGCGTCTCGGTGGCGTCCATCAGATCCCGCGGCTGTGACCACCTGGCGGACACCAGCCCGTCGAGCACCTGCATGGCCGGCCGGTCGAGCCGGTGGCCGAACACGGCCTGCAGCAGGCGGCGGCGGTCGCTCGCCGCGGTCGCCGGGTCCGCGAGGTGGCGGCGCAGCGCTCGCTCGCCGGCCAGCAGGTCGACGGCGGCGAACAGCTCCTCGCCCAGCCGCTCGGCGGCGGCCTCGTCGGCACCGTCGAGGTAGCCGTCCAGCCGCTCCCTGGCCTCGGCGACGGCGCGCCGGCTGGCCGCCTGCAGGTGCTGCATCAGGACGTCCCCCGCCCGCCGGTGGCAGACCCGGCCGCCGGCATGGCCTCGAGCTCCTCGATGAACCGGTCGACGGTGCCGCGGCGGCGCGCGTCGTCGGCCATCGACTCGCCGACGATCCGGCCGGCCAGGGCGACCGCCAGCTCACCGAGCTCGGTACGCAGCTGGCGAAGCACCTGCTCGCGCTGGGTGGCCAGCTGCTCCTCCCCGCGCTGGCGGATCTGGGCGACCTCACGCTCGGCCTGCTCGCGCAGCTCGGCCTTGATCTTGCCGGCCTCCGCGCGGGCCTCGTCGCGGATCTTGGCGGCCTCGGTCCTGGCCTCGGCGAGCACCTCGCGGTACCTGGCGTCGGCCTGCTCAAGGCGCTCGCGGGCCTCGCGGCTCTCCTCGATCTGCCGGCGCACCATGTCCTGGCGCTCGGCCATCGCCTTCTTGACCGGCGGCACCACGTACTTCCAGACCACGTACAGGATGATCAGGAAGATCGCCAGCTCGACGAGGAACGTCCCGTTGGGCACCAGGAAGTTGCTGTCGCCGCCTTCTTCTTGGGCGAGTTCTTGCGCGAGCACGAGCGCGGTCATGTGGGTTTCCTGTCGTCAGGAGCGGGCGTCAGGACTGAACACGTCACGACACACGTCACGACTGGGCGAAGACGAACAGCGCCATGAACGCGAGGTTGATGAAGTACATCGCCTCGCACAGACCAACGGTCAGCAGGAAGATCGTGAACAGCCGGCCGCGGGCCTCTGGCTGGCGGGCCACGCCGGCGATCGTCTGCGCACCGGCGAGGCCGTCACCGATGGCCGCGCCGATCGCACCGCCGGCCAGCGCGATGCCGCCGCCGATGAAGGCACCGGCCTTGATCGTCGCATCGGCGCCCGCCTCCTGCGCGACCACCATGATCTCGTTGAGAGCCATTTCTCTCCTCTTGTGATGAACTGTTGGAAAGCCGAAAGCGGTGCGAAATCAGTGCGCCTCGTCCCCCGTGGCGACGGCGAAGCCGAAGTAGATGATGGTCAGCAGCGCGAAGATGAAGGCCTGCAGCACGGCGACGAACAGGTCGAACAGCTTCCACAGCGAGGTCGGCAGCCATTCGATCCACGCCGGCATCAGCGCGATCACCGCGACCATCACGCCGCCGGAGAGGATGTTGCCGAAGAGCCGCAGCGCGAGCGTGAACGGCTTGACGATCTCGGTGATGACCTCCAGCGGCACCAGGAACGGGTACGGCTTGGCGAAATGCCCGAAGTAGGCGCGAGCGCCGCGGACCCGGATCCCGGTGATGTGCACGAGGATGATCACGAAGAACGCCAGCGCGAACGTCAGGTTGACGTCCGAGGTCGGCGGCCGGACGTACTCCTCGAACGCGTGCGGCACGATCGAGAGCAGGTTCGAGATGAGGATGAAGAAGAACAGGCTGATCGCCAGCGGCACCACGAACGGCGCGGTCCTGATGCCGATCTGGTCCTCGACCTGCTCCTCGATCTGCTCGGTCACCGTCTCGAACGTCAGCTGCAGGCCGCTGGGCACCCCGGCGGTCGACCGCGCCGCCAGGTAGATGCCGAACCCGACCACGATCACCGCCGCGATCAGCGACGAGATCACCGTGTCCGCGTTGACGGTCAGGCCGAGCACGTGCCACTGGTGGTGGACGCCGACCTCGACGCTGCTCTCCGCAGCAATGTTCTGGGCCGCGAGAAGACTGCCGGTCATTTGTCGTTTCCTGCCTGCCGGAGTTCCTTGAGCAGCGGCACCAGCGCGACCCCGACCAGCAGCAGCTGGAAGGCCGCCAGCCCGATGAAGACGCCGATGCCGTGCGGCTGCACCAGCACGGCCACCGCCAGCGCCAACCCCGTGATCACCGCGAGCCGGCCGAGCGCGCCGAGCGCGAACCTGCCCTTGCCGCTGCCCTCGACGGTCGCGAACTGGCCGGCCGCCCGCCGCAGCAGCAGCGCGTTGAGCAAGCCAAGCGCCACGCCGACGACCAAGAACAGCCCGGTCAGCGGGCGGCCGAGCACCGCGAGCCCCGCCAACCCGAGCGCCGCGAGGCCGGCCGAGACGGCAGCAACCCGCCGCAGGTCGGCGGCCGTGGTGATCGGACCCATTACCCCAGGACTCACGCCTGACCCTTCCGCAACCGGCTAATCCTTCATGAACTTCTTGAACTGGACGTAGATGTACCAACTGGCGCCGACGACACCCAACGCCAAGCCGCACAGAACGAAAACTGGGAGGCTGTCCATGGCCTCATCGAGAAGCCAACCCAGGCCCAACCCGACCAGCAGAAACGCTGCCGTTGTCACTCCGAGCCCGAGTAGGGTCGACAGCTCGGGGCCATCGGGCTGGCTCACGCCGCACCGACCTCAGGTGGTGCGCGGCGCGAGCCCGGCGTCATCGCTCATGGGCACTCCTCCTAGTCCAGAGACGGCGCGCGAGAACGCCAGGCGGCGCCGTCGGTGGGCTTGCGTGCGTTACCCACCCCTGGTGGGAACCTGGGCGAACGCTATCACAGGCGACATTGGGCCCTTGACACGGCCCCGACCGCCCCTACCTGCGGTTCTGCGCCTCGGTTGCGGCCGCCGCCGCGCACCTGAACGCAGCGACGGGGTTCAGACGCGAACGATCTCGACGTACCTGCCGGATGCGGCGGCCAGTGGCTCAAGATCGTCCGGGTCGGAGGTCAATATCCGGTCATCGTCGGCGGCGAGCAGGACGACGGCCGCATCGATCACGTCTTTTGCGCCGGCCTGGCCGAGCAGCACGCCGGCGCGCTTTCCGAGCTCGTGATCTAGTGGCAGCACATCAACGCTCGCGAGCACTTGGGCAAGCAGCGCCTGCCGGCCGGATCCCCCACGCCACACCTGCGCCACCACACCACCGTGCGTGCGCGGTGGCCGTCCGAGCAACCCCTGCCTCTTGATCCGAACCAGGAGCTTACGATCGCCACGTTCGACGGCGACCAGCGCTCCGGCGTCGAGCACGAGAGTCACGCCGCCCCCCTTGTCCCGCCGCTGTTCTTGCCGCGCACGATGATGGCGCGTTCACGATCCAATCGTTCGACCTCCGCCATCTCCTCTTCGGTGATGACGCCGTGCTCGGCTTCGTAAGCGGCAATGAACTCGCCCATCGCCTGGAGGCGCCTGTCATGATCGGCCTGGCGGTGGAGGGCCTCGTTGACCCAGGCACTGAGGCTTTCGGCCTTACCTTTGGCGACGGCGTCCTTGCCCGCCTTGATCATGTCGGCGTCGACCGACGCGGATAGCCGCTGCTTCTCCGTCATACCAGGATGCTACCACGTTCATACTTTCGTGGTATTTGCTACCGGGTGCGTAGCCGGGGGACGGCTGAGGCGAGTAATGCGACGATCAGGCCGACGCCGACGCCCCAGGCGACCACGAGCGCGTCGAGCAGGGTCAGCGCCACCGCGCCGAACGCGAGCACGCCGGCCCACAGGTAGATCAGCAGCACCGCGCGGCGCTGCGAGTGGCCGATCTCCAGCAGCCGGTGGTGCAGGTGCATCTTGTCCGCGTGGAACGGGTGCTGGCCGGCCCTGGTGCGGCGCAGCACGGCGAGGCCGAAGTCCAGCAGGGGCACGAACAGCACCGCGGCGACCACCAGCAGCGGCGAGAGCAGCGCGAGGGCATCGCTCGCGCCGTAGGCGGTCGGGTTGATGCGGCCGCTCGCGCTCGTGCTGGCGGCGGCCAGCATGAGCCCGATGAGCATCGAGCCGGAGTCGCCCATGAAGATCCTGGCGGGCTGGAAGTTGTGCGGCAGGAAGCCGAGGCAGGCGCCGGCCAGGGTGGCCGCGATGAGCACCGGGGGGTACGCCTCCACCGAGCCCTGCGCGTGCAGCTGGCCCAGCGAGAACGCCCCGATCGAGGCGGCCGCGATCAGCCCGATGCCGGCGGCCAGCCCGTCCAGGCCGTCCACGAAGTTCATCGCGTTGACCAGCACCACGGTCATCAGCACGGTGATCAGCACGGCCTGGTCCTGGCCGAGGACGAGCACCGAGCCGTCGCCGCCCGCGCCGTCGGAGGTGCCGACCCACGGCACCCAGAACAGGAACCACTGCACCCCGAACAGCGCCAGCACCCCGGCCGCGGTCACCTGGCCGGCGAGCTTGGTCACCGCGTCCAGGTCGAAGCGGTCGTCCAGGGCGCCGACCAGCACGATCAGCCCACCGGCGAGCAGCACGGCCGGCGCGTCCAGCGAGGTGAACGCGCTGCGCAGCACCGGCAGGTGGTTGGCCAGCAGCATGCCGGCGACCACGCCGCCGAACATGGCCACTCCACCGAGCCGCGGGACCGGCGTGACGTGCACGTCCCGCTCGCGCGGGGTGGCGACCGCCCCGGCCCGGATGGCGAACAGCCGCACCATGCCGGTGAGCAGGAACGTCACCGCCGCCGTTGTGAGGCCGACCAGCAGGTACTCCCGCACCGGGACGATGTCCAGGTCGAACGCGGGTGCGGGAGCGGACACGGCCTAGGCGGGCGGCCGGGGGTAGGCCGGCCTCACGGCGACCAGCTCGGTGACCGCGGCCGCCACGTCGGCCAGCTCCTTGTCGCCGGTCTCGGTGCCCGGCTCGGCCCGCACGGCACGCCCGATGAGCCTGGCGACCTCCGCCATGTCACCCTCGGTCATGCCCTGGGTGGTGACCGCCGGCGAGCCGACCCGGATGCCCGAGCCGATCATCGGCTTCTGCGGGTCGTACGGGATGGCGTTCTTGTTGAGCGTGATCCTGGCGAGGTCGCAGCGCCG
>Ga0209382_10006173_pt1 | contig 15455 bp, 12 predicted proteins | sample SoiMetdeltSBSDD5_FD_187599 | JGI IMG/M metagenome (GOLD analysis project Ga0209382, IMG submission 187599) | Bulk soil microbial communities from a Populus tree surrounding site in Tennessee, USA - Soil MetaG P. deltoides SBSDD5 (SPAdes) (version 2) | ecosystem: Environmental > Terrestrial >...
CACACTTTTGACGTGCAGTCTGCTCTTAGCAATCTTCTCTGGGAAGGAATTGATCTCTCAAACTGTTCAGGACAACCTGCCCGGTACTACAACTACCAGCCAGGATCAGCAGAGCCTCTCTCTTACAATCTATAACTCGAACCTTGGTCTGGTCAAAGATGTCCGCAAAATTTTACTCAACACGGGTCTGAGTGAACTGAAATTCATGGATGTGGCAGCCCAAATTAACCCGGCAACCGTGTCTATCAAGTCCCTTACCAACCCCAACCAGTTTGCTGTTCAGGAACAGAATTATGAATATGATTTGCTCAATCCCCAAAAACTCCTCGACAAGTATGTCGGCAAGGAAGTGACACTCGTCCGACTCGTTACGGAGAACAATACAACGGTCGAACGAACCTTAAAGGCGAAACTGCTGAGCAACAACAATGGCCAGCCAGTTTGGCAGCTTAATGGCGATGTAGTGACAGGCATGCACCCCGATCGTTTGATTTTTCCACAGCTGCCTGAAAACCTCATCGCCCAGCCTACGCTGGTCTGGAAACTGGAGAATACGGGCAGCCGCAATCAGACCCTGGAGGCGTCCTACCTAACCGGCGGCATCACCTGGAAGGCAGACTATGTACTAAACCTCAGTTCGGATGAGAAGACGGCAGACCTCAATGGCTGGGTCACGGTGGACAATCGCAGCGGAACCGGATACAGGAATGCCAGTTTGCAGCTTGTCGCAGGAGAACTGAATCGCGTGCAAGAAATGACCGATGCCGTTACGGAGATGCGTGCCAAGTCAGCCCGCGCAGAAATGGCCAAGGCTCCCCAGTTTGCAGAAGAAAGTTTCTTCGAGTACCATCTGTATACACTGGATCGGAAGACCACCTTGAAGGACAACCAGACAAAACAGATCAACCTGCTGTCGGGCACTGGTGCGTCAGTCAGGAAAGAGTATGTGCTCAACGGCAACAGCTTCTACTACCACAACCGCCAGAGCCCAGGCACACCGCTCAAGGATCAAGTAGAGACATTCATCGAACTCAAGAACTCGAAGGAGAATAACCTTGGGCTCCCGCTTCCCAAGGGAGTCCTGCGTGTTTACAAAGCAGACTCGCGTGGCGGGCAGCAACTGATTGGCGAGGATCAAATCGACCACACGCCGAAGGACGAGATGGTGCGGGTCAAATTGGGCAATGCCTTCGACATCGTTGCCGAGCGCCACCAAGCGGACTTTCAGGTTATCTCCGACCGTGTCTTCGAAATGGCTTTTAACGTCACTCTTCGCAACCACAAGGATCAGCCTGTTACGATCGTCGTCAATGAGCCCATTGGTGGCGATTGGCGGATCCTTCAGGCTTCTCACGAACACCAAAAGACCGCTGCGTTTGCTGCTCGTTTCCACGTGCCGGTAGGGCAGAATGGTGAAGCAAAACTAAACTATCGTGTAAGGGTGAGGTATTAAGTAAAGTCTCGAAATCTCGCGAACTGACACCCAGGCTTCTTCCTCTCATGCTGGTAAGTACGTCGCGTGCTGTGGCTCGCTGGTAGGATTGTTCCAGCTTCGATGCACCACTCTCAATCTCAGCAGAACAAATCGTGAACCTGGATACCCGGGCAGATTCACGAAGATTCAAGTACTGATTGGATTGTCTATCTTTCGCGGTACAGAATGAACTCAGGAATGGCGTGGAGGGCGTCGCGGTAAGGCGACGGAGAGAAGACGTCGAGGCCAGTTTGGGCTTCTCGAGCGAATTGCTGGGCCAAAGCCCTCACCCTATCCAAGGTACGGTATTTCTCGATAATTGCCAGAATCTCATCAGAAGACACCTTTCGGAATTCGTGCTCAGTCAGGACCGTCTCGATCTTCCACGCCTCCTCCGGGCTGCAGGTCTCGAGAGCATAAACGAGAGGCAAGGTCAGCTTCCCTTCCTTTAAATCGCTTACGACCGGCTTTCCCAGGATACTCTCGGTCGAACTGAAATCGAGGATATCATCCACCATCTGAAAAGCCAGCCCAACGTTAAGACCGTATCGAGCTAAAGCCTCCTGCTGCTCTCCGCTCACGTTCCCCAGGACGCCACCGATCCTGGCGCAGCCGGCAAACAGATAGGCCGTCTTTCTCGTGGCAATGTCCAACACATCGGCTTCCGTAATGCGATTTCCGTTGAATGTCAGCTGAATCAACTCCCCTTCCACCATCCGCTGTGTCAAGTCGATCAAAATGTCCAGAATCTGAAAATCTCGTTGACACAGCGCGATGTGAAACGACTGCATGTATAGCCAATCGCCCGCCAGCACCGTGATTTGATTTCCCCACTTTCGGTTAACGCTCGACCGGCCGCGACGAGTCTCCGCGCCATCGATGATGTCATCGTGGACGAGCGTTGCCGCATGGATGAACTCGACGACGGCTGCTAGCTTGATAGCGGATTGGTTTACTTGTCCGCAAAGCTTTGTGCAAAGCAGGAGCAAACAAGGGCGGATTCGCTTGCCACCGCTTTCCTGTAAATATTTCCCAATCTCTGAAATTGTGTGAACGGACGACTCGCTTTGCCGGGCGAATTCACGCTCCACTTCCTGCAATTCACTTTTGACGAGAGTGAAGATCTGCTGGGGCGTCAACATCGCTCCTCAAGTCTGCTCCCTCAAGGTCAACTCGCCATGCTAAACCCGGAGCCTTTTGTCGAGTGTTGCACCGACGACGCACCTAACTCAACCTAGCCAACAACCGCCTTCATTCATATCCTGCCCCTCTGCCACCCAGTCGTCATTTTCGTGGAGGAATAACCCCAATCCTTCTATCTTGCCAAGTGATGATACCGGAATTGGACCGAAAGCCAAATTACTCAGTCTGGCAGATGAGATCTACTGGCTGCGGTAGTTAGTGAACTGCATGTCGAAATCGAAGTCCCGAGACTTAAGCATTTTGATGACTTCTTGAAGAGTGTCCCGATCCTTACCGCTAACACGAACGAAGTCTCCGTTGATCGAAGCCTGCACCTTGAGCTTGGAATCCTTGATGATCCTCACAACTTCCTTCGCCTTTTCAATGGCAATGCCTTGTTGCACATCCACCTCCTGGCGAATCGTGCTGCCAGCTGCAGGAACCGCCTTATTGTAGCTCAAGCTCTTCAGGGAGATTCCGCGCTTCACCAGCTTTTGCTGGAAAACGTCGTTCAAGCTCCGCAGCTTGAACTCATCATCGGAAACAAGAATGAGCTTGTCTTTGCCTTCAAGATAAATCCTGCTCTTGCTTCCTTTGAAATCGAACCGAGTTTGAACCTCTTTCATTGCTTGGTTGATCGCATTGTCAACCTCCTGCAAGTCTACTTTGGAAACGATATCAAAGGTGTTTTGCGCGGCCATACGAGCGTCCTTTTTCAATGGGAGTTGGCTGGTCCAAAAAGCCGGTAATAGTTTGCAGTCGTCACTGCGCCGAGCTCCTCCAAACTAACGTTCTTCAAGTGAGCCATCACCTTGGCTGTCTCTACGACGAACGCCGGCTCGTTGCGTTTGCCGCGGTACGGCACAGGAGCGAGGAACGGAGAGTCAGTCTCGATGAGCAGGCGATCCAACGGGATTTGTTTCACAACGTCCCTGACATTCTCCGCTTTGGGAAAAGTGATCAGCCCCGAGAATGAGATACAGAAGCCCATATCGAGGCACGCCTGAGCCAGCTGCCAGGTCCCTGAGTAGCAATGCAGGATCCCTCCCAGGTTCGAATCGCTCCAAAACGCTTTCAAGATCTCCAGTGTCTCGGGTTCTGCCTCACGCGTATGGATAATCACAGGCAGACTGGTTTCCTTGGCCAGCCCCAATTGTCGAGCGAAGACGCGGGTTTGTATATCACGCGGGGAGTGATCGTAATGGAAGTCTAATCCGATTTCTCCCCAAGCAACAACCTTGCGATGATGAGCCAACTGAGCCAGCCCGTCCAAGTCCTTGTCGGTCGCCGATGCAGCCTCATGAGGGTGAATGCCGATCGAGGCATCGAGGTTGTCGAACTGCTCGGCCAACCAGATTGTCCAGTCTGAAGTGCGAGAGCCAGCGCCTGAGCCAATTGTCAGGACTCGGTCGACTTGAGCGGCGTGTGCCCGGAAAATGACGGCGGGCCTGTCCGCGTCAAAATCTGCCGAGTCTAAATGAGCGTGTGAATCAATGAACATTCTCACGCACGAGCAGCAACGCCGCTTTGCGGCCGCCTCCCGCTGAAAGGACTTCGAAGGGAACTAGTTTCGTACTCTAAATTTGCGATTTCGAAGGTATTCGACCACGATCGGCATCACTGAGAGAAGGACGATCAACAAGACTACCTTTTCCAAATTCTGACGAATCCAGGATACCGATCCCAGGTAGTACCCTGACGCAGTCATGGAACAGACCCAGAAGATCCCACCAAAGACATTGTATCCGGCGAACCGTGGATAAGACATCTGCGCAATGCCTGCCACAACCGGCGCGAAGGTTCGCGCAAAGGGAACAAAACGCGCCAGGAAAATCGCCTTCCCACCATGTTTCTCATAAAACTCTTTGGCATAGAGCAGGTGTTTCCGTCGGAACCAGAAGCTGTCCTCGCGTTTGTACAGGGCGGTCCCAGCTTTGTAGCCGATGCTGTAGCCGACTGCGTCCCCAAGGATGGCCATGGCGCTCAGCAGCACCATGAGATAGATGACGTTGAAAAAACCCTGCGAGGCCACCAGGCCGGCCGTAAAGAGAAGCGAATCCCCTGGCAGGAAAAAGCCAATGAATAGGCCAGTCTCAGCGAAGACAATGGCAGCCAGTACCACGTAGCCGCCGGACCGAATGAGTTCAATCAGTTTCTCGGGATTGTAGAGACTTCTCAGAAATTCGATTGCGGAGTCCAATGAACCTCATAGTGAAGCCGATAGCGTTCAGCGGCCTGAAGGAGTCAGCCGTCGGTGTTCAGCCTATCAGCGATAGCATGCGGACCGGCAAGAAGGAACCCCTTTGTATTGCCCCAATTCTGAAAATGCTTTGCAGATCGCGTCCAGCGAGGCCTTGAAAGCTGACTCCTGACAACCGGCAGCCTACCGCTATTTTAGTCTCGCACCGTTGGGAACATCTTCCAAGAAGGTTGCGAGGACCGGTCTGCCTTCGTCGCCCACGGAGGCAGCCAGCAACATTCCGTTCGACTCGAGTCCGCGCATCTTGCGCGGCTGCAGGTTGGCCACAATTACGATTTTGCGGCCAACCATACTCTCAGGAGCGTAAGCCTTAGCAATGCCCGCAAGGATCTGACGCACTTCACTTCCCACATCCACGGTCAGCTTGAGCAACTTGTCTGCGCCAGGCACTCGCTCAGCCGAAATCACCTGTGCCACACGCAGTTCCACCTTGGCGAAATCATCGATCGTAATCTTGGGCTCCTGCGGCCCATTTCTCCCGGCTTCTGGCTCCGAAGCCGGAGCCGCAACAGGCTGGATCTTTGCCGATTTCGGGTGCGAAGTGGTGCTCGGCCTTTCCAGCTCGGGATCTTTGACCGTCGCTTCGTCTCCGGTCTCCTGAAGAATCTTCTCGATCACTATTTTCTTGTCCAACCGCGGGAAGATTGGACTTAGCTCGCCAAGGCTGCTACCGACTGGTAAGCCACCCCATTTGATTTCGTTGATCCGCTGCAACTTCAAGGGGATTTTCAATCCCAGCTGCTCCCAAACCCGCCGGCAGCTCTGGGGCAACACAGGAGTAAGCAAGACAGTGGCAATCCGGATGACCTCCGCCGCCGTGTAGAGGATGGTCGCCAAGCGCGGACGTTCCTTCGAATTGTCCGTCAACGCCCAAGGTGCACTTTCATTGAGATACCGATTGGCGCGAGCCAGCAATTCCCAAACCGACTCCAGTGCATTACTGAAGGCCAGATTGCCCATATGCGCTTGATATGTCTCGACGGTGGCCAGTGCCGTAGCCTCTACCTCTTTGTCGAGGCTCGTGCGACCTTCGATTGCCGATGGATAGGGCATGAGATTGCCAAAGTTCTTGGAGATCAGCGTGAGTGTCCTGGACACCAGGTTCCCATAATCGTTGGCCAGATCGCCGTTCACCCGCTGGATAAACGCCTCGTATGAGAACGTGCCATCAAGCCCGAAAGGGACTTCGCGCAACAGAAAATAGCGGACGGCGTCCGAACCAAAGTGGGTTAGCAGCACGTGAGGATCGATCACGTTGCCGCGCGATTTGGACATTTTCACTTCATCTTTCAGCCACCATCCGTGGGCAAAAACTTGCCTCGGCAGTTCGAGGCCGGCAGCCATCAAAAAAGCCGGCCAATATACGGTGTGGAACCGGATGATATCTTTACCCACGAGCTGAATCTGAGCTGGCCAGTATTTGTGAAACTGTTCAGAGGAGTTCTCGGCCCCAAACCCAATTCCGGTCAAATAGCCAACCAGCGCGTCAAACCATACGTAAATCACATGGTTTTTGTCACCGGGAACTGGGATGCCCCATTTCACCGACGTCCGGCTTATGGACAGGTCTTTCAACCCGCCGCTCACGAAATTCACGACCTCGTTTCGTCGCGAGACGGGCATAATGAACTTGGGATTCTTCTCGTAGTGGTCCAGCAGAGCCTGCTGGAAATCGGAGAGTCGAAAGAAATAGCTTTCTTCCGTGACCCGTTCAGTGGGCCGGCCGCATACTTCGCAGTTGGGCGGAGTGTTGCTCTCAGGCGCAAATAGGTTGCACGAAATGCAATACCAACCGGAGTACTCCCCTTTGTAGATGGCGCCGCTATCGAAGGCCCGCTTGAACACTTCCGCGGCACCAGCATAATGCCGGCTCTCAGTCGTCCGAATGAACTGATCGTATTCAATTCCCAGACGCGCCCAAAGCTTCTGATATTCTGCGGCGTTTCGGTCGGCCAGCTGTTTTGGAGTGATTTCCAGAGCAGCGGCCGCGCGTTCGATATTTTGCCCGTGCTCATCAGTGCCGGTCAGCAGACAAACGTCGTCGCCCAGCATCCTCCTAAAACGACTCAAGCAATCGGCAACTACTGTCGTGTAGGTGTGCCCTAGGTGCGGTTTGGCGTTGACATAATAGAGAGGTGTGGTCAAGTAGAACGTTCTCATAAGCTGATCGATCTGGTGCGAGGCCCGTCAAAGTCACGGCAAGAACATCATATCGCCGCACTTCCTAACGCGAAAGCTACTGACACTCGCTATCAGGGGCCCGACCGTGAGGGGAGCTGGTGAATCTGCGGGTCACTATTGATCGCTCCGGCGCAATGAAGCCTCACTCCAGTCCGGCAAACCAGCCTCCCCGGAATACTGGTTCAGGAATTCTTGAATCACCCGCGACTGCACCCACTTGAACGGAACAGTGTGCCTAGTCGCCGCCTGCCGGCAGTCCTCATATTCGGGAGAAAAGTTGACGATCTTGCCGTTTAACCTGGAGACTTTTACTCCAATCTTGCCGAATTTGGACTCGACGATGACGATGTCGCGTTCCAACACGCGACGTTGACTCAGACAAAAACGGACACCAATCGTTGTCGTCTCCTCAAAGATTTGGCTGGTCAAGGCTTCCTGAATATCGAGGGGCGCTATAACTGTTATGAGAAGACCGGGACGGTTCTTCTTCATCTGAACCGGAGTGGCAAAAACGTCCAAGGCGCCCGCTGCCATGAGCGTCTCCTGCAAATGGCCGAAGATCTGGGGATTCATATCGTCAATGTTGGCTTCAATCACCACAACCTCAGTGTCCGAACTTGAGGCCCGTTTTGATGTTTCCGCTTTTAGCAGGTCTCCCTGAACAACTCGGACCACGTTAGCTGTTCCTTTGAAGTCTTTGGTTCCAGCGCCGTAACCGATTTTCCGGATCTTTAGGCTCGGAATACCGCCAAACCCCTGCGCCAGCGTAGAAATAATCGCAGCGCCCGTTGGAGTGACCAGCTCGCCCACTACTTGATTGGAGTAGACCGGCAGATTCCTCAGAAGCTCGGCTGTCGCCGGGGCCGGAACGGGCATGGTGCCGTGAGCACACTCCACATAACCGCTGCCAACGTTCAAAGCTGAGCAGTAAATCTGCCTCACCCCCAGCACCTCGAATCCGATACAGGCTCCCACAATGTCGACGATGGCATCGATGGCCCCAACTTCGTGAAAATGAACTCTGTCAACGCTCGTTCCGTGGACGATCGCCTCTGCCTCCGCCAGCCGTCGAAAGATCCTGACAGCTGATTCCTTGATTTCCGGAAGCAGTCTACTATCCTGAATGATCTTCTCGATCATGGTCAGATTGCGATGGGCATGTTCGTGTCCTATCTCCACGTCAAACTTTGTGGCAGAGACACCTGCCTTGACTACCTTCCTGGCGCTGACAGAAAAGTTCTTCACACTCAGCTTGGCCAGCTCCGCATTCAATTGTTCGAATGGAAGCCCCAAATCCAGCAGACTTCCCAAAATCATATCGCCGCTGATGCCGGAAAAGCAGTCGAAGTAGATGGTGGTCATCTTCGCTTCCTGATCGCTGAGTCCTTGATTCGGATTGTTAGATCCCCAAGTTTCACATTTCCTCTACAGAGCTCGCCTCCTCCACTCGAAGGTACCTGACTAGTTGTGGCAAAATCTCCCCAGATTTTCCCAGCAGGATTTCGTCGGCCATCTCCGCGGCCGCCGATCGTTCGACATTCACTTCGACGACATAGGCTCCATGCTGGCGAGCAATCCCTGGGAGGTGAGCCGCGGGGTAAACCTCTGCCGAGGTTCCAATTGAGAAGAACAAATCGCACCGCTCGGTCGCATCAACCGCTCTCTCAAAAGCCAGCAAAGGCAGATTCTCTCCAAACCAGACAACGCCGGGCCGTAGCATTCCACCACAATCGCAGCTGGGCGGCAGCGATGGAAGAGCGGATGTCAAATCCGTGCGAGAGAGGCCGCAAGAGAGACAACGTACTTCCCAAAGATCCCCGTGAAGTTTCAACACCTGCTGGGTCCCGGCTCGATTGTGCAAACCGTCAACGTTCTGAGTGATCACGACACAGCTGTGAAAGAACCGTTCGAATTCCACAACCGCCCGGTGACCAGCATTCGGTTCAATCCTGGAAACGAGTTGCCTCCGCCAGTCATACCATTCCCACACTTTTCGGGGATCTGCAGCAAAGGCTGCCGGCGTCGCCAGTTCCTCGACACGAAATTCGTTCCAAATGCCATTTCGACCTCGGAAAACAGGCACACCACTTTCTGCCGAGACTCCGGCTCCTGTGAAAACAACAACACGAGTGGATGGGACGAGTAAGGACCTCAGCTTGCTAGAAACTGGAACCGACATTCTAGAACCGATGCGACACCAGCCAAAAAGAGCTCAATACTAGACTCGACCCTGAGGTTTGTCAAGGCACGCCCACTGCGGATTTCGGATTCCCGATGGTGGATTGCGGAATGCCGATCAAGAAGTGACCATACTTCAATGCCTCAGTTCACATCAATCGCCCATCGACAATGAGTAAAGATCATTCAGCAATTGGTAGTCTGAAATCCACAGTCGGCACTGCAAAGGTGTGCTAGCATGACTCGTTTTCGAGTCAGATAGATCGAAAAATTTGTCTGGAAGGTGCTGCATGCTTATTGGCTTAACCGACGAGATCAAACAGCGCTTCGGCTCATATGTTCAGAAGCACTATGGTCATTCACTCACTCAGGTTATCGCTGAACAGCCACCCAAGGTCGAACTAGGAGACCTTGCTTTTCCCTTCTGCTTTGAGCTAGCCAAGGTAGTGATGAAAGCACCCAGACAGGTCGCAGCTGAAATTGTCGGTCACATCGGCGCGTTACCAGGCGTCAATAAAGTCCACGTTGCCGGACCCGGCTACATCAATGTCTTTTTCCGCAGAGACGTTTTCTTCAGGCAACTCTTCCTTTCAGCGAAGAGCCCCAATCAGGCAGAAAGAGCTTCAAACGAGAAGACTATTCTGGAGCATACGAATATCAACCCAAACAAAGCTGCCCATATCGGTCATCTTCGCAATGCGGTGCTTGGAGACACTTTTGCCCGTCTGCTACGTTTCGGTGGCGAGCAGGTTGAGGTGCAGAACTACATTGATGATACTGGCGTTCAGGTCGCCGATGTGGTTGTGGGGTTTCAACACCTGGAGAAAAAGACCCTGGCTGAGGTCCAAGCGATCAATGACAAATTTGACTACTACTGCTGGGATCTTTACGCCAGAGTCTCAGCCTTCTACGAGCAGAGTACCGACAAGGCTGAGCTTCGTTCCGACACTCTGAAGCTGATTGAAGAGGGAAATAATGAGGCCGCCGAACTCGCTCGTTACGTCTCTCACCGAATCGTGCAATGTCACCTGAGCACGATGGGACGCCTCGGCATCGAATATGATCTCCTCCCGAAAGAGAGCGATATCCTTCATCTTAAGTTTTGGAATTACGCCTTTGAGCTGCTTCAAGAACATGGCGCGATTCACCTCGAGACCTCAGGCAAAAACCTGGGTTGCTGGATCATGCGGGTCGGAGATAGGAGCTCCGCTCGGGACGCAAAGACTTCCAAAGCCAGCGACCTCAGTGAACATGACGAGGACAAGATCATCGTGCGATCGAACGGGACAGTGACCTACGTAGGAAAAGACATCGCATACCAGCTCTGGAAGCTGGGATTACTCGGCCTGGACTTCTTTTACCACCCGTTTTACCGATACCCGCATGGACATGTGGCCTACATGACAAACTCGGAAGGAAACCAGGGCGTTGAGAAACCGAGCTTCGGAAGAGGAACCCGAGTCTACAATGTAATCGACTCCCGCCAGTCCTATCTCCAAAACATCGTTATTGCTGGTTTACGCGCTCTCGGTTTCGACGCCCAAGCCAAACGTTCCACACACTTTTCCTATGAAATGGTGGCTCTTTCGCCTCGCTGTTGCGAGGATCTAGGTATTCAGCTCTCGGACGAGGACCGACAGCGCCCCTACGTCGAGGTTTCAGGCAGAAAGGGACTCGGGGTTAAGGCAGACGATCTGATCGACTCACTAATAGAGCGGTCGCTCCAGGAAGTGACGAGCCGCCATGCCGATCTGCCGGACGCGGAGACGAGGCAGATTGCGATCGTTATTGCCGTCAGTGCGCTGAGGTACTTTCTCCTCAAGTATACCCGGAACTCCGTAATAGCTTTCGACTTTAGAGAGGCGCTTAGTTTTGAGGGAGAGACTGGACCTTATGTCCAGTACGCGGTCGTGCGCGCCAAGAACATCTTTCGCAAAGTAGAAGCTGCTGACCCCGGATGCCGTGAAGCTGACGTGCAGCAAGCTATCCTGGAAGGAAAGGCTGACGCCTTTTTGAAGAACCTCGACGACGAGCTGTGGAAGTTAGTCTACCTGGCAGCCCAGCTGGAATCCAACGTTCGCCTGTCGATTCTAACTGCTGAGCCTGCAGCTGTCGCCAAGTATCTCTTCACCCTAGCCCAAGCCTTTAACAACTTCTACCACAAACACCGCATCATCGCTGAGCCAGACCCAATTCGAAAACGTGTTTTACTAGCTCTAACCCGCATCATTCGGGACCAGCTGGAACAAGGATTGGGCCTACTCGGAATTCAGATCCCGGACAAAATGTAACTGGCGCTAAGATTCCAGAATGCTGCTGTGAGAGCGCAGGGGCCCTGGATAACGCCCGCCCTCCTCAAGCCTCCCTCTGTTGAACAGAATCCCGCCAACAGTTCCGCTGAGTTATTTCGACCCATAAACTTCTGCCCTCGCGGGGAGGTGAATCCAGCAAACGAGGTGCCTTACTTAGGCATCGTAGGCCGGACCGCTTCGGAGCCGACAGGGCACAGGCAGTTTGATCGCCGAATGCAACCATTTGAATCGCAGCTCTGGGTCGGACTTAAGATGTTGAACCACTTCTGCTTATGGTCGTGGAGGTAGGGCCTATAAAGCTTGGCAGCCATAAGTCGAAAATAGAACTGAGCAATGTTTTCTGAGTAGGGGAGTGGCAGTGAGAAGTTACTGTGCAAGCAATCCAGATCTAAAGGAGACCCATGCTGGCCAGAGCCTTCTACCGCCGCCGTACAGAAGTCAAGATTGCTACCACTTTGTTAGCAGTCGGCTTGATGGATACCAATGCCAAATCAAGTCTGGCTGACCAGGGGTTCTTGAAAACCAAGGACCCTATCGCTACAACTGCTCGCCAAGACCAGTCGGATGTCCTGCAACAAAAACTGAGAGCGTTAACCCAGGAATTTGGAGTCTTTGGCGAGAATGTCCCTGACGATTTCATCGAGAAAGTTCGTCGTTGGGCACGCCTCTATCAGACCAGAGATCGAGACGAGATGGAGCGAGTTCTGAGCACACTCCGAAAAGATTTCGAGGCCGTTCAGCAACTGTTGGTGAACGCCAATTTACCTCCGGAACTGGCTTTCGTTACGTTGGTCGAGAGCCACTTCCAGGCACGCGTTGTCAGCCCCACCGACAATGCCGGCCTCTGGCAATTCACTCGAGACACTGCCCGACGCAACGGGCTTAGGGTAAACGCGCATGTGGATGAACGCCTCAACCCGATGAAGTCGACCCAAGCCGCTTGCCGCTACATTTCGCGACTACGGCGAGACCTCGGACCTGACGGTTCGTTCCTACTTACCATAGCCGCATACAACATGGGACCCGGTCGACTGAAGCAGAGAATGCAGCAGGTCAAGGACCCTATGAACAGGCGTGACTTTTGGCATCTCTATCGGGCGCGGGTCTTGCCAGCGCTTACTCGAACCCACATCGCTCGCCTCATGGCGGCTATCCTCATCGGGCGTAACCCCCAGCATTTCGGCTTCAAATCCCCAACTGCGAACAGCCCTAGCACAATCTCATCGCTCTCCTCACACGTCGGTAGCTCTGTCGTCAGGTAAGACAAATCCGGAGCATACCTATCACAGACGAAGAAGATGTTGACGAGCGACACGGGAGTGCCAGAGCCTACGGCTCAGCCCTGTTGGCGCACCTACGTGCAATTCTCGACCCTGATTAATTTCCTACTTGTAACTCTCGGGCCATCGAGTCAATACTGCCTCACCATAGCTAATGGAGGTGTCGAATGAACATCAGGTTGTTGGTCGCAGCCCTTCTGGCATCGCTTGTATGGAGCCAGTGCGCCCTTGCAGCGCAAGAGACTGTTAAGAAGGACGCTGAAAAGGCGGGCGAGATTGTAAGCAAGGAAAGCAAGTCAGCAGCCAAGACCACTGAAAAGGGCGCTAAGAAGGCTGCGGAAAAAACCGGTGAGACAGCAAAGAAGACCGGAGAGGCAGTGGCCGAGGGTTCCAAAGATGTCGCCAAGGGCACGGCCAAGGGAGCAAAGAAAGTAGCTGAAGGCGCCCAGGAAGGAGCAAAGACGGCTGGCAAGGAGACCGCGAAAGGAGCCAAGAAGGTCGGCAAGGCAATCACGGGTCAGAAGTGAACCTGAATACCCTGAAAAAGGGCTCAACAGCGAAACAACTAGCTCGGCTCAGGATTCAAGTCGGCTTAGTTGTAGTGTTGTTTGCTCACTGTAGGAGAACCTAGGAATTCTTGGCGGGTTGAGGTCGTTTGTACGTCTCGATGGTCGGTGGAGAAACGAATACCATTTGCTTCCGACAAATCACGACCCTGGGCACTGCACGCTTGCTGCTGTCCTAAGACTCCCAGGCTTTTTCTTCCCACCTTTCGGCCCGCCTGAATACGCTCAGACCGATGCATGCCTTTTCCGGAAGATCGTTGGCAGTCGAGTCCCGTAATTTTTTGGCCCCCGTACCCGAAACTCCCGTCGTCGCGAACACAGCGGTTCAAGTCGATCCGTCTAGCTGTGGCATACCCTTCTAGCTTGTGCCTCTCTCGCTGCAATCAAAACCGAGATTTCACTTTCCAACTCCGCGTCACGGCTAAACAATAAAGCCACTGCCAAACTCCTGCCCACCAGATTCGCCCTCCGGCTGTGGAAGAATGCTTATGGAAGCAGAAGGACGTGCGCTCTACGAATCCCTCCAACCTGGTAGAGAACGCTTTCGCCTGGCCTTCGAGAATGCCCCAATCGGGTCGGTCGTAGGACTCGACTGTCGGATGCAAAGGGCGATCCGGACACTCTGCGATGCGCTGGGTTACAGCGAGCGCGAACTGCTGGCGCGAACGTTTATCGGCATCACACACCCGGACGATGTGCAAAAGCGATTTAGCCTTGGCCGATCGTTCAGCGGTGAGATTCCAAGCTATCGGTTGAAAAAACGGTTCCTCACGAAGGACAGGCGTTTGGTTTGGCTTGACCTCATAGCCCTTGTCGTCCGGGGATCACGTGGTGAATCACTGTACGGCTTGGCGATGGTCGAGAACATTTACCGAGCGCAAGCACGCGGAGGAGGCACTCATAAACGGTGAGGAGCGCTATCGGTCTTTCATTGCAAACAGTTCAGAAGGCATCTGGCGGTCTGAGGCGGAGCGGTCCGTTGACACGAGCCTGCCTGTCGACCAGCAGATCGAGCTGTTTTACAAATACGGATACCTCGCCGAATGTAACGATGCGATGGCGCGGATGTACGGCTATTCCGTGGCCAACGAGATCGTGGGCGCGCGCCTCGGAGATCTGCTCCTCGCCTCAGACGCCGCGAACATCGCCGCGATACGAGGGTTCATCGGCAACGGTTATCGCCTGCAGAACGTGCAATCGGCCGAAGTGGACAGAAATGGTCAGAAGAGGTACTTCTTAAACAACGTCATCGGCAGTGTTGAAACGGTTTTTTTACTGCGTGCATGGGGAACGCAGCAGGACATCACGGAACAGAAGCGTGCCAACATTAGACACTCGCGCCAACAGCTACGCGACGGCTGAGTTGGTACGTTTACGCGATACAAAACCGCTTGGTCTGATGAATCCGGCCGGGTTTGTTGTATTTCTTTGAGGATCGAGGGCAGTCCAGAATTACCGGTCGAGCCGCACCATCAGCCCTTCATAGCTCAGCCGCCGCAACTCCTTGAGAGTTGTTGCTGCCTGTCGGGCGTCGCGAAACTCCCCCACTAGAACCCGAAAGAGCTTTCCCTCCACAGACTCATACTCCTTGAGCAGGACTGGAGTGTACCGGTGGGCCAAGTCCTTTTGCAGCCTGCGGGCGTTGGCTTTTTCTCGAAAGGAGGCGACCTGAATGGTGAAAGGATATGGGTTGCGGACCATCTTGAGAACTTCCAAACTTACTTTGGCGGTTCCCGGCCCAACCATTTCGATCTGCTTGGCTGCCGCGTAGGAGAGATCGATAATCCGATCCTTGACGAAGGGACCTCGGTCGTTAATTCGCACCGTCACATCCCTGCCGTTGTCGAGATTGTTGACCTTCACGATCGTGTCAAAAGCTAGAGTGCGATGCGCTGCCGTCAGAGTGTTCATATCGTAAGTTTCCCCGTTAGAAGTACGTCGTCCATGATAAGGATGCCCATACCAGGAAGCGTAGCCAAGCTTCTCATCGCTTGACAGGCTTACGCTCCCCGCGACAGCTGT
>Ga0209382_10006177_pt1 | contig 15444 bp, 20 predicted proteins | sample SoiMetdeltSBSDD5_FD_187599 | JGI IMG/M metagenome (GOLD analysis project Ga0209382, IMG submission 187599) | Bulk soil microbial communities from a Populus tree surrounding site in Tennessee, USA - Soil MetaG P. deltoides SBSDD5 (SPAdes) (version 2) | ecosystem: Environmental > Terrestrial >...
CGAGGCCGTGGCGGGCGGCGCCTGGGGCGAGAGGTGGTCGAGCGTGGCCGAGCGCGCGCGGCGCTCGGTGGACCTCGAGCATTGGGGCGCCTTTCAGCGCTCCTTCCACAAGATGGTCGAGCTGCAACGGGCGGTCGGCTCGGGTGAGCGCGGCGAGGCGCCGGCCACGATCGTCACGCTATCCGGCGACGTCCATCACGCCTACCTGTTCGAGATCGCCTACCCGCGCGGGTCGGGCGTGAAGAGCGCGGTCTACCAAGCGGTGTGCTCGCCCTATCGCAACCCGCTCGACGGGCGCGAGCGCAAGTTCATCCGCTTCGGGATGTCGCGCCCGTTCCACCTCGTCGCGCGGAGGCTCGCGCGCGCGGCGGGGGTGAAGGATCCGGGGATCCGCTGGCGGCTGACCGGCGACGGACCGTGGTTCGACAACCAGGTGGCGACCCTCTCGATCGAGGGGCGTGAGATGCGGATGCGGCTCGACAAGGCGGTTCCGGTGGACGAGAACAGCGCCAGGCTCGAGTGCGTGCTCGACCGGCGGCTGGCGTAGCTTCTCTCTTCATGGAGTACCCGGTCGAGAGCTTCAGCCCCGAGGAGCAGACCCTCCTCGCCCCTCACTTCACGAACCTCGACCGGCCGGTGTTCGCGCTGGTGAACCTGCCGGAGACGGTGAAGGGCGCGATGTTCGCGCGCTATTCGCGCTACCAGGGCACGCTGCGGCGGATGTACCTCGACGAGTTCGCGGGCAGTGCGCGAGGGGCCGGGCTCGGCCCGGACCGGAGCGATGCTATTGACTCGACCGGCCAGGGAGCCGCGAGCTTCGACGGCGAGGAGGGCGAGCGCGCCCGCCAGCTCTACGAGCGCATCTTCCTCGGCTACGGGGACGACTCCGTGGCCCAGCTCGGCGGCGCGCACATCGCCTGCGAGTTCGTCTCCAACGTGATGACGAAGCTGCTGCAGCGGGGGCGCCTGGCCGCCTACCTCGAGCAGTCCACGCGCTACATCCCCTACGACAGCCCGATGGCCGAGGGCCTCGGCTATCGCTACTGGCGCCACCCTGGGCTCGGCCCCGAGTACGAGCGGGCCATGGACGCGCTCTTCAGCGCCTATTCGCAGGCGCTGCCGCGCGTGCTCGCCTGGGCCGAGGAGCGCTTCCCGCGCGCGCCGGACCAGCTTGAGGCGGCGCACCGCGGCTCGCTCAGGGCCAAGGCGCTCGACCTGCTCCGTGGGCTGCTCCCGGCCGCCTCGCTCTCGCACATGGGCATGTTCGGCACCGGCCAGGCCTACGAGCAGCTGCTGCTGCGCCTCTACGCCTCGCCGCTCCCCGAGGCGCGCCACTTCGCCGACATGATCCTCGCGGAGCTCAAGGTCGTGATGCCGAGCTTCGTGGCCCGCGTGGAGCGCCCGGACCGCGGCGGCGAGTGGATCTCCTACCTCGAGCAGCGGACCGACCACGCGGAGCGCTGGGCGCGCCGGCTCGGCCTCGATCGCGAGCCCGGCGGCGAGCCCACCGGGCCGGCGGTGCGGCTGCTCTCGGTGGAGGGCGGCGAGGAAGAGCTGCTGGCCGCGCTCCTGTTCGAGTCGGCCGCCTGCCCCGAGCACGAGGCGCGCGCGGCGGTCGGCGCCCTGCCGCCCGACGAGCGCGCCACCATGCTCGCCGAGCTGGTGGGCGAGCGGCGCAACCGCCGCCACCGGCCGGGGCGCGGCTTCGAGGCGCTCCGCTACCGCTTCGAGGTGGTGTCCGACTACGGCGCCTTCCGCGACCTCCAGCGCCACCGCATGCTCACGGTCCAGTGGCAGACGCTCGGCCCCGAGCTGGGCGCGGGCGTGCCCCAGGAGCTCGAGAGCGCGGGCGTGGCGGACGCATACCGCGAGAGCCTCGAGCGCTCACGCGCCGAGCACGCCCGCATCGTGGAGCTGGGCCGGCCCGAGCTGGCGCCGTACGCGCTCTGCCTCGGCTACCGGATCCGCTACGTGCTCGACATGAACGCGCGCGAGGCGATGCACCTGATCGAGCTGCGCTCCGGCCGCGAGGGACACCCCGGCTACCGCGCGGTGGCCCACGCCCTGCACGCCGAGATCGGGCGCGTTCACCCCTCGGTGGCGGCAGCGATGAGCTTCGTGGACAGCGACACCGAACCGCGCCTCGAACGCATCCTGAGCGAGATCAGAGCGCACGCCAAGCACGCCTCACGCGCCTGACCCGCCCGCGGCGCGCGTGTACCGAAACTCTCGCGGCGCACAACGGTTAGAGGGGCACCCACCACCACAAGGAGGATGCCCCTTGAGCCAGCGTAGCAACAGGCTCCTGCTCGGCCTCACAGCCGTGGCAGCACTCTCGCTCGTGATCGCCTCGGTCGCAATGGCCGCCGTGATCATCGGCGACAACGGGCCCAACGTGCTGAATGGCACCGAACGGGCCGACCTCGTCCGCGCCAAGGGCGGAAACGACACGGTCACGACGCTCTCGGGGCCCGACCGCGTACTCGCCGGACGCGGCGACGACACCGTCGACGCCGGCGCCGGGCACGACTTCGTGCGCGGCGGGCGCGGCGCCGACACCATCAACGGGGGCGACGGCCCCGCCGGCCGCCGCGGCGACCGCCTACACGGCAACGCGGGCAACGACGCGATCGACGGCGGCGGGGGATTCGACCTCATCACAGGCAACGCCGGCGCCGACCAGATCAACGGCGGCGCGGGCTGCGACCGCGTGTTCGCGGGTCCGGACGACGACGTGGTCGACGGCGGCGCCGGCTTCTCGTTCCGCCGCTTCCGCTGCGAGCGGCTGCACGGCGGCCTCGGCAACGACGCGCTGTTCGGCGGCCCGGGTCGCGACTTCATGTCGGGTGGCCAGGGCGAGGACGTCCAGAACGGCGGCGAGGGCAGCGACAAGATCTACGCCAACCGCGGCCGCGACAGGTCGGATGGCGGTCCCGGCTCGGACCGGCTCTGGGCGCTCGCGCGGCTGGACGTGACGGCGATCGGCGATCCCGACGGCGACGAGCTCACCGGCGGCGAGGGCCGTGACCTGTTCTTGGTCCGCGACGGTGAGGTCGACGTCGTGCACTGCGGTACCGGCGCGGATCTCGTGATCAGCGACCAGTTCGACGTGCTCGACGCCGACTGCGAGTTCGAGCGGCAGAGCGACATCACCTCGCTCGACCAGGTCGACGACGGCGAGGAGAACCGGACCGAGAATCCGGACGAGGATCGGGACGAGGGGTAGAAGAACGGAGGCTCACGGCGCGCGGGGATCGTTTACTCTCGCGCGCCGTGGCCGCGCCCCTGTTGCACGACGTCCGCGTAGCGCCCTCGATCCTCGCGGCCGACTTCGCCCGCCTGGGTGCGCAGGTCGAGGCGGTGATGGACGCAGGGGCCCGCGTGATCCACGTGGACGTGATGGACGGGCATTTCGTGCCGCCGATCTCGATCGGCGCGATCATCGTCGACGCCCTGGCGGAGCTCGTGCACGGGCGCGGCGGGGTGCTCGACGTGCACCTGATGGTCGAGCGACCCGAGCGGCGGGTGGAGGAGTTCGCGGCCGCGGGCGCCGACACGCTGATCGTGCACTGGGAGGCCACGCCGCACGTGCACTACGCGCTCCAGGCCGTGCGCGACGCCGACCTCGACGCCGGGCTGGCGCTCAATCCCGCCACCCCGGCCGACGTGGTGGCGGGCCTGACCGAGATGGTCGACCACGTGCTCTGCATGACCGTGAACCCGGGCTGGGGCGGCCAGCCCTACATCGAGAGCTCGACCGCCAAGGTCGCGCGGCTGCGCGAGCTGCTCGGGCCGGGGGTCCCGATCGAGGTCGACGGCGGCATCGACCTCAGCACCGCTCCGGGCGCGGCCGCCGCGGGCGCCACGCTATTCGTCGCGGGGTCCTCGATCTTCGGCGCGGAGGACCCGGGTGGCGCCTACGCCGAGATCGCCGAGGCGGTCGGCGCGGTCTGAGGCCTACAGCAGCCGGCCCTCGAGCCGCGGCGTCGTCCCCTTCAGCCGGCAGAGGCTCACGCTGTCGACCTGGCCCGGGTCGACCTCGAGGTGCTGGTGTGGATCGAGCAGGCCGTCGTCGGTCTCCGTGAACGGCCAGGGATAGGCCTGGCTGTAGATGACCGCGCCGGCCGTGTTCACACACTCGACGGTCACTCGCGCCCGGCCCCCCGCCGTCTCCGCCGTGTTCAGCTCGGGATCCTCGACGTAGACCACGATCTCGGGGAACCCGGGGGCACGCTCGACCTTGATGCTCGCGGTCTCGGGCTCCTCGCCTTCCTCGCCCCCGTCGCTCGCGAGCGCCAGGACCACGAGCGGCACCGCGACGACCACGAGCGCCGCGAGCAGAGCCCAGAGGATGCGCGACCTGCCCTCCACGGGCGCTCAGCGACGCTTCTTGCGCTTGCGGGAGCTCGGCCGCTCGGGCACGGGCTCCGGGTCGCCGCCCGGCTCCGCGCTCTCCGCGGCCTCGGCGGGCGTCTCCCCGTCCTGCTCCTCGCGCTCCGGCATCGGCTCGAGCCCGCGCCGCTGCGCGGGCGTCGGCCAGGGCTCGGCCTCGCCGGTCTCCCATGCCGGACCGCGCCCCCCGGGCCACTTGTCGAGGTAGAGCAAGCCGACCGCGACGAGCCAGAAGGCCTGCACCACCACCGGCACCAGCGGCACCAGCTGCAGCACGAGCAGGGCTCCCGTGATCACGCCGAGGATGCCCATGAACGGGCTGAGCAATCCCGCGCGCCGTGCGCGCAGGGGCAGCATCACGTACGAGAAGGCGACCGCGATCGAGCCTGCGAACGAGAGCGCGAAGACCAGCACGTTCGGGTCCTCGCTCACGAGGTCGTCGGCACGGTCCTCGCCCGCCTGCCCGCGGATCACCTCGCCGGAGGCGAACTGGTCGGCCAGGTCGATGCGGTCGAAGGTGCCGAGCAGGGCCGAGAGCGCGTACAGGAGCGGGCCGATCACCACCAGGTAGACGAACCAGTTGGGCATCCCGGCCCCGCGCGCGATCGAGGCCCGGAACAGGAAGAGGAACACCGGCGCCAGCAGCAGGCCCCCGAGCGCCTGCACCACGCCCGAGCCGAGGAACAGGCCCGAGCGCTCGTTGACGGAGAGCAGGAAGTCGGGCAGGCCCTCGATCCCGGGGCGGTCGTCGAGGACCGCCTGGAACATCAGCACGTTCGCCAGCAGGAACGCCCCCGCGACGAACGCGCTGATGGCCGCGGGACGAGACCACTGGGCCTCCCAGTCGAGCTGCTCCTGCTTCGTCACGGGGCCTTGGGAGGAGCGCTGCGCTCGCGAGGCGGGCGCGGCGGGTAGTACTCGACGTCGTCCGGCTCCACGATCCGCGACACGCGCTCGCCGACCGCGAGCACGGCGTCGAGCGCCGGCGCCATCAGGCGAATCACGCCCTCCACGCGACGCCGCGTGCGCAGCTGTCCGGGTGTCATCGGGGGCATCGCCGCGTCAGCCGCCGCGCTGGTGGAAGTAGAATTCGGGCAGCGCCGCCTTGGCCACCTCCGCGGTGATCTGCTGCGCCTGGTGCAGGTCGCCGGCGCGCACCGCGAGGTCGTCGATCGTCACGATCCCGACCAGGTCCTCACCGCGCGTGACGGGCAGGCGCCGGATCCGGTGGTTGATCATCAGCGCCACAGCCTCCTCGAGGTCCATCTCGATCTCACCGCTTACGAGCGGCCGGGAGGCGTGGTCGCCCGCGCTCGCGGCGGCCTCGACCTCGTCCGCCACCACCGCGATGGCCAGGTCGCGGTCGGTGATCACCCCGACCGGCCGACCACCGTCGCAGATCACCACGGAGCCGACGTTCCGGTCGCGCATCAGCTCACCCACGCGCCGCAGGCTTTCCCCGGTCTCGGCGGTCACCACGCCGTGCGTCATCACCTCGGAGATGTGCACGGGGCGACTGTATCGTGCCGCCGGTGAGCGTCGTCCTTTACGGCGCGACCGGCTACACGGGCCGCCTGGTCGCGCAAGAGCTGGCCAGGCGCGGGCTCGACCGCGTGTTGAGCGGGCGCGACCCCGAGAAGCTCGCGCGGCTCGCCGACGAGCACGGCGTGCCGGTGCGCGCGGTCTCGCTCGACGACCCGGACGGGCTGCGCGCCCTGCTCGAAGACGCCCGGGTCGTGATCAACTGCGCCGGTCCCTTCACCCTGGCGGGCGACGCCCTCGTGCGCACCGCCATCGAGACCGGCACGCACTACCTCGACTCGACCGGCGAGCAGTCGTTCATCCAGATGATCTTCGAGCGCCACGGCGCAGACGCCGAGCGCGCGGGGGTGGCGCTCGTTCCGGCCGCCGCGTTCGACTACCTGCCAGGGGACTGCATCGCCCGCATCGCCGGCGAGGGTCACGAGCCGCTCGACGAGCTCGTTCTCGCCTACGCGGTCAGCGGCTTCGGGCTGTCGCGCGGCACGCTGCGCTCAGGGCTCGAGATGATGCAGGGGCGGGACGTCGTCTACACCGACGGCGACTGGCACCCGGCCCCGGCCGGCATCTTCCGGGCGAGCTTCGACTTCCCGGAGCCGATCGGGCGCCAGGCCATGTCGCGCTACCCCTCCGGGGAGCCGATCACGGTGCCGCGCCATACCCGCACCCGGCGTGTGGTCTCGCTCCTAACGACGAGCACCGCGGCGCCCGGGCCGGCCGCCCACCTGATGCCCTATGTCCAGCCCGGCCTCCAGCTCGCGCTGCGCACGCCGCTGCGCGGCCTGCTCGGCCGGGCGGTCGGGCTCCTGCCGGAGGGACCCTCGGAGAGCGCACGCCGCGGGGCCGCGTTCACGATCGTCGCAGTCGCTCGCGGCTCGGGCGGCTCGACCGGCCGCGCCGTCGTGCGCGGCTCCGACGTCTACGGCCTCACGGCCGTCACGCTCACCCACGCCGCGTCGCTGATGGCGGACGGCGGGTACTCCCAGGCGGGCGCGCTCGGGCCGGCCGCCGCCTTCGACCCGGTCGCCTTGCTCGACTTCCTGGGCGATCACGGGGTGAGCTGGGAGCGCTGAGCACCGGGCCCGGCCGCCGTTCCCTACCCTTTGGGCATGTCCTCAGAAGACCCCTTCGGCGGCCTCTTTGGCGACCCTGATGAGCTCCGGCGGCGCATGGAGCAGTTCGCCGAGCAGATGCAGGGAGCGCAGAAGGTGGCCTGGGCTGACAACGCGATCAAGCTCGCGGTCGACATGACCGTCGCGGGCATCAGCCGCATGAACCTCCAGGGCAACGCCGAGCAGCAGGCGAGCGACCTGCTCCAGGCGATGCGCCTGATGTTCCCCGAGGCAGTGATCCTCGTGCGCGAGGCGCGCGAGGGGTTCGGGACTTAGGCGTCCCCCGGCGCCGGCTCGGCGGGCGCACCGCGCGCGCGCTCGGCCTCGCGATCCTCGCGGCCCAGCGCGATCACCTCCTTGAAGCTCCGCACCCTGAAGATGAACACGAGCGCGGTGAAGCCGATGCCGAAGGTGAGCGCGCCGATCGCGATCTGCTGACCAACCGAGTACGAGGCCACGACCGATCCCGCCGCGGTGCCGGCGAACACCTTCGCCAGCAGCGCCTGCTGCACGCCGGCGCCCTGCGGCGTGAACGGAACCGCCGCCGAGACGGCGTTCACGCCCAGCACAAGCAGCACGTTCTCCACCGAGCCGCCCACGTTGAAGGCCTCGAGCAGCATCCAGAACGCCGCGAAGCGGAAGCACCAGGCGCCGAACTGCACGGCGAACACCTCGCGGAAGTAGCGGCGCCGGTCCTGGAGGATCGTGAGCCCCTGGCGCACCCGCTCCCAGAACGCCTTGACGCGGACGCTCAAGAGCGCGAAGGCGATCATGCCGCCTACCGCGAGCACGGTGAGCAGGAAGAGCGTGAAGCGCGGGTGCTGCGCGAGGTAGGAGAGATCGAACGCGTTCAGCTTTGCGAAGTCGGGAGGCTTTGGGAACACGCCCTGCGTGAAGGCGAAGATCAGGATCAGCGATCCCATCGCGATGTCGAAGCCGAGCTCGACCACGAACGAGGCGGCCACCGCCGGGTAGCTCGAATGAGGCACGGAGGTCTTGGTGAGGAACAGCCGCACCACGTCGCCGCCGCGGGCCGGGATCACTGCGTTGAAGCCGTAGCCCGCGAAGTAGGCGCCCCAGATCTCGCGGAACGGGATCCGCTCGGTGGGATAGGCCGCCCTGAGGATGTTGAAGCTGGCCCGCGCGCGCAGCGTCAGGTACGCCGTGAAGAACGCCAGCGCGAGCAGCAGCGGCAGCAGCTGGACGGACGCGAGGTTCGAGAGGAACTCGTCGACCGCGTCGAAGAACGAGTCGAACGAGTCGCCGATGGCGGCCGCGGGCATGACCTACGCGGCGAGCGCGGCCAGCACCTGCTCGTCGTGCTCCTTCGGCTTCACCTTGCGCAGCGCCCTGGCCACCCGGCCCCCGGCGTCGATCAGGAAGGTGGTGCGCTCCGCGCCCCAGTACTTCCTGCCGTACATCGACTTCTCGACCCAGACGCCGTACGCGTCGCAGACGGCGTGGTCCTCGTCGGCCAGCAGGGTGAAGTTGAGCGACTGCTTGTCGTGGAACCTCTTCACGCGGTCGACCGGGTCGGGCGACACGCCGAGCACCACCGCGTCGGCGTCCTCGTAGGCGGGCAGGTGGTCGCGCACGCCGCACGCCTGCGTGGTGCAGCCGGGTGTGTCGGCCTTGGGGTAGAAGTAGAGCACGACCCGCCGCCCGCGCAGGGAGGAGAGCGCGACGGGCTCGCCGTCCTGGTCCGGCAGCTCGAATTCGGGTGCCTGGTCGCCCGGCGAGATCACTTGAGCAATCGTGACAGGCGCCGGTCCTTGAGCACGCGGCCGCCGGTCTGCTCCTCGGGGCAGTAGCACATCACGTAGTCCTTGAAGTGGATCGCCTCGATGCGGGTGCCGCAGCGCGGGCAGTCCTCGCCGGCGCGGCGGTGCACCTGGAGAGGCATCGGCAGCTTGTCCGGGATCGTGTTGTCGATCACCCGCTCGTAGTGCTTGAGCGCGCCGCCCAGCACGTCGTCGCAGGCGCGCCGGAGCTCCTCGATCTGCTCGCCGCTCAAGTCGGAGCCCTTCTGGAAGGGAGACAGGCGCGAGGTCCAGAGCAGCTCGTCGACCCAGGAGCGGCCGATGCCCGCGATCGTGCGCTGGTCGCGCAGCAGCGGGTGCAGGTGGCGCGGCTGGCCGACGATCCGCGCGAACTCGTCCGCCGGCGGCGCCGGGAAGGCGTCCGGCCCGAGCGTGGCCACCGCCTCGTCGGACGCCACGTCGGCGGAGCGCAGCAGCTTGGCCCAGGCACGCTGCTGGGTGCCGAACTCGCGCAGGCGCAGCTCGCGGCCGTCCTCGATCCGCACGAGCACCCGCGAGGCGCGGTCGCGCAGCGAGGCCCGCTTGTCGAACAGCTGTAGGCGCCCCGCCGACATGAGGTGCACGAGCAGCGTGAGCTCGCCGGTGTCGAGGGCGAGCATCTTGCCGATCCGCCGCACGCCCGCGATCTCCTCACCGGCGAGGGCGTCGAGTGGCGGGTCGAAGGTCTTGAGCGCCACGAGGCCGGGCGCCAGCGCCGACTCCACACGCGCGCCGGCGAGCTGGCCGTTCAGGCGGCGCGCGGCGATCTCGACCTCGGGCAGCTCGGGCATGGGCGACCAAGACTAGGGGCGAGCTACGCTGCCGGAATGCGCATCGCCGTGGCCGCCGACGAGCTCACCGGGGTCGCCGAGGCCGTGGTCGCCGAGCTGCGGCGGCGCGGGCATGAGCCGCTCGTGCACGGCGCGCTGAACGACGCCGAGCGCGACGACTGGGCCTGGGCCAGCGAGGCGGCGGCCCGCGACGTGGCGGAGGGCCGGGCCGACCAGGGGGTCGTCTGCTGCTGGACGGGCACCGGCGCGTCGATCGCCGCCAACAAGGTGGCGGGCGTGCGCGCCGCGCTCTGCGCCGACGCCGAGACCGCCCGCGGCGCCCGCCGCTGGAACGACGCCAACGTGCTGGCGCTCTCGCTGCGCGCCACGAGCCCCGCCCTGCTCGAGGAGATCCTCGACGGCTGGTTCGAGGCGGCGCCGAGCGGGGACGCCGACGACGTGGCGAACGTGCGCCACCTCGACGAGATCGACTGAGCCCGAGGAGGGCTCAGCGCCCGAGCGCCAGGCGCGACGACAGCCCGCGCAGGCGGCCCTTGCGGGCGAGCACCGCGTAGCGCCCGGGCTCGGCGAGGCTTAGCCGCAGCCGCGCGACCCCGCGGGCGTCGGTGCGTGCTCGCCCGCTCGCCACGGTCACCGACGCGCCCGCGACGGGCGCACCCCGGCGCGTGACGCGCACCGAGACGCGCGAGCGGGCGGTGGCGCGCGCCCGCACCCGCAGCCCCGGCGTGCCGCTCGCCCGCGCGAAATGCAACAACCCGACCTCCGGCCCGAAGGTGGGCTTGCTCGCGAGCGGGGCGATCAGCCACTGAAGCTCCCCGTTCAGGAGACGCCCCGCGTGCAGGCCCTCCGCCTCGCCGGCCACGTTCCGCAGCTCGAGCTCGAGCCGGCGGCTCCCGCTTGCGGTATCGACCGACCAGACCTGGTAGGTCGTGCCGGTGGCACCGGCGAGCAGCAGCCGGCCGCGGTGGAACGCGGCGCCGGTCACGCCGCTCGGCGGCACGGCGCCGGCCAGCCGGCGCACCGCGCGGATCGGCGCCGCCGCGGGCGCGGCGCCCGCCGGGTTCACGTCCGCGGCTCGGTAGGCCAGCAGGTCGGGCCCACTCGAGGTCCAGAGCAGCTCGCCGTCCGGGGAGGCCTCCACCCACATCGCCTTGGCGATCTCGGCGGGGTCGAGCTTCACGTAGTAGCGGAATGCGAGCGAGGCAGGATCGGCAGAGCCGATGGCGCCGGTGCCGCACGTGTTCCCTCCGTTCGGGCCGCCCGGCTGGTAGCACTCGAGCGGCAGGAGCAGGCGCCCGCCCTCGGCACGGTCGTAGGAGATGTCGCCCACGTGGTTGTAGCCCTCGGTGGCCAGCACGGAAGCGGGGATCGCCGGGTCGATCGCGGCCACCTGCCGGAGCGAGGAGCGCGTTCTGTAGGCGCCCTGCACCGGGCCGCTGAAGAGGAACGAGCCGCCGGGCGCGGCGGTCATGCCCTGCCAGTAGGAGATCGGCACCGACGTGTAGCCGGTGAGGAGCCAGCGCCCGGGATCGCGCGCGGAGGCGGGTGCGGCGCAGACAGCGAGCAGCACCGCGCTCGCGACCAGACAGCGAGCGATCACTAACCCACGTCCGCCGAGGCGTGGGCGACGGTCTTCTTGTCGAAGTCGTCCGTGAACGTGACCGTGCCGCTATACGAGCCGCCCTCGAGCCGCGCGAACGCGAGCGAGTGGGGGCCCGGCCGCAGGCGTCGCTTCGTGACGGAGCGGCGCTCGGCGCCGCTCAGCTTGGCCACCACGCGCGCCGGCTCGCGGAGGGTGAAGTTGAAGATGATCTTGTTGCCCCTCACCACCCGCCGGAAGCGTGAGTACGAGCGCGCGAAGCGGTCGCTGCCCACCGTCACGACGCCCTTCATGAAGGCCTGGTGCGGGATGCAGATGTAGCTGTAGCGACCCGGCGTCTTGAAGGTGTGGGCGAAGGCCGTGCCGGCCTGGTTCGTCTCGTTGTTCGGCCCCGCCGAGCTCCAGGACTCGGGCTGGCCGCTGTCCGCCGTTGTGGTGTGACCGGAGGCCTCGAAGCTCCAGGTCACCGTGTCGCCCACTTCGACGGCGGTGTTCTTCTGAACGAACTCGAAGTCGATCACGCGCACGGTCGCATCCGAGGCGAACGCGGGCGAAGCGAGCGCGAGAAGGGTGAGCACGGAGAGGGGGAGGAGCAGGCGCCGGGGTCGCATCAGGTGGAGGGTAGTGTGCGCGCCAATGGCCTCGCCCGAGCTCCCACCGCTCGTCGCCCGCGAGCCGCTCGAGGCCTTCCTCGACGCCCGTGGCATCGGCGCCGGCCGGCTCGAGGCCGAGCGGATCGGCGAGGGGCATTCGAACATCACATTCCTCGTCCGGCGAGGTGAGGCCCGGGTTGTGCTCCGCCGCCCGCCGCGGCCTCCGCTGCCGCCGTCCGCCCACGACGTGCTCCGCGAGGCGCGCTTGCTGCGCGCCCTCGAAGGCACGCCGGTGCGCGTGCCGCGGGTGCTCGCGGCCTGCGACGACGAGTCCGTGCTGGGCGTTCCCTTCTACGTGATGGAGGAGATGCACGGCAGCGTGATCACGAGCGACATCCCCGCCGCGCTCGACGAGCCCGGCGAGCGGCGACGCCTCGGCGAGGAGCTGGTCGACCGGCTGGCCGAGATCCACTCGGTGGACTGGCGCGCCTGCGGGCTCGAGGGATTCGGCAAGCCGAGCGGCTATCTCGAGCGGCAGCTGCGGCGCTTCGGCGGGCTCTGGGAGCACAACAGGACCCGCGACCTGCCGGTGGTAGAGGAAGTGGGCGAGTGGCTGGGGGCCAACCTGCCGGACTCGCCGCCCGCCACGATCGTGCACGGCGACTACCGGCTCGGCAACGTGATGGTTGCCGACAGCGCCCCGGCGCGGCTCGTGGCGATCTTCGACTGGGAGCTCTCGACGATCGGCGACCCGCTCGCCGACCTCGGCTACTTCACGATCACCTGGGCGCAGGCGGGCGATCCCGAGGACATGTCGTTCTCGAGCCACACCGCGGCCACGCGGCGCGAGGGGTTCATGACGCGCGAGGAGCTGATCGCCCGCTACGAGGAGCGAAGCGGTCGCTCGATGTCCGCGCTGAACTGGTACCAGGCGCTCGCGATGTGGAAGGCGGCGGTCTTCATGGAGGGCAACTACAAGCGCTTCACGATGGGCAGCTCGGACGACGACTACCTCGCGCTCTTCGACGAGGGCGTGCCGGCGCTCGCCGAGAAGGCCCGCGCGGTGGCGCACTCCGGGGGCCTCTAGATGATTGATTCCGAATCCGCGTGCCTCTGGGGGCGCGCCAGACCGAGCTAGGCGCCGACGGCCGACGAAGCCGATAGCTAAGAGCTATCGGCGAGGAGGTGGGTGGCGCCCAGCGAAGGTAAGGCGCGTCATCCAGAGGTGCGGGGGTTTGGAATCAGTCATCTAAACGCCGGGCAGCTTCTTGAGCAGGGTCTGAAGGCCCCCGAGCGCCTCGTTCACCCCCGCGAGCGCCCGCTCGAGCGCCTCGGCGGTGTCGTCCAGGTCGGTTAGCTCCTTGTGGAGCGGCTCGAGCCATGCGCGCATGGCGCCCACCTCCTCGCGCAGCTGCCGGATCTGCTCCGAGAGCTCGTCCTCCACGCGCGGCAGCTCGGCCACGCCGCGCGCCAGCCCCGCGAGGTCGCCCTCGCTGTCCGCAAGCTTCCTCAGCTCCTGCGCGACGGTGTGCAGGTCCTCGATGGCCTGCATGGCAAGCTTGGGCGGAAGCGTGAGCGGTCCGAGCATGGGGCTGGAGTCTGCCAGGCTCTGCGGGTCATGCTCCTCGTGCTCTGGGACGTCGACGGCACCCTCGTCCATACCGCGAGCCACGGGCGCTACGCATTCGAGGAGGCGTACGAGCGCGTGGTGGGCCGGCCGTTCGAGGGCGACGCCACCTATGCCGGGCGCACGGACCACCAGATCGCGCTCGCGATGCTGAACGGGGAGCGTGACCACCTCCCGCGGGTGCTTGACGAGCTGGCCGGCGCGCTCGACGCCCGGCGTGAGGCGGTGGCGCGGGAGGGGCGCGCCTACCCGGGCGTGCCCGAGACGCTCGAGGCGCTCCACCGGCGTGACGACGTGATCAACGCACTCCTGACCGGAAACATCGAGGCCAACGCGGCGCTCAAGGTGAGCGCCTTCGGCCTCGAGCGCTGGCTCGACCTCGAGGTGGGCGCGTACGGGTCCGACCCGCACGAGGAGCGCTACGAGCTGGTGGCGATCGCCCGCGAGCGCGCGGCGGCCAAGTACGGCGAGACGACCGGGGCGGTGCTTGTGGGGGACACGCCACTCGACGTGCTCGCGGCCCGCGAGGCCGGAGCGCGGGCGGTGGCCGTGGCCACCGGCTTCGCCGACCTCGACGAGCTGCGCGGGTCGGAGCCGGACGCGCTCTTGGCCGACCTGCGCGACACCGCGGCGGCGGTGCGCGCCATTACGGGCGTGTGATCAGGTCTTCCACTTGACCGAGCAGCCCACCGGCTCGGTCTCCGGGCGGGCCACCTCCTGGCCGCCGAGCACCGCGTCGAGCGCCTCCCGCAGCCAGGCGGCATCCAGGCTCGGGTCGCCATGATCCGCGTCCGGCGCCCCGCGGTAGCGCAGGCGCCCCTCGGCGTCGATCACGAACAGGTCCGGCGTCACGCGCGCGCCGAACGCGCTCGCCACTTCCTGCGACTCGTCGTGGAGGTAGGGCATCGGCCAGTCCTCACCCGCCACGCGCTCCTGCATCGCCTCAAACGAGTCGCGCGGGTAGCGCTCGGCGTCGTTCGAGTTGATCGCCAGGAAGCGCACGTCCGGGTAGTCGCGCGCCGCCTGGGCGATGCGGTCGTGCCAGGCAAGCGCGTACGGGCAGTGGTTGCAGGTGAACACGACCACGCTCGCGCCCTCGGCCGAGTGCCGCGTGCCGTCGGTGGCCGGCAGCTCGAACGCCGGCGCCTGGTCGCCGATCTCGATGCTCATGACTGCTTTATCGCAGATGCGCTCCAAAGCGCGCGGGGACGGCGGTCGTGAATCGAGGAGGACGCTCGCGTCCGAGGGTCAGCGGGCCGCCCGCACCGCGTCGCGCACGTCCGCAGGGTCCGGCGTGGGCGAGGGTCGGCCGTCGCGCAGGCGGTAGACGCGGCAGCCGAGCCCGACCGGCTCGCCCGCGGCGGGCACGATGTCGCGCCCGTCCACGAGGATCGTGGGCGAGCCCAGGAAGCGCTCGCGCTCCGCCTGCTCGTCGGAGTCGATGTGACGCTGCTCCACGAGGTCCGGGTCGAGGCCCTCGGTGCTCAGCACGTCACGCAGCTCGCGTAGCGCCTGCGGGTGGGACGGGCAGCCGTCCCACCAGAGCAGCTCAACCCTCATGCACCTCGACTCGCTCGATCTTCGCGTCCTCGACCGGCCGGTCGCCGGGCCCGGTCTCGAGCCCCTCGATCGCGTCGACCGCTTCCATGCCGGAGGCCACCTGGCCGAAGACGGTGTGCTTGCCGTCGAGCCAGGGGGCCGCGTCGGTGGTCACGATGAAGAACTGGCTGCCGTTGGTGTTCGGCCCGCGATTGGCCATGGCGAGCGCGCCGCGCACGACCTTGTGCTCGTTGAACTCGTCCTCGAACTCGTAGCCGGGGCCGCCCGTGCCGGTGCCCTGCGGGCAGCCGCCCTGGATCATGAAGTCGCGGATCACGCGGTGGAAGACCAGGCCGTCGTAGTAGCCGTCCCCCGAGAGCTTCACGAAGTTCTCCACCGTCTTGGGCGCCTCGCCCTCGAACAGCTCGATCTCGATAGGGCCGTGGTTCGTG
>Ga0209382_10006178_pt1 | contig 15440 bp, 7 predicted proteins | sample SoiMetdeltSBSDD5_FD_187599 | JGI IMG/M metagenome (GOLD analysis project Ga0209382, IMG submission 187599) | Bulk soil microbial communities from a Populus tree surrounding site in Tennessee, USA - Soil MetaG P. deltoides SBSDD5 (SPAdes) (version 2) | ecosystem: Environmental > Terrestrial >...
AGCAAGCCGATGGCGGCGAGGACGTCCGCGGTGGCCTGGTTGGACACCACCGCCTGGTTGGCGCCGGACATCACCGTCCTCAGCACCAGCGGCGCGTTGGCGTACGTGGCGACGACGCCGAACTGGGTCATCAGGTTTCCCAGCGGGCGGGCGCCGTGCAGGGTGAGCATCGCGCCCGCTCCCGGCGCGGGCTTGAACTGCTGGATGTCCACGCTCTGCGCGCGCGCGGGCCCGGCCCACAGCGCCGCCGCCAGCAGCGCGCCCAGCAGCCCCGGCGCGCGGGCCCGGGCCCCGGGCCGGCGGCGCGCCCGCGCCCGGACCAGCAGCGCGGCCAGCACCCAGGGCGCGGCGGACCCCGCCCCCTGGCACCCGCACAGCCCACCGCCGCCCAGCACCTGGTCGTCGGCGGGATCCAGCGGATCCGTCCCGGCGCGGACCTCGGCGCCGTCGGGCACTCCGCCATCGTCGGTGTCGGTGTCGTTGGGGTCCGTCTCCTCCGGCTGGCGCGCCCCGTCGTGGCTGCGGTCCTCCTCGCCGTCCACCAGCCCGTCGCCGTCGCTGTCCGGGCGGGTGGGATCGGTCGGGTTCAGGCCGTTGACCTCCGCCCCGTCGGAGAGGGCGTCCGAATCCGTGTCCGCGCGGGTGGGGTCCGTCTCCACCTCCTGGCGGAGGCCGTCCGCGCTGGCGTCCTCCACCCCGTCCCGCAGCCCGTCGCCGTCGCTGTCCGCCCTCTGCGGGTCGGTCTTCGAGGCCGGGTCGGCGTCGGGGCGGAAGATGGCCAGCAGCGTCCCCGAGAACCCCTCCGGCGCGGCCAGCCCCAGCTCCAGCCCGTCCGTCAGCCCGTCGCCGTCGCTGTCCACCCTCAGCGGGTCGGTGCTCTCGCGGTTGACCTCGCTCCCGTCCTTGAGCCCGTCGTCGTCCGTGTCCTCGTCGCGCGGGCCCGTCCGGTGGCGCCGCACCTCCGCCCCGTCGCCCAGCCCGTCCTGGTCGGAGTCGGCGTCATTGGGGTCCGTCCCCAGCACCCCCTCCTCGGTGTCGGAGAGGCCGTCGCCGTCCGCGTCCGGCTGCACCGCCCAGGTGAAGCCGACGGATCCCCCCACGTTCCCGGCCAGGTCGCCGGCCCGCACCTGGATCTGGTGGGTGCCCAGCGAGAGCGCGCTGAAGGTCGCGTTCACGCCCGAGCCGGCGAAGGGCGCTCCGTCCAGGCTGACCTCGTACGAGCACGTCGACTCGTTGCAGCCGAAGGTGAAGAACGCCACCGTGCCGGTGGTCGCGGGCGGGGGGCCGACCAGCGTTGTGCTGGGGGCGGCGGTGTCCACCGTCCACGACCAGCTGGCCGGGCTGGGGTCCACGTTGGTGGCCTGGTCCTGCGCCTGCGCCAGCAGCACGTGGGTCCCGTCGCTGGCCACGGTGAAGGTGGGCGCGGCGGCGCAGGCGCTGAAGGCGGGCGCCGCGTCCAGCTTGCACAGGAAGGTCACCCCCGTCTCGGTGGAGGAGAGCTGGAAGGAGGCGGCGCTCGAGCTGGACAGCGGCTGCGGGCCGGCGGCGAAGCTGGTGTCCGGCGACAGGGTGTCCACCGTCCAGGTGCGCACCACCGGGGAGAGGTCGGCGTTGGTGGCGCGGTCCACCGCGCGGACCTCGAAGCGGTGGGGCCCGTCCTGCAGCGTCCCCGTGCTGGCCGGGCTGCTGCAGGAGGAGAACGCCCCGGGCATGTCCTGCGCGCACTCGAAGGTGGCCCCGCTCTCGTTGGAGGTGAAGGAGAAGATCGCCGTGGAGGCGTTGCTGTACGAGTTGTTGGCCGGGCCGCCGCCCACGGTGGTGTCCGGCGGCACGGTGTCCACGGTGAAGCTCAGCGGCGCGCTGCCGGAGTGGAACAGGCCGTTCACCTCCGTCTTCACCACCACGGTGTGGCTGCCCTCCGACAGCGCGGTGGTGGTGAGCGCCAGCGACCAGCCCCCGGTGGCGCTGGCGGTGGGCCTCCCCAGCTCCACGTCGTCCACCAGCACGGCCACGCGCGCGTTCACGCCCGCCGGCGCGGTGCCGGTGAAGATGGGCTGGTTGTCGTCGATCAGCGACCCCGCGGTGGGGAAGGTCACCGCGGCCGCCGCCGGGGTGGAGATGCCCGAGGTCTGCCGGTTGTTCCGGCCCCCCGCGCCCGCCTGCGCCCAGTACGTCCCGCCCGGCCCGGTGCCGGCCGCGCCGCCGTTCGCGTCCGAGTTGCAGGAGGAGGACAGGCCCGCCGCCTGGACGAGCACCGCGCCGCCCGCCCCGCCGCCGCCGGGCCCGTGCTCGGTGGCGGTGATGGCGCCGCCCGGCGCGCCGCGCGCCTGCACGCCCCCGCACGTGGCCGCGCCGGTGAACCGCGCGTAGACGGCGCCGCCCGCCCCGCCGCCGCCCGCCCCGTCTGCTCCAGCCGGCGCCGCCACGCCGGCGCCGTTCGCCAGCAGCGTGCCGCCGCCGGCCAGCGACCCCGCTCGCACCCAGACCAGGCCCCCGCCGCGCCCGCCCGAGGTGGCCAGGCCGTCGTTCCCCTGGCCGCCGCCGCCGCCGCCGCCGAAGGTGGCCTTGAGGAAGGACGAGTAGCTCAGCGCGGCGCCGCCCCGGCCGCCCACGTCCCGGCCCGCGTCGGCGGCCGCGTCGTGGTCGCCGTAATAGGTCCGGCCGCCGTTGCCGCCCCGCCCGCCGTGGCCCCCGCCCCCGCCGCCCGAGTTGTGGCAGACGCCGCCGCCGCCGCCCGAGCCCACGTTCCCGTAGCCGGTCCGCCCCAGCGAGCTGGGGGAGATGGTCTGCCCCTTCCCCGCCCCCAGCGGGTCGAGCTCGTCGAGCAAGGTGCAGCCCGACGCGCTGCTGGAGTCGTTGGCCAGCGCGCCGCCCCGGAAGCCGCGCCCGGTGGCGTCGAGGGCGCCGTGGACGGTGAGCGCGTTCTTCACCAGCAGCGCCACCACCCCGCCGGTGTGGTTGGACGGGTTGTAGTCCTGGGGCACCACCGAGGCGCCGGCGTTGATGGTGAGCGCGTCGTACTCGGGGACCACCACCACCTGCGTCACCTGCGCCGGGTAGGCGAACGCGGTGGGCGCGGTGAGGGTGATGGAGGTGGGCGCCCCGGCGCTGGGCGAGACGGAGGCGATCCGCCCCAGCTCGAAGCGGCCGGTGAGGTCGTTGGTGATGTCCACCGCGGTCTGGTTGCCGGAGGGGAGCTGCAGGGTGGTCCCGGTGACCTGGATCAGCATCACCAGCTTGCCGGGGGCGAAGCCGGTGGGGCTGTACACGCTGGGCGCGGCGACGGAGAGGGTCCGGGCCGCCACGTTCACCGCCGCCGAGACCTGCGCGTAGTCGTTGAGCACCGCCCCGGTGCTGGAGATGGTGAGCGGCGGGCCCCCGTTCCCCACCAGGAACGAGTCGTGCTCGGCGCGCGCGGGAGTGGCCCCGAGGAGGGCGGCGGCGAGGGCTCCGGAGAGGGCTGCGAGGCGGGAGGAGGCCATGCGGCGCGGGCAAGCGTACCCCGCCCCGCCTTCCCCTGCTCAGGCCCTGAAAGGCCCCCGCCTAGGCGGCCTTGATCTTGGCCGTGGCGGAGAGGGCGTACCAGGAGGTGCGGAACGCCTTCAGCTCGCGCAGGCCGGCCGGGTGCCGCCCCAGGGCCGGGGCCACGGTGATGGGCAGGCCGACCTTCTTCTCCATGTTCTTGGCGGCCACCAGCTCCCCCTTGCGCCTGTTCTCGCACTTGGGGCAGGCGGACTTGGGCAGGACGCGGTTGACCAGCACCCGCTCCACCGCCAGCTTGCGCGCCTTGAGGTACTCCACCAGCCGTTCGGTGCGGGCGCCCGCCAGCTCCTCGCCGCGGCTGACCACCACGAAGCGCGACTCGGTGGGCGAGGCCAGCGCCTCCTCGAAGCGCTTGACGTGCTTGAGCATGGCGGAGACCTCGTCCGCCAGCTCCCCCAGGCCCTTGGCGCGGTACTTCACCAGGACGCCCAGCAGCGCCGTCAGCCAGCCGCGGGCGATCTCCGGCAGCTCCACGATGCGCACGCCGCCGGTGCTGGGCGACGGGTCCACCACGATGCGCTTGAACCGCTCCTGCACCAGCGCGTCGGTGAGCGCGGAGAGGGCGGCCAGCTCGTCGATGGCGGCCGGCGCGCAGTCCATCAGGTTGCGGAGCACCTCGCGGTCCGCCGAGACCTCGGCCTGCTTGGGCTGGGCCTCGAACGCCTTCTCCGCCTTCTCCCGCCAGCGCTTGCGCAGCGCGGAGAACCAGGCCTGCACGTCCAGCTCGCGCGCGTAGAGGCCCTTGGTGCCCTTCACCTGGGTCTCGGTGTCGGTGAGCCGGCTCTGCAGCACGTCCGAGAGGGAGTGCGCCGGGTCGGTGGAGATGAGGAGCACCGGCCCCTCCTTCTCCGTCAGCGTCACCGCGGCCGCGGCCGCGCAGGAGCTCTTCCCCACCCCGCCCTGGCCGACGAAGAAGATCAGCCGGGTGGGCGGCAGCGGCGGCGCGGCGATGGGCGGCATGGACGGCGCGCGCACCAGCGCCGGCGGCCCCTCCGCCGCGGCGAACTCCAGCTGCTTGGTCTCCTTGCCCGCCGCCCACTCCTTGGCCAGCTTCTTCACCAGCTCCGGCCCGCGCGGCGTCACCTCCCGCTTGGCCAGCAGCGCCACCGGGACCGCCTTGTCCAGCTGCTGGTACTTGCGCACGTGAGGCGCCTGGAGCCCGCGGCGGCCCTGGCAGGCCGGGCAGCCCTGGCCGTCCTCCACCTGGTTCACCACGATCTCGGACAGCGGCACGCCGCGCTCGCGCAGCTGCGCGAACAGCAGGCGCGTCTGCGCCTCCGGCACCGGCTCCGCCAGCGCCACCAGGTGGAAGGCGGTGCGGACCGGGTCCTTCACCAGCGCCATCAGCTTCTCCACCCGGGCGGAGATGGGGTCCAGCGGGCCGGGCGGCGCGGCCTCCTTCTTCGCCTTCGCCTTGTCCAGCGGCTGCCCCCTGGCCAGCGCGAGGAAGCGGCGCAGCTGGGTGGCGAGGTCGAACAGGCGGAGCGCGTGGCTGGTGGGCGAGAGGTCCACCACCACTCGGTCAAACGACTTGTCCTCCAGCGAGTCCATCACCTGGAAGAGCGCGGCCAGCTCCTCCAGCCCGGCGGCGTGCTGCTGGAGCACCAGCGAGAGCTCCTCGTCCGCGAGCACCGCGCCCTTGAGCGCGCTCTTCTGCACCGCGGCCTTGAGGTCGGCGATGAACGGGGCCGCCACCTCCAGCGGATCCAGCTCGGCCGCGAACAGCCCGCCCTGCCCCTTCCCCGCCTGGAGCTTGGTGGGCTTGACGCTCAGCTTCTTCTTGAGGACGTCCGAGAGCGCGTGGCTGGCGTCGAGCGAGACCAGCAGGACTTTCTCTTTCTGGAGCTTCTCGGTGAGGTTCTGCGCGAAAGCGAGCGCGAGCGTGGTCTTTCCAGTACCGCCCTTGCCGCCGAAGAAGTGGAGAATCTGCGCGTCGATCATTCTTACCCTTCCGACTCGCCAACCTGTGGCACGCCGCGTCAGGCGCTGGATTGGGAGCGGTGCGGACGGTCGCGATCTCCGTTAGATCGCGAGGTTACCGCGTTCAAGAGGGGGCAAAGAGTCCCTCTTTCCACCCCCCCAAGTCAAGGGAGGGCGGGGTCCCGGTCCTGCCGGGACCTCGTCAGGACGCTGCCCAATCTCATGGAGGAGTGCAGCCCGGCTCAACCCAGGGGTGGACGCTCCCCCACCGCCGGATGCACGGGCGCTTCCGGGGCGGGCGCGGTCTTCGGCTCCTCGCGGTGCGAGCTTCCAGGCGGGTGCTCGCCGCGCGCCTCGGCCGCGTAGCGGTTGAGCTTGTTGTAGAGCGTCTTCTCGCTCACCCCGAGGATCTCCGCGGTGCGGGCCTTGTTCCCGCCGTTCCGCTGGAGGCTGCCCAGGATGTACTCCTTCTCCAGGACGTCGATGGTGAGGCCGTAGGGCACCTTGAAGACCTGGCGCTCGGGCGCCCGGCCGGCCATGTCCGGGGGGAGGTGCTCGCGCAGGACCAGGTCCCCGTCGCAGAGGATGACCGCCCGCTCCACGGAGTTGCGCAGCTCGCGGATGTTGCCCGGCCACTCGTAGTTCTTGAGCACCTCCATCGCGTCCGGGTGGACGCCGGCCAGGTGCTTGCCGGCCTCGGCGGAGAACTTCTCCACGAAGTACTGGACCAGCAGCGGCACGTCCTCCTTGCGGTCGCGCAGCGGCGGGAGCGCGATCTGGAACACGTTGAGCCGGAAGAAGAGGTCCTCGCGGAAGCGCTGGTTCTTGATCTCCGCCTTGAGGTCGCGGTTGGTGGCGCAGAGCACGCGCACGTCCACCTCGATCTCCACCTTGCCGCCCAGCCGCCGCAGCCGCCCCTCCTCCAGCACCCGGAGCAGCTTGGCCTGCAGCTCGATCGGGATCTCCCCCACCTCGTCGAGGAAGAGGGTGCCGCCGTGGGCCAGCTCGAACACGCCGGGGCGGCGCTGGTCCGCGCCGGTGAAGGCGCCGCGCTCGTGGCCGAAGATCTCCGACTCGATCAAGGTGGCGGGGATGGAGGCGCAGTTGACGGCGATGAACGGCTTCTCGTGCCGGGAGGAGAGGTTGTGGATGGAGCGGGCCACCATCTCCTTGCCGGTGCCGGACTCGCCGGTGATCGCCACCGAGGCCTTGGCCGGCGCCACCCGCTCGATCAGCTCGAACACCCGGCGCATCGCGCCCGACTGGCCGATGAACTCGGACGGGCCCAGCTGCTTGAGCCGCCGCCGCAGGCCCTGCACCTCGCGCAGCGTCTCCTTCTTCTCCAGCGCGCGTTCGATGCAGACCTTCAGCCGCGCCGGGTCCAGCGGCTTCTCGATGAAGTCGTAGGCGCCCTGGCGGATGGCCTCCACCGCGGCGTCCACGCTCCCGCGTCCGGTGAGGAACACCACCGGGCAGTCCGGCATCTCCTCCTTGAGCGCGCGGAGCAGCCACAGCCCGTCCGTCTCCGGCATGGCGAGGTCGGAGAGGACGACGTCCGGCCGGAACTCCGCCGCCCGCTTCATGGCGTCGTTGCCGTCGAACGCGGTCTCCACCTTGTGCCCCCACCGCGAGAGCATCTCGGCAAGGGCCTCGCAGGTCGCCCGCTCGTCGTCGACTGCTAGGATTCTGGCGCTGCTCACGTTGCGCACCTCGATGAGAAGGAACACGGCACCGCGGGTAGGATTTCCGTCATCCCGCGGGAAACTCCATCTCGCACCGGCCGCCGTGGATGTTGACCTCGATGGACCTCTGCTGACCCAGGGCCTCCAGCGCCGGGCGCGAGAGAGCGTCCGGCTCCTCGTCCCCGCCGGAGTCCTGCACCCGGAGCACCGCCCGGTCGCCGGCCCGGTAGAGACTGATCTCGATCTCGGAGCCGGGCGCGGAGCGCAGCAGGGCCCGGTGCAGGCTCTGGTACGTCAAAAAGCGCAGCGCCAGCGGGTCGGCCATCCGCACCGTCACCCCCGGCTCCACCTCCAGCTTGACCCCGACCCGCTTCTTGCGCGCGTCGTGGCCCAGCACCTCCTGCGCCCGCTCCAGCACCTGGGCCAGGCTCAGGTCCGCCAGCTGGTTGGGCTCGGTGACCAGGAACTCGGAGAAGGCGCGGAGGATGCCGTCCACCTTGAACACCTGCTCGCGCATCACCCGCAGGTGCTTGTCCAGGGCCGGCGCCACCGCGCCGCGGTCATCCTTCAGCTTCTCCGTCAGCACTTCCAGGTTGATCACCAGCGCGTTGAGCGGGTTGCGCGCCTCGTGGAGCAGGCTCTTCACCAGCGGCGTCGTCACCGCCTGCGAGGCGGCGGCGACCACTTCCTCGGGCTGGGCCGCTCCGGACGCCGGCGTCGCGTCCCGTCGAGCCGTTGAGCTGACCACGAGAACTCCTCGTCGAGCTGTTCACCGCTCTTCCGCTCCCGCCCACCACGCCGCCCACGCTGGAACAGGATCTAGGGACCACCCCCGGGTGCGTCAACCGGCGGCGGTAAAACTTTCAAGGAAGTGTCGTCGATTCGGACGTTCGAGCCAGAAAGCGGGGCTGCACTGTCCACCGGTGGACGCAGGTACTGGCATCAGCTCCCGGTGGCCGACGCGAGCGGGATGGGCGCCGCGCCTCCGGCACCGTCCTCCATCACCAGGCCCAGCAGCTCGATCTTCAGCTTCTCCGCGTACTCGAAGATCCGCTGGTCCCGGTAGAACTCGCCGAAGACGATCTTCACGCAGCCGGAGTTGGCGATGAGCTTGAAGCACGGCCAGCAGGGGCTGGCGGTGGTGTAGATGATGGCGCCGTCGATCCGCACGCCGTTGCGGGCGGCCTGGATGATGGCGTTGGCCTCCGCGTGCACCGTGGCCACGCAGTGCCCGTTCTCCATCATGTGCCCCACGTCGTCGCAGTGGGGCAGGCCGCGGATGGAGCCGTTGTAGCCGGTGGAGAGGATGGTCTTGTCGCGGACCAGGAGCGCCCCCACGTGCTTGCGGTCACAGGTGGCGCGGGAGGCCACCTGCCTGGCGATGCCCATGAAGTACTCGTCCCAGGAGTCGCGCGCTGACATGCGCGCTCCTCTAGCAGATCGCTCTGACGTTCAGCCCCCCATCTGCACCGTGCCCAGCAGGTCCAGGAAGCGGCGGCGGTCCTCCTCGGTGGGGTGGCCGGACGCCTTCCGCTCCGCCTCGAGCGCGGCGCGCACCCGCGGGTCCTCCGGCTCCAGCGCCTTCGCCAGCCGGTCCGGCTCCACCACCAGCTCCGGCCGCAGCTCGTGGAGCGCGGCGAGCGCGACCAGCGCCGCCTCGCTCATCGTGTCCGGCTGGCCCCGCGCCTGCGGGCCGCGCGAGAACAGGCGCTGCCAGGGGGAGACGGGCTCCAGGGGCTCGCGCTCGGCGCGGAGCCGCATCGCCCAGAAGCGGAGCCGGTTGAGGAAGCGCTTGAGCGCGCGCGGGGTGGCCTGCCGGAGCTGGATCACCTCCGACCAGCGCTCCAGCGCGTCCCGGAAGTCGCGCGAGTCGGTGGTCATCGGCCGCGGGGAGGAGGAGACCGCCAGCGCCAGCAGCCCCGCCGCCACCAGCAGCAGCCAGGGCACCACCGCCCACAGGCTCTTGCTGGGCGGCTCCGGCGGCTCGATGGACCAGCGCTCCGGGAGCTTGACCGGGACCGCGGGCGGGCCGGCGGGCGCCGTCCACCCGGTGGCCGGGCGGGCCGCGTCCGCCTTGTCCGCCTTGAAGGCGGCGCTCTTCTCGCCCCGGTTCCTGGAGTCCTTCCCCGGTGACGGCGAGGACGGGCCGGCGGCGGCGAGCGCCTCCGGGGGCTGCTCCGCCGGAGCCTCGGAGACGACCAGGGTCCCTTCGGCCTTCTGGCCCAGCCACGCGCCGGCGGAGAACGCGATCGAGCCGATGGCCAGCGCCAGGCCCGCGGCCAGGCCCCAGGCGGCGGCGCGCGAGACGGCGGTGCGCTCGGGCGGCTCCTCCGCCGCGGCGCGCGCGCCGGCGCCGGTGATCAGCGTCAGCCCGTGCTTGGGGCTCAGCTGCGGGAGCGCCACCTCCACGTTGATCAGCTTCTGGAGGTAGCGGTCGGCCCGGTCCGCGGGGTTGACGCCGCCGGACGCCGGGAGCTCGCTGGCGAGGCTCTCCAGCACCACGCCGCGGGACATGGCCAGCACCACGAAGCACTTGCCGGAGGAGACGATGAAGTTCAGCGCCTCCAGCACCCGGAGCAGGTTCCCCGGCGTGCAGCGGTCCAGGTCGTCGATCAGCAGCACCAGGCGCCTGCGGCCCAGGGCGGCCGTCACGTCGTCGAACTCGTCGGCGAACTGGGTGTGGAAGTCCAGCCGCTCCTTCTCCGCGCTGGCGCGCAAGCCGCCGGAGACGGCGCTGACCAGCGCGGAGGGCTTGACGCCGAAGGAGCGGAGGCTGCGGAACAGGCTGACCAGCATCGGCGCCACCACCACCAGCGTCGCCAGCCCGCCGCCCCAGAAGGTGCGCGAGTGCGCCTTCTCCAGCTCCGGGTTCTCCCCGGCCGCCACGGCCCTGGCGTCCCTCGCCTCGGGCTGAGGGCAGTCCGCGCCGAAGTAGCACTGCACCACCGGCGCCACCTGGCGGAAGGCGTCGTGCGCGTAGTGCGGCGCCTGCACGTACAGCCCCAGCAGGAAGGTGGTGAGCAGCGCGATCAGCCCCAGCATCCACGCCCGCTGCCTCCAGCGGGTGACCAGCAGCCGGGCCCGGTACTCGACCCGGGCCAGCCCGCGGGGCACCGCGCCCTTGACGATGGAGGCGAAGAGCGCGGCGAGCGGATCGGCGTCGCCCTGGTGGTGCCAGGCGTTGAAGTCGATCACCGGCATCCCGGAGCGCGACAGCCGCTTGCGGACCAGGTTGAGCACGGAGCTTTTGCCGGTGCCCCACTCGCCGGTGACGGCGAGGGTGAGCGGCGCCTCGGTGCGGTCGTTCTGGAGGAAGTAGGCCACGGTCCGCGCCACCTGCGCCTGCCCCAGCACGTCCTGGCGCTCGTCGGTGATCGGCGCGTCGCTGGCGAGCAGGTCCTCGATGTGGGTGCCCACCACCTCCGGCGGGACCTTCAGGCGCATCCCCGCGCCGCCCAGCACCAGCGAGAGCGCGCACGCCAGCAGGCACCAGGGCGCGGGGTAGAGGTGGTTCTGGGGCGCGCTCCAGCGCTCGCCGCCGTCCCGGGTCACCCGGATGGTGTCGCCGTCGCCGAGGACGGTCACCCGCGCGCCGCCGTCGGAGACGATCACCGAGGTCAGCCCCGCCTGCGACGGGAAGTTCACGCGCGTCCAGGTGTGCCCGCCGTCGGAGGAGCGCAGCACCGTGCCGTAGTCGCCCACCGCCCAGCCGGTGTCGCCCACCACCGCGATGTCCCGGAGGGCGGCGGTGCAGCCGGGGGCCGTCCGCTCCTCCGCGCGCGAGTACGGCGAGAACGCCATCAGGATCCGGCAGCGGGGCCCCACGCCCCACACCGTGGAGGGGCTGCCGCCGCTGAGGTAGAGGGCGGTGGCGCCCTGCTCGGTGACCATCGACGGCGGGGCGCTGGTCCGCAGCGCGTACGCGGACCGCGCGTACGGGGACGACTCGTCCGCGGACAGCGCCTGCGCCAGGTCGTTCAGCGGCGGGTAGGTGATGGCCCGGTCGGGGTGCGGTGACTGGAGGACCGGGTCGTCCGCCAGCGCCACCTTCTCCCAGGGCCCGCCCGGGCGCTCCAGCCAGCCCTCCAGCGGCGGCGGCCTCGCCGGGACCGCGGCCCAGCGGCCCTGCTTCTCGGCCAGGGTGAAGGCGCCCACCGGACGGTCGAGGGCGCTCTCCACGCTCCAGCTCTCGCCGCGGTCCTCCGAGCGGAGCACCAGGCCGGTGGACGTCGCCGCCAGCAGGATGTCGCGCCGCGGTTCGGCGGCGGCGGTGATGGACGAGCGGAAGGCGATCGCCCGCCGCCAGGGCCCGTCGGGCGAATCGGCGCGCCAGAGCGAGTCGTCCTCGTCCAGCATCCACGCGCCGCGGTGGTTGGAGGCGACCCGGCGCAGCTCGCGCTTCCAGGGGAACGGCGGCGGGGTGGGGCCGCCCGCCCAGGCGGTGAACCCGGAGTGGCCGGCGACGAAGACCCGGTTCGCGTCCGGGTCGAGGGCGACCAGGGTGGAGGCGCTGGGCTCGTCCACCCGCTGGAAGGCCTCGCTGTTGCCGTGGCGCCGCCAGTAGCCGCCGTCCGTCCCGATCAGCCCGATCACGTTCCACCTGGAGCGCACGCAGCGCGCCACGCCCGACGGCCCGACCGGCGTGGGCTGCAGGCTGTCCTCCCCCGCGCGCGTGTACACCGTGCAGGAGGCGGCCGGCGTGATCAGGTAGGTCTCGGTCGGGGTGGCGCAGACCTGGTACGGCCCGGCGGGCGGCTGGGCGCGGGGCCGGCCCGGGGGCTCGGCGGCCGGAGCCGGGCCCGGCCCGTCGGCGGGCGCGTCCGGCTTGTCGGGCGGCGGGTTGGGTTGCAGGCGGACCTGAGGCTGCGGCGGCGGCTGGGGCTTCGGCTGCGCCACCGGCGGTGGAGCCGGCGACCCTTTCGCCGCCGGGTACGCGGCCGGCTGGCTCGGCCGGTACGGATCCGGCGCGCCGGGCGTCGCCCCCATCAGCCAGCTCCGGGCGGCGGGCGGCGGAGTGCGCCCGCCCATGGCCCCCTGGCCCACCAGCCACCCCTCCTTCGGGAGATCGAAGTGGATCCAGGTCTGGCCCCGGTCGCGGGAGAGGAGCGCCTCCTGCTCGGCCAGCGCCCACAGCGCGCCCGGGTACGCGTCGATCGCCAGCAGCGGCGGGAGCGTCTCGCGGCTGGTCAGCTTCTCCCAGCGCTCCCCGCCGTCCGAGGTGCGGAACACCGCGCCGGTCCCCGCGACCGCGTAGCCCTCCAGCTCCCCCAGGAACACCATCGACATCGGCCCCGGCCACCGCGGCACGTCCAGCCGGGTCTGCCGCCAGCCGTCCTCGTCCGAGTAGCGGGCGATGGTGCCGTCGTTGAACGCCACGAACACGCGCGTGTCCGTGGTGGTGAAGTCCTCGATCGGCGAGCGCTGCGGCTCGCGCGGGCCATACGCGGGGCCGACCGCGAAGCCGCTCCCGCGCGAGCCCAGGCGCATCCAGGCGTTGGTCTCGATGGGCGCGAAGAAGCGGGAGAGGCCGCGCGGCGGGTGCGCCGGGTCGGCCCAGGGGCGCTGGAACCGCCAGCCCCACGCCGAGATCAGCCCGAGCGCCGCAGCGGCGCCGAACAGCGCGGTGCGGGTGATCCGGGCGCGGCGGTTGGCTCGCGCGGAGGAGGATGGCGTGCCTTGCACGGGGTGCCATCAAACCACGGAGCGCCCGTCCTCGGTTGCGCCCGGCGACCCCGCCCGAGCACACTCGCCCCTGCATGGGAGGGACCCGATGATCATCTGGGGCTCGCGAGGCCGCACCAAGGTGGTGGAGGAGGGGCAGTTCCACTGCCCCCGGTGCCGCGCCCGCCAGCCGTACAAGCTCAAGCGGCTCCAGCGCTGGTTCACCCTCTACTTCATCCCCATCGTCCCCATGGACGTGCTGGGCGAATACGCCGAGTGCGGCGGGTGCCTGACCACCTGGAAGCCGGAGGTGCTGCAGGCCGGGCCCCGGTCCGATCCCGAGGAGAGCGTGCAGGAGGAGCTGCGGCGCGCCATCCGCCGCTCGATGGCGATGGTGCTGCTGGCGAGCGGCCGGGAGGACCCGGCGGGCATCGACGCCGGCTCGCGCGCCTTCCGCAAGCAGGTGGGGATGTCCATGCCGGACGCGGAGCTCTCCCGCGAGGTGAAGGACGTGAAGGAACAGGGGATCGACGTGCGCCGCTACCTGGCCAGCTTCGGCGCCCACTTCTCCGCGCAACAGAAGGAGTCGCTGGTCGCGGCGGCGTGCGAGGTCGCCCTGTTCGACGGGCCGCTGGAGCCACCCGAGCAGGAGGCGGTGAACGCCATCGCCCAGGCGCTGGGCGTCACCGACGCGCACCTGCGCGGCATCCTCGCCGGCATCCCCGCCGCGGCGGCCACCGCGTGAGCGCCCTGCTGGCCCTGCTCGCGCTCAGCGCGGCGCTGTGCGCGGGGGAGATCGCCCTCGCCCCGGCGCCCCGGCTGCCGCTGGACGTCACCCACCGCGCGCCCGGCTGGGCGGGACCTGCGGCCGCCACCGGCGCCGGGCTGCTGGCGCTGCAGATCGCCGCGGTGGCCTTCAGGCGGGAGCTCCATCCGGCGCTGCCGGTCGCGGGCGCGGCGCTGATGGTCGCGGGCGCGGGGCTCCGCCTGTGGGCCATCCGCGCGCTGGGCGACTGCTTCCGCACCGAGCACGAGCTCCACCGCGGCCAGCGCCTGGTGCGCTCCGGGCCCTACGCGCGGTGCCGCCACCCGTCGGAGGTGGGGCTGCTGGCCTTCGCGCTGGGCGCCGCGGCGCTGATGCAGAGCTGGCCGGCGGCCGCGATCTGGGCGGGCGTCCTGCTCCCCGCGAGCGCGATCCGCCTCCGCCGTGAGGAGGCGCTGCTCCAGCGGGCCTACGGTCCCGGCTACACCGCGTAGCGCTTGCGCATCAGGAACAGGATGGCGTCCTTGGCGCACGCCTCGCAGTACCCGTAGCGGCTCCCCATCTCCTTGAGGGTGATCTCCACCTGCTGCTGCTCCTTGGAGGAGAGCTGGGCCCGGTCCTCGGAGAGGTACTTGAGGATGTTCTCCTTGTTCTTGCGGAGCACGCGCTTGCGCTCCTCGAAGAAGTGGTCGCGCAGCCGCCGGAACAGGTCGGGGAAGATCCGCGCGTAATCCATCTCCCCCGAGTCCGGGTTGTCCAGCCGGTGCGCGCCGATGGTGGCGATCAGCCCGCGCCGGAAGTCGCCCGCGTCCTCCCCCTTGGGCATCACGATGCCCTCCATCTCGCCCATCCGCCCCTCGTCCGCCTTCTCCGACTGCCCGGTGACGCGGTTGGTCATCTTCTCGCCGCGCACGAAGTGGGAGACGTTCTGGACGTAGCGTTCGAACAGCTCGCGGTACTGGCCCTCGGAGATCAGGCCCATGGACTCCCGCACCTCGCCGTCCACCTTGTCCAGGTACTCCTGCTCCACCGCCTTCACGAACTCCTCGTGGTCGTGGTACCCGTCCACCACCTCCTGCTGGAGGAACTCGTACACGCTCTTGTCCTTGCAGAGCGCCTCCAGCTCCTCCAGCACCGCCAGCGCGTTGAGGCAGCGGTAGTCCGGGTTCTGGGCGGCGTTGAACAGCGCGGTCTTGATCTCGCGCGCCGACGCCCCGCTGCGCCCCTCGTAGTTGGGGTAGGCGTCCGACTCCGCGTAGACGTTCTCGCGCTGCTTGCGCAGCTCCTTGGACTGGGAGAGCGAGAGGCGGTCCGGCGGCCCCCCCTCCTCGTACAGGTGCATCTTCTCCATCGGCGTCAGCCCGTCCACCACCTCCTTCACGTCCGGCGTGTAGCGGTCCGGGATGGGCTTCTTGAGGCGGGTGAGCACCGCCCACATCGCGGCCACCTCGGTGGCGTGCGGCGCCACGTGCTTGCCCACCGTGGTGGAGGTGATCTGCGCGTCGTAGATCTGCTTCTCCACCAGGTAGCGGCGCAGGTAGGGCACGCGCACCAGCTCGATCCGGCCCTTGAAGGAGGCGAAGTCCGGCAGCTCCTTGAAGGCGGAGAGGTGCTTCTCGTTGGAGGAGGCGATCAGCACCTCGTCCAGCTGGAGGATCATGTGCTCCAGCGGGACCTCGGACGTCTCGGAGAACCCCAGCAGGTACTTGAACGCCTCCAGCGGCCGCTTGAGCAGGTCCGCGTATTCGATCAGGCCGCGGTTGGCGTTCACCAGCGCGCCGTGCGGCTCGTAGAGCACCACGTTGTGCAGCGCCGCCGGCATGTTGGCCATGGAGCGGTCCGCGGTGACCTGGTGGTAGGCGGCGTCCACG
>Ga0209382_10006182_pt1 | contig 15437 bp, 15 predicted proteins | sample SoiMetdeltSBSDD5_FD_187599 | JGI IMG/M metagenome (GOLD analysis project Ga0209382, IMG submission 187599) | Bulk soil microbial communities from a Populus tree surrounding site in Tennessee, USA - Soil MetaG P. deltoides SBSDD5 (SPAdes) (version 2) | ecosystem: Environmental > Terrestrial >...
GCGCTCGTCGTGTGACGGCTCCACGCGGCGGATGGCTTCCTCGACGCTGTCCGCGAGATAGATGCCGGCGCCCCAGATCATGTCCTGCCCGAGCTGCTTGGCGCGTCCGACCTTGGCGCAGGCCGCGTGGTACGCGCGCACGACGTCGTCGAGAATCTTCTCGCCGTTGAGCGTGACCATGGCCTTCAGGTCGTGCTTGGCCATGAAGTCGATGGTCTTGCCGCTGGCGATCGGCATCCAGATCTCGACCGGCCGATGGATCGGGCGCGGCACGCACGTGATGTCACGCAGCGTGTAGCCGCGGTACTCCACCTCCGGCGGGATCGTATAGTGCTTGCCGCGGTGGCTGAAGGCCTCCTCGTTGAAGCACTTGAGGAGCACGTCCATCTGCTCCTCGAACAGCTCGCGGTTGGCCGCCTGGTCGATGACCGGCGCGCCGAATGACTCCACCTCGCGGGAGTGGTAGCCGCGCCCGACACCCATGATCACGCGGCCGCCGGTGACGATGTCCGCCATCGCGTAATCCTCGGCGAGGCGGACGGGATGCCACATCGGGAGCACGTTGAAGGCGCAGCCGAACTTCAGGCGCCGCGTCTGGGTGGCGAGCCAGAGCCCGAGCTGGATCAAATTCGGGAACACCTCGTAGCCCTCGCGCTGGAAGTGGTGCTCGGCCGTCCACAGCGCGTGATACCCGAGCTCGTCCATCAGCTGCGCGACGTCGCGCGCCGTCCAGAAGGCCTCGGTGAGACGCTCGTTCGGATAGCGCCGCGCCTCGGACGGCGTACCCTGGAGGCCGATGTTCTCCAGCTCGATCTGGCCGACGTAGAGGACGGAAAATTTCTTGATCATCGGGCGATCCAGCCTCCATCGACCATGAGCGTATGGCCGTTCACGTAGGATGCCTCCCGCGACGCCAGGTAGACGGCGGCGGCGGCGATCTCCTCGAGCGTGCCGCGCCGACCCGCCGGCGTGATGGCGCGCACCGCGGCGTCGTCACCGCCGACCCCGCGCATGACCGGCGCGTCGGCACCGAGAATCTTCACCGTGTTGGCGCGCAGCCCCGTCTGCACGGCGCCGGGGCCGATGGCGTTGATGGTGATGCCCTTGTCGGCGTACGTGTTGGCGAGCTGCTTCGTCAGTCCGACCACGCCGTGCTTGGACGCGGTGTACGCGGGGCCGCCGCCCGAGCCGACCATTCCGGCCACCGAGGCGATGTTGATGATGCGGCCCTCACCGCGCGGCAGCATCTCGCCCAGCGCCCGCTTGCACCCGTAGAACGTGCCGCCGAGGTTGATCGCGATCACGCGCTCCCAGACGGTGGGCGTCAGCTCCTCCATCGGCGCGTAGCCATCGAGAATGCCGGCCGCGTTCACGACGATGCCGAGCGGCCCCAGCTGGCCGACGGCGGCGCCGATCGCGGCGTCGACGTCGCTCCAGCGGCTGACGTCGGCCTGCACGAAGGTTGCCTTGCCGCCCGCGCCGCTGATGCGCCCGACCGCGTCCTTGCCGCCGTCGGGCAAGAGATCGACCACGGCCACCGGCGCGCCGGCCGCCGCCAGCGCCTCCGCAATCGCGCGGCCGATCCCCGATCCGCCTCCCGTCACCACCGCACAGCCGTCGACGAGCTTCATGAGCCCCTCCCGGATTCGTGCGCGAATCATACCACCGCGCTCCGAGTGCTATACTGCCGCCGACTTGCGTCCGCCGTCCGGTTCGCTGGCGGCTCCGCCCGTCCGGCTGCGTGCGTCATCCAGACAGGAGGGTTCCATGGCTCAGTCGCGTCGCGAGTTCCTGAAAACCGCCGCGCTTGGCGCCGGCGTCGCCGGATTCCCCGCCGTCGCCCGCGCGCAGGGCGGAAAGATCGTCGTGTGGTGGAACAAGGGCTACTACCCCGAAGAAGACATCGCGATGCAGAAGATCGTGAAGGAGTTCGAGGCCAAGCACAAGGTCGAGGTCGACCTCTCCTTCACCGCGCAGGAGGACCTGCTCAAGAAGATCACGGCCGCCCTGATCGCGCGGCGCACGCCCGACGTGGCGTTCTGCTTCTACAACGACTGGCAGGTGGTGCCCAAGTACGGCTGGGACGACAAGCTGACCGATGTCTCCGACGTGATCAAGGAGCTGAAGCCGCGCTATAACGAGAAGATGCTCGAGGTAGCGTACGTCTTGAACAACAAGACGAAGAAGCGCGCGTACTATGGCGTCCCCATCGAAGCGCAGACGATGCACATCCACTACTGGCGCGATCTGCTGCGCGAGGCCGGGATGGAGGACGATCCCGCGAAGATTCCGCTGAAGTGGGACGACTACTGGTCGTTCTGGAAGAAGGCGCAGGAGGCGCTGCGCAAGAAGGATCCCGCCAAGTACGGCAAGCTCTACGGCATCGGCATGACGGAGTCCACGCGCGCCAGCGACACCATGTACAACTTCGAGATGGCGCTGCTGTCGTTCAACGGCGAGATCCTCGACAAGGGCGGCAAGATCGTGGCCGACCAGCCGAAGAACAAGAAGGCCATCGTCGATACGCTGAAGTTCTTCGGCGACCTGTTCACGTCCGGGTACGTCCCGCCCGACGCGACCAACTGGACGGACGGCGACAACAACGCGGGATTCCACAGCCGAACGCTCGTCATGACGCCGAACCCGTCGCAGTCGATTCCGGCCGCGCAGTTCTTCAACAAGGACGACGCCGAGAAGAAGAACTACTTCGACAACATGGCCACCATCGAGTGGCCGGACGGTCCCGACGGCAAGAAGGCGCGTTATCTCAGTGCCGTGAAGACGATCATCATTCCCAAGGACAGCAAGAACCAGGCGAAGGCCAAGGACTTCATCAAGTTCGTGGTCGAGAAGGACCGCTTCTTCGAGTACATCAAGGCGGCCAACGGCCGCTGGTTCCCCGCCTTCACCGACGTGGCCGCCGATTCGTTCTGGAAGGAAGGCCACAAGGGACCGAAGGGCCAGAAGGACCTCCACGTGCCGGTGGCCACCAAGATCTTCCTCGAGCGCGACAACAAGGTGTTCGAGCACTACAAGCACCCCGCGCTCTCACAGGTGTACGACGAGTTCGCCTACGCCAAGGCGATCTCGCGGATCATCACGGACAAGTGGCCGGCCGAGAAAGCCGCCGACGAGATGATCGAGCGGATGAAGGCGATCTTCGCCCAGTACAAGTAGGCGCGCGATGAGCCCGACGACGCGCGAGGGCGGTCTCTCCGCGCTCCCGCGCGCCGTCGTCGGCTCGCGACTGCCGGCCGTGCTGCGCTCGCCGACGCTGCAGGGCTTCGTCTTCACGGCGCCGCTGCTCCTGCTCTTCGCGGCGTTCGTCGTCTACCCGATGCTCTCGGGACTCTACGCGGCCACCGACCCCGACAGCTACCGCGCGATCTTCGGCGACCCCGTGTTCCGGCAGACCGTCTCGAACACGCTCTGGTACGTCGTGGTGGCCGTGAACGTGAAGCTCGTGCTGGCCCTGCTGCTCTCGGGCATCCTCGACTATCCGTTCCTCTCGATCCGGGTGCTGGCCGCGCTGTTCCTGATCCCGTGGGCGATCCCCGCCCTGCCCGGCATCCTGTCCTTCCGCTGGATGCTCAACTCGCAGTGGGGCATCTTCAATCACCTGCTGACGAAGCTCGGGTTCGAATCCGTGCCCTGGCTCGCGCAGCACGACACCGCGCTCGCCTTCGTCATCATCTTCCACATCTGGAAGTATCTGCCGTTCTGGACCATCATCTTCCTGGCCGGCCGACGCGCGATCCCCAACGAGCTCTACGAGGCGGCCGCCATCGACGGGGGCGGCGTCGTGCAGAGTTTCTTCTCCATCACCTTCCCCCTCCTGAAGAGCCTCTATCTGATCTGCACGCTGCTCTCCATGGTGTTCACGCTCGGCGATTTCACGGTGCCCTGGCTGCTCACGGGCGGCGCTCCCGGCGACACCACCCACGTGCTGGCCACGCTCGCCTACCGCTACACGTTCGCGATGGGCCGCCTCGAGTGGGGGCTGTCCACCTTTGCGGTGGCGCTGCCGGTGACGCTGCTGTTCATCGGCATGCTCATGCGCTGGGTGAAGATTTGAAGCGCTCCCGACGCCAGACCGGCCTCCGGTTGACCATGCTGGCGCTGACGCTGGTGATCCTCGTCTGGACGCTGTTCCCGGTCTACTACATGGTCCTGCTCTCGCTGACGCCGACCAACGATCTGTTCCAGCCGGCGCTCTACATCGACAACCCCACGCTGCGCAGCTACGTCTACACGATGGGCCAGGACAATCCGTTCGTGCGGTATTTCTGGCAGCAGCTGCTCACGAGCCTCACCGTCTCGCTGTGGACGATGGTGCTGGTGGGCGTCATCGCGGCCATGGGGTCGTTCGCCATGGCGCGCATGAAGTTCCGGTTCCGCCGCTACGTCTCGGGGCTCACGCTGTTCACCTACGTGATCCCGTCGTCGTTCCTGGCGATCCCCTTCTTCAAGATGATGGCCGACTACGACCTCATCGACACCAAGCTGTCCTTGATTCTCGCGATGGTGACGTTCGCCACGCCGTACGCGCTGTGGGTACTGTCGGACTACGCGCGCTCGCTGCCGCCCGAGATCGAGGAGGCCGGCGCCATCGACGGCGCGGGGACGCTGGCGACGTTCTTCTATCTCTACGTCCCGCTGATCATTCCGCCGCTGATCGCGATCGGCACCTACGCGTTTCTCTATGCGTGGAACGAGTACCTCTACGCGCTCCTGCTCCTCACCGGCGAGCAGCACATCCCGCTGCCGGTGGCGATGTCGAACTTCCTCACCACCGACAACGCGCCGTGGAACCTGCTGATGGCCGTCTCGACGGTCTACTCGATTCCGCCCGTGATCCTGTATTACGCCTTCAAGCGATACCTGGTGAGCGGCCTCGTGTCCGGCGCGGTCTCCGGCACGTGAGTCCCAAATGTAATGTCTGGAACGTCGGGCGACTGACTGCCCGACGCTCGCCGGCGGACATCGCTGACGTCGGTGGTAAATTCCCTGCCTGCTCGGCCGCTTCAAAAACCGCGCCGCGAAAGGAGGGCACACGGCCGTCGCGCACCGGGGCGTCCGGCACGGTACTTGATGAAGCGCGCCGTTTGGCGAAACCGGCAAACGGGCATCTCTGCAAACCTTTGATAGTTGGGGGAGCGCATCGGATGAAACACGTCATCAGGATTGCGACATGCGTGTGGGCGATCGGCCTGATGTTCCTGTTCACGTCAGCCCGGGAGGTCGCGGCCGCGGCGGTCTATGTGGCGACCACTGGCAGCGACAGTACCGGGGATGGATCGTTGAGCTCGCCGTTTGCGACGCCGGGCCGCGCTCTCGAGGTCGCCCAGGCGAACAGTTCGATCGACACCATCTATCTGCGATCCGGGCGCTATACGATCACGCGCACGTTGTCCGTCACGAAGCCGGGATTGACCATCGCCACGAACTCCGGCGATAGCACGAAGGCGGCGATCGTGGCGGGAACGAAGATCAACGGCCCACAGTCCGTCATCGCCGTTTACGCTAGCGGCGTGACGATCGCGAACCTCGAGATTCAGGGAGGCGCGTACTACGGCATCAAGCTCGACGACACGGATGGCGCGCAGACCGACCAGAAGATCGTCGGCAACTACATCCATCACACTGGCCGCGATGGCATCAAGGCACAGCGCGCCGATCGCGTGGTCATCGAGAACAACGAGATCGGCCCCACCGGCGTCCGCGACGCTTCGAACGCCGAAGGGATCGACATGATCGGCTCCATCGTCGCGACCATTAGCGGCAACTATATTCACGACATCACGACCAACGGCCTCTACGTCAAGGGTGGGACGCAGAATGCGGTCGTCGAGAAGAACCTTGTGGTGAACACCGGCTACGCCGGGATTCTTCTGGGCTCGGAGACCGACCTCGAGTTCATCCGGAACTATCAGGGCAACTATGGCGATTCGAACGGAAGCAACCCGCTCGGGCACGAGGCGCTGGACTCGGTCGCACGCAACAACATCGTCGTCAACGCGGCCATGGCTGGGCTCGGAAGCATTGCCGGCCACAACGTGACCTTCGTGAACAACACCCTGGTGAACGTCGCCCGCACGAACCAGGGCGGCTTCCGCATTGCGCCGAACCAGTTCGGGACGCTGCCGAGCGCAGTTGTATTCAAGAACAATGTGGTGATCCTCGATCCCGCCAGCACGCGGCCGCTCGTGTACTTCTACCGATCTTGCGACGTCACCTCCGATCACAACATCTGGTTCAGCGATGGCGGCCCCAGCGAGGTTGTGCTCGACTCCACCCCGTGCGCCAACGGGACGTATGCGTTTGGCGCCTGGCCGCAGAAGGGCGAAAAGGACATACTGTCCGTAGTGGACCTCCGTCTCGATGCGACGGACCTGTACCGACCGCTGACCGGCAGCCCGGTGATCGATGCTGGCGAAGACCTTTCGACTTTAGTTGACGACGACTATCTCGGCACGCAACGACCGGTAGGCAATTCCTACGATGTCGGCGCGCACGAGGGCGTCGCCGCGAACTCTGTACTCCTCGCTGCGCCAATCGATCTCGACGCGCGCGCGTCCATTCCAAGCCAGGTTGAGCTCAGCTGGACTGACGGTAACACCGGTGACTCACAAACCGGGTTCCGCATCGAGCGATCGACGGATGGTGGGAAGACGTTCGCTGTGATCGGCACGACGGACGCGACGGAGTTTGAGGATGTGAACGTCACGCGAAACACGACGTACTACTATCGCGTCGCAGCGTACAATGAGAGCGGCATCTCGCCCTATTCCAATATCGACGGAGTCAAGACTCCGCGACGCTGAGTCCCGATGCTGTCACGCCGGCCGCGCGCCAGGGTTAACCCTGAGCGCGCGGCGTGCCGCCTGAGCGCCGAAGCTATCTGGCGAGCGTGACGACTGCGTGGTGCACCGCGCGCACTACCTCGGCCATGCGGTCGTAGTCCAGCGTGTCCGCCGTGTCGCGCGGCGTGTGGTAACGATCGTTCCGGTAGAACGCGGTGTCGGTGATCATCACGGCGCGATAGCCGTGGGCCCAGAAGCTGCGGTGGTCGGAGAAGTCCACTCCAGTGAGCTTGGTGGGCGCGGTGATAGAGTACACGTCGAGGTACGTCGCACGCTGCATCGCCTTCTTCACCTGTCGGACGAGCGCGCCCTGCCCCACCCGTCCCACGACACTGATGAAGTCGCCCGTCGACGGATAGAGCATCCCGAGCATCGGATGTGGGAAGCGCTGGCTGCCGCTCGCGTCGTTGAAGTACCCGATCATCTCGAGCGAGATCATCGCGCGCACCACGGCCGCCTCGCGCTTCAGCGCGGCCGCGAACACCCAGCTGCCCATGTCCTTCGTCGCGTAGTACGGCGGTTCCTCCAGCGTGAACGCCACCAGGTCGACGCGGGCCCCGAGCGGTTTCGTCTCACCGAGCAGTCGCCCGAGCTCGAGCAGTCCTGCCACCCCGCTGGCGTTGTCGTCGGCGCCCGGCAGCGTGCCGATCGCGTCGTAATGGGCGCCAACGATCACGCGCGGCCCGGTCTGGGGACCGAACGAGGCGATGACGTTCCGGAAGCGACCGGCTCGCTCGACCGTGTAGACCTGCTCGGTGACGCGTGCGCCCGATCGGATGAGCTGGTTGACGATGTACTTCGCCACGCGATCGAGGTTGTCGGGGGCCTGCCAGTGCCGCGGCGCCAGCGTCTCGCTCAGCATCTTGACGTGCGCCTGCAGCCGGTGGGGCGCGACGACGGCGCCCGTGGCCTGGTTGCGGACGGCCGAGTAGACGGGCTGGGTGAGGTAGAGGGCGCCGCCGCCCGCCAGTCCGACCAGGATGGCGATGACCAGCAACAGCGAGCGCAGCAATCGCACGGGCACCATCGTAGCCGACGGTGCCTCGTATCAATAGAAATGTCGTTCCCGAGAAATGTCGTTCCCGCACGCGCGGCGGTGTACGAGGAGGAAGACCAGCGCGCGCCGGATCACGCCCTCTTCCGGAGCGCGTGGTAGATGAACACAGGCGCGCCGACGAACCGCGGCGCCGGCGTAGGAGTGATCTCCAGGCCCGTCCGTTGATAGTAACGGCGAAGCCGGCGCTCGCTCTGGTATATGGTGTCGCCCCAGAACCCGGGGAGGCGCCGTCCCATGAGCGTGTACAGCAGCGTGTTCGCCATGACGCGCGCGGCGTACAGCCGGCGCTTCCAGTCCCGATCGGTGAGGAAGTAGCGCAGGCTGTAGCCGAGCCCGTGGAACGACACGCGGGCGACTCCGCCTGGGCGCAGCACGCGGGCGATCTCGGCCACGGCGCGCGCCTCGTCGGTATATGGGATGACCACCTTGCACACGACGCCGTCGAATGCGCCGCTCGCGAATGGGAGGGCTTCGGCCGCGGCCCGGCAGATGGTGAGTCCAGCGGCGCGGCCGGCGCGCGCGAGCGCGGCGTCGAATTCGACGCCGATGGCGCGACAGCCGCGCGCGAGCAGCTCGCGCATCTGGTCGCCGCCGCCGAACCCGATATCGAGCACGCGGGCACCGCGCGGGAAGCCGGCGAATGAAAAGTCGCGGACGATGTAGCCTGGCCAATCGCAGCGCGGCGGAACGGTTGCCATCGCCGTATGCTACTCCGCGAGGAGTCAGCACTTCCACCGCAGCGGCGATGAAATGGCCACGTCCGCGGCCGACTTGCCCGGCGGACCGTTCTGGCGTAGCCTACCGGCGAGTCGCCGTTTTTCAGACGCGGGAGCTCGGGATGACCGGGCTGAGAGGGCGGCCGCCGCCGCCGACCGCATGAACCTGACCTGGGTAATACCAGCGAAGGGAGGCCACACATGTCTCACTCCCGGAAGATCTACGTTCCCGGCACCCGCAGCGACATCCGCGTCCCCATGCGCGAGATCACCCTGTCCGGCGGCGAGCCGCCGCTCCGCCTCTACGACACGGGCGGCCCCTACACCGACGGGGACGCCCACACCGACATCAAGCGCGGCCTGCCGCCGCTGCGGTCGCCGTGGGTGCTCGAGCGTGGCGACGTCGAGGATCTACCCGGGCCGACGTCACAGTACCGCCGCCGCCGCGACGACGACCCGACGCTCGGCGGTGTGCGCTTCGCCAGCGTGCGACGCCCGCTGCGCGCGCGGCCCGGCCGCGTGGTCACGCAGATGCACTACGCGCGGCGCGGTGTCATCACGCCGGAGATGGAGTTCGTCGCCATCCGGGAGGGCGTGGCTGCCGAGTTCGTGCGCGACGAGATCGCCCGCGGCCGCGCCATCCTGCCGTCCAACGTGAATCATCCGGAGTCGGAGCCGATGATCATCGGCCGCAGGTTCCTGGTGAAGATCAACGCCAACATCGGCAACTCGGCCGTCGCCTCCTCGATCGAGGAGGAAGTCGACAAGCTCACCTGGGCCATCCGCTGGGGCGCCGACACGGTGATGGACCTCTCGACCGGCAAGAACATCCACGAGACGCGCGAGTGGATCCTGCGGAACAGCCCGGTGCCCATCGGCACGGTGCCGATCTACCAGGCGCTCGAGAAGGTCGGCGGCAAGGCCGAAGACCTGACGTGGGACCTGTATCGCGACACGCTGATCGAGCAGGCCGAGCAGGGCGTCGATTACTTCACGATCCACGCCGGCGTGCTGCTGCGCTACGTGCCGCTCACGGCCAAGCGCGTCACCGGCATCGTGTCGCGCGGCGGCTCGATCATGGCCAAGTGGTGTCTGGCCCATCACCAGGAAAGCTTCCTCTACACGCACTTCCGCGAGATCTGCGAGATCATGGCCGCCTACGACATCGCCTTCTCGCTCGGCGATGGCCTGCGCCCCGGCTCCAACGCCGACGCCAACGACGAGGCGCAGTTCGCCGAGCTCGACACGCTGGGCGAGCTGACGAAGATCGCCTGGGAGCATGACGTCCAGGTCATGATCGAGGGCCCCGGCCACGTTCCCATGCATCTGATCAAGGAGAACATGGACCGTCAGCTCGAGGTCTGCCACGAGGCGCCGTTCTACACGCTCGGCCCGCTCACGACGGACGTGGCCCCCGGCTACGACCACATCACGTCCGCGATCGGGGCCGCGATGATCGGCTGGTTCGGCACCGCGATGCTCTGCTACGTCACGCCGAAGGAGCACCTCGGGCTGCCGAACAAGAAGGACGTCAAGGACGGCGTCATCGCGTACAAGATCGCCGCCCACGCCGCAGACATCGCCAAGGGCCATCCCCGCGCGCGCGACTGGGACGACGCGCTCTCCAAGGCGCGCTTCGAGTTCCGCTGGGAGGACCAGTTCAACTTGTCGCTGGACCCCGACACCGCGCGCGAGTTCCACGACGAGACGCTGCCCGCCGAGGGCGCCAAGATCGCGCACTTCTGCTCCATGTGCGGACCGAAGTTCTGCTCGATGAAGATCACGCAGGAGGTGCGGGAGTACGCGGCGCGCGAAGGGGTGGCGGCGGAGACCGTCGCGCTGGCGCAGGGGCTACGGGACAAGGCGGAGGAGTTCCGGAAGAGCGGCGGAGAAATCTATCGGCCGGTCTGATCGATGCATCCATGCGGCGCTGCTCCTCTGCGTCCTTCTCATGCTGAGACCGGACAGGGTCAGCGGGGAAATTGCGGCCGGCTTCAATGGCGTCACGGCCGGCAGTGAATTCGCCGGAACGTTCACGCTGCAGCGCTTCGTGAGCGACGCCGGTCGTCTGCACGCAGTGGGTGTGCTCACCGACGTTCCCGGCATTTCCGCGACGTCCCGGAACGGGGCGGACCCGGTCCGCATACCGGTCACCGCCGTGTCGCGCAGCTGCGAGATGCTTCGCGTCGACCTCGGGCCCGTCGATCTCACCCTGGACGGCCCGACCATCCACCTCAACGAGTTCGCCGTCCACGTGTCGGACACGGCCAACGGGCCGCTGGCCCAATCGCTCTGCTCGGTCGCCAATGCGCCGGACGACGCTGCCGTCCTGATCCCACGACTCAACGAGCTGCTGGATCTCGTCGGTTGCCTGATGGGCGGCTCCGGAGGCTGCGCAAGGCAGTCGACGTGACGCGCGCGCGGACAGAGAATCGCCAGCGCCGCATCGAACCTGGCTAAATTTCGACCTGGAGCATCTCGTGCTCCCACCTTTTCTTCACGAAGATCATTGACTTGACGCGACCCTCCATTCGGCATGCACGTTGCTCCGACGACATCGGCCAGACACGAGTCGAAAGGAGCATGACCGGTGATCGTAGACATTCAAGACCCGAAGTCGACCATGCAACCGGCAAGGGATCCTCGGCGTCTGCTCCTTCTGCTTGACGCCGACCCCGTCCTCTACAGTCTCGCCTCCGCGGCCTGTGACAGACACCAGTGGCGCGTCACAGTCGCCGACGAGCGATGCACGGCGTGGCTGCCAGCGGACGGACGGCGGCCGAAATTCCTGTTGCTCGGCTTCAGTCTCGATGATGAGAGCTCACTGCAGTTGCTGTGCGATCTTCACGCGATGTCCCCTGACGCTCCTGTCGGCGTCATCACCGGGGACGCTCCGGGTGATGTCGCCGATGTGGTGGCGTGGGCCGGCGGCACTGCGGTTGTCGTCAAGCCGTGTGTTGAGGCGGAGGTCGCGGAGCTCATGTAACGGACGCCGCTGCGTCCGGTTGCGGACGCAGCGGATGCGCCAGCGCACGGCCTGAAGCCGCTGGTCTCTACGCAGCGTTGTCTTCTACAGACCCGCTGCGTCGACCAGCGGCTCCCAGACGCCGTCAGGATCGGAGAGCCAGCCGCCGTCACACACCACGTCGCCGGCCGGAGCGGCCGTCCCGGCGCACTCGCCGCTGCCGACCAGAGCCTGCCTGACCTGATCGGCGGTGGCTGCCGGGTGCGTACCGATATAGAGCGCGGCAGCGCCAGCCACGTGGGGCGTGGCCATGCTCGTCCCGCTCAGCACGCCATAGCTTTTCGAGACGCCGTACGTCGTCGTGAGCGTGACATCGTACGTCGGCATCGTGGAAAGGACGTTGACGCCTGGCGCCATCACGTCCACCACGGGATGGTCCTCGATGGTGAAGGCCTCTTTGCCGTCGACATCCCAGTAATAGACGCTGTGATTGCTGAAGGCCGCAAACTCATCGGTCGATGCATCGAGCGCGCTCACGGTGACGCTATCCTGACAGTTCGCCGGCGTATAGAAGAGCGCCTCGTCGGCGGCGTTGCCGGCGGCGACGACGACGACCACCCCGCTGGCGGTGGCATTGCTGATCGCGCTGCACACCGAGCTGCCGCCGCACATTCCGAAGGTGCACCAGAAATCGGCCGCACCGAGGCTCAGGTTCACCACCCGCGCACCCTTCTGGACGGCCCAGTCGAGCGCACTGACGACCGTCGACAGCGCCCCGGCGCCGCTCGCATCGAGAACTTTCGCGGCGAGAAGCTTCGCGTTCGGCGCGACGCCAACAACGCCCGTGCCGTTCTGGGGCGCGGCGATGATTCCTGCGACGTGCGTGCCGTGGCCGTTATCGTCCGTGGGCGGCTGGCTGCTGTCGATGAAGTTCGTCCCTTCGACGTAGTTGGCCGCGAGATCCGGATGGCAGACGTCGATACCTGTGTCGATCACCGCGACTTTCACGCCATCGCCCTTGTGCCCGAGCGCCCACGCCCCCGGCGCATCGATTCTCGCCACCCCGGTCGGGACCTGCTCGTCGACGGCAGGAGGCGGCGTGGGACAGGCCGGGACGATCCCGCCGCCGCCCCCACTGCCGCCCTTCGTCTTTCCGGGTGGGCTCCCCGGTCTAGCAAACGCGCGCACGACCACATCCGGGCTCACGCGCTTGACGCGCGGGTCGCGTGAGAGCGCTGTTGCCGCCGCGTGTGACATACGAGCGGCGAAGCCGTTGATGATGCGGAACCGGACGGCGGGCGTGACACCATGCCCGTGCGCGACCGCGTCGATCGGGGCGCCCCGGTGTAGCTCGACAATGTACCGATCGGGAATGATCTCCGGGCTATTGGCCGGGAGAGCGCTGACCGGCGGCGAGGTCAATTGCTGTGCGGCAGCCGGCGTGACGGTCATACCACAGACCAACAACATCCAGCGCAAGAGCGTCGGGCCGCGCATGGGCCCCTCCAGATGACAACGTTCGCTGCACAAAGGCGCAGCCCGAGTCGTATTCGCGCTGCGCTTAGCGCCGGAACGACATCGGCGGCGCGGCGCGGATTGTAGCCGAGTCGTGACCGTTGTAAAGCGAGAACTTCGCGCTACTACCGATTGGTGGGACCAGAAATCATGAGCCCCGCAGGTTGAAGAACGCCCGCGGCGCGTGGGCCAGCTTTCCTTGACACTCACCGAGGACGTGATACGGTCGGAGCCTCTTCGCCGTTCCCTTTGGAGGCGCCAGCCATGAAGTCCTTGTCGGTCGGGGTCAGTTTCTTTATCGTCCTTCTGTTGTCATCATCAGGGTTATCCACACTGGCGAGCGCCGCAGAGCGCCCGACGAACCCCGCCCAGCTTCTTCTCTGGTTCCTGAGCCTCGACACCGCGCGTGAACAGGCTGACGAGCGGCCGAAGATCGACGTGAACTCCGCGACGGCCGAGACACTGTCCGCCATACCCGGGCTGAACCGGCGTCAAGCGCTGCAGATCATCGCCCACCGCCCGTACGCCACGCTGCAGGAGCTCGCGCGCGCGGGGCTTTCCACACGATTCATCGCCAGACTTGCCGGCTTGCTGACCGTCGATTCGAAGGTGGGCGACCGCGTCACACAGCCAAGTGCTGCGCCGGCAGCAGCGACAGAGGCGGCAGCACCAACGCGGTAGAGAGTTCTGGCGTCCTTCCCGAGCGGCTAGGTCCCGTGATTCACCGGGTGGCCACCCAATCGCTGGCGTCTTTGAGTCCTTCGGGGGTAGGCATCTCAGTCACAGCGAAGAGAACCAGGACCGTCAGCGTCAACGCCTTCAGCATTTCCATTGTCATCCTCCTCACCGAAGCCTCTCGGTAGCCGCTACGACCACGCTCTACAGCATCCGGCGTGCCACGCTAGATTATCAATAAAAACGGGAATTTGAGAGCGCCAGGCCGGGTCGAATTCGGCATATCGCCCCAGGGCGCTTACGCACGTGTCGGGCGAACTACCCGGAGCGACGCTTACGGGAATGATCAGGTCTGGTTCATGTGCTGACGCAGGGTGTTGGCCGCCTGCTCCAGTCGTCTCACCCGACGCGAGAGCACCACCAGGATGCGCCTCAGGAGATCCGGTGCCTCATCCAATAGCCGCCAGAAATGCGATCGGTCGACAACCAGCAACTCCACATCCGTGATCGCTCTGATCGTCGCCGAACGCGGCTCTCCGTCGATCAGGCTCATCTCTCCGAAAAAGTCGCCGGACTGCAGCGGATCGCCCGGTCCGACCGGGGTCTCAACCGACACTCTGCCATCGATGATCAGAAAGAAGGAGTCGCCAGAGGCACCGGCCTGGGTGAGAACGGTTCCCGCCGGGGACTCCGCCATCCGGGAGACCTCAGCGATGCGGCGGAGTTCGTCCTCGGTGCAATCGCCGAACAAGGCCACATGCCTCAGATGGTCGATGCGCGTGTCCGCGGATTGCGAGCGCGAAAGATCTGTCAAGCGTCTCTCCGTCCGTCTGCGAAACCGCTAGCGAGCGGCGAGCAGATCGTCGATCGCCGCCTTGAACGCGCCGTACGGCTGTGCGCCCACGATCCTCCGAACCGCTTTCAACGTCTGGCTTTTCGGGTCCGTGAGCCCGACAAAGAATGTCGGAGTGCCTCGCACGCCAGCCTGTTCACCCGCGCTCATCGCGGTACGGATCTTCGTCGAGTAGCTACCCTCGGCCAGGCACTTTTCGAATCGCTGCTTGTCAAGCCCGAGCGCTGCTGCGTGGGCCGCAAGATCGGTGACGCTCATAGCACGCTGGTTGGCGAAGACCTTCTTGTGCATCTCGCGCCGCTTGCCCTGCTCACCGGCACAATACACGGCCTCGTGCGCCTTGAAGGCCTGAGGATGAGCCGCCTCGATCGGATAATCGCGGAACACGTACTTGACGCGTCCCGTTTCGATGTACTCACGCTCGATCTGCGGAAACGTGTCATTTGCGTACCGCGCGCAGAATGGACACTGGTAATCGGAGAATTCGATGATCGTCACCTTGGCATCGGCCTTCCCAAAGACCGGAGCGCCGTCGATGCTCACGGGCGTCTCCTTGAATGGAGCTTCCCGGCCCTCGCGCAACGCGTTCACGCGCTCGAAGAACTGCCGGAGCATCTCGTTCTGAGTCTTCAGGGCGTCCTTCAACGTACCGACTTCCGACTTGAGCGCCTCGAATTCCTCACGGGTCACTTGAGCCTCGGCAACCATCGATGTGGCGACGACCAGCGTGGCGACCAAGGCGACAATTCGTAACTTGGGCATTTCATCTCCTCATTGCAGTAGATGTTCTAGC
>Ga0209382_10006183_pt1 | contig 15435 bp, 18 predicted proteins | sample SoiMetdeltSBSDD5_FD_187599 | JGI IMG/M metagenome (GOLD analysis project Ga0209382, IMG submission 187599) | Bulk soil microbial communities from a Populus tree surrounding site in Tennessee, USA - Soil MetaG P. deltoides SBSDD5 (SPAdes) (version 2) | ecosystem: Environmental > Terrestrial >...
TGGGTAGATCGACTTCGAGAGATCGACGATTCCGGCGAGGTGAAGAGCGCTCGAGCCCAGCAGCGCGACCGCCATTGCGAGGAGCCACATGCGAAGGCGGCTCGTGTCGCCCATGTTGACCCAATCGGAGACGGCGCCCATGGTGCAAAAGTGCGTCTTGTTGCCGACCGCGCCAAAAATGGCGGCGAGGAGGAAGGCTCCCCCGGCAACGTACAGATGCGCTTCGTTCAACGCTTGGCGGAAGCGGCGAGGCGCTGCTTCGCGCTCGTCGCAGAGCTGCTCCCCGGGTACTTGGCGATCAGTTCTTCCAGCGTCTTGCGCGCCGCGGCGCGGTCGCCCATGGTTTCCTGGGCGCTCGCGATGCTGAGCATCGCGTCGGGTGCCTTCGGGCTGTCCGGATAGGAGGACAGCAGCTTGCGCTGCGCGGCGATCGCGCTTTTGTAATCGCGCTGGCCGGAATGCGCCATGCCGATCCAGTACTGCGCGTTCGGCGCGAGTGTGCTGTTGGGATACGTAACAAGGAAACCCTGCATGGCCGCGACAGCAAGCGTGTAGTTGCCGAGCTTGAACTGGTCGAGCGCCGCCTGGTAGGCCTTCGCTTCGGCGGGTGTGGGCTCGGGCTCCGCCGTAGACTGTGGCGTCGTCGGCGCGGGCGGCTTTTCGGGCACGGCCGCCTGCTGCTCGCGCGCCTGCTCGAGCTTGCGCAGCCTCGTATCGATGTCGAGATAGAGCTGCTTTTGCCGTCCCTCGGCAGTTTCGGCCTGATGGTTCAGCACCTCGAGCTGGCCGCGCATGCGCGCCATCTCGCTGCGCAGGCCTTCGAGCTGCCCGGAGAGCTCGATCAGCGCGCCGCGGTCGCCGGCGCGCTCGGCCGCCTCCTGCGCCGACTGCTCCGCCTTGGCGATCCGCGCCTCGGTGGCCTGGCGGTGCGCTTCGACTTCCTGCCGCAGCCGGTCGATGCGCCGGCGCGCCTCGTTGTCGTCGAAGATGCCCTGCGCCAGCGCGCCCGCGCTGAGACTAGAGGCGAGGAGGAAGAGAAGAAGGCGCATCAATACTCGCCGCCGTAGAGCATGTCGCCGCGCCGGTTCTTGGCCCAGCATTGTTCATTGTGGTCGGCGCACATCGGCTTCTCCTCGCCGAGGCTCACCGCCTCGACCTGCGCCTCGCGCGCGCCGAGGAGGACCAGCATCTTCTTGACGTTGTCGGAGCGCCGCTGGCCGAGGGCGACGTTGTACTCGCGGCTGCCGCGCTCGTCGGCGTTGCCCTGCACGAGCATCTTGGCGTTGGCGTTGTCGCGCAGATATTTGGCATGCGCCTCGATCACCGGACGGTACTCGTCCTTCACTTCAAATTTGTCGTAATCGAAGAAGATCTGGCGGCGCGAAAGCGGGCTCGACGGATCCTTGAGGGCGGCGGCGGGGCTCTTCGCCGCGGCGCCGGGCTTGGTCGCGTCCACACTGCCGACTTGCGGGCGCTCGACCGGCTTCGCCTGCACGCCGGGCTTCGCGCCCGGCTTGCGCTCTTCGACACCGGCCGCGGAGGGCTGCTGATCTTCGGGAGTGGTTTGGCACCCGGCAAGCAACGCGAGGGCAGACAACACGACGATGAGGCGCATGCAGTTCGCTCCTTTCATTCGATGAACGGGCCCCAGGACGGCTCCCGCACGTCGCCGCCCGAGTAAGGCAGGTGCTGGCGGATGCGTCCGTCGGAGGACACCGCCGACAGCACGCCGCGGCCGCCCTTCACCGTGGCAAGCAAAATCATCCTGCCGTTCGGGGCGAAGCTCGGCGACTCGTCGCGATCGCTGTCGGTAATGACCTGCACTTGTTGGTTAGACAAATCGAGCAGCGCCACCTGGAACCGGCCGCCGTCGCGGGTCACATAGGCCAGAAGACGGCCGTCGGGGCTGGGGCGCGGCGACACATTATAGCTGCCCCGGAAGGTGACGCGCTGCGGCTCCCCGCCGGTGGAGGCCATGCGGTAGATCTGCGGGCTGCCGCCACGGTCCGATGTGAAATAAATCCACTTCCCGTCGGTGGAATAGCGCGGCTCGGTGTCGATCGAGGCGGAGTTGCTGATGCGCCGCCGCGGGCCGCTGCCGTCGGCGCTGATGAGGTAGATCTGCGACCCGCCCTCGACCGAGAGGACCACCGCGATGGTCTTGCCGTCCGGCGACCATGCCGGTGCCGAATTCGAGCCGCGGAAGCTCGCGACGACCTGACGCTTGTTCTCCGACAGGTGATGCACGTACACCACCGGCTTCTTCGACTCGAACGACACGTAGGCGATGCGCCGGCCCTCGGGCGACCAGACCGGCGAGATGATCGGCTCGTTGGAGCGCAGCAGGTACTGGGCGCGCTCGCCGTCCGCGTCGGCGATCTGCAGCTCGTAGGCCTCGGCGCGCTTCACCACGTAGGCAATTTGAGTCGAGAAGACACCCTTCTCCCCGGTGATTTTCTCGTAGACGAAGTCGGCGATGCGGTGCGCCGCGGCGCGTGCGTTGTCCTTGGTGAAGAGGTACGCGATGGCGCCCATTGGCGCCTGCTTCACCACGTCGTAGACGCGAAAGCGCACCTCGAAGCGGCCATCGGGGTTCTGCGCCACCGACCCGACGACGAGCGCATCGGCGAGGCGCGAGCGCCATTCGCCGTAGTTGATGGGCGAGTTCTCGTTCGGATGCGGCGCGAGCGGCGGGATTTCGAGCCCGCGGAAAAGACCGCTGCGCTCGAGATCCGCGCGCACGATTGCCGTGAGGCTCGTGCCGACATTCTGCTCGCCCGGGAACGAGACGATGGCGATCGGCGTTCGCTGCACGCCCGCCCCGGTGATTTCGATCTGAAGTTGCGCCGCGGCATCCAGCGCCGTGGCGGACAGAAGAAGAGCGAGAAGGAAGCGCCCCATGTTGTTGTCCCGAAGGGCCATGCTATTTGTCCAGCGGCCGGAAAGTAAGTCTCAGTTCCCGGGCGAATAGTTCCCTGTTGGCGGGCAGCGGCAACGGAGAGGCTTTCAGGATTGCTCGTTCCACCGCCGCGTCGTAGGCCGGATTGCCGCTCGAACGCACGAGTTTGGTCGAAAGCACCTCGCCGGTCGGAAGCTGTACGACGTCGAATATCGCCTGGGGATTGCCCTGGATGTCCTGCGGCAGGATCCACCCCGACTTCACCTTGATCTGGATACTTAAAATGTATTCGTTCAATGCCTTCGCGCGTGCGGCGGAAGCGGCGCGCGCCGTGTCGGCTTGCTGGCGCGCCTGCTGCTTGGCAATCAGCTCGCGCAGCTCGCGCTCCTGGCGCTGAATCTCCAGGTTCTTCTGCTCCTCGGCCATCTGCTCCTGCAGGCGCTTTTGGAACTCGGGATCCTCCTTGGGCGGCGCAGGCTTGGGCTCGGGCTTGGGCTTCGGTTTCGGCTTGTCCGGAATGGCGATCTGGGGCTTTTCGACCCGGGGCACCGGCTTCGGTTCGGGCGCCGGCACCGGTTTGGGCGGCTGCACCACCGGCGCGGGCGGCGCGGGGGGCGGTGGCGGCGGAAGCGCCTCGACCAGATCGACGGTCACGGTATCCGGCGCGGAGACCTGCCAGCGCACGCCGAAGATCAGGATCGCGACGAGCAGGACGTGCATCAGGGCCGACAGCGCGAACGCCGGGCCCATGCCGCGCTCCTGGTGCCGCCACACGTCCCAGGCGAGCGCGCTCACTGCTGCGCGGTCTTTACCTGCAGACCGACCTTCTGCACGCCCTGCTTGCGCAGCTCGTCCATCACCTGCAGCACCGCTTCATAGCGCGCGTTCTTGTCGCCGCCGATCAGGACGGAGACATCCTGGTTTTTGGCGCGCACGCTTTTGATGAAGCCGGCGAGCTGCGCGCGGCTGAGAGACTGCTCGTTCACCACGCCGCCGCGCGCGTCGCGCTGGCGCACCACGAGACCCTGATCGCTCTTCACGAAGATCTCGAGCGGCACGACGCGCGGCGCGCTCGCCTTGTCGACGGTCGGCAGATCGATGACCGCGGGCGTCACGAGCGGCGCGGTCACCATGAAGATGACAAGCAGCACCAGCATCACGTCGACGTAGGGCACGACGTTGATCTCGTGCACCGGCCGGCGCTTCTTGTGGAGCGCCATCAGCGCACCGCCTGGCGATGCAGGATGTTCGAGAACTCCTCCATGAAGCTCTCGAAGCGGTTGGCGAGGCGCTCGATGTCATGCGAGTAGCGGTTATACGCGACCACCGCAGGAATCGCGGCGAAGAGGCCGATCGCGGTGGCGACAAGCGCCTCGGCGATCCCCGGCGCCACCTGCGCGAGCGTCGCCTGCTGGACGTTGGCGAGGCTGCGGAACGCATGCATGATGCCCCACACCGTGCCGAAGAGGCCAACGTACGGGCTCACGGAGCCGGTCGAGGCAAGGAATGCGAGATGGCGCTCGAGGAAATCCATCTCGCGCTGGAACGCGGCGCGCATGGCGCGGCGCGCGCCGTCGACCATGTTGCTCGCGTCGCTGCCGCCACGCTGCCCGCTTCGTAGCTTCGCGAACTCGCGGAATCCCGCCTCAAAGATGCGCTCCAGGCTGCCGACGGTATGGCGGTGGTTCACCGCCCCCTGGTAGAGCGCGTTCAAGTCGTTGCCGCTCCAGAACTCGCGCTCGAACTTGTCGGTCTGCGAGTGGGCGCGCCGGATGGCGAACCACTTCTGGAAAATGAACATCCAGGACATGAAGGACACGGCGACGAGCAGCAGCATCACCACCTTGACCACGATGCTGGCGTGCAGGATGAGCGTCCAGATGTCGAGGTCTTGGGTGAGCGTCATCGCAAAGCCTTTTCGAGTTCGTCGGGCACGCGCACCGGCTTCATGCGCCGGCGCTCGACCAGCGCGAGCGTCACGTCGGCTTCGACCAGAAGCTCGGTGCCGCGTTCCACACGCTGGTGGAACACGAGGCTCGCGCGGCCCATTTTAGCCACTTCGGCGCTCACCGACAGAACGTCGTTGAGGCTTGCGGGCCGGTGATATTTCACGTCGATGCGATGGACCATGAAGAGCGTGCCGTGGCGCTCGACGAACGCGGCGAGCTCGATGCCCGCCTCGTTCAACAGTTCGCTGCGCGCGCGCTCCATGAACGACAGGTACTGCGCATGGAACACGACACCTCCGGCATCGGTGTCCTGGTAATACACCCGCACCGGGATCTTCAGGTATCGGACAGGAGATCCTTCATCGCCGCCGGGGCGACGATGCCGAAGTGGCGATAGGCGAGCAGCGTGGCGATGCGCCCGCGCGGCGTGCGCTGCAGATAGCCCTGCTGGATCAGGTAGGGCTCCAGCACGTCTTCAATGGTGTCGGCTTCCTCTCCCACCGCGTGCGCCAGGTTGTCGAGTCCCACCGGCCCGCCGCCGAATTTCTCGATCACCGCGAGGAGGAGCTTGCGGTCCATCATGTCGAGGCCGAGCGCGTCGACGTCGAGCATCTTGAGGGCCGCCTCGGCGAGCGCCTTCGACACTCTGCCGTCGGCCTTTACTTGCGCGTAGTCGCGCACCCGGCGCAGCAGCCGGTTCGCGACGCGCGGCGTGCCGCGCGAGCGGCGCGCGATCTCGCGCGCGCCTTCGTCCTCGAGCGCGACTTTCAGAAGGCGCGCCGAGCGCTGCACGATGCGCGTGAGGTCGGCCTCGCCGTAGAACTCCAGGCGCGACACGATGCCGAAGCGGTCGCGCAACGGGTTGGTGAGCATGCCGGCGCGGGTGGTCGCGCCGACCAGCGTGAACGGCGGCAGGTCGAGCTTGATGGAGCGCGCCGCCGGGCCCTCGCCGATCATGATGTCGATCTGGAAGTCCTCCAGTGCCGGATAGAGGATCTCCTCGACCACCGGAGGGAGGCGATGGATCTCGTCGATGAAGAGCACGTCCTTCGGCTCGAGGTTCGTGAGGAGCGCCGCGAGATCGCCGGGGCGCTCGAGCACCGGCCCGGACGTCTGGCGCAGGTTCACGCCGAGCTCCTTGGCGACGATGTGCGCGAGCGTGGTCTTGCCCAGCCCCGGCGGCCCGAAGAGCAGCACATGGTCGAGCGCTTCGCTTCGCCCGCGCGCCGCGGCGATGAAGATCTCGAGCTGCGCGCGGACCTTTTCCTGCCCCACGTACTCGGCGAGCGTGGACGGACGAAGCGAGCGTTCGAACTGCTCTTCCTGCGGGGACGCGGGCCGCGCGGCAATCATCCGGTCGGGTTCGATGCTCACCGGCCCTGATTCTGCCAGAGCCGATTCTCACGACCTACTGGAAGCGGAACTCCAGGCCGATGGAGAGCAGCTCGACCTTGAGCTGATCGGTGCGCTCCCACTCGGCGCGCGCGGCCCACTTGGGGGTGAAAAGGTAGCGCACTCCGACGCCGTAATGGAGCTCGGTTTCGTCGCGCTTGCGCGTGCTCGAGGCGGGTGTCTCCTGCTCGGTCATCAGCAATCCAGCCTTCCCGAACACCGAGAACTGCGGCGTGAGCTCGAGCCGGCCCACTGCGGCGACCCCGAAGCTCGTCTGGTCAGCCGTTACCGTGCCGACACCGGATACCGTGCCGCTGACCTGGCCCCAGTCTAGGTAGGTTGCTTCCGCACCAAAGTAGCGGTTGAAGCGGTAGCCGCCAAAGATCTTCCAGGCCGTGGTGCCATCGTCACAGCTGAGGACGACCGGCGACGGAACGCACCAATCTGCGAACGTTGCCTCACCAAGTGCGCCGCCGATATAGAAGCCGCGTTCCTCGGACGCCGCCGAGGGTGAGGCGACGATGGCAACCGGAATGGCCAGAAGCAGGGATCCGTAACGCCCGCCTATCCAAAATGACACGCCGGCATCATGCTCCCTTGCCGATATTTCATAGCCAAAAACAAAAACGCCCCGGAAGGATTCCGGGGCGTTTTCATCGAGCGACTGCCGTTGTTGTTTCTTATTAAAACCGCCACGCCGCGCCGATGGCAATCCAGTCGACCTCGTCCGGATCGGTGTCATAGCGCTGCCACAGCGCACGCAGGGCGAGGTTCCGACCCATATCGAACTGCACGCCGATACCGTAGGTGAGCTCGGTTTTGTCTCGGCTTCCGCCCGGACTGTCGACTTCCACGTTGGCCAAGCCGAGCTTGCCGATCAGCGAAAACTGATTGGCGAGTGGGAAGATGCCGACGCCGACGAATTCGAGCAAGGTCACTTCGACGTCGCTCTTGTCGAAGAGCATGCCATAGCCGATCTCGGCCGCGAGGTTCCGAGTGAACTGATAGCCGCCGAAGACCTTGAAACCGATGTCGTCCTCGGAGCCGACGTCCGACTGACCGACCTCGACGCCTGCGTAGATGTTCGGCACCAGCGGCGCTCCGGCGGTCTGCGCCTGCGCCCCGACGGACATTGCAACCGCGGCCGCGCCAAGTACCGAAACCAGCCACTTCCTGCTCATAACACTCCTTTCGTCTCGTGTTGATCAAACGCGAAATGCGCGAGCGAAGCTTAGGACACGCACATTTCGCAGAAGATCGCGGCAGTGGAAAACGGCCGCTTGGGAGCGAAACGCCCGCGCCCGTGTTGCAGAAATGCAACGCGCGTCAAGCTCCAGTGTCACTAAGTCACTACGACTTCGCGAGGGTTTTCAGCGCGGCTCTGATCGCCTCGGCGACCGGCATGTTGGGCGAGACGCCCTTCACCGCAGCGGCCGCTTCTTTGTCGCTGTAGCCGAGCGCAACAAGTGCATTCATCACGTCGGACGCGGATTGCGCACCGGCAGGCGCGGCCGTTTCGGCAAGCTTGCCCTTGAGTTCAAGGAGCAGCCGCTCGGCTGTCTTCTTGCCGATGCCCGGGATGCGAGTGAGCGCTGCTGCGTCCTGCATCGTTACCGCGTTCGCGAGATCGCCGACAGAAAGACCAGAGAGCACGGATAGCGCCGTGCGCGCGCCGACACCGGAAATGCGTATGAGCTGGCGGAACGCGGCGCGCTCATCGAGCGTGGCGAAGCCGTAGAGCGTGTGCGCGTCCTCGCGCACGACGAGATGCGTGTACAAGCTCACCGCTTCGCCGGTGGCCGGCAGGTTGTAGAACGTGCTCATCGGCACGTCGACTTCGTACGCTACGCCACCCACGTCGACGAGCACCTGCGGCGGCTGCTTGGCTGCGAGCCGTCCCGAAAGCCGGCCGATCAAACGAAGCGACCCTTGCGCATGCGAAAGCCGGTGTGCACGCCGAGGCGGCTGCCATGGGCATGACAGATCGCGCAGGCGAGCGCGTCGGCGGCGTCGGGTGCGGGATCCGCCGGCAATGCGAGCAGGCGCTTCACCATGTGCTGCACCTGCTCCTTTGCCGCGTGTCCATTGCCGACCACCGACTGCTTCACTTGCAGGGCGGTGTATTCGGCGACCGGCAGGCCGGCCAGCACTGCGGCGCAGATCGCGGTGCCGCGCGCCTGCCCCAGCGCGAGCGTGGACTGCGCATTGGAATTCACGAAAACTTTCTCGACCGCGACCTCGCCAGGCATGTGCGCGGCAATCACTTCCTTCAAACCTTCCAGGATGGTCTTCAGGCGCGCGGCCAGGTCGCCGGCGCCGGACTTTACGCAACCGCTCGCGATGTAATGAAGGCGGAAGTTTCGTTCGCTCTCGATCACTCCGAATCCCGTCACCTGCAGACCCGGATCGATCCCGAGGATCCTCAATCGACGACCGCCGTCGTGTAGACGTCTTGCACGTCGTCGAGCGCCTCGAGCGCATCGAGGAGGCGGCGCATGCGCGCCGCTTCGTCGCCGGCGAGCGGGTTCTCCATGGTGGGCTTCATCGTGATTTCGGCGAGCTCTGGCTTGAGCCCTGCTTTGGCGAGCGCGGCCTTGACAGCCGTGAAGTCGGCCGGCGCGCACACCAGCTCGACCGAATCGTCGTCGTTCGTGAAGACGTCCTCCGCGCCCGCGTCGAGCGAGGCCTCCATCACCTTGTCCTCGCTCGTACCGGGAGCGAACACAAACTGCCCGCAATGCTTGAAGAGGTAGGCGACCGAGCCGTCGGAGCCGAGGTTGCCGCCGCTTTTCGTGAACGCGTGCCGCACTTCGGCCACGGTTCGCGTGCGGTTGTCGGTGAGGCAGTCGAGCATCACGGCCGCGCCGCCCGGACCGTAGCCTTCGTAACGCACTTCCTCGTATGCCGTGCCGTCGAGCTCGCCCGAGCCGCGCTGGATTGCGCGCTGGATGTTGTCGCCGGGAAGGTTCTGCTCGCGCGCCTTTTCCAGAGCGAGGCGCAGCCGCGGGTTGCCAGCCGGATCGCCCCCGCCCAGCCGCGCCGCCACCGTGATCTCGCGAATGAGGCGCGTAAAGATCTTTCCGCGCTTCGCGTCGGCGCGCTCCTTTCGGTGCTTGACGTTGGCCCATCGGCTGTGGCCGGCCATGGTGCTTATAATTTTACGCATGCTCTTGGCCAAGAATGAAAAGTCCGCGCTGTCACTCTTGCCCGGCCTTGCCAATCGCCACGGTTTGATCACGGGCGCCACCGGCACCGGCAAGACCATCACGATGCAGGCGCTCGCCCAGCGGCTCTCCGATCTCGGAGTGCCGGTGTTCATGGCCGATGTGAAGGGTGATCTTTCCGGCATGGCAAAAGCCGGCGGTGCGAATGCCAAGGTCCTCGAGCGTTTCCAGTCGTTGAAGCTCAAGCCCGAGTTCGCCGGCTGTCCGGTCGAGTTCTGGGATGTCTACGGCAAGAACGGGCTGCCGGTGCGTGCGACGGTGTCGGATATGGGCCCCCTCCTTCTCGGGCGCATGCTCGGCCTGAACGAAACGCAGGAAGGCGTGCTCGGGCTTGTATTCAAGATCGCCGATGACAACGGGCTTCTGCTTCTCGATCTGAAGGATTTGCGCGCGATGCTGCAGCATGTCGGCGACAACGCCGCGCAATACAAGACCCAGTACGGCAATGTCACCGGCGCCTCCATCGGCGCGATCCAGCGCGGAGTGCTCGCCCTCGAGAACCAGGGCGCGGCGCAGTTCTTTGGCGAGCCGATGCTCGAGATCGCCGACCTCATGCAGCTGCGCGGCGGCAAGGGAGTCGTGAACATCTTGACCGCGGACCAGCTGATGAACTCGCCCAAGCTTTACTCGAGCTTCCTCCTCTGGCTGCTGGCCGAGCTTTTCGAGCAGCTGCCCGAAGTCGGCGACCCGGATAAGCCCAAGCTCGTGTTCTTCTTCGACGAGGCGCACCTCCTTTTCGAGGAAGCGCCGAAAGCGCTCACCGAGAAAGTGGAGCAGGTCGTGCGTCTCATTCGCTCGAAAGGCGTTGGCGTGTACTTCGTGACGCAGAACCCGCTCGACGTCCCGGAGAGCGTCCTCGGACAGCTCGGCAACCGGGTGCAGCATGCATTGCGCGCGTTCACGCCGCGCGACCAGAAGGCCGTGAGAACCGCCGCCGAAACCTTGCGGCCCAACCCCAAGTTCAAGGCGGAAAAGGTCATCACCGAGCTCGGCGTTGGTGAAGCGCTCGTCAGCCTGTTGGACGAAAAAGGCCGCCCAGCGGTGGTCGAGCGCGCGTTCATCGTGCCGCCTGCGAGCCACGTGGGCCCGATCGGCCAGGACGAGCGGCAGAGGATCATGAATTCGTCCAAGCTCCTCTCCAAGTATGAAGAGGCCATCGACCGCGAGTCGGCGTACGAGAAGCTCAAGGCTCAGGTACAAGAGAAGCAGCCCGAGTCGGCACCGAACCCCATTTCCGATCTTCTGCTTGGCAAGACGGGACCGCGCGGCGGTCGGCAGACGCAAGGCGTGCTCGAGGCCGTGACGAAGAGCGCCGCGCGCGCCATCGGCTCGGAGCTAGGGCGGCAGATCATGCGCGGCGTTCTGGGCTCGATTTTCGGCGGCGGCCGCCGCCGTTGAGCGCACGCGCCTGGGGCATCGTCTTCGCGTTCGTCGGTGTCCTGGCATTCTCGTTTCGGCCGATCCTGATCAAGCTTTCGTACGCCGCGCACCCGGTGAGCCCGGTGACGCTCCTTTTCCTGCGCATGACGCTGTCCTTGCCCTTCTTTCTCGTGATCGGCTGGTGGCTGCGCAACCAGGAGCCGCGCCTCACCAAGCGCGACTGGGCCGCCATTGCCGGCCTTGGCTTCCTCGGCTATTACGCCGCCAGCTTTCTCGACTTCGTCGGACTGCAGTGGGTCGGCGCCGGCGTCGGCCGCCTCATCCTCTATCTCTTCCCGACGCTGGTTCTGCTCCTCTCGTTCCTCTTCCTCCACAAGAAGCCGACGTGGCGCGAAATCGCGGCGCTGGTGCTGAGCTATGCGGGAATCGCGCTCGTACTTTCCAACCAGCTTGGCATCGAGAGCCGCCTCTTCGCGCTCGGTGCCGCCCTCGTGTTCGCCTCCGCGCTCTGCTACGCGGCGTACCTTGTCGCGGGAAGCCAGGTCGTAAAGCGCGTCGGTTCCATGCGATTCACCGCGTACTCGACCGTGGTGGCGACCGTGCCGGCCGTGCTGCAGTTCGCCGTCATGGAATCGCCCGGCGCACTCGAGCTGCCAGCAGCGGTCTGGGGCTACGCCATCGTGCTCGCGACCGTCGTCACGGTGCTGCCGCTCTTCCTGCAGGCCGAAGCGTTGCATCGCATCGGGGCCAATCACTTTGCGCTGATCGGCGCCGTCGGACCGGTCAGCGTCGCCGTGACGAGCGCGCTCGGCCTTGATGAGCCGTTCACATGGATCCAGGCGCTCGGCGGAGCGCTCGTGATCCTCGGGGTTCTCCTCGTTTCGCTCAAAAGGAGCTAGTCCATGGACTTGGGAATTCGCGGGCGCACTGCGCTCGTCTGCGCGGCATCGAAGGGACTCGGCAAAGGGTGCGCGATTGCGCTGGCGCGCGAAGGTGTGAACCTCGTCATCACCGCGCGCGGGCGCGAGGCCCTCGAAGCCACTGCGGCCGAGCTGCGGTCGACATTCAAAGTAAAGGTCGATGCGATTGCGGGAGACATCACGACAGAGGAAGGACGCAGCGCCGCGCTGAAGGCCGCGCCGTCGCCCGACATCCTGGTGAACAATGCCGGCGGGCCCCCGCCCGGCGACTTCCGCGCGTGGGACCGCGACACGTGGATGAAGGCGCTCGAGGCCAACATGATCACGCCCATCCTCCTCATCCGCGCCGTGGTCGACGGCATGATGGCGCGCAAGTTCGGCCGGGTGGTCAACATCACCTCGGGTGCGGTCAAAGCGCCGATTCCCGAGCTCGGCCTTTCGAACGGCGCGCGCACCGGCCTGCACGGCTTCATCGCGGGACTGTCGCGCACCACCGTGCGCCACAACGTCACGATCAACAATCTGCTCCCCGGTCCGTTCGAGACCGACCGGCTGCGCTCCAACCTCGAGTTCAACGCGAAGAAGCTCGGCAAGACGGCCGCTGAGCTGCGCGCGATCCGCACCGAGGCCAATCCCGCGGGCCGTTTTGGCACCATCGAGGAGTTCGGCGATGCCTGCGCCTATTTATGCAGCGCACAAGCCGGCTTCATCACCGGGCAGAACCTCCTTATGGACGGCGGACATTACCCGGGTACGTTCTAGAATGACCCCATGAAAAAATTTCTGTTCGTCTTGTTCGCGTCACTCGCCCTGCCAGCGCTCGCGCAGCAGTATCCCAATCGCCCGGTGAAGGTCGTCGTGCCATGGCCGCCCGGGCAGGCGACCGACATCGCAGCGCGCGTGGTGGCGGAGAGGCTGCAGACCTCGTTCGGCCAGGCGTTCGTGGTCGAGAACCGCGCGGGTGCTGGAGGCGCGATCGGCACGGAGGTCGTCGCGAAAAGCGCGCCCGACGGCTACACCCTGCTCGCCGCCTCGAGCGGTCCGGTGTCGATCATGCCGAACCTGCAGAAAACGCCTTACGAGCCGCTCAAGGATTTCGCGCCGGTAAGCCTCATCTGCCTGACTCCCTTCGCCCTCGTCGCGCATCCGTCGATCGCCGCGAAGGACGCGAAGGAATTCGTCGCCATGGTGAAATCGAACCCCGGCAAGTTCACCTTCGCCTCCTCCGGAACCGGCGCTACCGCGCACCTTTTCGCCGAGCTCTTCAACGCCATGGCGGGCCTGCAGGCGCGGCACGTCCCCTACAAGGGCAGCGTGCCCGCGATCACCGACGTCATGAACGGCAATGTCACCTACGCCGTGGAGACGGTAGCGGCGACGCAGACGCATATCAAGTCCGGCAAGCTGAAGGCGTTCGGCGTGACCACGGCTAGCCCGGCGGGCGCCATGCCGGACCTGCCGCCCCTCGCGCAAGCGGCTGGAATACCGGGCTACGACGCGGCCGCGTGGATCGGCTACGTCGCGCCAGCGGGCACGCCGCGCGAGGTGCTCCAGCGCCTGTCCTCCGAGATGCAGAAAGCGCTCGCCACCGACGAGCTCAAATCGAGGCTGGTGTCCCTCGGGCTCGACGCGCGCTCGAGCACGCCGGAGGAGATGGGCGCGTACCTGCGTAAGGAGCAGGAGCGCTACGCGTCGATCATCAAGAGCCAGAACATCAAGGTCGAACAATAGAGGTTCGGAAAATCGCCGGCGCGCTCGGCGCCGAGATCCTCGGCGTCGACCTGTCGCGCGAGATCCCGGCGCGCGACATTCGCGCCGCCTTTCTCGAGCACCAGGTCGTCTTCTTCCGCGACCAGAAGCTCGATCCCGCGCAGTTCATGGCGTTCGCCCGCGCCATGGGTCGGCCCATCGAGTATCCCTTCGTCGAAGGGATCGCCGGCTTTCCCGAAGTGATCGAGGTCAAGAAGCTCGAGCACGAGCGCCACAACTTCGGCGGCATCTGGCATTCCGATACCGCTTATCTGGACGAGCCGCCGATGGGCTCGATGCTGCTCGCGCGCGAGATCCCGCCTTACGGCGGCGACACCGAGTTCGCGAGCCAGTATCTCGCCTACGAAGCGCTATCGGAGGGCATGAAGCGGCTGCTCGACGGGCTCTACGGGGTGAATTCGTCGGCGAAGGCCGACGTTACGCGCACGCGCGAGGACCGAGTGAAGGAGTACGCGCGGCATTACGAGGCGGAACACCCCGTGGTGCGCACGCACCCCGAGACAGGACGCAAGGCGCTCTACGTGAACGTCGGCCACACCGTGCGCTTTCGCGGCCTGACCGAGCAGGAGAGCGCGCCGCTCCTCGAGTTCCTGTTCCGCCACCAGGTGAAGCCCGAGTTCACCTGCCGCTTCCATTGGAAAGTCGGCTCGCTCGCCTTCTGGGACAACCGCTGCACGCAGCACAACCCGATCAACGACTACCACGGTCACCGCAGGGTGATGCATCGCATCACCCTTGCTGGCGACCGTCCTTCTTAAGCCTCGATCTTTTTCGCCTTGAGCGCCGCCTGCACGCGCGCCGGCGTGAAAGGCATGTGATAGAGGCGCTTGCCGGTCAGCGCAAAGAAGGCGTTGGCAACGCACGGTCCCGTGCCGGGAACGCCGAGCTCTCCCACCATGGTCGGCGAAGTGCCGCTCGACATCACCTCCACGTGGATCTGCGGCGTCTCCGCCATGCGCAGGATCTGATACTCGTGGAAGTTCGACTGCTGCACCTGGCCCTTGGTCATGGTGACGCGCTCCTTCAGGCAGCACGAAAGACCCCAGACCACCGCGCTTTCGACCTGCGCCTGGAATGCTGAGGGGTTCACCGCGAGGCCGGCGTCCGCGGCGGCCCAGTAGTTATGCACCCGGATGACGCCGTTCTTGCTGAGCGAGACCTCCGCCACCGTGGCGATCATTGAGCCGAACTTGGGCGTGAACGCCCCGTACTCGCAGAAAGCGAGGCCGAGCGCGCTGTTGCCCGCGCGCTTTTTGCCCCAGCCCGACATCTCCCCTACTCTCTGCAGCAGGCGTCGCGCCCGCGCATCGGTGGTGAGCGAGAGCCGAAACTCGAGCGGGTCCTTCTTCGTGATCTGCGCGACCTCGTCGAGCATCGACTCGACCGCGAACTTGGTGTAACCCGAGCCGATGCCGCGCCATGCGGCGACCCGCGTGCGTTCCGGCTCCATCAGATGCTCGGAGTGCCAGTTCGGCACCTTGTCGTAGTAGGGAAGCTCGGCGCCCATCATGAAGATCACGTCGCGGTCTTTTGCCGCCTTGATGTAGCCCGGCTGGTAGACGAAATCGCCGACCGGCTCACCGACCACGCGATGACGCCAGGCGACCATCTCGCCCGCCGCGTCGAGGCCGACATCGATGCGCTGCGTCGTCATCGGACGGAAAGTGCCGGCCCACAGGTCGTCCTCGCGCGTCAGCACGAGCTTGACCGGTCGATTCACGGCCCGGGAGACGAGCGCCGCGTCGACCGACGCTTCAACCGTCGCACGCCGGCCAAAGCCGCCGCCGAGGAACTGCTGGTGCACGCGCACCATCTCCGGGCTCGCGCCGAGCGCCTTGGCGACATCGAGCTGCGTGCGCGTCGGCGCCTGCGTTCCGACCCAGACGTCGATACCGTCGCGG
>Ga0209382_10006184_pt1 | contig 15434 bp, 10 predicted proteins | sample SoiMetdeltSBSDD5_FD_187599 | JGI IMG/M metagenome (GOLD analysis project Ga0209382, IMG submission 187599) | Bulk soil microbial communities from a Populus tree surrounding site in Tennessee, USA - Soil MetaG P. deltoides SBSDD5 (SPAdes) (version 2) | ecosystem: Environmental > Terrestrial >...
GCCGCACGGTCGGTGCAGGCGTCGTCACCAAGATCAACGAGTAACCGGACCGTCAAACGTGGGGGCCGAGCGATCGGCCCCCACCTCTTTGACCTCAGAGGACGAAGGAAGCACGCGCATGGCGAAGAAAGCCGATCGGCTCCTGATCACGCTGGCCTGCCCAGACTGCAAGGAGCGAACCTACCACACCGAGAAGAACCGGCGGAACGATCCTGACCGCCTGGAGCTCCAGAAGTTCTGTCCGCGCTGCCGCAAGCACACGGCGCACCGCGAGACGAGGTAGACGAGTCGTCAGTTATCAGAGTCCCACTGACGACTGATCACTGAAAACTAAGAACTCGTCCGGTTGTCGGCCTCACGGCCAACGTGTGATAATTCCCCGCAGGCACGGCCCGCCGCGTCTCAGACGCGCGTAGCTCAATTGGCAGAGCAGCGGCCTCCAAATCCGCAGGTTGGGGGTTCGAGTCCCTCCGCGCGTGCCAGACTCACCAGACTAGGAAGCACCCTCCGGAGCAGAATCCGGAGGGTGCTTTTCTGGTCTACGGGGCCAACTATGGGGCCAACGAGTTCTACACGGCGCCTCTGAGGGCTTGCTGCATGCGGTCAGCCGCGTCAGAATCCAGCTTCCGCACAACGTGCGTGTAGAGATCAGCGGTGATGGTGATGGTCGAATGGCCGAGTCGTTGGCTGATCACCTTCAGGTCAACCCCGGCCGCAAGCGCAATGCTGGCGCTCGCATGGCGAAGGTCATGGAATCGAGTGCTCTCAGAAAGTCCAGCGCGGCGAAGTGCAGCCTTGAAGAGCCGTATGACGTTGCGCTGATCAATCGGAGTGCCGATGGTCGACGGGAACACCAAGTCACCGTCTGCCCACGCCTCACCGAGGCGGAGCCGTTCCTCGTTCTGGCGGATTCGGTGCGCCCGAAGGGCAGCTATGGCGTCGGCAGGCAGCATCACCGTTCGACGGCTGTTCTTGGACTTTACTTCGCCGATCTCCGCTCGGCCCTTCGCCCCGCGCTCAATGGCTCGGCGAATCGCGGCGGCTACCAACGAGCGACACGACCTACTCGCAGTCTCTCTGGGACTCAGCGGTCCCGTCGGGATCGCACGGAGGAAGTTCCGAGACGCCCTGGCGTGGCGGCGTAGCAGAGCACGGTCACGCTGGGGCACCGCCCGCACAGGCGCATCATCGAACCCGGATCGGGCACGCCCCAGCCGACTGACACTCTACCTCCGTTCACGCCACAGCCGGCAAGAGTTCCAGGTAAGATCGCCACCCCACCTGTGACCCCCATCACACCACTCCGCCCCCGCCCCATCGTATCCTCGCTTGGGGACCTGCCGCGCGCTCCTGGTACGATGGGGCGGCCATGCGATGATGCCGCCGTCCGTCTCCGCCCGCTCGGAGACGGACACCGACGGCCGTGGGTGGGGCGGGGGGGCCTTCGGAGGGGCGTGATGGGCGATGACGCCGCGACGGTCGAGCAGCTTCGGGCCGACCTTCATCAGCTCCGTGAGCGTGACGCGACGTTCCAAGCTGAGAACGATGCCCTGCGCCGGGACAACTCCTTCCTGCGCCAGCAGGTGACCGCGACAACCGACGTGCTGCGATCTGTCGCGTCGTCCCCCACCGACGTGCAGGGTGTTCTGTCGGCGCTGGTCGAGAGCGCGGCGCACCTCTGCGAGGCTGACAGTAGCTACATTCACCGTCGGAGTGACGGCTTCCTTGCGCCGGTCGCTGCATTCCCGGAGTCGTTGTGGGAGTGGGCCCGCGAACAGATGCGCCAGGGTATACGAGGGGTGCCATTCACGCGAGAGACCTTTGCTGGTCGAGCGATGTTGGAGCAACGGACCGTTCACGCCCCCGACGCCACGGACGCGGTGGCGTCGACGTTCCCTGACTCGCGTGCGGGCTACGAACGGCTTGGCTATCGAAGCATTCTGGTCACCCCACTGATGAGCAAGGGGCAGGCGATCGGCGTGCTGATCCTGCACCGCTATCAAGCGCGCCCATTCACAGACCGGCAGATCGGGCTGTTGGAAGCATTTGCGGACCAGGCCGTGATCGCCATCGATAACGCCCGGCTGTTCGAGGAGCTGGAGCGGCGCAATCGGGAGCTGGGTGAAGCCCTGGAGCAGCAGACCGCCACCGCCGAGGTGCTCCGGGTCATCGCCTCCTCTCCGACCGATCTCCAGGGAGTTCTCGATTCGATCATCCGGAGCGCCGCGCAGCTCACCGATGCGGACTTTTCGACTATTGTCCAGGCTGAGGGACACGCCCTTCATGTCATGGCCTCTCTGGCCCCTGAGGAGACTCGGGTCGGGGACGTGCTGCCGTTCGACGGTTCGGTCAGTAGCCGCGTGCTGCTCGACGGTGTGACGATCCACGAGTTCTCGCCCGCGGCGGAGCAGCTCGCGAAATATCCCGACAGCCGAGCGATCGCCCGAGGCTACCAGGTGCAGCTCGTGACGCCGCTCATACGTCGGGGCACTCCAATCGGTACGCTCAACGTCGGGCGCCGCGCCAGGGTGCCCTTCACTGACCGGCAGATCGAGGTGCTGGAGACGTTCGCCGACCAGGCCGTCATCGCCATCGAGAACGCCAGACTGTTCCAGGAGCTTCAGGAGCGCACGGCGCAGCTCACGCGTTCGGTGGAAGAGCAGCGGGCGCTGGCCGAGGTCAGCCAGACGGTCAGCTCCTCGCTCGACCTCACGGAGGTGCTGACCACGATCATCGCGCACGCTACCCGTCTCGCCGGCGCCGACGCCGGCACCATCTACGAGCTGGACGCTGACACCCGCCAGTTCGTGCGGCGCTCGACCTACCAAATGTCTGACGAGCTGATCGCGGCGATCGACCAGGCCCGACCGAGCGCCGACGACGACACCGTCCTAGGGCGCATGGCCCGCATGATGGCGACGCTCCAGATTCCCGACATCGCGGTCGCGAGCGAAGTGTCCCACCCGGTCGGCGCGATTGTCCGACAGGCCGGCTTTCGGGCGCTGCTGATCGTCCCCCTGATCCGAGAGCGGCGGATGGTCGGCGCGCTGAACATCCGCCGTAAGACGCCCGGGGAGTTTCCCCAGGCGGTCGTGAAGCTGGTCGAGACATTCGCGAGCCAATCGGTGCTGGCGATCGAGAACGCACGCCTCTTCCAGGAAGTCGAGGAGACCAGCCGGGCGCTCGAACAGGCGAGCCGGCACAAGTCGCAGTTCCTGGCCAACATGTCGCACGAGCTGCGAACACCCTTGAATGCCATCATCGGCTACTCCGAGATGCTCCAGGAGGAGGCCGAAGACCTCGCCGCCGACGCCTTCCTCCCCGATCTTCAGCGGATCAACGCGGCCGGCAAGCACCTGCTGGGGCTGATCAACGACATCCTCGACCTCTCGAAAATCGAGGCCGGACGGATGGATCTGTTCGTCGAAACGTTCGAGATTGGCCAGCTCATTGAGGACGTTCAGGCAGTCGCCCGACCGCTCGTTGACAAGAACGAGAACGCCCTGGTCATGGCCTGCCCCGAGGAAATCGGCGAGATGCAGGCAGACCAGACGAAGGTCCGCCAGGCGTTGTTCAACCTGCTCTCGAACGCCGCCAAGTTCACCGACCACGGCACGATCAGCCTGACCGTGAATCGGGAACCGGACAATTGGCTGAGCTTCTCCGTTTCGGATACCGGCATCGGGATGACCGAGGAGCAGCTCGGGCGGCTGTTCGAGGCGTTCTCCCAGGCCGAGGCCAGTACCAGGAGCCGGTACGGCGGCACCGGGCTGGGACTGGCGATCAGCCGCCACTTCTGCCGGCTGATGGGCGGCGACCTGACCGTCGAGAGCGTGTACGGCGAGGGGTCGACGTTCACGGTGCGGCTGCCGGCCCAGGCGCAGGCCTCACCCAAGCACGCACTAAGCCAGGGAGCGTCGTGATGGCCGACGACGCCGCGACGGTCGAGCAGCTCCCTACGCCCGGCTGGCGGCGCTCCTCCGCGATGATCCCGGCCTACGGCCCGAGGACCTGGCGATCTCACTGGTCGAGAGTACCCGCGAGGACTGGTCGTTCGGCATCGGCGAGGCGTCGTACCTGGTGCTGCCCCGCAAGCGCTGGCGCTAGCGTGCCGAGCCGTGCGGCGGATGGCGACCGCCGTGATCGACGAGGTGTACGCCCTGGGGATTTCGACGCGCAGGCCTACCGCTTGCCCGCCCGACGGCTGTGTCGTGCGGCTCCCGAGGGAGCCGCACGACAACACGGCGATTGGTGGCGCTCTGGTTCAGCGCAACGCGCCGGGCTCCGTTAGGCGGTCACCAGGGCCGGTGCTTGGGTCTTGAGGTCGATCTGCTTTTCGATGAGATTGACGGTCGATGCGCCATTCCAGGTGCCTTCGATCCAGGAGACGGTGCCATCCGCCGCGCGGACCTTTGCGCGGTACGCCACGTTGAGGGTGCCCTCCGTTACTGATCCCGTACACTGCATGTGGCCGCCGGGCGGCACCTTCACCGTAGCTTCGCGCTCCCATGACTGCGACGTCTCGTTCTCTTCGCCGAACGACCAGGTGTGGCTGGTAGACGCACTGATCTCCACTGTCGTGGTGTTCTCGGCGAGCATCGGGATCCCGGCCTTGAACTTCGTGGACATCCCAACGCTGACGTCGAAGCCATGATCCCGCGAGAACGTCGATTTGTTCTTGACCTCCTTCTTGATGACGAACTTGCGGGTCATCGGGTTGCTAGAGCCTCGGTTGTCGTACGTCTCGACCGCGATCACCGATGGCTTCGTGGAAGCGACCTTCTGCTGGTCCATGTTCCAGTAGAACTCCAGGATCGCAGCGACAGTCCGTGACTTCGTGAACCACTCCAGCCCGATCTGGACCAGCTCCTTGTTATTTTTCCCTTGAAGCTCAGCAATCGGCCGATCGGTCCGCATGTTGTTCACGACGATGAGCGTGTTCCGCTGATCGTCGTCGGACATCTGGTGAAGCGCCTCGCGGTCGTGAATCTCGGCCTCCTTGAGGAAGACGCTCGTGGCCAGCTTGCCGACGAGATCGCCGTCAGACTTTCCCTGAAAGTAGGGGACTGACTGGTTCGTGTGTGCAGCACACTCGACGATCATCGTGTTGCGCTTGTTCTCGGTGCTCGTGCGATTGAGCTCGTCTTCGGTCCGAAATCCCCCAGCCAGCAGAACTCCGCGTGGTGTCATCTCTATCGTGAACGCCATATCACATCCCCTTTGCTGCGGAGCGGCCCCATTCACGGGCCGCCCGGGCCACCCGCGATCACGCGGGCCTCACACGCTGAATCCGCTCGTTCGCCTACCGGCCATCGACGAGGCGCGTCTCACAGGTACCGAGCCCGTGCGCGCCTGCCCTACCCGTCCCGTCTGTGTCCCTCCCATTTCTGACCGAGCGATCGTCGGTCGAGGTGGATCTACCGTAAGCGGGCCGCGCGCAGCTGTGACCGAAAACCCACAAGGTAGTCCACAAACTTATTGGGCGGGCGCGAACTTTGCGGTATCGAGCGACGTTGGGGCGGCCCCTGGACTCCTGGCAGCGGCGTTCCGCGCATGGCCGGGCTGGAGGTTGGCGCAGGTGATCTCAGCGCGATGGACGATGTCGAGGCGATTCCGTCCTTTGGCAGACTGCTCAGACAGCACAGGCTGAGGGTGGGGCTAACCCAGGCGGCATTGGCCGAACGGGCCGGCCTCAGCGAGCGCGCAATCCAGCACCTCGAAGGTGGCCTGGGCCAACCGTATCGCGAGACCGCTCGCCGTCTGGCGGAGGCGCTGGCGCTCACCGCCGAGCAGCGAGCCTCGTTCGATGCCGTGGCCGCGCCTGCCCCGCGTCGGCGTCCAAGCCGCCCACCGGGGCCGTCTCCGAAGACTGCCCCAGATGACCGGTCGCTGGTGTCAGCGTCGCCGGCCGGGCGCGAGTCTACGCGGGGCGAGAGCATGACGGCGGCTGGCCAGACTCATCCCTCCTCCTTCGCCATGCTGCTGCGCCGGCATCGGCTGCGGGCCGCGCTGAGCCAGGAGGCGCTGGCCGAGCGGGCCGGGCTGAGCGCGGCGGCGATCGGGGCGCTCGAGCAGGAGCAGCGGCGGCGGCCGCACCTCCAGACGGTCAGCGGCCTGGCCGACGCCCTCCAGCTCGCGCCGGACGAACGCGCGACCCTGCTGGAGGCGGCCGCCCAGCCCTCCGGGGCGGGTGGCCCGGCCGCGGCAACAGCCGGGCCACCGCTGGCCGCCCGGCCGCCGCCGCCGCCGACGCCGCCGACGCCGCTGATCGGCCGCGCAGCCGAGGTGCGTGAGGTGGCGGCGTTGCTCGGTCAGGATTCCCCACCGGTCCGGCTGCTGACCCTGACCGGGCCAGGCGGGGTGGGCAAGACCCGCCTGGCCCTGGCCGTGGCCGATGCCATGGTCGACGCCTACCCCGATGGGGTGGCGTTCGTCGACCTGGCCCCCTTGCGGGACGACCGCCTGGTACCGGCGACGGTCGCCCGGGCGCTGGGCCTGCAGGAGTCGGGCGGGGCGAGCGCCCGCGAGCTGCTGCTGGCCCGGCTGCGCGAGCGCCGGACGCTGCTGGTGTTGGACAACCTGGAGCACTTGCCGGGCGCGGTGGAATGGCTGGCCGAGCTGCTGGAGGGCTGCCCGCGGCTGACGGTGCTGGCCACCAGCCGGGCGGCGCTGCGGATGCGGGCCGAGCGGCGGCTGCCGGTCGACCCGCTGGCGACGCCGTCCGCGGATGGTGGCCTGTCGCTCGACGAGGTGGCCGTTTCCCCGGCGGTGCAGCTGTTCGTGGACCGCGCCCACGCCGCGGCGCCGGAGTTCACGCTGGAAGCCGAGAACGCCGGGGCGGTGGCCGGGATCTGCCGGCGGCTGGACGGGATCCCGCTGGCGCTCGAGCTGGCGGCCGCGCGGGTGGGGGTGCTGTCGGCGGCGGCGCTGCTGGGTCGCCTGGAGCGCCACCTGCCGCTGCCGGGCGGCGGCCCGCTCGACCTGCCGGAGCGGCAGCGGACGCTCCGCGCGACGCTCGTCTGGAGCCACGAGCTGCTCGCGCCCGCCGAGCGGGTGCTGTTCCATCGGCTCGCCGCCTTCGCCGGCGGCTGGACGCTGGAGGCCGCGGCGGCGGTCTGCGCCGACCCTTCGCTACGCTCAGGGCAAGCCATCGACCCGGCCGATGACGTGCTGGAGCGGCTGGGGGCTCTGGTCAACAACAGCCTTGTCCAGCGAGCGGCCGGTCTCGACGGGGAGCCGCGGTTCGCGATGCTGGAGACGGTCCGCGAGTACGCCACAGAGCTACTGGGCAACGCCGGGGAGGTCGAGCCGGTTCGCGCTCGCCACCGCGATTGGTACGTGGCCTGGGCCGAGCGAGTGCTGCCCGAGCTGACCGGCCCCGACCAGCTCGTCTGGTACGACCGCCTGACCGACGAGCTGGAGAACTTCCGCGCGGCGCGCGAGTGGTGCCGGCGGGACGCCGGCGGGGCCAAGGCCGGGTTGCGGCTGGCCGCGGCGCTTGGCCGCTATTTCGAGGTCCGGCTCCCAGACCGTGAGGGTCGCCTCTGGCTGGCTCAAGCGCTGGCGGACGGCCCAGCTGAGCCGAGCGTGGCACGGGCGTGGGCGCTGACCTGGTGCGGACAGCTCGAGTACCGGCACGGCGAGGCGGAGGCCGGACGGCCGCGCGTCGAGGAGTCCGTCGAGGTGGCGCGTCTCCTCGGAAACGGATCACTGCTGTGCCTGACGCTGCGCCACCGAGCGATGTACGCTGCCGAACGGGCCACCGCGCCGGCCCTGCTGGAGGAGGCGGCGGCGCTGGCCCGCGCGGCCGGCGACCGTCGCGAGCTGGCGTTGACGCTGTGCTTCCTCGGAGTCGCGCGCCGGCTCGAGGGCGACGACACGGCGGCGGCCGCGCTGTACGCGGAGGCGGTCGCCGCCGCGCGCGCCTCGGGAGACCTGACGGCGCTGACCGCGGCGTTGCTCACGCTCGGCGACCTGGAGATCGCCAGCGGCGAGTACGACGCGGCGCAGGCGCTGTTGGGCGAGGCTCTTGAGTTGAGTCAGTTGCTCGACCACCGCGGGTACAGGACCAGAATCAATCGGCAGCTCGCCCAACTGGCCCTGGCGCGGGGCGACCTGGAGGCGGCTCGCGGCAGGGTGCATGCCAGCCTCCAGATGGCGAGCCCATCGAGCACCGGCGCCGTCGGCCTGCGGCCGCTGCACCTGGCGGCCAGGCTCGCGGTCGCCTCGGGCGACCACCGCCGGGCCGCGCGCCTGTACGCCGCGGTGACCGGCGGGCGGGGCCGTCACGCCGTGTGGCCCGACAGCACGCTCTGGGGTGGCTGGACCTGGACGCCGCGCGACGACGACGAAGCCCAGGCCGACGCGCGGGCCGCGCGCGACGTGCTCGGCGAGGCGGCGTTCGCGTCGGCCTGGGCCGAGGGCCGCGCGATGACCCTGGAGCAGGCCGTCGCCTACGCCCTCGATGAGCAGCCGTCCGCGTAGGCCCGTCCGAACGGGGGCGGCCCTCGCCGCGCCTGCCCTCACAGTGCTGTCGGTCCGATCCGAGAACAGGGGCGCCCACCCGTCGCCGTGACCGGGATCACGGATGCCGCCGCGTCTACGCACGATCCTGAGGCTCGGGTTGGATCGCCCGGCGCTCGGCCTACAGAGCCGTGCGGACTTCGAAGCCACCGGGCGCTTGCGCGACGAGCGCCGCATCACGCACGGCACATCGTCGATCTCGGATCGGACTTCAAGCCGTACGTGATGATGCTGGAGGAACCCTCGGAATCCGGATTGAGCGGGCGCCACACAGGTGACCACGCGCTCGGCCCGCCGGGTCGCTAGCCCACCTCGCTCATTCCGTCCTGACGGCGCCTACTCCTCTTCGTCGCATGGGAAGGCCACCCGCTCGCTGTCGCTCTCGTCGGCGTCCTGGGCGCGGACGCGCGCCTCGTGCTCCTCGTCGTCCCGACAGGACCAGAGCCCGACGATGTCGAAACTGCCGTTCTGATCGGCCTCGCCCTGGCCGAACCCGACCACCTCGCCCGAGACGCCGCCGACCGAGATTGTCACCACGCCCTCGGCCCCAGAGCCACGGATGCGGAACGCTCCGTCATCGTGCACGTCGACATCGGCGATCTGGAAGTCGCCGTGCTGGCCGTCGTCATTGTCGTTGTCAACATCGTCGTCAGCGTCGTCGCGGTCCAGGTCGGTGCCCTGGGCTCGGGCGTGCTCGGCGACGCACTGCCCGCGCGCGGGGCCGGGGCCGTGCTGCTGCTTGCACCAGTGCGCCCAGCCGGAGTTGCCTGGGCAGCTCCCGGGGTTGGACTGCCAGTCGCAGGCCGAGAACCCGCCGTGCTGCTCCGACTTGGCGCCCTTGGGGCCGTCGTCCGAATCACGGCCGCCAGCGTGGCTGCCCCTGCCATGGTGGGCCGCAACCGGCGAGGTGGCGATCAGGAGCGCGAGCAGGGCCGCGAGGGACATGAATGTCATGCGCATGTGTGCCTACTCCACGGCGTCGTCGGCGTCGCGTTCTGTTCAGTGCAACGAGCGTGCCCGCATTTCGTCGCGCGCCTGATCCATGCCGAGGGGTGCGGGGCGGGTCACCGGAGGGCTAAGGGCAACCATCCGAGAGAATCGAGCGGGCCTGTTGCGGTCAGCCGAGGCCGACCACGTCGGCCGGGCGCCGGTCTCCCGCCACACGGCGCTCGGCGGGCTGCTGGACGGGACGCGGCGGTTCGGGTGGGGGCGGGTGAGTGGTTGGTAGGGCGATGAGGAGGGCGAACTCGAAGCAGTGGACTCGCGGGGTTTCGCCGATGTGCCGCCGTGGCCTCTCCTCGTACCACGGATGATCACGGGGCCAAGACCGGGGCCAACGGCATGCATGACGAGGCGCCCCAGGGTATTCTGGCGGTACACTCGATGGACGGCGGCGGGCGTCGAGGAGGGAATCAGATGAAGCGACTCCAGGCCGTGAGAACCACGACCGTTTCACGCCCTCGGCGCAAGCGTGCTCGGCCTGTACGTCGAGAGTGACCGTGCCTATACCGCATTCGCCGCGTCCCTTGACCTGCCATTCCCGTTGCTGAGCGACTTCAATCGCGACGTGATCGAGCAGTTCGGGATCGCGTACACGCCTGAGGAGCCGTTCGCCGGATTCTGGGGCATGAGCCGTCGGTCGGTCTTCGTCCTGGATCGGGACGGCGTCGTGCGCTACGCTTGGGTCACGGATGACCCGCTGGTGGCGCCCGACATCGACGAGGTCCTCGCCGCCGTGAAGGGGCTGGCGGTCTAAACCAAAGCCAAGGTGGGACCCGCAGCCCTGTGCTCACGACCATGTAGATCCCATCTGGGTTTTGGTTTCGTAGAGACCACGAGGCGGGCCTGCTCCGGCGGGCCCGCCGTCTCGCGTGCCGCTGCCACCGTGGACGCGAACCCGTGGCGGCGTGCGGGGTCCGACGGACGCGAGCGCGTGGCCTCGGGACGAACGGAGGATCGGCCACCGACGGCCATCCGCGGCGGCTACACCGAGGAGGCCTCCGTATCCAGCCGCCCGAGCGCGCTGTTACTCCGTACCGCCGCGACGGGGTCTCCGTACCGGTCCACGATGCGTTGCCGGTCGGCGCCCTGCCAGAGTTGCAGACACGAGAGCGGCGAGCCCCGCCGCCGCACCCAAAGCGGGGGCGGAAGGTCGCTTTCGGCACGTGCGACTCGGCGATCCCGCCGGAGGCGAGCCCGCCAGAAAGGAAATTCCGACCCTATGCTCGGCAACACGCCGGTGACGGCGCGGAGCCGGCGGCCGACCTCAACGTCGGCTACGAGGGCGGCATCAACTAGGGCGCACAGCTGATCGCGAGCCGCTCGACAGCGGTGTGCGTGTCCGGAACGGCGTCGAGGTCGGGGTGGTCGCACGCTGCCCGACCGCGAGAGGCCCGGGGCTGCGCCCATCGACCACCCGCTGACCTGTCCACCCGGACCGGGTGTCGGCCGCGATGCCGGCAACGGCCCGGTCGTTCTCCACCCAAGACGGAGGTTTGCACTATGAATCGCCTGAAGCGTCTGACCCTGGCGGCTGCCGCTGCCCTGGTCATCGGGGCCGGCGCGGCGCCCCCCGCCGGCGCGGCCCCAGACGGGAAGTTCGTCGCCCGCCAGGGGTGCGGAGCCGACGCGGCCTCGATCACGGGCGTCGTCAACGCCTTCCGGGACGACCTGGGGACGAATAACGGCAACGGCGGATCATTCCCAGGCGGGCGGCGCGAGATCAACTGGGACAACCCCGACGACACCCGCGCGGCCCCCAACAATCTGCCGCCGGACTTCTTCAACGTCAACGCCCCGCGCGGCGCGGTGTTTGGCCCGGGGACGCTGTTCCAGCAGAGCGCTGATGCGTCCAACCCGACGAACACGCCGATCGAGTTCGGCAACCTCAACCCGACCTACCCCGGCCAGTTCGCCACGTTCAGCCCCCCGCGGCTGTTCGCCCCGCTGGGCACGAACATCACCGAGGTGAGCTTCTTCATCCCCGGCACGACCACACCGGCCGTCGTCACCGGCTTCGGCGCGGTCTTCACTGACGTGGAGCGCTCGGGCCAGACGACCATCACGTATTACGACGAGCGGGGCAAGGAGGTCGCCGAGCTGTCGGTCCCGACCGGCCCTAATGCCGGGCTCTGCTTCCTTGGAGCCCACTCCTTCGAGAAGGCCAAACTCGGCATCTCGCGGGTGCGGATCAAGACCGGCACAGCCGCGCTCGGCCCGGACGAGTCCGGCAACATCGACGTGGTCGCGATGGACGACTTCATCTACGGCGAGCCACGGGCCAACACCGCCAAGGACTAGCGGCCCCGATCGGGCGGGGCCTCCGTGACCTCGCCCGATCAACGAGCGCCGCAGGCCCCGCCGGGCCTTTCCGGCGCGGCCTGCGGCGTTTGAAAAGCTAAAGCCACGTTGAGACCCGGAGCCCCCGTGCTCACGACCATGTAGATCCCATCTTGGCTTTAGTTTAGACGGAGTCGACCGGCCGTGTCTGATGGCGTGGCGTCTCGGAAGGTTGTGATGCAGGTCACGGTCGCTGCGCGACCACCGGCTTATACTCCGGACGCGAGGTACGTCGTGGCCCCATCGACCCGCCGCCAGTTCCTCCGGGGCAGCCTGGCCCTGGCCGGGCTCGGCTTCCTGTCCGGCTGCGAGCTGCCACTGTCACCGTGGCGACAGCCCCCCAGGAACCCACGCCTCGGCTATCTCGGGATTGGCACGGCGATGCCGAACGCCCTCCTCCTCGACGCATTTCGCCAGGGGCTGCGCGACCTCAACTACGTCGAGGGTGAGAACCTCTACATCGAGTATCGCTTCATCGACGGGAGACTCGAGGCGGCTCCGAGCTTCGCGGCCGAACTGGTCGAGCTGAAAGTCGACATCATCGTCACGGCCGGGATCGAAGCGACGCTCGCCGCCAGGGACGCGACCACCACCATCCCCATCGTCGCCGCGATTCTGGGCAATGATCCCGTGGCAGACGGCCTCGTCGCGAGCCTGGCTCGCCCAGGCGGAAACCTGACCGGCCTCGTCGCGACCCCGGGCGGTATCTTCACGAAACAGCTACAGCTCTTGAAGGAAGTAATACCGACGCTGGATCGGGTCGCGGTCCTGTCGAACGCCAACAATCCGGTCAAGATCCGCCAGGTGAAGGATCTGCAGAACGCGGCGCCAACCTTTGGCCTTCAGGTTGTTCCGGTCGAGGTTCGTCGCGACGCCGACTTCGACGCCGCCTATCAGGTCATCGTCGCGTCACGCCCAGGCGCGCTGTTGGTGACTCAGGAGCCGTTGATGGCCGCTCACGCCGCCGAGATCGCCGCCTTCGCGATCGAACAGCGCCTGCCGGCGATGTACGAAACCCGCCTGTACACCGACGCCGGGGGTCTGATGAACTACGGCGTTCAGAGCGTCGAGCGGTACTACCGCGCCGCCGTCTACGTCGACAAGGTCTTGAAGGGCGCGAAACCGGCCGAGCTTCCCGTCGAGCAGCCTACCGTCTTCGACTTCGTGATCAACCTGAAGGCTGCGCGAGCGATCGGCCTGACGATCCCGCCGTCGGTCGTCCAGCAGGCCACCGAGATCGTCCAGTAGCGGCACCCCATCCCTTCACGCGGCCGCTACTGCCGACCAGGAAGCGCGCACCTCGCGCACGCCGCACGGATGGGCATCCAGAGCGCCGACGAGGTTGGCGCCGAGGGCAGTCGCCAGGTCCGCCACCTCGTACTCGCGAGGATCGTCCGCGAGGTCCAGCGCGTACGCCCACGCGCCCAGGCCGTCCCGCAGCTGCGTGGTGGCGTCAAGCAGCGGGTCGGTCAGCACGGTGTCCGACAGCAGCAGGCCCATCCTCCCTCTCGCTGGCTGGTCGGGCGTCGCTCGTGCGGCGATCCCATCCCGTCTCGCTGCTGGCCAGAGTACAGCAGCCGAAACGCTGCCTCTGTGACGAGCATCACAGATTGCGAAAGTTGTCAAGAACCCGCCGACGGACGCAACGCCTGGCCCGGCCGGGCACCAGGTCGCCGGCGAGCCGGAAGTCGTCCGCACGTAGGCTGCATCGGGTCCTCACATCGCTCACAGTGCTCACAGTCCTCACACTGACCTGTGAGCACCTTGAGGACCCCTCCGTGGTGAAAGCCGGTGGTGGCCCGCCATCCACGGCTGCGGTGAGCGGTGTGAGCGCTGTGAGCACCTCCCCGACGTATGCTCGGCACCGCTGGCGCCCCTGATCGCCTCCCGCCGGCCCGCGAGCGATTGGGCTACCCGGCGCCACACGACCATGCAGATCCCGCCCATTTTCAAGGTTGGGAGAAGGCTGACGTCACCTCTGATGGCATGACGATGCCATGCGCTGCAAGTTCGGAAGCTCCGAGCCCTCCGACAGTCCAAAGGCACCGATCTAGCGCCCTCAACGAGACGTCTGCTTCATCGGCAAGTCGTCGGCAGGCTTCGAGGTAGGCAGCATAGGTCTCCGGGCTGTCCAAGTTCACCGATGCAATCCCGCCATACTTCGACAGACCGAGCGGCTCCAGTACGTCCAAGCGCTTCAGAGCCGACCACGTACGGATGTCGAAGACGGCGTAACGAGTAGGATCGAACACCGTGAGGATGGCGCTGGCCAGCCGTGTATTGACGGCAGTCAGGTACGAGAGCGTCCAGGCGGCAAGCCAGGGTTCGGGGCAGTTGAAGGCTTGGCGGGTGACGGCCTCGACCGTCTCGGACACATTCCGCAGCACGTGAATCTTCTGGCGTTGCGTCTTCCAGGCAGCGATTTTGGCCAGTTCATCGAGGGTCAGATAGCCACGATCCAGGAATGGACGGCGAAAGTCGTCGGCAAGTACCAGGGCATCGTTGGTCTCATCATAGAGAGCAGCCACCTGGTTCACGAAGGCTCCGCTTAGGAGACCCATCCGTTCCTCCAGGCCTTGGATGTGCTCTGCTTCCATCCCAATCCGCGCTCTATGCTACCCACGAGTGACCCGCAGACCGAGGTTAGCAGCTTCGGCGCCGCTCCACCTCGTTGACTCAACTGTCCCATGTATTTACGATGGTACCGCAACGTACCTAATCGGGCAGCTTGGTCATTCTGAGCAAACGAGAGGGAGAGGCGTCATCGAGTGGCCATGCTTGCACCGGCTCTGGAGCAGATTCGTGATCGGATCGCACGCTACCGTGGTCGAAGCTCGTCAATTGGCGAGCAGAACACGAAAGCTGCCCTCATCGAGCCGGTTCTTCGTGCCCTCGGCTGGGACGTAGAAGACCCGGAGGAAGTTTGGCGAGAGTTCCGGCGCCGAACGGTGGACAACCCCGTCGACTACGCCCTGATGATCCTTCGTACACCACGACTCTTCGTTGAGGCCAAGTCGCTCGGGGAGAACCTGGACGATCCGAAGTGGGCCAACCAGATCATGGGCTATGCGGTCGTGGCAGGGGTCGAATGGGTCGTGCTGACGAACGGCGACGAATACCGGATCTACAATTCACACGCCACCGTCCCCGTCGAGGAGAAGCTGTTTCGTACCATCCGTCTCACAGACGACCGCACGGACGTCGCCGGGGCACTTGACGTCCTTTCCAGGCACCGTACCGAGGAGGACTGGATCGGCATACTCTGGAAGTCGCACTTCGTGGACCGACAGATGCGGAGTGCGCTGGCGGCATTGTTCTCACCGGAGCCCGATCCGTCCTTGGTACGCCTCCTGAATAGGAAGCTGCCTGCTCTGTCCCCTGCCGAGATTCGGGCCGGGCTCGGACGTATCGTCGTCCAACTCGACGTACCCGACACACCGTCACCAAAGGGTGAGCAGCCACCAGCATCACGCCCCATCGAACGGAAGGCCGAGAAGGCCAGGCCGGCCAAGCGTTCCACCGAAGACGACGAAGCTCACGCTGAGGCCTTCTCCTGGCAAGGTGTGACCGTC